>Ga0196974_1000108_pt1 | contig 36534 bp, 47 predicted proteins | sample S1_1013CmetaG_FD_155477 | JGI IMG/M metagenome (GOLD analysis project Ga0196974, IMG submission 155477) | Soil microbial communities from Anza Borrego desert, Southern California, United States - S1_10-13C | ecosystem: Environmental > Terrestrial > Soil > Desert | place: USA: California...
CGGACTTGGTGAAACGGGGTGAATGATGTTTTCAGGATGGAAGATCGCCGCTGGCGTCGGGCTCGTTGCTGCCGCCATGGGCGTGGCCCTCTGGATTCAAACCGAGCGCCTCGAGGCCGCGCGCGAAGCAAAGAACGCTGCCGACCAGCGGGCCGCGCAGTGGGAAAGCAACTATAACGGCGCCGTCGCTGTCGCCCAGGCCAACGCCGATGCCCTGTCAGCTCTTCAGGTGGAGCACCGCCGCGTCGCGGCCGAAGGGAAGGTTGCCTTAGAGAACAACGCCGCGATGGCGGCGACGATCGAGGATCTTCAAAGGAGAACGCGCAATGTGGCGCCTGACAAAGATGGCCCTGTGCGGCCTATCACTTGCGACACTGCTAACGAGCTGCGGTCACTCGCCGGAGCCGCCGGTCCCGCTTGTAGTGGAGCGGGTGGTCATTAGGCGGCCGGACATCGACGCGCATTTGTTGACTTGCGATTTGCCAGCGCCCGGTGGAATCGCAATGGATTCCGATTGGGCTTGGTATGCCTATGCCCTTTTTGGAGCGGCTTCACGATGCCGTGAAAACGTCGCGGCGATTGAGCGCATCGTCCGCGCGCCGGAATAGCGGCCGATCAGAGGCTTAGTCCGCCGCCTCGGTAGGTCTTTGATTATCCACAACTAAGTGTGGGAATGGTTTTGTGACGCAACCGTTGCTACCGTAGCAGCGTTGCAGGTTTAGGGACCGGGGAGGACTTGCGCTGTGGGATTAGTCGCCATGCCTGGTCTCAACGAATTGCTACTGCTCTGGCAACAGGCTTGCGAAACCGAAGCGGAAATGATGGAGGCAGCCCGCAAGGGCCGATGGGAGAGGGTGGGGCCCTTGGCCGCGCTACGGCGTGCGCTAAGGGTCCGATCCTTTGAGATAGCCAAGAGGATCGCCGCAGCTCGGGGGCGGTCATTCACTGAGCCGGCGGACGCTCCATGGGTCTTGGGTATCGAAATTCTCGCCGCGACGCAGCCGCAGCAGCGCTGGGACTACGACCACGGCCGTGCAGCAATGCACCATTGACGGGGGCGCACTTGAGCGACCAAGACAACATCCAACGGTCGGCGCGGTCGATCATCATCATTAATGGCGATCAGGCCATCGCCCATGCGTCCGAGCGCATCGTGGCTCTGACTGATGCTGGCGACATGGACGGCGTCCGCACTTGGCGCCAAATCTTAGACGCGATCATCGAAATGCAGGACGACAAGGCGAGGGTGAGCGGACCATGAGCGCAACGGTATCGATCCTGCTGGCGGTCATCTGCGCGGCACTGGCGGCAACCATTGCTTTTTGGGTGGGCTTCAAGCGCGGCCGGCGCCCGCGGATGGTGAAAGTCTATGAGATAGGCGATGACGGCAGGATGGCCGACACGGGCCGGATGGCGCCTTGGCCTAGCAGTATCCCGTATCCCGGCGAAGAGCCGGAGGATTGGCAGCGGCCCCCGCGATTTGACGACGCTGTATCGATCCCGGAGGTAGCCGCCAACGACCTTCCACGGGTTACCAGCGAAGCGGGCGGACTTCCGAAGGCCACTGATAAAACGAACGAGGGGTGAACGCCATTCTGGGACTTTTCCGGGACTCCACCCCCGGAGAAACCGGAAGAATCCCCCTTTGTACTCATCGGCCCTTGTCGGACCCCTCGGAAATCCCTACAAAACGCGCGTCGGGGCGTAGCGCAGCCTGGTAGCGCAGGAAACTGGTACGCGACCGTTCGCCGCTGAATCTCCTTATGAATCGGCCTTTGCGGATTTGCGATTCTGGGATTTTTGTCCCGGACTCCGCCGTAACGCCGCCGCAGCTTCCAGGGACTGCCGCCGCTGATCGGTGTAGGTGTGGGTATACCGCCCCGAGCTGCGGATATCCGCGTGGTCTAGGGCGTCCTGAACGGCTCTCTGGTCTCCCGTGGCGGCGTAGATCCTGGTGGCCGTGGTGTGACGGAGGTCATGGGGGCGGAAGTCCTCTATCTTCGCGTGCTCAAGGATGGCCTTCCAGGCTTCGCGCCAGCCGTCCTGGGTGAAGGGGTAGCGGCGCCCCTTTCGGCGGATTGCACCATTCTTGCCCGTGAAATTGGCTTGGCAGATGTACGTCCACAGCCGGGTAGGGTGGTGCATCCAGTTCCGCTCGATCAGCACCATCATTTCATCGGTGAGCGCGATAACGACTTCCCGCCCACCCTTGGCGATCACCCGAGCGGTCCGGGCGCGCCGGTCTATTTTGGCCTTCTCCATGAACAGGACTTCGGAGAGGCGTTTGCCGGCAAGCAGCTTAAACTCCCATACGTCGTGAAAATCCGGCCGCAATTCGTCGATGGCCGCGAACAAGGCGTCATCCTCATCAAGGCTGAGTGCGCGGACTCGCTTCTTCTCGGGCAGTTTATGGTTGCCCCACTCCGGGATTTCCTTCGGAAGCCGCGCAACCTTGCGGTTGATCTTGAAAATTTCCGCCAACGTCTCAACGTCGCGGTTGACGGTGGAATTGCTGACGAGGTTGTTGCGTCGCCTCGCCTTCTCGGTGCGGCGCTGGGCCACATAGCCGGCGCACACTTCGTCATCGATTTCGTCGAGAAACTTATGCTTGCCGATGATCCGCTCAAGGTGAGCGATGAAGCCCCAAATGGAATCGGAGTTGGCCTCGTGTTGGGCCTTTAGGGTCCAATATCGGGCGGCGGCGTCGTGGAGGGTCAGGCGTGGCCGGTCGGTTACCGAGCGCGTGGAGGCAGCTCTAAGGACCTTTTCCGCCCGCTCGGCCTCCCGCTTCGGCCTGTCGATGCGGATTTCGGGGCGGCCGTCTTGGCCGTCGAACGATCCTGAAAATCGAGCGCGATTACATTGGAAGTCGTATTGCCAGAATGGGCTTTTCGCTTCCCCGGCTTGGTCGCGGGCGATGTAGACGGACATACTAGGTGCTCCTCCCGATACCAGCGGCCGAAGGCAACGAGGTCTTCCCACCAGATGCGGCGTTTGGTCCGCGGGCCGCTGGCCGTGTACTTCAGGTGGCCGCTGGCCATCCATCCTTCGACGGCGTCCAGGCCCATGGCAAGCGGTCCGCACGCCTCTTCGGGCGTGTAGTACAGCTTATCCACAGGAATCTGGACGGGGCCGGTCATCGGGCGTAGCGGTCACGCATCCACAAGCCGAAGTCGTGGTCGAAGGGCACCAGGGCGCCGTAGACCGGCCGGGCGCCGCTGGCGTGAAATTCCTCCCGGTCCATGGCCTGTGAAAACGGCGCGTTGTCGGCGGTCAACAGGTAGCCCTTGGCCGCGTGACTAAGGCGGCGAACGTCGCCGCGGTGCTCGCCGTCGTAGGCAAGGCTGTAGAGGGTTTCACCGCGATAGCCGCTCGGGCCCAGGAAAATAAGGCTGTTGGGCTGGATCGTGGGCCACATGTAATTGGTCGTCACCACGGCGGTGGTGATGTCCTCGCCGCTGAAGCGTTGCCGCCAGAACGGCGCGAGCGATCCTGAAAGCGGAGGCATTAGGCGGCCCTCGCCATGGGCGATTGCGGCACGCGATCCGGTCGGTTCTCTTGCTCAAGATACCGCACGACTTCCCGCTTACGGTTTGCCCTGTAATCGACGCGCGCCATGAGCCGCTGATAGGTTTCATGGTCCAGGCTGTCAGGCAGGGACCAACCCAACGCCTTCTCGCCGTTGTGATCGATGGCGACGCACACCTTGAACCCCGCCGCGTCCATGTCGGCGACCCACTGCGCGGGATCAAACGGAAGGCGCGCGATGGCCTCGCGCTCACGCTGCGCAGCGTACTCGGGGCTGGTGTCGTAGTGGTGGCGGCGTGCGCGCATCTCCGCCCGCAGGGCCTTAAGGGTGCCGTCCTTGCGGGCCTTCTCGGTCAGGTACCGCATGATCGCGCGGCGATGTAGGCGCGACTCCGATTGTTCCAGGGCCAACATCGACCTACGGCGCCGGGTGGCGTCGTCATCAATGGCGATGTGCAGAGAAAGGTGGCGACCGTTGGTGCTGGGATATATCTCCGGCCGATAGCCGTTGCGGCGCATCGTGTTATACCACTTCGCCGGGTCAAAGTTCTTGAGGTCCGGGAGCCAGCCGTACCGCTTCGCCTGCGCGACTAGTTCTTTCCTGACTTTGATGTGGTTGTCACCGCGACGGCTCTCGGCAAGGAGATCATTGATCCGACGGAGAGCCCTAAGCGACACGTTGTGGTCCGTGTAGGCAACCCAATTCCATTTTCCGCCTGGGCTTGGGTACAACTCGAACCGCTCACCCTCCTTGCGCATGGCGGCAATCCACTTACGAGCGTTGAAGCAGTGGACGGAGACAAGCAAGTAGTCGATGACGGCGTCGCGCATCTCGCTGCCTGCGGCGTTGAGTTCCGGCCGCGGATCGGGAGTTTCGCTGTTACGATACTGGGGCTCTCCGATGTACAGGCCAGAGGTCATCTGACCGTCAATCTTGGTCCGGTGGGCGCGTAGGTCGTAGCCATACCGCTCCATCTTCCGAACGAGCCTTTCGGCGGCGTGGAACACTTTCATGGAATACATGGTGGTCTCCCCTTCAGGCTGCTTTTGGAATAGAGGCGGGCTCGGTCGCCGCAGCGATGGGCGCGGGCCCGTGAAAGAAGCTGGCGAGGTTTGCTGCGATCCGCGCGTAGTTCTCATCGTTGACGATGCACAACGGATGGTCGCCGTTCTGCTCAATCGGCAGAAGTTCGGCGAGCACTGCGGCGCCGGTCCATGACTTTGGCTTGCGGCGGGCGATGGCGCATTCGTTGCGGTACTTTGCTTCCAGCGCTGCGGTCATGCGCTTTTCGCGGCGCGCCTCGCCGGCAGCCATCACGGCGGCATGGTGCGCATTAGCATCGTTGGGGTGTCGCGCGTCGGCAGCGGCATAGATGCGGTCGCCTTCCGAGGACAACTCATCCAATTGGCGCGCAATCTGGCGCCGCTCGTCCATCAGCGCGACTAGTGGGTCGTCGCCGCAAAAGATGCGGCCCGCTTCCAGCATGATGCTGTTGAGAAGCGTCCCTTCCTCGTAAGTCAGCGGCACACTGTCGCCGTGGTCTTCACGAACGTCGTTGAAGATGTTGAACAGTGTGCCGAGTTTCAGGGCAAATTCGCTCATGGTCTTGGCGCGGTACTTGGCGACGGCAGCAATGGCGGCGCTCTCGCGGGGGATAAAGCGCGGGCCGTGTTTCTTCAGGTACAGTTGTGCGCGCTCAAGTTCGGCGAGCAACTCTGGCAGCGACTTCGGTTTCGATTTCATGTGGGCGTGTCCCCTGCGATGACAGTTGAAAACGCCTGAACCTTGATGGCGTGGCGGACGGCCTGCAGAAGGCCGCGCCGCTCCTTGACCTGCACGCGCCAGCCCATGGCATCGACGGTGGCGCCGGAGCGTTCGGCCTGAGCGAGTGCGCCGCGAGCAAAATCAATGTCACGCAGGACCCAACGCGCGATCCGCTTGAGTTCGCGATGCTCCATCCTGGCGAGGTTCTGCACGGGCGTGGCGGTGCGCATCGCGGCACGGGCGAGCGCCAAGGCTGCGGCGCCACCGATGGAGACGAGCCGGGATGGCCGATGCGAAAGAGGATGCCCCGCCGCGGGGGGTTCTTTCGACGCTTGGGGAGCGTCGGCGGCGGGGCCGGGGGGCTGGATCTTGTTCATTACGCGGCCTCGCTGGTGGGCTGTTTGGTCGCCAGCGCCGCGCGAAGTAGACGCAGGGTGTTGCGGGTCTGTAGGGCGATGTAGGCGACGGTCCGGGCACCATTGCGCGCCTGCGGGATGTGACGAGCGACCGCCGGGTTGTCGGCGTCTCGCTCGAGGTCGCGAAGGCGCCGGACCGCGTTCCGCAGCTGCGCGCGCTTCATGGCCAGCCACTTCCGCTCAAGACGAATGGAGGTTTCCAGGTGGGCGGCGTCGTAGTGTCCGTATGGGACGGCCGGCGGCGGTGACCGCAACTCCGCCAGCTTGTCCTGGACCTGTTGCGGGCCAAAGGCGCCGTCATAGCTGGCCTGGATGATGTCGTACTCAGCGCCGGTGACGGCGAAGCCGTGGATTTGAAGGGTGCGGGCGTATTGGGGGGTCACTAGCGCCTCCTGATTGAGGTCGCCAGAAAATCACGTATCGTGATTACGGTCAATCATAAAAAATCATGTTTCGTGATAATCGGCGACGCTATAGTGGCGGCGTGAAGTTTCTGCTTGTGGCATCTGTCCTGTTGGCGGGCACGCCCGAAAGGGTGATTGACGCCGATACCCTCCAGGTCGGCGGGGTCCGTGTCCGCCTATGGGGCATACAAGCCCCTGAGCGGCGCGAATACTGCATCAGGAAGGGGCAAGCTGGGTTCCGGTGCGATGACGTGGGCCGGGAGCGGTTGCGCGCCCTGGTGGCCTCTGGCGTTGAATGCGAGGCCAAGGGCGGGGGAGACCCCTACGGCCGGACCATTGCCCTATGCCGCACCGCGGACGGGCGGGATGTCGGCCGCGAGATGGTCGCGAGCGGGTATGCCATGGCCTACCGGCGCTTCAGCCGGGACTATGTCGCCGATGAAGCGGCGGCGCGGTCGGCAGGCCAAGGGTGGTGGAGCTGTTCGATTACGGCGCCGGAGCGGTGGGAGCGGGCGAAGCGGTGCGGTATCAGAGGAAGCCGCTGAGCACATAGGCGATCGACGCCACCGCCGCCGCTCCGGTGATGCCGTAGGCCAAAGCCCGAACCTCTGCTGTTAAGGCCGCCAGGCCGTCACGCCGGGAGGCTTCCGCAATCTCAACCTCCTTGCGGATGCCCTGCAGCGACCGGTGGATTTCGCGCAGCCAATGGATATGGCTATTGGTGTCGTCCTCGGGCGAAGGGCCACCGTATTTTTTGCGGTGCTCCAAGACGGCGTCATCAATCATACCTGCCTCCCTATCCAAATGACCCTACCGATGACGTGGACATCGTCCGGGCTGAGATCCTCGTAATTCCGATGCTGGGGGTTGTCGGATGAGATGCTAAGCCGGTGCGGCTTCACCGGAGCCACGGTCATTCTCTTTACGACCAACTCGTCATCGAAGATCCGCAGCGCGTAAATGCCGTCCTTCGGCGCGGTCTTGGTGCGGTCTATAAGCGCTTGGTCGCGGTGGTGCAGCGTGGGGTACATCGAATCCCCGTCAACGATGAGCAGCGCGAGTTGGTCCGCCGGGGCCTGGGTTACGCCACGTAGCCATTCCATCCGAAATGGTTGGTAAAACTGCGGCCTCTCCTGCGTTGCCACGAGCGCACCAGAGCCGGCGGAAAGCCGAAGGTCATAGGCGGCGATCTGCGCCAGCTCTTCGGCCCAAAAAGCACCGTCTGCCACCAAGCGGTGTGCGTGTCCGCTGCCTTGGGGCGGAGCAAGCGCCTTCATGGTGCGCTGGTCTATAAACCACAGCACCGGTTTGTTGGTGAATTGTGAGATTGCAACGAGCTTTTCCAGCGGCGGCTCGTTATTGCCCCGCTCCCATTGCGCCACGGTCGATTGGCCGACATTCAACAGCTTAGCCAACGCGGCCTGCGTCATGCCGGCGGCCTTCCTTGCTTCCGAGATTCGCGTTGCGAGCTTCCCGATCCCCATCCCTACAGCCAATTACGGTATGTGATTTTCTGCAAATGATGTTTCGTGATTGCGTAATCACGCATCGTGATTTATCTTGCCGGGCTATGACGACCCAAGCGGAACGGATTATCAGCAAATTCGAAACGCAGGACGCGTTAGCGGACGCCGTCGGGGTGCACCAGTCCGCGGTGGCCATGTGGAAGAAGCGCGGCTTTATCCCGGCACGACAGCAACAAGCCGTTCTGATGGCTGCGGCCAATCTCGGAGTCCCTCTGAAGCCCGAGGATTTCTTTAGCCCAGCGACGCCGGATGACTCTGTCGCCAAGCCTGCCGACCCCACAGAGACATCCGTCGCAACAGCAAAGCGGGTGGCCTGACGATGCCGGCGGCGTTTCCATCATCGACGGCGGTTTCTTGGCCTGGGTGGCAACGGCTGTTGCGCTCGGTACGCTCGCTGGATCGCCGGGCGGTGGATGATGCGCGGCCGGGTGCGCTTATGCCGGCGGCGCCATTCCTCGAAGTTAACGACGTTTTTCATCGATTCCCCCTCCAAGTAAATCGGCGCCGTTGGCGCGGCGCCGGTGGTTTTGAAAACGCGTTGGGAACGCGGTTCAAAACTATGCATGGAGATGGACTTGCTCAGGGACAAAGGGGCCTCGCACAAGGCCAAAGCGGACGCGGTGAGGGCCATGACAGCGGGTGAGATGACCGCCGACATGACCCGCTATCAGTTTCACCGCATCGTCAAAGACGCGGTGGACGAGGTCGCGCCGCGTCACCTCAACAAGAAAGGTCGATGGGAATGGGCCGCGAGAGCCCTGGGCATCGGCTTCGACCGCACCCGGAAGGCATACCAGCACCGGGTCCGGCGCGTTGAACATCACGAGTTTATCGGGCTCGCCGATCGCTACGCGGCGCTGCTCGCAAAACAGGAGCGGTCACTTGTCGAACGACTGGAAGCCAGCCGGGCCGTCCTTACCCGCTGGGAAGCATCTTGCCATGCGCACGCTTCTACACGTGCCGCTCTGGTTGGGCAGTTGCCTTGCATGGGTGGGGGCGCGGATCGGCGTGCCGATGGCGGATTGGGCCAAAGCGAAACTGGATGATCTAGACCGCCGCGCATAGCGCGCGACGGGGGGATTCTGCCGCTTTGGGGGCGGCATTCGATGCTTAACACCGGCGACGTATTCGCCCTTTCAGGGCCACGCCTCGTCAGAACCAGCAGCACCACCGTTGCGCGCCAACGCGTGCCATTGGTGTGCATCCTCCGTGCGCACGGGGAAATCGCATGAGGGTGGCGCTTAAACCACCGGATAGACCTTGGCCGTTGCGCACACCATCACCGACGACAGCCGCGCGAATCCAAGCAGGGGGCGCTGCTGACCGTGGGCCGATCCCTCCGGCGACGACTGAGTCCCCAAACTCAGCACCGTCTCCGGAGGGGTCCGCTTCCGAACCGAAGGCGCCGACGGCGGCTGAGTTGGGTCCGCGACCTAACATGTCGTGGATCAACAAGAACGAAATGGTCGTGGACCGCAGCTATCAACGCACGCTGCAAAGTCGCCGCAGCAAAAGCCTGATTGATAGTCTGACCGCCAATTTCCGGTGGATGCATTGCTCTCCGTTGGTCGGCTGCGAGCGTGCCGACGGTAAAATAGTCATCATCGACGGACAGCATCGGCTCGCGGCGGCCAAGCGCATTCCCGCCATCTCCCTTTTGCCCTGCTACGTCGTTGACGAATTGACCGTGGCGCAACAGGCCCACGCTTTCGTTGCGCACAATTCCGCGCGGGTCACCGTCACGCCCCTTCAGCTATTCCACGCCAAAGCCGTCGCCGGCGATGCGGAAGCGGTGGCGATCCTCGATGCCTGCGCAGCTGCTGGCGTGAAGGTGCTGCGTTCGCAAGGCGGCGCCGAAAAGGCGGATGAGACGGGCTCGTTGGGAATCCTCACGAGCATCTACCGCAAGGACGGTGCGCAGAAGCTGACCGAGGTTTTGCGCATCTTGCGCGCGGCCTATCCGAAGAAAGACGGCCAGCTCACATCATTCATGATCGGCGCGGTGCGGGACATGCTCGCGCGCAATCACAGTGGCGTAACGATCATCGTCGCTCTGCGGGGGACAGACGACAAGACGTTGCGCCTGGAAGCGCAGTTCGCACGCGCCTCAGCCGAAGAGGTGCGTTTGCGCGACGCGTACACCGAGGCATTGGCCAAGTTGGTGGAGAAAACCCCCGTATGAAAGACCTGTACGAACGACGTGTTCGGAGGCGTGAAGATGAATCGCTCTTCGGGACCGCTCACGTTTTTACGATTCATGATGATGCTGTCCGCGTAGCTACAAACCTCGCGGAAATCGATGGCGGCGTCAGCCGGATAACGCCATGGATTCGCCTGCCCTTTGACCGGGTGTTCGTCCAATGGCGGGCAAAAGCTCAGTTCGCGCCCGGGGATGTCGCTCGGCCCGACGCCGCATTTTTTCCAACTTGGCACGGCGCGTTGTTGGAGCGTGTGGGCACCGACCGCGCGGAAGAACCGTTTATGGCTGCGGATGACGTATTTGCCCACGTCATCATGGAAACACCGGAAGGGGCGGTCCCCAACCCGGTCAGTGCCCTCTTCTCCAAGCACGACCTGAGCCAACACACATCCAAGAGCGCGTTCCGATACGTGTGGGGTCCGTTCTACGACCCTGCGAAGCTACCGTTTGGCGACATCGACCAATGGCGCGAGGAAGTTCACGCTGAGCTCTTCCTGCTTCCTTGGCTGATGGCGGTAATCAATTCGCCGAACCTGACGACGGAGAAAGCCCACTGGCGCTCGACTGCGCGGACGCGCTCGCATCCTCATGGTCAGTTGGTCAAGCACCATAGCGTGTCGCTGAAGATATCGCGCGTACAGATGCACCGAATGGGCATCGGTGACGGTGCCACGCTTCAGCAACGGCTTCATGCCGTGCGGGGCCACTGGAAGATCCGCAAGACAGGCGTCTATTGGTGGAATGACTTCATGCGCGGCGACGCTGCGCGCGGCACGATCACCAAAGATTACACGGTGGCGGCATGAAGGCGGCTGAAATCTCTGCGGCTTTGGCGGAGCGCATCGACATCCTCGCCGAACATCTGCTCGGGCGGCCGTCGATCAAGACGGCGCACGAATGGCGCTATGGTCGCAAGGGCTCGTTCGCCATTGTCATGCGCGGCGACAAGCAGGGTTCCTATTTCGACCATGAGCAACAGAAGGGCGGCGACGCTCTCTCCTTCGTCCAGCGGTGCATGGGCGGGTCGGTGCGCGACGCCATGGACTGGTCGCTATCGTGGCTCGGAAAGCCGGAAGCGCTGACGCCTCGTCCCGCTCCGGCGCCTGTTGCTGCCGACAACGACAAGCGCGCCATGCAAGACATCGCCATGCGCCTGGCCAAGGAGGCGGTGCCGATGGCGGGGACGCTGGTTGAGAAATACCTGCGGCAGCGCCGGGCGTGGCCTGATTGCGAGGTCGCCGACCTGCTGTTTCACCCGTGTTGCCCGATGGGAAACCACGGCAAGTTGCCTGTCATGCTCGCCATCATGCGGAACATCGCCACCGGCCAGCCGCAGGCGATCCATCGGACCGCGCTCCTAGGCGACGGCTCCGGCAAGCACCCGGCAGGCAAGATGATGCTGGGTCCCAAGACCGGGGCGGCAATCATGCTCTGTCCGTCGGAAGAAGTGGCCACGGGGCTTAGCATTGCGGAAGGCATCGAAAATGCCACGTCGGCCATAGCATCGGGTTGGTGGCCCATGTGGGTTGCCGGCGACGCCGGAAACCTCGCCATGTTCCCGGTGATCGAAGGCGTTGAGCATCTCAACATTTTCGGCGATGCCGACGAACGCGGCACCGGACAGGCGGCGGCTCGAGCCTGCGCCGAACGATGGCAGCTGTCGGGCAAGGCAGCGACGGTCTACCTGCCGCCCTTGGGCAAGGACTGGAACGACATCGCCCGGGAGCGCGCGGCATGACAGGCGCTCCCGAAGATTTCACCCGGCACGGCCACACCGAGATTTACGAGGCCATTGACCCCAATTCGGAAGAGGGCCGGCGGCGAAGCCGGATAACGCTGCTGCAGCAAGCGCCCAACTCACTTCGGGACCACGTGCTTAATCTCCCCGAGCTGACCAACGAGCCGATTCCGGAAATGGAGTACGTCGTTGAAGGGTGGGTACCGCGGTACGCCATCACTCAGGTTATCGGGATCGGCGGCGGCGGCAAGACGACGCTCGCCATGCAAGCCGGCGCCGCAATCTCCCTCGGCAAACCCTGGCTGGGCCTTCCAACGCGCAAGATGCGAACGCTCTGTTTCCTGACGGAGGATCCGAAAGCGGTTGTGCATCGGCGTGCCGACAAAATCGCGCGGGCCATGGGCCTGACGCTCGCGGACCTGCCCGACTTCCTGCCGCTGTCGATGGTCAAGGAGGACTCAAGTCTTATCAAATTCGACCGCTACACGGGGGAAGCCCAACTGACCGCCGTGCACAAGGAATTGCGCAACCTGTGCATAGAGATGGGCGTCCAAGTGCTGATCCTGGATGCGCTGCATGGGCTGTTCGACGGCAACGAAAATGACCGCGGCCAAGCCCGGCGCTTCTGTGCGTTGCTCACTGAGCTGGCAGAGGAATTGAAGGGGGCCGTCATCCTGTTGGCGCACCCTTCGAAGTCCAGCAGCGAAAACGCCAAGATGCCGTCGTCCGGCTCCACGTCATGGCATGCCGGCGTCCGGGCCATGATCCACGTGTCCGACCCCGACGACATGAACCCAGACGCCCGAACCGTCCGCCTTGCCAAGATCAATTACGGCCGTCCTGGCGAAAAGGTCCAGGTGACTTGGCGCGACGGCGTTTTCCAAACGGACGAAGAGCCCTCGGGCATCTTCAAGGGCATCCGGCAGGACAAGGCGGAGCGGGTGCTAATGGAGGGTCTCCGGAAGGCGATCGCTCGCGGCATTGAGCCAAGTCCCTTCCAAAGTGCGCGGGACAAGTACGCCCCTCGCGTCGTCGGTGCTCTGGGTGCGGAAGGTCTCAAGCAGCCGGACCTGGAACGGGCAATGAACCGGTTGATGAGCGCGGAAGAGGTCATCGTTGTGACCGTTGGTCCGCCGTCGAGGTCCAAACAAGTGGTCATACCGAAGGACATGGAGGGTCGGTTTTTGGGTCAGACTTCGGAGGCTTCGAACCCCCCTTCGAAGGCTGCGAAGGGGGGCGAGAAATGAAGCCATCACTGTATATATTCGGAGCCTTCGAAGGCCCTTCGAAGGCTTCGAACCCCATATATGTAGCTTCGGACCCCATATTAGTTGGTATTCACAGACCCTTTCGGACCCTTCGAACGGGGGGGTCAAGTCCTTGTAATTCCACAAATCGCAACTTCACGCCACAGCCCTATTACTACGTAATAGGTCGGGGACCCGCCTTGGGCGGCGGGCCCGCTCCCCAGGGAAGGGACCGAGCCGGGTCAGTTTGTGCACGAGATGCACATACTCGGCTGGGGGTGCTGTCATGACCCGCGACAGATTGACCCCCGCTTTACACCCGGCGTCGTCATGAGCCGGTCCCACTACATCACCATGACCGACGGCGAGGGAGTCACCCTTCGCTCTGCGCAGCCATTCAAGCTTGCCTGCTGCGACTGCGGCTTGGTCCATCGCCTCGTCATCGTCGCTCGTCGCGGTGGATGGCTGGGACTTGCCATGAAACGTGATCACCGCGCCACGGCCGGCCGCCGTCGGCGCCCACACCTGAAAGGCTCCTCATCACCATGACCGCCCGTGCACCAACCGCCCTTGAGCTGCGAGCCATTGCCGAAGCGCAACCCGTGCTGAAGCGTTACGGCATCACCCCGAACCCCGCCGCCGTCGGCGAGCTGGTGCAGGCCATCCTAGGCACACTGCGCGAGCCCACCCGCGAAGCCATCGACGCGCTGACCACGGACACCTATCCGAGCGACTGGCGTGCCGGCAAAGCCCTGCAGGAGCGCCTGGGCGGGGATGTCGTCCGCGCCAACACCGAGGTGGAAACGATGGCCGGCCGGTGGCTGTCCGCCATCGACAAGATTTCCCCGCCGGGCCAAATCGAATTGGTGACATCTCGTCCCCGCGGTCGGCAGACGAAGGCATGAGCGAATGGCAACCCATGTCCACGGCGCCTCGGAACGGCACGCTTGTTCGGCTCCGCGGGACGGATGCGCCGACGGTCGAGATGCGCTGGGATGCGGAGGCAACGTCGTGGGTGCAACCGGGCAAGGGCCTATGGGTGCATCCATCGGGACTGCTCACGTGGTCCGAACATCGCCCCGAAGGTGCGCCCGAAGAATGGGCGCCGGTGCTGTCATGAGCGTGAAACCACTTCCAAAACGGAAGCGGTTCAACTGTCCGATTTTATCGGACAACTCAAGCCCTTGGTTGGACTCAGTAATTCGGCAGTTATTCGGAAATTCCGAGCGCCTGCCGACGCGAAATCTGCGGGCGGCTGCCCTTTCAAAAGACTTGCCCCCTGTCGCCGGGGCGTATCGAGGCCCGATGTCCTGCCGTGGTGCCCGCACAGACATTGTCACCACGCAACAGGGGCAAGGCGCGCAGCCGGGTAACGGAAATGCGCCAAATCGGGCCGGGCGACTGTCAGCAAATGGAGGGATGGTCGATGAGGCGTAGAGGGTTTTTCGCAATGCTGGCTGGGTTGGTGAGCGCGCCAGTGGCTGCCATGGCTGCGGCGCGACCACCTGCGGTACGGCCGAATGACCGGCTGGTGATGATGACTATCGTTCGGGCCGGTGGCTTATCGGATTCCACGGCCTGCTGCGGTGGAGGTGGTGGCGGCGCTGGATGCAGTCATACCAGCGCATCCGGCGGCGGTGGCGCAGCTGGTTACCGCTCCATCACGTTCACGGTCGGCGGCTATGGGGCTGGTGGCTCATGCACCTGACCCGCCGCAACCTGCTGACCACCACGGCCGCAGCGTTGTCGGTAGGGTGCACGCCGATACCGGTGCCGGCCAAGCCTCCGCGGCTCCAGGCAATGGGCAGCGAGGTCAACCGATGGGGCCCGTATCCCGGCGACTGCGGCGCGTACCGTTTCGCAAACGCCGCTGAAATCGGCCTGCAGCGGATGCGGGCCGATATCGATGCTGACTTGAATGGCACGCGCTGGCCATGAACGCCGTTCTGCCCATCGCGACCCTGGGCGGCCCTCAAGATCCGCCGCCGCCGTGCCCGACGTGCGGGGGTATGGGCGTCCTCGCATTCTACGAGTCACTGATGCCCCTGCCTGTCAGCTTCGTTTTGCAGGGCATGGACTTGCAGCCCATTCGCCACAGCCGCGCCTACCAGCTCGAGCTTTGTCACTGTCCCGACTGTCCCACTATTGGCGCCTGAAGGGAGGCGGCCGACCATGCCCAAGAAGCTTTGGAATAACGACCTAGACGACCGGATACGTCGGCTGTTTCACGCTCTCAACGGGCCGGCGAGCACCCGCGATTTCCTGATTGCCTGCCAGGTCGGGCAGGGGCTGACGGCGGCAGCAGTCGGACAGCGCCGCTGCGTTCTCGGTATCAAGCTTGACGACCCGAACGCCTGCCGCGGCGATCCCCGGTCACAAAAACTATTGTCAGGAAACCAAAAGGGCGCACGTTCCGCAGCCTAACAGCGGAGACTGCCCCGATTGCCGCGCCCGCCTCGTCGTCTGACGCCCGACGTACAGCGATTCATCGTCATGCAATTGGCGATGTACCGCACGCCCTCCGAAGTGGCGGCCGACGTCAAAGAGACCTTCAACGTCGAAGTCAGCCGGCAGCTCGTCCACGAGTACAACCCGGACGGCTCCGGTGGTCCAACCGTGGCACAGAAGTGGAAAGACCTTCACGCCGCGACGCGCAAGGCCTTTCTCGAAGACACCGGCGCCATATCGGTGGCGCAGAAGGCCTATCGGCTCAACGAGCTGGCAGACCTGTACCGCAAGACGAAGGAACGCGGGGAATCGGAGTTGGCCGCCGAAATCCTTGAGCAGGCCGCGAAGGAAATGGGCGAGGCCTTCACCAATCGTCACCGCGTCGGCGGCGATCCCGAAAACCCGTTGGTGTACCGCAACCTAAGCCAAGACCAACTCAATGAACGCATCGCTGAGCTTGTCGGAAAAGCAGGAATTGGTGGCGCTGCTGGAAGAGCGACAGAGACGTGAACGGGACGAGGATTTCCAGGTGTACGCCGCCGAAAATCTGAGGATCCGGACAAAGGCAGGGGGCACAGCGCCGTTTGTGCTGAATGCCGCCCAGCTCCACGTGCATCGTCGGCTTGAGGATCAGAAGCGCCGCACAGGCAAGGTGCGCGCACTCGTGCTCAAGGCCCGGCAAGAGGGCATCTCCACCTACGTGGAAGGCCGCTATTATTGGCAGGCGTCCCGCCGGCGTGGCGTCCGGGTATTCATCCTCGCCCATGAACAGCCCGCCAGCGACAACCTATTCGCCATCGTCAACCGCTTCCACGACAACAACCCGCACGCGCCGCGGACCCGTGCCGCCAACGCCAAGGAATTGGACTTTGCCGACCTGGACAGCAGTTATCGGGTAGCGACAGCAGGGACCAAGGCTGTTGGCCGATCCGATACGCTGCAGTTTTTCCACGGGTCGGAAGTGGCCTTTTGGCCCAACGCCGATGACCACATGGCGGGATCGGTCCAGGCCGTCGCAGACTCGCCCGGTACCGAAATCATCCTTGAGAGCACGGCCCGCGGGGTCGGCAATCTGTTCCATGCCAAGTGGCAAGAGGCCGAAGCCGGCACCGGTGAATACGAGGCGATTTTCATCCCCTGGCACTGGCAGCAGGAATACCGCAAGGCCTTGCCGGCGGGCTTCACGCTGACTGACGAGGAAGCCGAGTACAAGGCGCTGTATCAGCTCGATGACGAGCAAATGGCTTGGCGCCGCGCGAAGATAGCGGATCTTGGCGAAGCCGTGTTCAAGCAGGAATACCCCGCCGTTGCTGCGGAGGCATTCCAGAACACCGGAACAGACAGCTTCATCCCCTCTGACCTGGTCGTGGCCGCTCGCAAGGGAAGCCATGAGGGAATCGGTCCCTTAGTCATCGGCGCCGACCCGGCCCGCTTTGGTGACGACCGCTTCTCCGTCATACGCCGCAAGGGCCGCAAGGCGTTCAACCTGGAAAGCCGCTTGAAGCTAGACAGCGTCACGGCCGCCAACTGGCTTAAGCAAATCATCGACACTGAAAAGCCCGAGCGAATGTTCATCGACGCCGGCGGTATCGGCGGCGCGGTCATTGACATGTTGAACAGCTGGGGCAAGCCGTATGTGGACGTGGTTAAGGGCGTCAACTTCGGCGGCGAGCCTATGGAGCCCGTCATCATTCTGCCCGACGGCACCAAACGGCCCGGGCCCAAGAACCGGCGCGCCGAAATGTGGTCACGCTCGCGCGATTGGCTGAAGACCGTGGGGGGCGTGCAGATCCCGGACACCGATAGCCTGCAGGCCGATGGCTGCGCCCCTGGCTACAGCTACGACCTCAACCAGCGCCTTATGCTGGAATCCAAAGACCAGATGCGAGCCCGCGGCATCCGTTCCCCTGACGAATGGGACGCGCTCGCGCTGACATTCGCGGAGCCGGTCTACGAGAAGAAACCCAAGAAGCCCGTGCCCGCGCCGTATCTGGGCGCTGACGGATGGATGGCCTGACATGGCGTCGAAGACCATCCGAGCCGCCCGGAAGGAAATCAAGGCGCAGCTCCGCGCCCAGGGCGTCAACACCACCCGCGCCGCGCGTCGCCTCGCATTGGCCCAGGCGCTGAAGAACCTCGCGAAGAAAGGGACCGGATAATGTCCGAAAAGGAAGACCTCAAAGAGGCCCGCGACATCTTCGATACCATTTGCCACGAGTGGTCGGAGCAGCGGCAGGCCTTCGCCAGTGACATGAAGTTTGCGCGGCTGGGGGAGCAATGGCCCGCCATCATCATGGAACAGCGGCGGCTGGATCAGCGGCCCTGCCTGACCATCAACCGGCTGCCCGCCTTCATCCGCCAGGTCGTCAACGATGCCCGCATGAACAAACCGGCGATCAAGGTCCGGCCGGCTGACAGCAAGGCCGATATCAAAACGGCGGCGATCTATGACGGGATCATCCGTAACATCGAAAGCGTATCTAAGGCCCCCATCGCTTATGACACCGCAGTGGACTGCGCGGTCTCAGGTGGTTTCGGTTTCTGGACCGTGGACATTGAGTACGTCAACGACTTCAACTTTGACAAAGAATTGCGCATCAACCGTATCGCCAACCCGCTGACGGTCTACTTCGACGCCTACACGACAGCGGCCGATAGCGCGGACTGGAACAACGCCTTCGTCGCCGACGATATGCCGACCAAGCAGTTTCAGGCGCAGTTCCCTGGCTACGACGCCTCGCCCTTCGATGACGACAGCAAAGACAATCCCTGGCGCAACAAGGGGGAGGACACCACTCGCGTGGCGGTGTGGTGGAACCGCAGCGAGGTGGAGCGCACCGTACTGCTGCTGAGCAACAACGAAATCGTCTATGCGGAAGCCCTTGAGGACCCGACGACCCGCGCCATCTTCGACGCCGCCGGCATCACGGTGGTACAGGAACGTCTCGTTCCATCGTTCAAGGTTAAGCGCCGACTGATCACCGGCACCGACATAATCGAGGATACGCCGTGGGCCGGGAAGTTCATCCCCATCATCCCGGTCTATGGCGAAGACCTGAATGTTGAGGGCAAGCGGCACCTTCGCTCGCTCGTCCGGGACGGCAAGGACGCGCAGACCAATTACAACTTCTGGCGCACGTCTACCGCTGAGCTGGTCGCGCTGGCACCGAAAGCGCCCTGGGTTGGTCCGGTAGGGGCGTTTGAAACAGACGCCGACAAATGGGCGACCGCCAACACCCGCAACCACGCCTTCCTGGAATACGACATAACCGAAGGCGGCGTTGAGCACCGGCCGCGGCGCGAGCCCTTCGACGGCGTCCCCGCCGGCGCGATGCAGGAGGCCTTGAATGCCTCCGACGACATGAAGGCCATTTTTGGCCTGTACGACGCCAGCTTGGGCGCCCGCTCCAACGAAACGTCCGGCGTGGCCATCACCCGCCGCAAGCAGGAAGGCGACGTTTCCACCTTCCATTTCCAAGACAATCTAAACCGCGCGATCGAACACACCGGCCGCGTGCTCGTGGACCTCATTCCCCACGTCTACAAGGGCAGCCAGGTGCTGCGGATCCTGGGCGAGGACGGCAAGGCTCAGTCGGTGAAGGTTAACGAGCCCTTCGACGACAACGGCGTTACCCGCATCTATGACCTCGGCGTCGGCCGCTACGACGTTGTCGTGCAGTCGGGTCCAAGCTTCACCACCAAGCGTGAAGAGACCGCTATGCAGATGATTGAAGTTATCCGAGCTGTGCCTGCTATGGCGCCGGTCATGATTGACGAGCTCGCCCGCAACATGGACTGGCCCGGGGCAGAGAAAATCGCCGCGCGGCTGGAACGCATGATCCCGCCCGAAGTCCGCGACGGCCCGCCGCCGCCACCGCCTCCCGGCACACCGCCGCCGGTGCCGCCGGCGATCCAAGAAATGCAGGCTAAGACGGCCGCCGAAATCGAGGCCGAAAACGCTAAGTGCAAAGCCGAAATCGAGCGTGACGACAAGAAGGCCGCCGCCCAGCGCGAAAATGAACGGCTCAAGGCCTTGGCAGCCGCCCGCACTGCCCGCGAGGTGGCGTACATCGAAGCCAATACGCAACGGCTGTTGCAGGGCCTGCCGCCCATACCGGTGCCGCCGGGTGATCCTGGCGTCATGCCCGCGCCACCTGGCGCAATGACTTTCGCAATACCGCCGGCGCCGATGGCGCCGCAACAGCCACAAATCTAGGGGGACTCCACATGCTGACGAAACCGGTTAACGACTACGATCCCGCTTGGCACGCCTGGAACGCTGCGCACCGCGGCGAATACCGCAGCGTCGGCTCCATGGCGGTTGATGGCGATGGCGGAACAGCCGGCGCCGGCGGAAGCGGCGCAGCAGCTGAGCCAGAGGCCTCCGTCGGATCGTCGGCAGTTGTTGCTGAGGACGAAACCCCGGCCATCGAAATCGAGGAGGATGCCGCGGCTGGCGACGCCGAACCCGACGACCTCGAGGAAGTGGAGTTTGACGGCCGCAAGGCCAAGATCCCGAAGGCGTGGAAAGACCCGCTTGAGCAGGGCAAGGATTACCGCTTCAAGACCGGCGAGCTGGCGAAAGAGCGCAAGACCATCGAAACCGCGCGCACCCAGTACACCGGCCTGATCCAGCGGGCAGAAGCCGCCCTCAAGGCCAATGAGCCGCAGCGGCCCGACGATTCGATGCTTGATCCGAAGTCGGCGAAATACGACCCGGACGGCTACCACCTTGCGGTCTCCCGCTACAACAAGTGGGCCGCAGAGCTGTTCCGCACGACCCAAGAGCGCAAGCGCCTGGCCAAGGAGGACGCCGACAAAGCAGCCAATGAGCTAACCGAGCGCAAGGCCAAGTCTCAGGCGGCGGCAATCAAGGCGGTCCCGAAGTGGAAAGACCCCGCAGTCCGCGCGGCCGACAAAGCCAGGATTGAAGCCTACGCCCAGGCGACGCTGGGCGTTGCGGACGACGAGTTGGGGGACCTTGAAGTTGACCACCGCCTAAACGTCGCCGTCTACAAGGCCATGCTGTACGACGAGGCGGTTGCCAAGCACCGCGCCGGCAAGGGTGCGACTGAGGAACCGGTCACGGTCCCGCAAAAGCACGTCCGCGGCGGCAGCGGCTCAGCAGCGAAGAGCCCCTCCAACATGACCATGAGTGAATGGATGAAGTGGCGCGATGCCCAGGAAGAGCGCGCGCGGGCACGCGGCTAAACGGAGCTATTGACAGAAAACCGACTTAGCGCATCCTCCGGCTTGCATCGCGCTCAGTGATGATAGGCGAGCCCGGGAGCCAAGTGCCGACCTGGGGCGCAGGACGACCCTCTGAGGCTGATTTGCACAATCGCAAATTCAGAGGGTCATCATGGCCAACACACTTCTCACGATTCAGGACATCACGCGGGAATCTCTGCGCGTCCTGCACTCGACCGCCCATTTCATCAAGACCATCAATCGTCAGTACGACGATCGGTTTGCGAAGTCGGGCGCCAAGATCGGCACCGACCTTTATGTGCGCCTGCCGAACCGTTACACGGTCCGCACCGGCGCCGCTCTCTCCGCGCAGAACACCGTCAACCGCAAAGTGACGCTGCCGGTTGCCACGCAAAAGGGCGTGGACATGAATTTCTCGAGCGTGGACCTCACCATGAAGCTCGAGGACTTCTCCAAGAACATCATCAAGCCGGCCATTGCGACGCTGGTCGCCAACGTCGAAGCCGACGCCCTTAGCATGTACAAGAAGGTCGGCAACTACGTCGGCGCCGTCTCGGGACAGCTCGATTTCGAGAAGCTCACCACGGGCCGCCAGGTCCTCACCGAGAACCTTGCGCCGCCCGACGACGACCGCACCGCGCTGCTGGCGCCGAAGTCCGCCACCAAGTTCATGGTGGACACCAAGGGCCTGTTCCAGTCCTCCAACGGCATCGCCGAACAGTACAAAAAGGGCAAGCTGGGCGAAATCAGCGGCTTCACCGCGCGGGAAAGCACGCTGATCCCGACCCACACCCCCGGCACCCACGACTCAGCCAACACCAACGGCGCGAGCCAGGGCAATGCCGGCACTGGCAACGCCTGGGTGGAAACCTCCGATATCGTCACCAACGGCTGGAACAACTCCACCGCCGTGCTGAAGGCTGGCGACATCATCACCATTGCGGACTGCTTCGACGTGCACCCGGAAACCAAGGTTTCCACGGGCGTGCTCAAGCGGTTCTCAGTGGAGTCCGATGTCACTTCGGATGGTTCGGGCAATGCCACCGTCACCGTTCGTCCGGCGGTCATCTACGGCGGCGCCTATCAGAACGTCAACGCGGCCGTAGCCACCAGTAAGGCGATCACCGTGCTTGGCACCGCGGCCACGGCCTACGGTCAGGACCTGCTGTACCACAAGGACGCCTTCATTTTCGCGACGGCGGACCTCGAGGACGTTTCCAACATGGGCGTGAAGTGCTCCCGCGAAATGTTCGAGGGCATCTCCATGCGCCTGGTCCGGCAGTACGACATCAACAGCGACAACCTGCCGTGCCGCTTGGACATCCTCTACGGCTACGTGGCGGCCTACCCCGAGTTGGCCTGCCGTCACGTCTTCCAGCTCTAAGCCAGCCAAAGCACAGGAGAAACGAACATGGCAGGCAATCAATTCCAGGTCGGCGACGGCAGCGCGGAAGGCGTCAAGTTCCCGAACACCAAGCTTGGATTTTTCGGGGCTACCCCTGTCGCGAAGCGTGCGGACGCCTCGCAGGCGGCTTTCACCGACAACTCTACCGGCACTGTCACCGACACAATCGCGGCCGGTGCCGGAATCCACACCATCGCCATCAACCTTCCGCTAGTTGGCATCACCGGCAACGTGGACGTAATCACCGCTTACACGCCGGGTTACCGGTTCAAGATCCTCTCAGTCAGCTTCGCCGTGACCAAGGTGGTGACCACCGCCGCCAAGGCCGCGACGCTGAACCTGGAGATCGGCACCACCGACCTGACCGGCGGCGTGATCGCGTTGACCTCGGCCAACTGCACCCCACTTGGCGCATTGGTTGCCGGCACCGCAATCACGGCCAACAACGTCGGCACTTCCTCCGACACCATCTCGCTGGAAGCCTCCAGCGTGACCGCCTTTGCCGAGGGCGACGGAACGCTGCTGATCCGCATCCAGAACATGGATACAGCCGACTTCATCGCATCCATGGCCGACAAGTGGAACGAAATCCGCACCTGCCTGGCGACGCAGTACGGGTTGATCAGCGGCGCCGCCTAAGGCCCCGCGGACTGACTGACACCGAGGGGCGGGCCTGACAGCTCGCCCCTCTTCGTCCTTAAGCGAGGTTGAATGAGTTTCGACACTTACAGCGCGCTGCAGGTCGAAGTCACCACGCTGATCAACCGTACGGACATGGCAACTCTGGTCCCCTCATGGATCAAGCTGTGCGAGGCGGACATGCAGCGCCGCCTTAAGGTCGCCGACCAAGAGCTTTCCACCACGCTGACCGCCACGAGCGGGCAGGCCGCCCTTGCCTTGCCCGCAAGCTTTGTGAAACCCCGCCGCCTGCGGCTTATCCAGTCAGGCGGCTATGTGGACCTGTGGCCCGTTTCCTTGGCGCCCTCGCTAGACGACGGGGTCAACACGGGCATTACCCGTGCCGTCTCTCTTCAGGGCTCAAACTTCATCCTGTCGCCGAAGCCCTCCAGCGCGCTGCAGTTCGCCCTGGACTATTACGCCAAGTTCACGCCGCTGTCGGACGCCGCCACGTCCAACTGGATCTTGGCGAACCACCCGGATGCCTATCTGTACGGCACCGCGCTGCATTCGGCGCCGAAGCTCGGCAACGACAACCGGTTGCCCATGTGGGACCGGTTCTACTCCAACGCCATCAAGGGCATTAAGCGAGCCGACTTCGAAAAGCGCAGCTCGGAGCTGCAGCGGTCTACCGAATTGGCCGGGCTGACCAACCGGCGCTTCAACATCAACACGGGGCAGTAGCATGATCACCGCCCCGGCAGGCTCGCCGCCCTGGGTCAGCGCTTTCGCCGCGCGCATTCAGGCTGAGATTGACGCAAAGGCACCGCCGATCCCGCGCGTGCCCGTGTTCCCAGTCGCCGACAAGCCGTCAGCAGCGGACCATTGGAGCGCCGTTGAGGACTTGGCCTTTGCCGGGCTCATTGGCTTTCAGCCGACTGATATCACCGGCGGCGCCGGCAAAACGACAGTCACGTTCTTTTTCAATCTGGCGGACATCGTCGGCAATGGCGACGTGCTGACCAATTACACCCCGGGCTATGCGTTCAAGATCCTTGCGGTGGACTTCGCGGTCTGTCGGGCTGTGACCACCGCAGCGCGTCGCGCCGACCTCAACCTTGAAATCGGCACCACCAACGTAACCGGCGGCGTGGTCAGTATCACGTCCGCCGCCGCGACTCCGGCCGGGACCATCATCGCCGGCACCGCCGTGACTGCCGCGAACACCGGCAGCGCGTCTGACACCATTTCCATTGAGGCGTCCAACGTCACGGCCCACGCCGAAGGCTCCGGATGGCTGTTGATCCGCGTGCAGAACCTGGACGCCGCAGGATCGCCCACGGTCGCCATGAGCGACGGCACGGATTGGATCGACCTTCAGACAGGAGCCGCAGTGTCATGACCGATCGCAGTAAGCCCAGGGCTATCAGCGGCGTCCTCAAGGGCGCCCTTGGTCACATGGCCGCTCAGGCTTGGTACTGCGGTCACTTGGACGCGGCGGCCGCCCTCATCGAAACGGTTCTGGGCGAGGCAGTAGAGAACAGCACCCGCTTTCCGAAAGACGAGGTTTGCAAAGAGGCCGTGTTGCGCCTGACGCGCGCCCGCGACGACATCGAGCACGTCTCGGCCCAGCTCGGCAAGATCGCTGTGGGGGGCAAACCGAATGGTTGACAGCCCTACCAGTCGTAACCGGTTCCGCCTTCAAGAGACCGGCACCAACAACAATATCTGGGGCGTCTACCTCAACGAGGTGATCAGCTGCGTTGACCAGGTCGTGGACGGGGTCGAGAGCATCAACCTTGGAGCGGTCGCCACCTACACGCTGACGACGACCAACTATTCCGCGGCCGACGAAGCCAAAAACCGCATCCTACAATTCACCAACGCGCACGCGTCCGGAACCGATGTGGTCATTCCCTCGGTGGAGCACGAGTACGGCGTCTACAACAACGGCGGGGCCGACATCGAAGTGCGCACGGCCGCCGGCAGCGGCGTGACCATCCCCACCGGCTACTACTGCCAGCTCTACTGCGACGGCTCCGATGTCTACGCACGCGCCTGGTACTTCAATGGTCGCGTTCGCGGCAGTGCGGCGGTAGCGAACAGCGAGTTCACGACTCTGCAGCAGGTGAGCGCGCTGATCGCCGCGGCGTCGATCACCGGCACCGGCAACACCTTCAAGATTTCGGCAGACGACACCACAAGCAAATACGCAGAAGACGCGATTGTTGGCGCGTCTGGTGGCGGCATCATCTTCGAGACGGCGAACGGCGGCGCTAACGAGCAACTGCGAGGTCGGCTGAATGTCAACGGCATGACCGCCGGGACCACGGTCGATCCAACCGCCGACTATGTGCCGTTGTACGACGCATCGGCCGGCACGCACATAAAAGTGCTTCCACAGTACATCGCTGACGAAGGCAACCTCTGTCTTGCCGCAGGAGTATTCGCGCTATGAGTCAGTTCACCATCGTCCCCTTGTCGGGCTCGACGGACTTCCGGGGCATCCTCGTCACCCCGACAGCCCTGGGTTCGGCCGAGACAATCCACACCGCACAGGCCTCGGCATCGCTGCCGGACTTGGTGAGCATCGAGGCATTCAACTCCGACACTGTGGCTCGCCCGCTGAAGCTCGCCTGGGGCGGCACGACGGACCCTGACGACGTGTTGGCCTTCGTGCTTTTGCCCGGCGAGACGCGGATGATCGTGCATCAACGGCCAATCCGTAACTCGCTGATCATCAAGGCGGCCTCCGTCACCATGACGTGGGTGGATGGCCGGTCGTACACCGGCTCAGCCGACAAAATCGTCATTACCGGCGGCTCATACGTTCAGAGGCAGACGTCATGAGCCAGAGCCCTGACGTATTCAGCGAAGCCTACAAGGCGCTTCTCGCTCGCGGCCTTCCGCTCGTCGTGCATTCGGTCGTCACACGAGCGGCACCGGGCACACACACCATCCCGATTCCGGACGGTGTTCTCTTTTGGAAAGTCAGGCTCTTCGGAGCTGCCGGCTCCGGGGGCGCCGCTCGTGGAGACGGGGGTAAGTGCTCCGGTGGCGCCGGCGGTTCCTACGCGGGCGGGATGCGCAAAGTTTCTTCCGGCGCGACTGACATCACGGTCGTCATCGGTGCGGGTGGTGCGCGCGTTTCGCAGACGGGCGCCGGCGCTACCAACGGAAACGCTGGCGGCTCATCCACCGCGAGCGACGGCACAATTACGTTTACGGCGCCCGGCGGTGGCGCAGGTCAAGCCACGGCAAGCGCAACCACGGTAGCGGGCGCGACGGCTGGTGCGGTTGGCTCAGTCAGCGACGGCGGCGACGTTGACGGCTATGCCGGCGGCGCTTCTGGCGACTGCAACAGCGGCAGCAACACCTCAGAAAACGCGACAGGGGGCGGCTCTCCCGGCGGCCCGTGGGGCACTGGCAAAGCCTCGGGCAATGCCACCGGCACGACCGGCTCGGCCAGTGGCGGCGCCAGCCCTTATTTCAGCTCTGGTACGGCTGCCAACGTCGCGTCTGCTTCCGGCGGTGCAGGCATTGGTGGCGCGAGCGCAGCTCCCACGGCCAACACAGGCTCCCCCGGCGGCGGCTCTCTTGGAGCCGGTACGGCGTCGGCTGCTGGCCCAGGCATTCCCGTGGGCTACGCAGCGGTCCCTCCTGGGGCTGCCGGTGAATCGATCATCGACCAGATGGGTTTCGGCGCTGGCGGCGCTGGCGGCACCGACGCGGCTGGCACCGCCGGTCAAGACGGCGGCGGCGGTGGTGGTTCGGCCGATGGAACAACGCTCACTGGCGCAGACGGCGGGTTTAAGGCCGGCGGCGGCGGAATGTACGGCACGGGTGTCAACGGAACGGCTGGTAAGGGCGGCCCCTTTGCTGGCGGTGGCGGCGGCGCGGTCACGGCCGGAAACGTGGGAACCACGACCTCGGCTGCGGACGGTGGCATCGCCGCAGGTGGGGGCGGCGCAATATCGGGTAACTCAGATGCCTTCGCGGGCGAGGGCGGCGATGGCTTCTGCGAGCTTACCTTCTACATGAGGGCACCATGAGCTGCCTGACATGCGCGTTCTATTTGATGCCTGATGGCGTGTGCCGCCGTTTTCCGCCCGCCGTCATTCCCGTGAAAGGCAAAGAGGACCGTTGGCGTTCCGCATTTCCGCCGATGGCTCCGGGTGGTTGGTGCGGGGAGTTTAAGCAAGTTGAGGAGAAGAAGAGGTGAGGTACGGACGCCCAGTAGACCATTCCACCGCGCAAGACGGTACGGACATCAGGATGATCGACCCCATCGACGTGCCGAGCCCGCTTCCTGCTTGGGCGGCATCTGATGCCGTGTGGCTCGCGCGGATTTTCCCGACGCTCTCAGGCTGGAAAGCGATTCCGAGCAAGGTACAGCCCGGCTCCCGGTTCGTCGGGAGTGTGAACACGCCGGCTCACTTCAGCGACCCGCAGAAATTCCTCAATTGGGATGGGACCTACGGCGACGGTTCGCCGATTCCACCGGAGGAATAATGGGGCATCTCAAACATCGGTTTCATCCCCTAGAGGCTGCTCGATGACCGTCGCTGCCTTCATCGTTTTTTGTGCGTTCTGGCGGCTGTGGCTGGGCGGGGTGCCCCGCGGGTTCCCGACGGGGCTGAAGTACGCCGTGGGCGTCGCCGGCGTGGCGCTGTTCGTCTATCTGAGCACGGCCGATGCGATGCAGGCGGTGACACACGGCCTCCTATTCCTCGCCTACTGGCGCGCGCTGGGTCATGGGGCGATGCTGCGTTATCCGCTCGGGCCTGACACGGACCCGATCTACAAGGCGGTGCGCTCTCTACCGCCGGATTTTGCCTGGTGGGCCTATGCCGCCCTCCGCTATGTCGGCTTCGCGCTCTTGTGGGCCTTGGTAATAAAAGCCCTGGGCTACCGGTTTCCTGGTGAGCTGCTGATTGCGGGCATTGGTATTTGCGTCACATACCGGGCTCTTGCGAATGCGCGCCTGCCCTATGGCTGGCTAATTGCCCTTGGAGGCGTGCCGAAATCGGCGCCGCTTCCCGACGGCTATCACGACGAATTTCACGCTCACTATTGCGAGCCGGTCGCCGGCGCGATGATCGGTGCCGCCCTCGTCTCGGGGGTTGCCCCATGGGCGTTCTGACCAAGATCCCGCTGCTGCCGGGCGTCTTCAAGGACGAAACCCCTCTATCGGCTGAGGGGTTTTCGGTTGACGCCAACCACATGCGCTTTGTCCGCGCGCGACCGCAGACGAAGGGAGGCTTTGAGCGCGCGTCTGACGACTTGGTGTTGGGTCTCTGCCGTTGGCTTCACACCTGGCGGGATTCGTCGGCGCTGTCTTACTGCGCAATCGGGACCCATACGCACCTGCAGGTCTATCACGATGCGCAGATATACGACGCAACGCCCATCGTCAGCCGGCCGCGGCTCACTAACCCGATAAGCACCACCAACGCATCCGCCGTCGTCACCATCGCGCACACGAGCCATGGGCGGGCGCAGGGCGACCGCGTGTCGTTCTCAGGCGCGTCGGCAGTCGGTGGGATCACAATCAGCGGCGAATACACCGTCACCGAGGTGACGAGCGCCAATGCCTACACCATCACGCACGGCTCTGCCGCGACTTCGACCGCGGGCCCTGGGGGCGGCACGGTGGACGCGCTGTATTACCTCCCCGTCGGCCTCGCTGACGGCTTGGCCGGCACTGGTTACGGAACCGGCGCTTGGGGAATAGGCGACATCGGAGAGGCATTGGAGGCGATTTACTACCCGCGTACATGGTCCGGTGGGGAGTGGGGTCCCAATATCCTCGCCAGCCCTCGAGGCGGCGGGATCTACGAGTGGCGGCCCAACTTCACCGCAACCGAGCTGGTCACCAACGGCACCTTTGCTAGCGACACGGTCTGGACCAAGGGAACCGATTGGACCATCGGCGCCGGCGTGGCGACTGCGGCCGCGGGCGTTGCGTCCGACCTTGAACAAAACATCACGCTGGCAGCCAACGCCTACTGCCTGCTTGAGTTCGACATCACCCGCAGCGCCGGCACGCTCACGGTCAACCGGGGCTCTACGGCCATCACATCGGCCATTTCCGCATCCGCCCACGTTAAGCAAGTGTTCTACAGCGGTGCTGGCGGCTCCCAGGCGCTCAAGTTTTCCAAGGATTCGAGCTTCGCCGGGACCATCGACAATGTGACTGTCACCCAGCTAACGACCGCGCAGATTGTCCCCAACGCGCCGACGGAGAATACGTTCGTGCTGGTCACACCTGAAATGCAGGTGATGACGTTCGGCACCATCGATCTGAATACCGGCGTCTTCAACCCGATGGCGATCCGGAGCAGCGATACCGGCGACGGGGATAGGTCTGCCAATCAGACATGGACGCCAACCGCATCCAATCTCGCGCGGCAATGGGTGCTGGCCAAGGGTGGACGGATCGTCGGCGCCCGGCTAGGCGTTGGCGAAATCCTGGTCTGGACCGATACCAGCCTTTACCGCGGCGTGTACGTTCCGGATGGCCGCAAGGTCTACATCTGGACCCATGTAGCCGACCTTTGCGGATTGATCGGACCGAACGCGGTGGCGATGCTCGGGGGCATTGCCCGCTGGATCACGCCGGCAGCGAAATTCGCCATTTACGACGGCGTCAGCGCTTCGCCGCTTGATTGCCCCATGGGCAAGGACTTTGCCGACAACCTGGCGCCCTCACAACAGGACAAGATTGTAGGCCGCTCACTCTTCGGCTTCGGTGAAGCGGATTTCTTTTACCCCGACATCCGCGACGGCAATGAAAATTCCCGCTACCTGAGCCAGAAGGTCGCGCCCGCCAATGATCCGGGCGTTGGGTCCTGGGCGCCCGGGGAGCTGGCGCGCACAGCGGTGGCCGATGTCGGCGCACTCCGCTTCCCGCTAAGCGTCAGCCCCACCACCGACTATCTGTACTTTGATGAAAAGGGCAATTCGGCCGACGGCGGCCCACTTGCCTGGTCGCGCACGTCCGGGATCATCCCCATCGGCAACGGCAACACGCTCTTCGAGATCCAAAGCTTCTATCCCAACGGCGACGACTGGTTGGGCGGCTACCAACTAACGGTGCGCACGGCCAACGAGCCCAACGGACCCTTCACCAGCTATGGCCCTTATGCGGTGGCCACCAACGCCACCAAGGTGGACTTGGGACCGGTGTTCCCCATCGGGAAATTCGCGCAATTCATCAAAGACGGGGAATCTGCGCCGGCCTTCATTCGCGAAGGTGTGGACCAGATTTCAGTGAACGACACCGGCATGGTGTTTTAGGAGGCGGAATGTTCGGCTTTTCCCTCAGTGGCTCGAAGTCCAAGAACAAATGGAACGAAACGGAGGTCGGCAGCGAACGCTTCGACCAAATGGAGTCGGGCGAGGAATACGGCGAGTACGGCGATAGCGAAACCGGCTCGTTCGATAACACCGACGCGTTCGACAACACCGACAGCGTCAATACGCGCCAGTGGTGGGAGCAGGGGCTTGAAGGCGCCGCCGGCAATTGGTCGAATTTCAGCGCACCCTACCTGCAGCCGGGCGGGCACATGAACGCCGGACAGCAACAGGGCTACGACACGCTCGCGCGCCTCAACAGCGGCGCCAATCCTGCCCTGACCGGCATTTACGCGGGCCGCGACGCGACGACAGGCGCGCTTCGCGAAGGCCAGGACTTCATGAAGTACATCAATACCGACCTGTTGGACCCGCTGATCCATCGAAAAGCGCCAGAAATCACCGCTGCAAAAATCGGCATCGGACAGGATGTTGAAGCGGCCACCGGTGCGGATTTCATGGGCTTGTACGCGGACCCATGGGAAGCCGACGTTGTGGGGACCTCCCTTGCCGACTACGACGAGGGCGTTGCGCGGGCGGCAAACGAGTTCCGGGCAGCGAACATTGCCGGCGGAACGACAGGCGGGGCAGGTGTCTCAAATCCTGTCGGCGCGTCGATCCTCGCAGGCGAAGCCGCTCGCGGTCGCGGCGCGCTCGCAGCTGGGCTGCGCTCCGAGGGCTTCCGGTTCGGAGCCGGACAGGGCGCGGGCGATGCCTCCCGGACACTGCAAGCCGCGCAGGGCAATCAGGGCACAAGGCTTCAGCGGGATGTCACTCGGGCCGAGCTGGAACAGGACGCGGAAAGGTTCAACGTCCAATCCAAGCTGTCGAATGATCAGATGCGCCTGCAGGGCATCGATGCTGCGACCCGAAACGCTCTGTCCTACACCGACATGGGCGCCGAAGCTGGGCGCACTCTGAGCGCGGCCGGTATCGCTGCGAACGACGTGGAGGCGCAATCGGCCCTCAACCAGATGACCGCCGCCGGCATCCCGCTCGAACAGGCCATTGCGGTCTATCAATCCGGACAGTGGCCATACACCACAGCGACGGCGGGTTTTGGTTCGACCAGCCGGGGCACTCAGACCAGCCGGGGCAATCAGACTGGATCGAAGAGCGGCACGACGCGTGGGTCAACCAGTGGAACGCGTTCGGGCACTGGCAGCACCTACGGCAACCGCAGCGGAACCTCGAGCGGCACGACATTCGGTTTCAGCGGCGGCTACAAGAAATAGGTGGGCCATGGCAATCGGCTTCGGAAAAAACAAGAAAATCGCTGGCATTCCGTTGGAAGACCTGGGCGTCCTAGCCGGCGGTGCGGCCGCGCTGCTGGGTGGGCCCTTCGGGCTCCTGCCGGCGGCGATGATGTACAAGGGCTATAAAGAGCATCAGCGCGACGAGGAAGAGACCGAACAGCAGATGGCCGCTGAGGCCGAAGCCATCGGCGGCTTTGACCCCACCTTTGTTGATCCGGACGGCAATCGCGGGATCACCTGGAATGGTCCGCGCATGGTCAGCGGCATTGAGCGCGACTTGCGCCCGGTCATCGGCAACGCGGACGGCTCAGGATCTACAGAACGGTCTATCACCATCACCGACCCGCGCGTGAACAAGGGTAGGCCCACCAACATTCCGAGCATGTGGGACGGCGAGGAGTTGGACCAGGAACGCGCCATTGCCCGGGTATTGGGCGAGGGCCGGGTGTATCCGGCGTTTGAGAGCATCGATGAAGCGGAGACGGCGGCTTTCGCGCGGTCGGAGCAGCTGGGGCGGGAAGGGCTCGAGCCCGGGGAGTTCTCACTAGGGCCGGCGTATTTCAACCCCGCTGCGGCGAAGGAATCTCGACTAGAGCGACGTAACACTGCGGCGCGCGCATTTCCTGAAGAGGCGCGCAAAGCGGCCGTCAGCGCGGCATTTGCTACCGATCCTACTGGCAAGGACCGCTTCCTGAACACCGACCGCGGAGTGTTTGACGTGGTCGAACAGCGGATGGTCGATGGCACCGAGGACGGCCCATCTGCCGCCGATATGGTGTGGCTTGATCCGCCCGACGGCACGACCGCGAAGCCTCGGTACATGAATATCCGGTCACCGGCCGCGCAGACCCTTGTGGAGCGCGGATGGGGCGCGCGCCGTCCAGAAGGCACGCAGCGCGACAAGTTCCGCCGCGCGACTGCCGCTGAGGTCGCGGAGGCGGGTTTGCCGGAAGGCACATTCGCTCAAGTCAATGAAACTACTGGCAAGATTGAAGTCAGCCGCGAACCCAAGGGTCCGGACTATGCGCGCGAAGACTACTGGCGCGGACAGTTCAAGGAGCCGCTTACCTCAGCATTCAATGCCTTCGGCCAAACCGACAAGATCCGCAACGCGCTGGCGCTGGAAAGCGGCACCGGTGACATCGCCGCCATCAACGCCCTTCAAAAGATGATCGATGAGGGCGGCGTGGTCCGGGAACAGGACGTAAACCTAATTCAAGGCGCGCAATCCCTTTACAACACCTTGGCCACGCAAATGGAGGCCCTGAAGTCTGGCGGCAAGCTGAGCCCCGAGCTGCGCCAGCAAATCACCCAGACGGCCCAGGCCCTATCGCAGGCCATCTATGGCGGCGTCAAACAGCGCATCGCGCCCTTTGCGGGCCACATGCAGGCGCAGAACGTCAGCATGGACGCCATCGTGCCGCCTGAGCTGCAGCGCGCCTATGGCTGGATCGAGCCGCCGCGGGAATTTGTGCGTGGACGCATGCCCGGCGCCGAAGGTCCGCGGGGATTCAACGGCCGCGCGGCGCCCACAGGTGTGGGAACAGCAGACCCAGAGCTTGAGGCGCTTCTAAATAAATATGCGCCACCGGCAGGTAGATAATGGAACGCGATCGGGTCATAGAAGCTCTAAAGGCTGCAGACGCTGCGGGTGATACTCAAGCTGCGGCTAGGCTCGCGGCTGCGCTTCGGTCAATGCCTCCAATACGGCCGAGCGTTGAGCCAGGTCCTGGTGACCGGCTGTTCCCTGGTGCGCCTGAGCCAGATCAGCGCCGCGGCGCACCTATTGGTGTCCGCGCGGCCGTGGGTGCGGCGCGCACGCCGGAGGATCGGCTTGCAACGCTCCGTAAGAGCTATCCCGATGCGCGGCCCTATGGCGGCGACAACTTCGCCTTCACTGACCCGAGAGACGGCCGGGAAGTCGCCTACAACCCCTCTGGATTGGACATCGGCGACGTGGCGAGCGTCGGGCCCGAAATCACGGAATTTGGAGGGGGTGTTGTCGGCGCCGCAGCGGCAATCCCGCCGGCGGTGGCCGGCGCAATACCTACTGCTGGTCAGTCGTTGTGGATGGTCCCACTGGGGGCTGGCCTTGGAGCCGCTGCGGGCCGAGAAATTTACGACCTGGGCGCCAAGACGGCGCTGGGAACCGTGGATACGCGGTCTTTACCTACTCGGGTTATGGACGCGAGCGTCACAACGGGCGTCAACATGGCTGGCCAGCGCCTTGGCGATGTCGCGGGCGAAGTCATTAACCGCGGCTTCGCGGCCACCAATCGTGCTCTGCCACCGCTGCGTGGCGGTCGCCCAGCCATTCGCGACGCGAACCGCGCGGGGATGCCTTCCATTCCCGCCGGCATGGCCACGGGCAGTCCGACGATCCAGCACATGGAGCAGTGGCTTGCGGCAACGCCGGGGGGATATCCCGTCATCCGTGAATCAATCGAGCGCGCCATGGCGGAGCTGGGCGAAGGCCATGCCAGCCTAGCGCAATCCTTCAATCAGGGACGCCGGGTGCTGACGCCGCAGGGTGCCGGTAAGAACCTGCAACAGGCCGCCGACGACGCGGGGCAGCGGTTCGCTGCGAAACGCCAAGAAATCGACGACCAATTGACGGAAGCAATCGGCGGGATCAAGGGCGACCGCCGCGTTCCCATCGACAGCATCTTTAAGCTGTACACCGACCTGACCGACCAGCTGGCCCGCGCTCCAAACTCACGGAAGGCTGAGTTTCAGCGCGCGATTGATGAGCTGGACTCGCTGCTGGCTGACGCGAAAGCCTACCCGCCGGATGCCGTCAACGGCGTAACGCCGATGTCGCTGACCAAGAACGCTCTACCATTTGACGTCATCCGCAAGGTTCGGACCCGGATCGGCCGCGAGTTGGAAGATCCCGACGTTTCCGGCTATCGCCCCGGTGACCAGGGCCCCATGGCTCAGGTCTACGGTGCGCTATCGGATGACGTGAAGGCGGCTGCGGAGTGGCTACGACCCCACGACAATGGCCGCGCGGCAAACCTACTTCGATCCCACGACCGCTTTGTGAAGGCGCATCGAACCACCGGACTGCCGGAGCTGCAGCGCATCACGAAAGCGCAGACGCCTGAACAGGCCTTTGACCTGGTGTGGAACGCCGCGCAGGACGGCGGCACGATGCTGGGCAGAATCCGCGGTCAGGTCACCCGCGAAGAGTGGGACAACGTCGCGGCGACGGTCCTGCAAAGGATGGGCGCCGCCAAACCGGGACAGCAAGGCGCGTCCGAAGCCTTCGGGTCCGCCGACGATTTCTCGCCGGAAACTTTCCTTACTAACTTCTCCAAGCTGGCGCCGGAAGCGAAGAAGGCGCTGTTTGGCGGCACGCGCTACCGCGAGCTGATCCCGGAATTGGAAAGCCTGGTCCGCACCGCCGGACGGGCTCGCGACGCGGCCAAGATTCGCAACACGTCGAGAACGGCCCCGGTAATGGTGCCGGCTATCGCTGCTTTGACCGGCGGCGGCGCTATGGGCAGCCAGCTTCTGCAAGGCGACGTGCAGGGCGCAGGGACTGCTGCGTTGGGCACCATTGGCGCCGCTGTTGTCGCGCCGCGTTACGCCGCAAAGCTTCTCACGAGCCCGGGATTTGTGCGCTGGCTGTCAGGGACGGTGCAGTCTACCGCGCGGCACCCCGACAACTGGCCCGCTCGCATCGGACAGCTCACGGCTATCGTTCAGGCGGAGCCTCAGATTCGGGAGGAAGTATATCAATATCTGGACGCGCTTCGCGCTCCACCCAGCGCTCAAAGGCCCTAGCCATGGGCGGATATTGCACCAATGCAAAGCCGCCCATGAGCGCAACGCCCCATGCCATCGGCAGGGCCTCTGAAGCGAACCAGTGGGCGTATCCGCTGATGCTGATGGCGAGGAGGGCCAGCACGATTGCCGTAAACCATGCCCATCCAACACGGCGGGACCATCGGACCAACGCCGTGAACAACGGCGGGTATGCGAGCACCCACAGTCCGACCAAGACGCCCAGCGCGATAAAGAACGGGATGACGACAATGGTGAAGTTGAGCCATTGCCCCGTCGCCGCGAGGACCAAAACAATGACGCTCGCTTTTACGAGCCAGTCCTGTCGCTGCCACCAATTCCGCATGGCCGGGAAACTACACCTGCCAACCGATTCTGTCACATAGGGGCCTGTGGGCTCAGCATTTACGGGGATTTGAGATGGCTGAAAGCAACGGAAACGGCAACGGGAACAGGCTGAGAGCCGCAGCGGAATCGGTTTTCATGACGTGGGTATCCCGACTGGCAATTATCGGCCTGGGCACCATCGCCACGTGGAACCTCAACCAGGTCGTGGGGCAACTCGAAACTCTCACCAGCGCGGTCCAGAGCATTGATAAGCGCTTGGTCCGCGTAGAGACGTGGGTTGAGCTGCAGGGGCCGCAGCGATGAACGAGCTGACACCTGACCAGCTGTCCGCCCTCGCCGGCAGCGCGGCAATGCTCAACGTCGGATACACCGTGTTCGGGCTCTTGGTGCTCGCGGCGGTCTTTGCATTTCTCGCCGGTCTTGGCGAGCGCGCCATGGGTCTCAATCTCCGAAGGTTCATCGACAATGTGGAAAAAGCTGCTGACCGCGGCAGGCTGTGGCCTGGCATTGTGGCTTTCGTGCTCGCCCCTGCCGGCGTCCTCTGCCTCGTCCTCTTCATCGGTCTTCGCTGAATGCGTCCCTTATCGGGGGATAATCGAAACGGCAACGGCCCGGTGGTGGCCGGACCTGCCGACGCCGAACCTTTGGGCCGCGCAGATTTTTCAGGAGAGCCGATGCCGCGCCGGCGCCGTCTCACCCGCGGGCGCTGCTGGGCTCGCGCAATTTATGATTCCTACATGGCGGGATTGGGTGCAGCGGCTGAAGTTGGACCCGATGGCGAGCCCGCATGAAGCAAAGCACGCTATCCCTGCCGGCGCTGCCTACATGGCTCAACTGCGGGCGGCATGGCGTCCGGATGGCCGCACGATCCTGGACCGTCACGCCTTGGCCGCGGCGAGCTACAACGCGGGGATGGGAAACATTCTCAAGGCGCAAACGCTCTGCGGCGATCCGCGCCTATGGCAGGACATTTCACCGTGTCTGGCGAAGGTCACGGGAGAGAAAAACGCGCATGAGACCCGGGGATACGTCCCCGCAATCTGGCGATGGTGGGGACTGTTGGAAGGGCAATGACCTGGTGTTTGGTCGGATTGGTAGTGTTGATCTTGATCGCCGCCGTTGCGGTGGAATTGTGGAGCGGCCGTCGCGCGGCGGACTTGGTGAAACGGGGTGAATGATGTTTTCAGGATGGAAGATCGCCGCTGGCGTCGGGCTCGTTGCTGCCGCCATGGGCGTGGCCCTCTGGATTCAAACCGAGCGCCTCGAGGCCGCGCGCGAA
>Ga0196974_1000110_pt1 | contig 35494 bp, 33 predicted proteins | sample S1_1013CmetaG_FD_155477 | JGI IMG/M metagenome (GOLD analysis project Ga0196974, IMG submission 155477) | Soil microbial communities from Anza Borrego desert, Southern California, United States - S1_10-13C | ecosystem: Environmental > Terrestrial > Soil > Desert | place: USA: California...
CAGTCGGGTCTGGTGCAGCACACCCTGGGTTGGCCGCTGGACGACAAGACCGGCGGCGGCTCGTGGATGTACCACTTCGGCGACGGCTACGTGTCGATCGGCTTCGTGGTGCACCTGAACTACCGCAACCCGTACCTGTCGCCGTTCGAGGAGTTCCAGCGGTTCAAGACCCACCCGGCTATCCGCGAGCAGCTGGAAGGCGCCCGGCGGGTGTCCTACGGGGCGCGGGCGATCGTGGAGGGCGGCTGGCAGTCGGTGCCTAAGCTGTACTTCCCCGGCGGCGCCCTGATCGGCGACTCGGCCGGGTTCGTGAACGTGCCGCGCATCAAGGGCAGTCACAACGCGATCTCGTCGGGGATCATGGCCGCGAACGCAGCGTTCGACGCGATCGGCGCCGGGCGGGCGCGCGACGAGCTGGTCGAGTACGAGGAGGCCTATCGCAAGTCGCGGGTGTTCCGCGAGCTGAAGGTGGTGCGCAACGTCAAGCCGATGCTGTCCAAGGTCGGCACCACCTGGGGCACGCTGCTGAGCGGGATCGACATGCAGCTGAGCCACCTGACCGGGGGGCTGTCGCTGTTCGGCACGATGAAGCACGGCAAGACTGACGCGGAAGCGACCGAGCCCGCGGCCAAGCACAAGCCGATCGCCTATCCCAAGCCCGACGGGGTGATCACCTTCGACCGGCTGTCCTCGGTGTTCCTGTCGAACACCAACCACGAGGAAGACCAGCCCAGCCACCTGAGGCTGCTGGACCCTTCAGTCCCGATCCAGGTGAACCTGCCCAAGTACGCTGAGCCCGCGCAGCGCTATTGCCCGGCCGCTGTCTACGAGGTGCTGACGGACGAAAACGGCCACAATCCGCGGTTCCAAATCAACGCCCAGAACTGCGTGCACTGCAAGACATGCGACATCAAGGATCCGTCGCAGAACATCGTCTGGACCACGCCCGAGGGGGGCGGCGGGCCGAACTATCCGAACATGTGACGCCTTCGGGGGGCGCGGAAAGGCTGGAGTATCATGTCGCGTAAGTCGGGGATCGCAGCTTTGGCGGCCGTGCTGGCCGTGGCCGGCGGGGCGAGCGCGCAGGTCGAGCGGCCCAAGGTGGCGCCCTCGCTGGACAGCCCGTCGTTGTACGGGCGGTTCCTGGCCGGACGCAGCGCCATGCAGACCGGCGACAGCCGCGACGGCGCGGCGATGCTGGCCCAGGCCAGCGCCGCGGCGCCCGGGGACCAGGTGCTGCGGGAACGCGCGTTCAGCGCCTCTCTGCTGGCCGGCGACGTGACCAGCGCGGCCAAGCTGGCGCCCGCCGCGGTGGACAAGGACAACCCGGCGCTGCACTCGCTCGGCCGGCTGACGCGGGCGGTCGAGGCCATGGCGGAGGGGCGCGGGCGCGAGGCGCACGCGGCCTTGAGCGGCGAACCCCTGGAGTTTCCGCACCGGCTGGCCGCGGCGATGATCGGCCCGTGGGCGGCGGCCTCGGCCGGCCGCTGGGACGACGCCCTGAAGCCCGTGGAGACCGACGAGCGCCTGATCCGTCTGTTCGCCGAATTCAGCCGCGCGCGGCTGCTGGAAGCGCGCCGCAAGCCGGACGAGGCGGAGGCCGCCTACAAGGGCCTGATGGCCGACGGCGCGGGGGCCAGCCTGTTCCGCATGCCTTACGGCGAGTTCCTGGAACGCCGGGGGCGGCGCGACGAGGCGCTGGCGCTCTACGACGAAGGGCTGGCGGTCGATCCCAACGACGGGCTGCTGAAGGGCGCCCGAGAGCGGGCCGCCGCCGGCGCGGACGCGCCTGACGTGCCGGACATGAAGACCGGCGCCGCCGAAAGCCTCTTCACCGGCGCGGCTCTGATGATGTCGCAGCGGCAGGTGGAGCTGGCGGCGATCTATCTGCGGCTGTCGCTGAGGCTGGACCCGAACTCCGACCCGGCCTGGCTGATGACCGGCGACGCCATGAACCAGCTGAAGGACGAAGGCTCGGCCCGCGCCGCCTGGGCGCGCGTGCGGCCGGAGTCGCGCTGGTGGATCGACGCGCGCACCCGTACGGCCTGGAGCCTGCAGCAGGGCAAGGAGACCGAGAAGGCCTTGGCCCTGGCCGAAGAGACCCGTCGCGCCCGGCCGGCCAGCGCGGAGGCGGTGCTGACTCTGGCCGACCTGTACCGCGCCGGCGGCCGGCACGAGGATGCGGCGGGCGTGGTCAGCGCGTTCCTGGGCGACCGGCCGGCGTCGGACTGGCGGCTGCTGTACCTCCGCGGCGCGGCCTGGGAGCAGGCCGGGCGCTGGGACCTGGCCGAAAAGGACATGCTGGAGGCGCTGAAGCTCAGCCCGAACGAACCCGAACTGCTGAACTTCCTCGGCTACTCCTGGATCGACCGGGGCGTGCGGCTGAACGAGGGCATGGCGATGATCCGCAAGGCCGTCGCCGCCCGGCCGCACTCCGGCGCCATCCAGGACTCGCTCGGCTGGGCCCACTACCGGATCGGCGAGTACGAGAAGGCGGTCGAGCACCTGGAACTGGCGGTCGAGCTCGATCCCAACGATCCGGCGCTGAACGACCACCTGGGCGACGCCTACTGGATGATCGGGCGCAAAGCCGAGGCCGGGTTCCAATGGGCGCGGGTGCTGACGCTGAAGCCCGACGCCAAGCTGACCGCGTCGGTGGAGGCGAAGCTGAAGGACGGGCTGGGTCCGCGGACGCTGGTGGCCGGGCGGTGATCGACCCCGGTTTCGCGCCGGCCAAGGTCAACCTGTATCTGCACGTAGGCCCGCTGGACGCGGACGGGTACCACCCGCTGTCGAGCCTGGTGGTGTTCGCCGGCGTCGGCGACCGGGTGCGGCTGGCGCCGGCCGCGGCGGACAGCTTCCTCGTCGAAGGGCCGTTCGCGAAAACCCTCGCCGGAGAGCAGGACAATCTGGTGCTGCGGGCGCTGCGGCGGCTCGAAGCGGCGACGGGCGGATCGCTTCCGCCGCTCCACATCACCCTCGATAAGGCGCTGCCCGTAGCCGCGGGGCTGGGCGGCGGCTCGAGCGATGCGGCGGCGGCCCTGCGCCTGGCCCGGCGGATGCTGCGCCTGCCGATCGACGACCAAGGCCTGGCCGAAGTCGCCGCCGGAGTCGGCGCGGACGGACCTATGTGCCTGCGGGCGGCGCCCTGCATCGCGGAGGGCCGGGGCGAGCGGCTGTCGGAAGCGCCGGAACTACCGGAGCTGCACGCGGTGCTGGTCAACCCCGGCGCGCCGTCGCCGACCGGCGCGGTCTATCGCGCCTACGACGAGGCGGGCGCGCCCGGCGGGGCCGACCGGCCGGTCCTGCCGCCGGCGTTCGAGAGCGTGGAAGCCTTGGCCGAAGCGCTGGCGGACTGCCGCAACGACCTGGAGGCGCCCGCCGTCCGGCTGACACCGGTCATCGGCGAGGTGCTGGACGTGTTGCGCGCGGCGCCGGAGACCTTGCTGGCGCGCATGTCCGGATCGGGCGCGACCTGCTTCAGCTTGTGCGTCGGAGCGACGGCCGCGGCTGAGCTGGCCGATCGGTTGAGGTCTGAACGTCGGGGCTGGTGGGTGCGCGCCTGTAGGCTGGGAGGATCGGTCGCGACCTGAGGCTGCGAAACTTCCGGCCCCTCCGGCGCGTTCAGTCGCTGTCGAAATGCGGGCGGGGGTCTCGTTCAGGAAGGACTTCCAGATGCTTCACAAGACAGTACTCATCGGAGCCGCCGCGGCTCTCGCCCTCGCCGCTGGAACGGCGGCGGCGCAAAGCTCGCCCGCCGACAAGCCTCCGTCGAAGACGAGCGCCGGCGAAGCCTACGGGGCGGCGCCGAACAACACCCCTGAAGCCGCCGGCGAGGCCGCCGCCATGGGGCGGCTCGGCACCGTGGCGCCGGGCACTCAACAGCGCACGACCACGACGACCGGCGCCCAGGGCACGATGCAGACCTCGCCCATGTACACCACGCCGAGCACCTCGACGGGAACCCCGGCTCCGACGCGGATGTACGCCGACACCCAGGCGCCGACGATGACCACCCGCGTGGTCACCAACGGGCCGGTGCCGGACACCCCGGAAAACCGCAGCCGCTACGGCGCCCCGATGAGCCGCGCGGGCAAGCGCACCGCTCCCGTCGGCAACTAAAAGCGAAGCTTCACGACGCTTGAAGCACAGGACGGCGGGCCCTATGGTCCGCCGTCTTTTTTGCACCGCGAAAAGAGCTCGTGGCCTCCACCTCCGAACCCCTGTCGTTCCAGGATCTGATCCTGACGTTGTACCGCTATTGGGGGGAGCAGGGCTGCCTGATCCTGCAGCCCTACGACGTCGAGGTGGGGGCGGGGACGCTGCATCCGGCCACCGTGCTGCGCGCGCTGGGGCCGAAGCCGTGGAAAGCCGCCTACGTCCAGCCCTCGCGACGGCCCGCCGACGGGCGGTACGGGGAGAACCCGAACCGGCTGCAGCACTACTACCAGTTCCAGGTGATCCTGAAGCCGAACCCGGACAACCTGCAGGAGCTGTACCTCGGCTCGCTGAAGGCGATCGGGATCGATCCGGCGCTGCACGACATCCGCTTCGTCGAGGACGACTGGGAGAACCCCACCGTGGGCGCCTGGGGCCTGGGTTGGGAGGTCTGGTGCGACGGGATGGAGGTGACCCAGTTCACCTACTTCCAGGGCGTGGGCGGGCTGGAGGTCGACGTGGTGTCGGGCGAGCTGACCTACGGGCTGGAGCGGCTGGCGATGTACGTCCAGGGCGTCGACGACGTCTACGACCTGCGCTTCAACAACGAGGGCGTGACCTACCGCGAGGTGTTCCTGGAGAACGAGCGGCAGAACTCGGCCTTCAACTTCGAGGCGTCCGACGTCGAGACCCTGAAGCGGCAGTTCGAGGACATGGAGCGCGACGTGCCGCGCATCCTCGAGAGCCGCGGGCCGCAGGGCCAGCGCCTGGTGCTGCCGGCGTACGACCGGGTGCTGAAGGCCAGCCACCTGTTCAACCTGATGGACGCCCGCGGCGCGATCGCCGTGGCCGAGCGGCAGAGCTACATCGGCCGCATCCGCGACCTGTGCAAAGCCTGCGCGAGCGCCTGGGTGGAGCAGGAGCGGGCGGGGTGAGGGAGAACGAGCGATCTCCCTTCCCCCTTGATGGGGGAAGGGCCGGGGATGGGGGTGACCCCGCCGCCGGGTCCGCGCCAAGGCCGACGCCCGCGCCCGGCGCCGTCGCCCGTGCCCGCCGTCTTCGTGAGGATATGACCCTGCCCGAGCGGCTGCTCTGGAAGGCGTTGCGGGCGCTGAAGCTGAACGTGCGCCGACAGGCGCCGATCGGCCGCTTCGTCGTCGACTTCGTCCACCATGAGAGCCGGCTGGTGATCGAGGTCGACGGGCCGCATCACGACAGCCCTGAAGCGCAGGCCGCCGACGCCGCGCGGACCGCCTGGCTGGAAGGCCAAGGTTATCGGGTGCGCCGCTATCCGGCCAAGCGCGTGATCAACGACTGGGCGGCGGTCGCGGAAGAGATTCGTTCGGAAATCGGGTCACCCCCATCCCAACCCTTCCCCCATCAAGGGGGAAGGGCTTTGTGGCGCGCCCGTCATCAATGGGTGCGTGAAAACTGAATGCCCTCTCTCCTTCTTGAAATCTTCTCCGAGGAAATCCCCGCGCGGATGCAGGGCGGGGCGGCGCGGGATTTGGAGCGGCTGTTCGCCGAGCGGTTCCGCGAGGCGGGGCTGGCCCACGAATCGCTGCGGACCTTCGCGGGGCCGCGACGGCTGACGCTGGTCGTGGACGGGCTGCCGGCGGCGCAGGCCGACCGGGTGGAGGAGCGCAAGGGGCCGCGCGCGAACGCGCCCGAGCAGGCGCTGCAGGGGTTCCTGCGCTCTACGGGGCTGACCCGCGAGCAGCTGGAGGAGCGCGACGGGGTGCTGTTCGCGCGGATCGAGCGGCCGGGGCGTCCGACCGGAGACGTCATATGGGAGATCACTTGGCCCGTGCTGCTTGGTTTCCCCTGGCCAAAATCGATGCGCTGGGGACCGATGATGACTTGGGTGCGCCCTGTGAAGCGCATCGTATGCGTGTTCGACGGGAAGATTGTCCAAGGCGGTCTGGGTGGAGTAGCCGGTATTGAGTTCTCTAACGTCACCCAAGGTCATCGGTTTATGGGCTCGGGAGAGCCGTTTTCCGTAACCGGTTTCGAGGATTACCGCCGCAAGCTCGCTGAGAACTTCGTGGTGCTGGAGGCGGCCGAGCGCAAGGCGCGCATCCTGGAGCGGGCGCGGGCGGTCTGCGCCGAGGCCGGGCTGGAGCTGGTCGAGGACGAGGGGCTGCTGGAGGAGGTCGGCGGCCTCGCCGAATGGCCCGTGCCGATCCTTGGCGACATGGACCCGGCCTTCCTGGACCTGCCGCCGGAGGTGATCCGCACCTCCATGCGCACCCACCAGAAGTATTTCGCCGTGCGCGATCCGAACACCGGCCGGCTGGCGCCGCGGTTCGTTGCGGTGGCCAACATCGAGGCCAGCGACGGCGGCGCGGCGATCGCGGCGGGTAACGCGCGGGTGCTGTCGGCGCGGCTGAACGACGCCCGGTTCTTCTGGGACGAGGACCTGAAAGCCGGGTTCGAGCCCTGGCTGGAGAAGCTGAAGGGCGTGACCTTCCACGCCAAGCTCGGGACCGTGGCCGAGCGGGTGGAGCGCATCGCCGCGCTGGCCCGTGAGATCGCCCCCCTGGTCGGCGCGGACCCGGACACGGCGGCGGAGGCCGCGCGCCTGTGCAAGGCGGACCTGGCGTCGGGCATGGTCGGCGAGTTCCCCGAGTTGCAGGGGGTGATGGGGGGGTATTACGCGCGGGCCAAGGGCCTCGCGCCCGAGATCGCCGACGCGATCCGCGACCACTACAAGCCGCAGGGGCCGGGCGACACGGTTCCCACCGCGCCGGTCACTGTCGCGGTGGCGCTGGCCGACAAGCTGGACACCTTGGTCGGCTTCTTCGCCATCGACGAGAAGCCGACGGGCTCGAAGGATCCCTATGCTCTCCGACGGGCGGCGTTGGGGGTGATTCGGACGGTGTTGGAGGGCGGGCTTCGTATTCCGCTGCGCGAACAGCTAGCTTCGGCTTTCGCCCTTTTGTCCGTAAAAACTTGGGGACGTCCGATCGCGCGTTTGTCTGATTTAGAAGTCGGAGAGGAAGACGGGCACCTCACGCTTGTTGAGAAGGACGAACTCGCCGCTCTTCGTGAGCAGGACCTGCAAGCCGATCCGCCAGGATTTACCGTCGAGGACGACCTCAGGAACGTTGAAGCCCTGCTCGCCTTCTTCGCCGACCGTCTGAAGATCCTGCTCCGCGACGAGGGCAAACGCCACGATCTGGTCGACGCGGTGTTCGCGCTGGGAGACGACGACCTGGTGCGGATCGCCGCGCGGGTGGAGGCGCTGTCGGAGTTCCTGTCCAGCGAGGACGGGGCGAACCTGCTGGCGGGGTATCGGCGGGCGACCAACATCCTGAAGGCGGAGGTCAAGAAGCACCCGGCCGAGGAGGCGTCCTACACCGAGGCGGTCGATCCGGCGCGGCTGAGCGAGCCGGCCGAGCGCGCGCTGCACGAGACGCTGAAAAACACCCTTCCCGAGGTGGAACAACAGCTTGGCCTTGAGGATTTCAGAGGCGCGATGGCGGCGTTGAGCCGTCTGAGGGGGCCGGTCGACGCCTTCTTCGATCAGGTGCTGGTCAACGACGCCGATCCGGCGGTCCGTCTGAACCGGCTGCGCCTGCTGTCGCAAATCCGCGCCGCGGCCGACCGCATCGCGGATTTCTCGCTGATCGCGGGGTGAGTTCTCAAAGCCCTTCCCCCTCGATGGGGGAAGGGTTCGGGATGGGGGTGACACCGGCGGCGGAAGCTGTCGAGCGGGCGCCGCATCCTGAACCCGGGCCACCCCCAACCCCGGCCCTTCCCCCATCGAGGGGGAAGGGAGAAGAGTAGAGGGCCGAGATTCGATGACCACCGTGGAACTGACGCCGATGGCCGAAGCGCTGACAGCCGGGACGACCCGCTGGGTCTATTCGTTCGGAGGCGGGGGCGCCGACGGCGACGCGTCGATGAAAAACCTGCTGGGCGGCAAGGGGGCCAACCTGGCGGAGATGTCGTCGCTGGGCCTGCCGGTGCCGCCGGGGTTCACCATCACCACCGAGGCCTGCACCCACTACTACGCCAACGGGCGCGCCTATCCGGCCGAGCTGGACGGGCAGGTGAGGGACGGCCTGGCCACGGTGGAGCGGCTGACCGGCAAGCGGTTCGGCGATCCGGCCAACCCGCTGCTGGTGTCGGTGCGCTCGGGCGCCCGCGCGTCGATGCCGGGGATGATGGACACGGTCCTGAACCTGGGCCTGAACGACGCCACGGTCGAAGGGCTGGCCGGCCTGTCGGGAGATCGACGTTTCGCGTTCGACAGTTACCGCCGTTTCATCACCATGTACTCGAACGTGGTGCTGGGGCTGGACCACCATACGTTCGAAGAGATCCTGGACGACCACAAGGATCGGCTGGGCGTCACCATCGACACCGCGCTGGAGGCCTCGGACTGGGAGCGGGTGGTGGCCGACTACAAGGCGGCGGTGCGTTCCGAGCTCGGGCGCGACTTCCCGCAGGACCCGTGGGACCAGCTGTGGGGCGCGGTCGGCGCGGTGTTCGCCAGCTGGATGAACGACCGGGCCAAGTTCTACCGCCGCATGCACGACATCCCCGAAAGCTGGGGCACGGCGGTGAACGTCCAGTCGATGGTGTTCGGCAACATGGGCGAGACCTCGGCCACGGGCGTGGCCTTCACCCGCAACCCCTCGACCGGCGAGAACCGGCTGTACGGCGAATTCCTGATCAACGCCCAGGGCGAGGACGTCGTCGCCGGCATCCGCACGCCCCAGTCCCTGACCCGCGCCGGGCGCGAGGAGATGGGCGAGAGCGCGCCGTCGATGGAAGAGGCGATGCCGGAGGTGTTCGCCCAGTTCACCGCGGTCGTGGAGCGGCTGGAAAAGCACTACCGCGACATGCAGGACATCGAGTTCACGGTGGAGCAGGGCCGTCTGTACATGCTGCAGACGCGCAACGGGAAACGCACCGCCAAGGCCGCGCTGAAGATCGCCGTGGACCAGGCGGCCGAAGGGCTGATCGGCCGCGAGGAGGCGATCCTGCGGGTCGATCCGGCGGCGCTGGACCAGCTGCTGCACCCGACCATCGACCCGGCTGCGCAGCGCGACGTGATCGCCGCCGGCCTGCCGGCCTCGCCGGGCGCCGCGACGGGGGTGGTGGTGTTCGACGCCGACGAGGCGGAGAAGCTGGGAACCGCCGGTCAGGCGGTGATCCTGGTGCGTGAGGAGACCTCGCCCGAGGACATCCACGGCATGCACGCCGCCAAAGGCATCCTGACCGCGCGCGGCGGCATGACCAGCCACGCGGCGGTGGTGGCCCGCGGCATGGGCCGCCCCTGCGTCTCCGGCGCGGGCGAGGTGCAGATCTTCGAGGCCCAGGGCCTGTTCCGGGCGCGCGGCCGCGAGATCCGGGCCGGCGAGACGATCACCATCGACGGCTCCACCGGCGAGGTGCTGGCCGGCGCGGTGAAGATGGTCGAGCCCGAGCTGTCCGGCGACTTCGCGGCCCTGATGGAGTGGGCCGACGGGGTGCGCCGGCTGAAGGTGCGGGCCAACGCCGAGACGCCGCTGGACGCGCGCACCGCGCGCGGCTTCGGCGCCGAGGGCATCGGCCTTTGCCGCACCGAGCACATGTTCTTCGACGCCGACCGGATCGCGGCGGTGCGCGAGATGATCCTGGCCGACGACGAGGCCGGGCGACGCGCGGCTCTGGCCAAGATCCTGCCGATGCAGCGGGCCGACTTCGAGCAGATCTTCGAGATCATGGACGGCCTGCCGGTGACCATCCGGCTGCTGGACCCGCCGCTGCACGAGTTCCTGCCCCACGGCGAGGACGACGTACGCGCGGTCGCCGAAGCCACCGGCCTGTCGGCCGAGAAGCTGATGCGGCGCACGCGCGAGCTGCAGGAGACCAACCCGATGCTGGGCTGGCGCGGCTGCCGGCTGGGCGTGACCTTCCCCGAAATCTACGAGATGCAGGTGCGCGCCATCGTCGAGGCCGCCTGCGAGGCCAAGCGCGCGGGCCGCGACCCGCGGGTCGAGATCATGCACCCGCTGGTCGCCAAGGCCGAGGAGATGAAGCTTCTCCGTGAGTTGACCGACAAGGTTGCGAAAGAGGTTCAGCAGGAGAAGGGCGTCCAGGTCGATTACCTGGTCGGCACCATGATCGAGCTGCCGCGCGCGGCCCTGACCGCCGACCGACTGGCCGAGAACGCTGAGTTCTTCTCCTTCGGCACCAACGACCTGACCCAGACCACCTTCGGCATCAGCCGCGACGACTCCGGGCGCTTCCTGAACGCCTACATCGACAAGGGCGTGTTCGAGAAGGACCCGTTCGTCAGCCTGGACCAGGAGGGCGTGGGCCAGCTGATCCGCATCGCCGCCAAGCGCGGGCGAGCCACGCGGCCGAACGTGAAGCTCGGCATCTGCGGCGAGCACGGCGGCGACCCGGCCTCGATCCAGTTCTGCGAGAGTGTTGGCCTGGATTACGTCAGCTGCAGCCCCTACCGCGTGCCGATCGCCCGGCTCGCCGCCGCCCAGGCGGCGCTGAGCGGCGAGCGTGAGAAGGATCGCTAAGCCCGTTCAGTAGCGGTCCATCGGGTTCGGCTGCTTTGGCGTCAGGCAGCCGGCGCCCAGGTTCGACTTCGGCCCGTCACAGGGCGCAATCGGCGGCGGCATGGGCCGGCTCCAGCGCTCGCGCACCTCGTCGAAGGGCCGTCTGCGCTCCGCCGAAAGGATCGGCAGCGACTGCGCGCCGTCGCTGCGCTCGATGAACCGGCGCGCGCAGGCTTCCCGCTCTTCGCGAGTGAGCCCGAGAAAGTCGGCGTCACGGCAACCGAGCGACCGACGCAGGGCGCCGGCGATCACGGCTGCGGAAGACGGCGCGAGCGGCCGCGGTTCCGCATGATCCGCATCCGGTGAAGCCGGGGGTCTTGAGACGGGGAGCGAAGGCGCCGGGGCCGCGTTCGGTCGCGGCTCTCCGTCGTCGGGGTCGTCGGCGACGGGACGGGCGCGCTGCGACCAGCGAGTGATCAACTCCACTTCGATCGGTCGCCGGAGGTCGGGCGCGAGATCCCGCAGAGCCCCGACGGGGCGCAGCGCCGCCAGCAGCGTCGCGTGGAAGACCACGGCGGCGACGAAAGCCGCGCCGAGGCGGACACGTCTGGACGGCGTGGCGGAGGCGAAAAGCGAGCGCAAACGGACTCCCCGCCGCTCAAGCCCCCGTTCCCCGCACCGACGCTAGAGCCAAGCTCCCCCGACCGCAACGTCGAACGTGCCGGAACGTCCCGGGCCTGCCGCCGGTTGGCCTTCGTCAGTGTGGAGAACAGTCATGGGCAAGCGCGAAAAGCCGGCGCGCGGAACGAACGACGGCGAGGTGCTGAGCGGCGGGCCGGAGCGCGACGTGATTCGCGGACGGGGCGGAGACGACGGCATCTACGGCGCGGGCGGCGACGACCGGCTGTTCGGCGGCGACGGCGACGACGACTTCGTGGCCGGCGGAGGCGACGACCGCATAGACGGCGGCGCCGGCTGGGACAGCGCCGCCTACGCCGCATCCGTCGGCGGCTATCAGTTCAGCTTCCGGGGCGGCGCGCTGATCGTCGAGAACCTCGGCGGCCCCGTGAATGAAGGGACCGACACCCTGCGCGACGTCGAGGAACTGGTGTTTCGCGGCGGCCGGGTCGACGTGGCGCTGATCCGGGCGATGTGGGAGCAGGGCGGAGGCCAGCCGATCCGCGGGTCCGACGACTGGGTCACCGGCTGGGGCTAGAGGTCTCCCACCGCCGCGTCGACCAGCAGCCAGGTGCGGCCGGTTTCGGTGGAGAGCAGGGCCAGGACCGAGGCGCCGCCGGCGTCCCGGCCGGCGGAGGCGTCGACCAGGTCTTCGTAGCGCTTGACGAACCGGTCGGCGCGGGCGCGCAGGGCCTTGTCGGTCAGCACCCGACGCGAGATGCGGCGGATCGCGGCCGGGGCCACGCGGCGCACGATCTGGCGCGCCGCCTCCAGGTCGCCGCCGTTCAGCGCGCCCGCCGCCTCCTCGACGCGCAGGCGCGGCAGCAGGGCGTTGGCGTCGACGCCCAGCGCCTGAACCTCCTCGACGATCCGCTCGGCCAGCTGTTCGTCGCTCTCCACCCCCGGATCGGCCTCGGGATCGACCGTGCCCAGCAGGTCGCGCCAGGTCCAGCTGTCGCCCTCGCGACGCGCCGGGGCGCGGGGCGTCGCCGCGCGCTCGCCGAAGACGGTCTTCATCTCCTCGTCGGTGGCGGGTTTCAGCTTCAGCCGGCCGCGCAGGCCCGCGGCCGAGGAAGGCTCGGCCTCTGGCTCCGGCCGCCGGGCGGCGGGACGGGTCGCCGGTCGTTGAGCCGCGGGGGTATCGAGTTCCAGCGGCTCCTCCGCCGCCGGCTCGACCCGGCGCGGCGGTTCGCGCCGCGGACGCTCGGCCGCCGGCGCCTCGCTTGCACGCCGCCCGAAGGCCGCGCCCTGGTCGCCGGAAACCACGCCCATCAGCCGCACGGCTTCGGACAGCATGTCGTAGTTGCGCTTGACCCGCTCCTGGAAGGCGGCGTCCACCGCCTGGGTCTCCTCGGCCGCCTTGCGGGCGGCGTCGGCCAGGGCCTGCAGCCCCTGCTCGACCGAGGCGCGGATCTCGCCGACCCGGGCGCGGGCCTCATCGGGCAGGCGGGCGGCGCGGCCGTCGATCTCCGACAGGGCGGCGTCGACCTCCCCAAGCGCCGCGCGGACGCCTTGCAGGTTGGCCTGCAGGCGGGCGGCTGACCGGTCGCCGGCTTCGTCTACCAGGGTCGCGGACTCCTCGATCAGGCGACGCGCGGCCTCGACGCGGGCCTCGAACACCTCGTCGGCCCGCTTGCCGGCGTCGAAGGCGGACTCGCTCAGGCGGTCGACACGGCTGCGTGCGGCTTCGGCCGAGGCGTCGGCGGCCTGGCGGGCGTCCTCGGCGGCGGCGGCGAGCGAGGCCAGGGCTTGAGCCGTCTCGGCGGCCAGCTGGTCGCGCGACTCGGCGGCCACGGCGGCGAAGCGGTCCAGGGCCGAGCGGGTGCGATCCTCGAACTCGGTGCGCTCGGCCTCGGTGACCTGGGTGAAGGCGCGGAACTCGCGCGCGGCCGCCTCGACCAGCTCGCGCAGGTTCTCCGCCCCGCGCGCGGACGCGTCGCCGAGCTCGGCGGACGCCAGGCGGGTGACGGACAGGGCCTCGGCCATCTGGGCGCGCTGGCTCTCGACCTGGGCGGAGAAATCCTCCTGGTCGGCGCGGAGCGCATAGGCGGCGGCCACCAGGGCGGCGCGCTGCTGGGACAGGCCTTCCTCGACCGAGCGGATCTGCTCGGCCACGCCGGTTCCGGCGGTCTCCAGCCGGATGGTCTGACGGGCCAGGTCGTCGGAAGCCAGGCGGGCGGCGTCCTGCGCCTCGCCGGCGGCGGCGGCCAGGTCGGCGGCGCGCGCGGCCAGAGCGGCCTCGGCTTCGCGAAGCTGCGCCTGGGCGAGGTCGGAGGTCTCGGCCACCAGCCGGGTCTGGCGCTCGACCGACTGCACCACGCCCGCCGCCTGCTGCTCCAGGGCGGCGCTGGCCTGACCGAGGGACTCGCGCTCGCGGCCCAAGGTCTCGCCGAGCGAGCGGGCGGTGCGGGCGGCGGTCTCGGCCGCCTCGTTCAGGGTGCGGGTCTCGCGCGCCAGGGCCTCGCGCAGGGCGACCAGCTCGCCGCGCGCGCGCTCGGCGCTCTCGGTCGCCTGATCAATCTCGGCGCGCATCTCCTGCACGATCCGGACGGTCTCGGCCGAGGCGAGGGCGGCGGGGGCCACCATGGCTTCGGACAGGGCGTGGGCGCGGGCGGTCTCCGCCGCGAGCCGCGCGCCTTGCCGTGCGGTGCGCGCCATCACGACCATCAGCCCGGCGGGGGCCAGGGCCAGAACGGCGAAGATCGCCACGTTCAAAGGCGTGACGCTGAACTCGCCCAAGCCGTACTGATAGGCCACATACGACCCGATCCCGCCGACCCACAGCACCGAGGCCAAGGTCGCCCACAGGTAGGCGGAGCCGCCGTCGCCGGAGCGTGGGGCCCTCGCGGGCTTGGTCTTGCGGGTTCCGCGGGCTTGCGCCGCAGCGACCGGAGCGACGATCGGCGCGGCCTCCGTGGCCGGTTCGGCCGGGGCTTCGGCGACCGTCTCCACCGCCTCGGGTTCGGGCTCGTCGCGCGCGGGGGCCGCGGTTTCGGTCATCGGCGTTTCCATGCTCGCCGGAACAGGCGTCTCGGCCGCGCCGGGTTCCGCCTCGAGCGGCGTTTCGCCCCGGGGCGCGGACGTGATCCGGCCGGGCGACCTTAGGGTCACCGGCTCGGGCACGGCCGAGAAGTTCAACGGCGGTCTGGTTCGGACTCTCATGCGCGGCTCGTCTTAAGAATCGCGCGCGGGTCACGCCTTCTGCGTAAGAATTCGCGCGTGAGACGAACCCTAACGAAACGTAAAGGCCGCGCCTAGGGGTTCATCTGTGGAACAGCCGCGCTTTCCCGGCGCCCGGGCCCGCGCCATTGCCTTTCCCGAGGCCCTGCGCGAGCTTCCGACTCACGCTCGTTCAAAGGTTTTGCGCCCTTGCCCTCCGGCGGCTTCCGCTTCGACCGCTTCGTGCTCGATCCCGGCGACCGCCAGCTCCGGCGCGACGGCGCGCCGGTGGAGCTGAACGCGCGCTACCTCGACGCCCTGATCCTGCTGGTGCGCGAGCAGGGCAAGCTGGTGTCCAAGGACCGGTTCCTCGACGAGGTTTGGCGCGGCGTGCCGGTCACCGACGAGGCCCTGACCCAGTGCGTGCGGATGCTGCGCAATCGCTTGGGCGACGACGCGACCAACCCGCGCTTCATCGAGACCGTGCCGAAGTACGGCTACCGCTTCGTCGCCGCGGTCGAGCCCTTCGACGACGCCGTCGCCGCCGTGCCGGGAACCTCGCCGGTCGCCGCTGATCCGGGCGAGGTCCGCTCCGCCCGGTCCGGCGCGTGGGACCGGTTCGTTCGAATGGGCGCGGCCGGTTTGGTCGGGGGCGGCGCGGCCGGCCTGGGCGGAGGGCTGGTCTATGGTCTGGTCTGGGCCTCGCTGCCAGGGGTGGGCGCCGTCTCGGCCCTGCTGGTTTTGGTCTGCGTCTCCGGCCTGATCGGGGCTCTGGGCGGGGCGGGGGTCGGCTTCGGTGTGGCGGCGGCGGACTACGCCACGGGCCGCCCCGGCTGGCGGCGGATGATCGGCGGCGCGGCCGGGGGCATGATCGTCGGGGGCGCGGTCAAGCTGCTGGGAACGGACGCCTTCACCCTGCTGCTCGGCCGTTCGCCCGGAGAGATCACCGGCGCGCCGGAGGGTGTGCTGATCGGCGCCGCGGCGGGGCTGGGCGCCTGGTTGGCCGGACGCGACGCAGGATCGCCGTCGCTGCGCCGCGCGGTCGGGGCCGCCGGGCTGGCGGGCCTCGCCTCGGGGCTGCTGATCTCGGCCATGGGCGGTCGGCTGATGGCCGGCAGCCTGGACCTGCTCGCCCGCGGCTTTCCCGGCTCGCGCCTGCGGCTGGACCAGGTCGGCGCCCTGTTCGGCGAGAACGGTTTCGGCCCGATCAGCCTGACCGTGACAGCGGCGGTGGAGGCTTCGCTGTTCTGCGCCTGCGTCGTGGGGGCGATGATCCTGGCCCGGCGTCGGCTCGACGGCGGCGACCGCCCGGACGGGTCATGACGGTCTTCGTCCACCTGACCTCGCACAGGAACCTGCCCGCGATCCGCCGGTCCGGGATCAAGCCGGCCCGACGAGCCGAGGCGATCTACGCCCTGCCGGTCACCCGCAACTTCCAGATCGCGCACCAGTGGCTACGGGAGCTGAAGCGCGACGGCGCCGGCGAGATCTTCGGCGTCTACTTCCGCCTGCCCGGAGACGAGCCCGTCCGGGTCGGTCACTTCGGCAGCGCCCACGTCGAGATGACGGCGGCCGAGGCCGTCGCCCTGATGATGCAGGCCGAGACACGCGACCCGTCTGCGGCGCGTGAGGAGGACCGCGCCTCCAAGGCCGTCGCCCGTGGGCGGCGCCTGCCCTCGTCGCCGGAAGGCTTCGAGGTGCTGGTTCCGCGCCGCATCGAGCCGTCGGAGATCGTCCGCGTGAAGGCCCTGCCTCAGGTGGTCGGATGGCGCTACCGGCCGGGCGCAAACGGCGCGCCGCCTTGCGCCTGCCTCTGCTGCGAGCGGGGACGCTACGGAATCGGCAAGCTGCTGCGCCGGGTGGAGGAGAACGAGGCCGCGGGCCGAGCCGACAAGGCGACGCTGTTCGGGCGAGACGAGGCGTAGGCGCGCCGGGTCGCGCGGCTAGCGAAGAGACGAGACGGATAAGGCCGATCAATCCGTTCGACGAATGATGATCTCTTCACTCAGAACATCGTTATAAAATTATAATTGCTGCCTCGTCAGGGCTAATTTAGCCTGACCGGAATGAGGGGGGGGGCGATGCGGAGGCTCGGGGCAATTATTTTAACCATTGCCGCTTCATTGACTGCAGCAATGAGTTGGGCTGAGCCCCTCGAAGTGGGCGAGATAGCAAGAGGATACGTATATTATAATAAATCCGGCACCAGCATAAACGAGCACAATGTTGATTTGACAAAGTGTGTTTCGGCAACAAACGCACAATATATTAGATCGGTAGCAGGTAGAGGGGGGCTGTTTTTTGCGGGAGCCGTCACCGGGCAGGCAGCTGCCCGCGTCGAAAACTGCATGCTGGTGCGCGGATGGAAGGCCTACCAGCTTGAGGAGTCGCAAGGTAGGCAACTCGCCGAGTTGCCAGAAGAGCAGCTTGCCTCCGCCCTAGCCCCTATGGTTGGCGCGGACGCGCCGCCTGGAAAGCTTGTTCGCGAGTGGAAAAATATCGGACTCTTTCCGAATGGCGTGACGCGAACCTCTCGCCCACATAGCGATTTCTCCCAGCAGCTAAGCACGCGGGTTTGGAATCCGGGGCCGAATGCTAATGTTCCTCTAGTGCCGACCCCGACTGGGAATGTCATCAAGCAATTAAAAGGGACCACTTTGCCGATACCTCGTCAAGGTATGGCTCTAGTGATTGTTCGAACCGAAGGAGTGACTACCAACGGCGGCGGCCTCACATTTGCCCGAGTATTGCCCGATGACGAGAGAGGGCAGCCGGATGTGATTCACGCTAGAGTAGGTGTGGTCTTCGCGAAGAAAGATGGTAATTGGTTTGTATTTGAAGTCCCAGTCGGCACTTGGAGAATATCCGAACTAGGGGTGTTAGATTATTGTTTGGGCGCTCCAGCATTTGTAGTGCAATCGGGAGAAGTTGTATTTGCTGGTAGTTTCGATCTGGACGGACCTGAGCTGGGGCCCCAGCGTGACCCTAATCTTGCTAGGCAGTGCTATGCGGGGCCTGCGGCAGCCTCAATTAAGGAAGCACAATACCAGAATGGGGCTCAGGGTCCGTGCTTAGATTACACCACGGTCTACGCGTTGGAGTTTCCAATCGTCGCGCCCAGATAGCTGCGCGCGTGCCTGACTTCAGGCCTTGAGCTTCGCCTCGTCGGGGCAGTCCTCGTCGTCGGCGGAGCGCTGGAACGCCTGCTTTTCCGCCTGCGGATCGGCCGGGGCGGTGCGGCGAACCTCGGCGGCGGAGGCGTCGTCCCGGCCGGTCAGGTCCAGGCCGACGTGCGACAGCGCCGCGAGCACGAGCGCGGACACCACGGCGGCTATCACGTCGACGAGAACTTGCATCGCAGCAGCCCCTCCCCAGAGGCCGCGATGATCATGCGACGAGGCGCCGCATACGGCAACGCCCCCGGAGATGAACTTTCGTCCATGTCCGGAGGCGCGCCGTCAGGCTCAGGCGGTCAGCGCTTGGCGCAGAGCACGTCGCGCAGGGCCGCGGCGTTGGTGGCGAAGCGGCGGTTGTAGTCCACCGCCCGGCGCGCCCGATCGGTGCCGTCGAAGAACACCGCTGTCCCCAGGCCCTGGCGACGGCAGAACTGGTCGGCGTTGGCCCGGTTGGCGATCAGGTCGTAGCCCTCGAGCTGGGGACGACGGAAGAACACGTGGAAGCGACCTTCCGAGCGCTCGCCGCCGCCGTTGTCCCAGTCAGGACGGTCCGGACGGCCGGGACGATCGTCGTCGGGGCGGCCGCCGCCGGGCCGGTCGCCGCCGGGACGCCCGCCGCCCCACCCGTCGTCCAGGTTGCGGGCCGAGGAGACCATGCGGTTCAAACCGATCCGGGTCAGGTCGCGCACGTCGCCGCTCACGGTCTCGCAGCGGCCCTTGAGGTCGACGTGCTCGCAGACCAGCCAGGTCCCGTCGACCCGCATGCTCTGCGCGCGGTCGTTGAAGCCCAGGCGGACGAAGTCGGTTTCGTTGCGGTTCACGGTGATCGAGCGGCCCTCGAAGTTCGGCAGCTCGTAGAAGGTGACGCTGTCGGGGCGGTCGCGCCCGTCGTGGCGGCCCCCGCTCTGCGCATGGGCCGTGGCTCCGGCGGCGAGAGCGGCGAGGGCGATCGCGGCGGCCAGGGACGTTTTCATCGAATTCTTCTCCTCGGGCCGGCGCGGCCCCTATGGCCACGTTTGTGCGCCTCTGCGTCTGAACGGGCTCCGCGCGGTTCCTTCATCTGGCGTTCAGCGTGGCCGTTCCCCAGATCGTACGCTTCGGCTGCGAACCCGGCCGTGCGCCTTGGCGTTACGCGGGTGGAGGAAATCGGAGAACGCGGTGCTGCTTCGCCCCGGTGAGACCTGCTGGCGCGTCGAGCGGGCCGACCGCGTCGCGTTGCTCATGGAGAACGCCGCCTACTTCAAGGCGCTGGAGGCGGCGCTTCCGCTCGCGCGAAAATCCATCACCCTGCTGGGCTGGCAGTTCGATCCGCGCACACGCCTGGATCCCGAGGGCCCGGCGCACGACCGGGGCGGGGAGGTGGGCTTCCTGCTGCGCCGGCTGGTGCGCGAGCGGCCCGAGCTGCAGGTCCGCATCCTGATCTGGCGCTCGCCCCTGCCGATCGCCTGGTCGCAGGACTTCTTCCCCCAGCGCTCCGGCGCCTGGTTCCGCAAGAACAAGGGCATCGACTTCCGGCTGGACCGCGCCCGGCCGCTGGGCGCCTGCCATCACCAGAAGGTGCTGGTGATCGACGACGTGCTGGCGTTCTGCGGGGGAGGGGACATCGCGGTGGACCGCTGGGACACCGACGAGCACCTGGACCGCGATCCGCGCCGCTGCACGCCCGCCGGGCTGATCTGCTCGCCCAGGCACGAGGTGATGACCCTGATCGCCGGGCCGGCCGCTTCGGCGCTCGGCGACCTGGCGCGCGAGCGCTGGCGGCTGGCCACCGACGAGGTGCTGGAGCCCTGTCCGCCGCAGGAGCCGATCTGGCCGGAAGGGATCGCGCCGGACCTCACGAACGTGACCCTGGGCATCGCCCGCACCGAGCCCGAGTGGCGCGGCCACCCGGAGGTGCGCGAGAACGAAGCCCTGCACCTGGAGGCGGTCGCCCGGGCCGAGCGGCTGATCTACCTGGAGAACCAGTACGTCACCTCGCCGGTGATCGCCGCCGCCCTCGCCGAGCGGCTGCAGCAGCCGGAGGGGCCGGAGGTGGTGATCGTCTCGACCGGCAAGAGCCCGAGCTGGTTCGACCAGGCGACCATGGACAGCGCCAGGCTCGCGCTGCTGGGCCGGCTTCGCGCCGCCGACCGCCACGGCCGCTTCAGCGCCTGGATGCCGCTGACCGAGGGCCGCAAGCCGGTGATCGTCCATTCCAAGGTCAGCGTCGTGGACGACCGCTTCCTGCGGGTCGGATCGACCAACCTGAACAACCGCTCGGCCGGCTTCGACACAGAGTGCGACGTGGCGGTCGAGGCCCGGCCGGACGACCGGGACTCCGTCGATTTCATCCGGCGCTTCAGGCTGAAGCTGCTGTCGCACTTTCTGGCCTGCGAGGCGGAGGATCTGCACCGCCTGCACCAGGACGGCGGCAGCCTGGCCGAGGCGATCCGCACCGCGAACCGGCGCGGGCGCCTGGCGGCCATCGATCGGCCGCCCGGGCGGGTGTCGCTGCTGATGTCGGAGTGGCAGCTCGGCGATCCGGGGACCACCCGAGACGCCTGGCGACCCTGGCGGCGGGGCCGGCTGTCGCACCGGCTGATCGATACGGTGCGCCTGGGTCAGGCCGAGGCGGAGGCCGAGGCCGAGGCGGGCGCTTCCGCAGGCTCGATCTCGAAGTCCACGATCAGCGGCAGGTGATCTGACGCCATCCGCGCCAGCGGGAAGGACGGCGCCTGCACCTTGGTCACCCGTATCCGCGGGCTGACGAACACGTGGTCGATCCGCAGCATGGGAAAGCCCGACGGGAAAGTGCTGACCAGCTTGCCGAGGCCGGGGCGCTTCTGGGCGTCGTCCAGCCTGGACGCCAGCCGCGCGTAGGGCCGGGTGGCGGCGGTGGCGTTCATGTCGCCGACCAGGATCACCGGATCGCGGCAGTCGGGATGGCCCAGCCACTCGCGCCCGACCAGGGCGGCGGCCTGCAGGCGTTGCTCCTGCGGCACCAGCCCCAGGTGGGTGTTGATCACCTGCACCTCGACCCCGTCGAAGTCGATCGCCAGCCACAGCGCGCCGCGCGGCTCCAGCCCCGGCACGCCGGCCAGGGTGGGCAGGGGACCCGTGCGCACCAGCCGCTCCGGGCGGTGGGTCAGGATGGCGTCGCCGTACAGCTCCTCCTCGACCTTCATGGCGGGATGGAAGTGGAACGACATCTCCAGCAGGATCGCCAGGGCGTGCGCCTGGTCGACGTGGCGTGTGCGCCTGCGCCCGACGTCCAGTTCCTGCAGCGCCACCACGTCCGGCTCGTACTCAGCGATCACCGCCGCCACCCGGTCGATGTCCAGCTTGCGATCCATCCCGACGCAGCGGTGGACGTTGTAGGTCATGATCCGAGGCATGCGCGGAGGGTTCTAGCCCGAGCAGGGGCGGGTTTCGAGATGCGAGCGCGGGCGCGGCCAGATGGTCGCTCCTGGTCGCCTTCGGCCGTCATCCCGGCCGCAGCGAAGCGGAGCGCCGGGACCCAGGGGGAGCCCCGGGAGAAGGAAGGCGGGCGTGCTTAGTCGATGACCACCAGCTTGTCGGGCAGTTCGTTCGGATTGGCCGGGCCTGGGGGGAAGTGTGCGGCCAGGACGGTTCCGCACAGGCTCACGGCCTCGACGAAGCCTTCGGCGGGGCGGCCTTGCTGGACGGCCTTGGTCAGGGCGGCGACGGCGTCGCCCCAGACCTCGGGCTTGACCTTCTCGTAGATGCCCTTGTCGGCGATCACCTCGGCGTGGCGGTCGGCCAGGGAGGCGAAGATGAGCACGCCGGTGCGCGCCTCGGTGACGTGGATGCCCTGGGCCAGGAACTGCTCCATGGCCGCGCGATGCACGCGCCTGGCCTTCAGCCCCTTGGGGGTCAGGGCGCGCCGCACCGCCGGAATTGCGCCCAGCAGGGTCACCAAGGCGAAGATCAGCGCCTGGGTGACCGCGTAGGCGGCGAGCGTCGCGGCCGCTGACTCGTCCAAGGCCCCGCTGTGGGCGGCGGTCCAGCCGCCGGCGAAGCCCGGCAGCCAGTGCGGGCCGAAGCCCAGCGGGATCAGCAGCAGCGGCAGGATCAGGGCCGCCGCCGCGGCCCAGGCCAACGGGACCTCTCGGTAGTCGGAGACCTCGTTGGCGACAATGCAGAGGATCTCGCCGGAGGTGTTGCGTTCGGCCGCGGCGATGGCGGCGTCGATCTTCTGATGGTCCGGTTCGCTCAGGCGCATCTCACCATCCCCCCGAGGCGCCGCCGCCTCCGAACGAGCCGCCCCCGCCGCCGAAGCCGCCGCCGCCGAAGCCGCCTCCGCCGCCCCAGCCGCCGCCGCCTCCGCCCCAGAAGATGATCGGCACGCCCATGTGGTGACGCCGGCGGCGGCGCCCGCCGCCCAGCGCCCGCATCAGGCTGGAGAGCACGAAGAACATGACGATCAGGGCGACGAACAGCACTTCGGGGTTCACCTTCGCTTGCGCGGGGAGCTCGCGGCCCGCCAGGCTGGCGCGCCGGACCGCCTCGCCGCGGTCGATGGTAAGCTGTTCGATGACGGCGTCGGTTCCCGCGACGATCCCTCCGGGCATGTCGCCCTGTCGGAAGCGGGGCAGGATCTTCTGGTGGATGATCACGCTGGACAGGGCGTCGGTCAGCACCGGCTCCAGGCCGTAGCCGACCTCGATGCGCACCCGCTTTTCGGCCGGGGCGACCAGCAGGATCACGCCGTTGTTCTGCTCGGCCTGGCCGATCTTCCACGCCCGGCCCAGCTGGTAGCCGTACTCCTCGATCTCGTAGCCCTCAAGCGACGGCACGGTGGCGACCACAACCTGGTCGGTTGTGCGGGCTTCGAGGTCGGCGAGCTTGCGGTCGAGCTCCGCCTCGGTGGCGGGTTCGAGAATGCCCGCCTGGTCCACCACGCGCCCGGTCAGGGCGGGAAAGCGCAGGTTCCCCGCCGTGCCGGTCTGGCCGGACGGATCCGACGCGGCCGAGGAGCCGCCGCCGGTCGGCAGCGACACCTCTCCGCCGCAGCCGGCGAGCGCGAACAGACCGAGCGCGAGCGCCGCCGCCCGGGCGACGCCGGCGGACCAGGAACGGATCATTGCGCCGGCGCGGCCTGGGTCACGGGCGCGGGAGGGGCCGAGCCGGGAGCGGCGCCGGGGGCCAGGCCGCCGAAGTCGACCTGGGGCGCGCTCTGGGCCGCGGCGTTGGCCTGGAACAGCTGCATCGGGCGCGAACCGCCGTGAACGGTCTTGGCCCACAGGATGGTCGGGAAGGTCCGCAGGGACGTGTTGTAGTCCTGGACGGCGGCGTTGTAATCGCGCCGCGCCACGGCGATGCGGTTCTCGGTGCCTTCCAGCTGCGACTGCAGGGCCAGGAAGTTCTGGTTGGACTGGAGCTGGGGGTAGTTCTCGACCACCAGCAGCAGCCGGCCGAGCGAGCGGGACAGCTCATTCTGCGCCGCCTGAAACTGCTGGAACTTGGCCGGATCGTCGAGGTCGTCGGCGGTGATGTTGACGCCGGTGGCGCGGGCGCGGGCGTTGACGACCTCGGTCAGTACGGTGCGCTCCTGGATCGCGGCGCCCTGAACGGTGGCCACCAGGTTCGGCACCAGGTCGGCGCGGCGCTGGTACTGGTTCTGCACGTCGGCCCAGCGGGCCTTGGCGGCTTCTTCCTTGGTCGGGATCACGTTCACGCCGCAGGCGGAGAGCGTGACGGCGGCGAAGACGACCGCCGCGGCGGCGGCGAGGCGTTTGGCGATGGAGGTCATGGTCTCTGTCCCGTCTGTGCGAGTGTAAGACGCCGGATAACGGTGAAATGTTGCACCTGTTTACACGGCGACGCTTGCGCTCGCCACCCGTCAGGTGACGGCGGCGACCTCGGCGTACCGGGGTTCGCGCCAGGCCCCGCTTTCCATCACCTCGGCCAGGCGCTCGGCCGCGTCGAAGGCGTCCACGTGGCGGACGTAGAGCGGGGCGAAGCCGAAGCGCAGCACGTCGGGAGCGCGGAAGTCGCCGACCACGCCGCGCTCGATCAGCGCCTGCATGATGGGGTAGCCGTGGGGATGGCGCAGCGACACCTGGCCGCCGCGTCGGGCGCCGGCGCGCGGGCAGCCGAGCGAGAAGACGCCGGGCAGGCGCGCCTCCACGCGCTCCAGGAACAGGTCGCCCAGCCGCGCCGCCTTGGCTCGCGCCTCGGCCATGGAGACGCCGTCGAAGCTCTTCAGCCCTTCCTCGAGCGCCGCCAGCCCCAGGATGGTCGGGGTGCCGCACAGCATCCGGCGGACGCCGGCGGCGGGCTCGTAGCGGTCGGCGAAGGCGAAGGGCGCGGCGTGCCCCATCCAGCCCGAAAGCGGCGTCTGCAAATCACCTTGCAACCGCTTGGCGACAAACAGGAAAGCCGGCGCGCCCGGGCCGCCGTTCAGATACTTGTAGCCGCAGCCGACCGCCAGGTCGGCGCCGTCGGCGTTCAGCCGCACGTCCAGCACGCCCGCGCTGTGACTGAGGTCCCAGAGCGTCAGGGCCCCGGCCTCTCGCGCGCGGCGGTCGACCGCCGCCATGTCCCAGACCTCGCCGGTCCGGTAGTTCACCTGGGTCAGCACCACCAGCGCGACCTCGGGGCCGATCGCCTCGATCAAGTCTTGGCGGGGCAGGGGGCGGAACTCGATCGCGCCGCCCAGCTGCGCCTCCAGTCCCTGGAGCATGTAGAGGTCGGTCGGGAAGTCGCCGGCCTCGGCCAGCACCACCCGGCGCGGCGCGTTGCGGCGTACGGCGGCCGACGCCAGCTTGAACAAATTGACCGAGGTGCTGTCGGCGGCGACCACCTCGTCGGCATCCGCGCCGATCAGGTTCGCGATCCTGGCCCCCACCCGCGCCGGCAGATCGATCCAGCCGGCGGTGTTCCAGCTGCGGATCAGGTCGTGGCCCCACTCGCGCGCGACCACCTCGGCCAGGCGCTGAGGCGTGGCGCGGGGCAGGGCGCCCAGGGAGTTGCCGTCCAAATAGATGACGCCTGCGGGCAGGGAGAACCGTTCGCGGGCGAACCCCAGCGGGTCGGCCGCGTCCAGCTCTGCGCAATCCTGCCGCGTGACGTCCATCCGCGTCCTTTGAACAGCGCGGGGCCGCGCCGCAAGGGGAGACCAGGTCAGCTCGCGCCGCCGCCGCTTCCGGGCGGGCCGCCGGACGCCTTCTTGCCGCGCCGCTTCAGCACAGCGCCGGCGGCCCGGACCACGCCGGAGCCGCCGCCGGCGGGGCCGACCGTGTCGGCGACCAGGGCGCCGCGCTCGCCCATGGGCTTCTCCTCGCCGGTGGTGGTGTCGACCGCGGTCTGGTGCTCCATCTCGGCGTTCAGCTCGGCCCCGAACAGCACGATCATGGTCGAGATCCAGGTCCAGAACATGAAGCCCATCACCGCCCCCAGCGACCCGTAGGTCGCCTGGAAATCGGCCATGTTGGAGATCCACCAGGAGAAGACGCTGGAGACCGCCAGGTTCAGCACCGCCGCGACGATCCCGCCGGTGCTCAGCCAGCGCCAGCGCGCGCGCGACCGGCACGGGCCCCAGCGGTACAGCAGCGTCAGCATGACCACATAGGCCGCCAGCAGCACCGGCCAGCGCAGGAACGCCAGGTCGAAGGCGGGCCTGTAGCCGATCAGCGAGTAGGCCAGGGGTACGGCGACCACCAGGGCGGTGATCAGCATCACGAACAGCAGCGCGCCCACGGTGAAGGCCGAGGCCATCAGGTTGTACTTCAGCAGGTTGCGCTTCTCGGTCTCGTGATAGGCGACGTTCAGCCCGTACATCAGCCACTTCACGCTGGCGTTGGAGCTCCACAACGCCACCAGCAGGCTGAACACGAAGGTGACGCCCAGGTCGCGCGGGCGGCTCATGGCGATGCGGGTGACCTCCGCCGACAGGAAGTCGGCCACGGGCGTGGGCAGCACGCCGTAAAGCACGCTCAGGTGGTTCGACACCGAGGTCAGGTCGTTGAACAGGCCGTACAGGGATACGAACGCCGCGATCGCCGGAAACAGCGCCAGCAGGGTGAAGAAGGTGATTCCCCCCGCCACGAACGACACCCGGTCCATGAAGAAGGCGACCAGCACCCGCCACAGGATGTCGCGCCAGCCGCGCGCGGGGATGTCGGAGGGCTTCTCGGCGGCGCGGCCGCGCCCGGGCTCGCGCCGCTCGAAGGCCTCGGGGCGGGTGTCGCGGACCTGCTCGGGCTCGATGCCGTGCGGCTTCTCGGCCGCGTCGGGCGGCTGGAAGGCCTGCTTCAGCACCCAGCCGGTCATCTCGGCCGCGTCCTTCGGCGGCTCGCAGGAATCGGGGTCGCGGTCGGTGTCGCGCTCGGCCATGGGCGGGAAAACGGGCTCGTCCGCTCGCCGTTCCGCTTGCCGAGCGGCGCCGCGCACGGCATGAGGCCGGTCGCATGACCACCCTGCTGCAAGCCTGGAAAGCCGCCCAGACCCGCCTGACCCAGGCGCGCATCGACAGTCCGGCGATCGACGCGCGCCTGTTGCTGGAGGCCGCCGCCGACGTCACCCGCGCCGACGTGATCTCCGACCCTTATCGTGAGATCACCGCCGAGCAGGCCTCGACGCTGGAAGCCTATGTCGACCGCCGCGCGCGGCGCGAGCCGGTGTCGCGCATCCTGGGCCGCAAGGGGTTCTGGAAGATCCTGCTGACCGTCACCCCGCACGTGCTGTCGCCGCGTCCCGACACCGAGACGGTGGTGGAGGTGGCGCTGGCCGCCTTCCCGGAGTCCATGCGGTTTTCGGTGCTGGACGTAGGTGTCGGGTCGGGCGCGATCCTGCTGGCGATCCTGGCCGAGCGGCCGGGCGCCAAGGGGCTGGGCACCGACGTGTCGGAGGAGGCGCTGGCGGTGGCGCGCGACAACGCGGCCAACCTGGACCTGAACGACCGCGCGGCCTTCCTGCGGACCTCCTGGGCCGACGGCCTGCCGAGCGAGGGCTTCGACCTGGTGGTGTCCAACCCGCCCTACATCCGCTCGGCCGAGATCGAGACCCTGGACCCCGAGGTGCGCGACCACGATCCCCTGCTGGCGCTGGACGGGGGCCCCGACGGGCTGGAGGCCTACCGGGTGCTGGCGCCGGAGACGATGCGTCTGCTGAAAGCCGGCGGCGTGTTCGCGGTGGAGATCGGCTGGGATCAGGCGGCGGAGGTCGAGCGGCTGTTCCGTGAGGCGGGCGCGCAGGACGTGCGGACCGTGAAGGATCTCGGCGACCGCGAACGGGTGGTCACGGGGATCAAGAATCCGCTTGGAAAAAGCGAACCGACTCGCTAAGTCAGGAACGTCTCCAACCACATCGTCGGGATTCTCCACCCCCAGGGACGAGGGGTCCGGCGTAACGGGCTTGCGGGCCGCGTGAACGTTTCGCGCGCCGACCGCGGCGGAAGACAAAACGTTATTCGCGGCTCAAGAACGACGACGGGGCAAGTCCCCACACCCGTTCCGCCGCATGCGCCAGGCCTGACGCGCGCCTGAGCCCCGGGAACCGCCGATGAGAGATTTCAAGAACATGAAGCGCCAGCGGGGCCGCAACCGCAAGCCGGGCGGCGGCGGGGGGGGCGGCGGCGGGGGCGGTCACAACCCCAATCGCGCTTTCGAGTCCAACGGGCCCGACGGGGTCAAGGTCCGCGGCAACTCGCAGACCGTCTACGAGCGCTATCAGCAGCTGGCGCGCGACGCCTTCACCTCTGGCGACCGGGTGCTGGCCGAGAACTATCTTCAGCACGCCGAGCATTACTTCCGCCTGCTGCGGACCCTGCAGCCCAACCGGCCGGTGTCCGAGATCGCCCAGCGCGACGCGCTCGCTTCCGGCTACGACATCGACTTCGAGGACGAGAGCGGCGAGCAAGCCCGCGCCCAGGCCGAGTTCGACGGCGTGGCCGAGGGCGGCGAGACCGAGGGCGGCGACCAGCGCGACGCCCGCGACGACAACCGGCGCGACGACCGCGGCGAGCGCCGCGACCGCCCGGAACGCGACCGCGGCGAGCGCGAGTTCCGCCGCGACGGCGACCAGCCGCGTGAACCGCGCGGCGAGTTCGGCCGCCGCGAGGAACGCGGGCCGCGCGAGGATCGCCCTCGTGACGACCGGCCGCGCGAGGACCGACCGCGGGAGGACCGGGGCGAGCGCCGCGCCGAGGGCGAGCCGCGCCCCGAGGGCGAAGGCCGCCGTGAGGGGCGCCGCGAGCGCTTCCGCAACCGTGACGAACGCCGCCCGCGCTTCGGCGACGGCGAAGGCGAGAACCGGCCGCGCGATCCGCTGGCGGTGATCGAGCCCGAGGCCGCCCCCCTGCCGCGCCGCGACCGCGAGGCCGACGCCGGCTCGCCGATGCTGCGCGCCGAGGATGGCGCGGTCAGCGACATGCCGGCCTTCCTGGGCCGCGCGTCTCCGAAATCGTCGCCTGACGAAGCTCCGGCCGAGGCCGCCCCGAAGCGCGTCCGCCGACCCCGCAAGGCCGCCGCCGCTGCGGATGCGGGTTCCGACGAGGGCTGAACCTGCTCAAGCGTGTCGGGCGAACACCCGCGTCGATCCGTCCGGTCCGATCAGAAGAGTCTCATAAGCCTCGCGCTTCGCGCCCGGAACCTCCATGCCGGGCGAGCCGATCGGCATGCCGGGGACGGTCAGGCCGCGCGCCTTCGGGCGTTCGGCCAGCAGGCGCACGACGTCCGCGGCGGGCACGTGGCCTTCGACCGCGTAGCCGCCGACCACGCCGGTGTGGCACGAGCTGAGCTCGTCAGCGACGCCGTGGCGGGCGCGGATCGCGGCGGTGTCCTCAACCTCGACCTCGCGCACCGTGAAGCCGGCGGCGCGCATGTGCTTCACCCAGCCGCCGCAGCAACCGCACCACGGCGTGCGGTGAACGACCAGCTCGCGCGGGGGCGCCGCGCAGGCGGTTGCGGGCAGGGCTACGGCGGCGGCGGCCAGGGTCAGGAAGGCGCGTCGGCGCATGGCGATCCTCCGTCGAAGGGCGAACATGCGGATCTTCGGCGGGCGCCGCAAGGCGCCGCATTCAGCAAGGTCGCGAAGCGGACTAGCGTCACGGGATGACGCCAGCCGCCGCGCCGCCCGCGATCGACCTGAACTTCGTACTCGGGGTGACGGTTTTCGTGATCGTGGTGATCGCCGCCTGGGCGGTGCTGCGCGTCACGCCCGACGCGGACGAGGTCCGCTACGTCGGCGTCGCCTGCTTCCGTATCCTGCGCCCGCGCCCGATCCGCCGCGATCCCGGCTAATCGCCGTCAGCTAATCCCGATCAGGCGCGCCCAGCGGGAACAGTGGGCGGTACGGCCGGGCTTCGTCGATCGCCCGGGCGAACGACGGGCGGGCGTTCAGGCGCGAGCGGTAGGCGCGGACCCGGGGGAAGCGGGAGTCGTCGATCGGGTGGACCCAGTCGGCGTAGAACAGGGCGGGCGCGGCTGCGCAGTCGGCCAGGCTGAACGCTTCGCCCGCGGCCCAAGTCCGCCCGGACAGGTGCGCCTCAACCCATGCGTAGGCGTTCTCCAGCAGCGCCCGCGACTCCGCCACGCTCGGGGCGTGTCGGTCGGCCGGGGCGCGGATGGCGTCGAACACGATCCGCTGGAGCGGAGTGTGGACGTAGTTGTCGAAGAACCGGTCGAGGAAGCGCACCTGCAGCGCCGCGTCGGAGTCGTCGGGGAGCAGCCGCACCGGACCGGGATGATGCAGGTGCAGGTGTTCGATGATCACGGTCGCTTCGGCGACCGGACGGCCGCGGTCGACCAGCAGCGGCATCCGTTTCAGCGGCCACAGGGCGGCGAAGGCTTCCAGAGTCTCCGGGTCGCTACCGTCGAAGTGCACGGTGCGGAAGGTGAAGGGCGTGTCGTTCTCGTAGAGCGCGATCAGCGCCTTCTGGCAGTACGAGGAGAACGGGTGGGCGAACAGGGTCAGGTCAGCCATTTCAGCGCTCCTCGGTCGCCGCGTAGATCATGATCCCCGTGGCGACCGACAGGTTCAGGCTGTCGGCCCGGCCGCGCATGGGGATCTTCACGTTGAGGTCGCAGGCGGCGGCGACCTCGGGGGTCAGGCCCGACTGTTCGGCGCCCATCACGATCAGCGTCGGGCGGCGGTAGGGGGCGTCGCGGTGGGTGTTCGTCGCGGTCAGCAAGGTGCCGACCACCGACCCGGGCCAGGACTTGCGCCAGTCCAGGAACTGCTCGCGCGTGGCCCGGGCGATCGGCACGGCGAAGATCGAGCCCATGGTGGCGCGCACCGCCTCGACCGAGAACGGGTCCACCGTGTCGCCGATCAGGATCACCCCGCCGCAGCCCGCCGCGTCGGCGGTGCGTATGATCGTCCCGAGGTTCCCGGGGTCGCGCACCTGTTCCAGCGCCACGAAGCAAGTCGCTGATCCGGGGTCGATTTCGTCCAGCCGGCTGAACTTCTGCTCGAAGATCGCCAGCACGGTCTGGGCGTTGTCGCGGCGGGAGATCTTCTCGAGGATTTCGCGGGTGACCTCGATCACCTCGCCGCGGGCGTTCGTCGTGGCTTCGGCGGCGCGCCGCAGCAGCGGGTGGGCTGCGGCCTCCTTGCCGTAGAGCAGGATCCGGGGCGCGCGGCCCTGATCCAGCGCTTCGGTGATTATCTTCAGCCCCTCGGCCAGGAACAGGCCGGTCTGCTCGCGCTCCTTGCGCAGGTGCAGGGCGCGGGCGGCCTTGACCGTGGGGTTGGTCAGGGAGGTGACGGCCTTCACGTCGCGCTCCAGCGAGCGAAGAAGGACAGGCCGATCTCGCGTCCGCCGTCCTCGGCCAGCACCAGCTCGCCCCAATCGATGCGCCCGCTCCGATCCTTCAGGGCGTCGGCCAGCAGGTGCGCCAGCGCCGGGCCTGAGACCCGAGCGGCGTAGGCGTTCAGCAGCAGGAAAGAGGCGTCGGAAGACAGCAGGGCGGCGCACCGGCGGGTCATCTCCGGCAGGTCCTCGAACAGGCGCCAGACCTCGCCGCCGGGGCCGCGGCCGTACTTCGGCGGGTCGAGGATGATCCCTTCGTACTGCGAGCCGCGCTTGACCTCGCGGCCGACGTACTTGCGCGCGTCCTCGACGATCCAGCGGACCGGGCGGTCCTCGAGGGCCGACAGCGCGGCGTTCTCGCGCGCCCAGCCGACCGCCTTCTTCGACGCGTCCACGTGGGTCACGGTCGCGCCGGCGGCGGCGCAGGCCAGGCTCGCCACCCCGGTGTAGCCGAACAGGTTGAGCACGCGCGGCGCGTTCAGGCCCGCCACCCGCTCGCGCAGCCAGGTCCAGTTGGCCGCCTGCTCGGGGAAGAAGGCCAGGTGGCGGAAGGCGGTCAGGCGACCGTGGAAACGCACGTCCTCCCAGGCCAGCTTCCAGCTCTCCGGCGTGGGACGGGCCATGCGCCAGCGCCCGGCCTCCTCCTCGTCCTCGGGGTCGAACACCGCGTCCGCCTTGGTCCACAGCTCGGGCTTCGCCGGCGCCCAGAAGCACTGCGGCTCGGGCCGGACCACGGTGAAGCGGCCGTGGCGCTCCAGCTTCCTGCCGTCGCCGCTGTCCAGCAGGGCGTAGTCGCCCCAGGAGCGGGTGCGCATGATCTCGGGAGCTTCGGCGACGCGGGGCGGCATGTCTTCCGCTTACCGGGTCAGGCGGCGAGGCGTCCAGCGTCGGACGCGGGCGCGGCGACCGGCTGGTGGTCGGTCTTGTCCCAGTGGTGCGGCGAAAGCATCAGCTGAACCGCCGCGTAGAGGAAGGCGAGGGTCTGCAAGGACCAGTAGAAGGGCGCGGCCAGGGCGTCCCGCACGCGATAGCGTCCGCCCGTGTGGCGCAGGGCCGTGCCGCAGAGCAGGCCCGCCACCGTCCAGCCGACGCCCAGCAGCCCGAGGTCCGGCGGCGGGACCACCGGCGGCACGCGCTGCAGGGCGGTGACCAGCAGACCCGCCAGCACCACCGCCACCACCGGCGCGTGGGCGATCGCGGATAGCAGGCCCAGGCCCAGCGTCGCCTGCAGGGCCGCGAAGCCTCTGAAGCCGAGTCCTGCGGGCCGGCGCATGTGCACCAGCCAGGTCTGGACGTGACCCTTGATCCAGCGGGCGCGCTGGGGGAGCCATTCGCGCAGGTTGCGGGGCGGGCTCTCAAGGGTCGGGCGGGTCAGCACGCCGAGCTTCCCCCCCGCGCGCCACAGGCGAAACCCCAGGTCGGCGTCCTCGGTGACGTTCCAGGCGTCCCAGCCGCCGACCGCGCGCAGAGTCCCGGCGCGGAAGTGGTTGCTGGTGCCCCCAAGCGGGAACGGCAGTCCGAGCCGTGCGAACGCCGGCAGCAGCACCTCGAACAGGGCGGCGTACTCGGCGGCGAACTGGGCTTGCAGGAAGCCCGGCTTCTCGGCGGTGATCCGCAGCGGCGCCTGGAGGCAGGCGAGCTCGGGCGGTCCTGCGCGGAACCGCCGTACAGCCTCGCGCAGCTGCTTCGGATCGGGGCGGTCCTCCGCGTCGTAGACCACCACGTACTCGCCGCGCGCCTGCCCCAGGGCGTGGTTCAGCGCACGGGGCTTGGTTCGCGGCCGGCCGGGCGGGACGATCACGACGCGGACGTTCGGCGGCGGGGCGGCGGCCCGCACCGCCGCCAGGGTGGTCAGATCGTCAGCTTCCAGCGCGATTAGGATCTCCAGCCGCGAACGCGGGTAGTCGATCGCGCCGAGCGCGGCGATCAGCTGGGGGACCACCGCACCCTCCCGGTACAGCGGCGCGATCACCGTGTAGCGGGGCAGGGCGCCGCCGCGCTGGACCGGCGTCTCCTCCCGCGCCGGGCGCAGCGTCAGGGCCGCCACCCTGAGCGCGCTGGCCAAAGCGAAGCCCATCCACAAGCCGACGTGGACGAAGGTCGTGACCGACGACGGGGCGCGGGTCCATGCCAGCACCGATGCGGCGCAAAGGCCGGCCAGTACAACGCCTTGCACCGGGCCGACCGTTCGCCGTGCGCTCAGCGCGGCGTCATGCGCGGGCGCGTTTTCTTGTTGTCGTCCAACCATTCCGCCCCCCGGCGGCCGGACCGTGCCCGCAAAACGGCGTTACCCGAAAGCAACCTGCGGTGGAAGCGTGGCCGCGCTCCGATTTCGCGTCCGGCGGGGAGTCGCGCCGACGCTTGAACGGGTCTATGCAGGGCCGCACAGGTGCGCGTTAAGCAAAGGTCCTCCGTTGACCGACGTTCTGATCAAGCCCGCGAAGTCGTCCCGCAAGCCCAAAGGCGAAGGGCACGCGCGTCGCGGCGAAATCCTCGAGGCGGCCGAGCGGATCTTCGTGGAGTGCGGCTACGAGGGCGCCACCATCCGCAAGATCGCCGAGGAGGTGGGGCTGTCCTCAACGGCGCTCTACATGCACTTCCGCGACAAGAGCGAGATCCTGCTGGAGATTTGCGAGACCGCCTTCCAGCGGCTGATGGCCCGCCACCTGGAGATCAAGGCCGAGGCGCTGGAGCCGGCCGCCAAGGTCCGCGCGATGCTGGAGGCCTACATGGCCTTCGCGCTCGACAACCCCAACGCCTACCGCCTGGTGTTCCTGACCCGGCCGGTCGAGGCTGGAGAAGGGGCGCAGGAAGTCGCCCAGAAGCTCGGCATCCAGGTGTTCGAAAGCTTCGAGGCCACCGTGGCCGAGGTCGCGCGCGCCGGCCGCCTGAAGGGCGATCCCGACACCGCCGCCCAGACGCTGTGGGCCGGGGCGCACGGGCTGGTCGCTCTGCTGATCACCAAACCCTACTTCCCCTGGGCGCCGCGCGAGGCGCTGACCGCGTCCATGCTGGACAGCCTGTTCGAGGGCGCGATCCGGCGGTGAGGCGCGCGGTCGGGGGACTGCTGCTGGCGGCGGGCCTCGCCGTCGCCGTGAACGTGCAGGCCGCGCCCCCGCGCGTGCTGTCGCTGGACCAGTGCGCCGACCAGTACGTGCTGGCGCTGGCGCCGCGCGAGACGATCGCCGGCCTGTCCCCCCGCGCCGACGACGAGGACGCCTGGCTGCGGAGCCGGGCGCGCGGCGCGCCCTTGCGCCGGCCGACGCTGGAGACCGCGCTGGCGGTGCGGCCCGACCTGGTGGTGCGCTTCTGGGGCGGCGACCCGCGGCTGGTGCGCCGGTTGGAGGCCTCGGGCGCGAGGGTGGTGCAGATCGACGAGGCCGCCGACTTCGACGGCGTGCGCGCCAACGTCCGCCGCGTCGCCGCCGCGCTTGACCGGAGGCCGCAGGGCGAGGCCCTGATCCGCGACATGGACGCCCGGCTGGCGCGCAGCCGCGGCGCCTGGCGCGGAGAGCGGGCGCTGTACCTGACCCCCGGTGGCTTCACGGCCGGGGAGGGGACGCTGGTCGGCGCGATGATGGCGGCGGCGGGGCTGATCTCGGTCGCCGGACCGGGCTACAGCCCGGTGTCGCTGGAACGGCTGGTGCTGACGCCCCCGCGCCTGCTGGTGCTCGGCTTCTTCGACACCAGCCGCCGCGACCGCTGGGGCGGCGGGCGACACCCTCAGATCCGGCGGCTGGCCAGGAGCCGCGCGGCGGCTTCCCTGCCGGGATCGATGCTGGGCTGCCCCGCCTGGTTCGCGGCCGAGGGCGCCGAGCGCCTGGCCGCCGCCGCGCCCCGCCGATGAGGCGTTCGGTCCCGCTCGAACTGGCGCTCTCGGCGGCTCTGCTCGCTGCGACCGCCCTGGCCGTTTCGCTGGGCGAGACGCCGCTCGGCTTCTCGCAGTACTTTCACGCCCTGGTGCAACCCACGTCGGCTGCAGGAGAAATCCTGTGGAGCATCCGTGCGCCGCGCGCGGTCGCGGCGGCGGTGGTGGGCGCGTGCCTCGGGCTTTCGGGCGCCCTGCTGCAGGGCCTGCTGCGCAACCCCCTGGCCGACCCTGGCGTGCTGGGCGTATCGGCGACCGGGGCGCTGGGAGCGGCCCTGTCGATCGTGGTCGGGCTGTCTGTCGTCCCCGGTGCGGTCGAGATCGCCGCCCTGCTGGGCGCGGGCCTGGGTGGAGTGGCGCTGGTCGCTTTCGCCGCCCGGTTTCCAGAGCCTGAGGCGCTGATCCTGTTCGGGGTGGCGCTGTCGAGCTTCGCCGGCGCGGTCACCGCCCTGGTGTTCAACCTGTCGCCGACCCCGATCGCCACCGCCGAGGTGCTGTCCTGGCTGCTGGGCTCGGTGGAGAACCGCAGCTGGGTCGACGTGGGCTGGACCGTGGTCCCGCTGGCCGCCGCGGTCGCTCTGGCCCTGCACGTCCGCAAGGGCTTGCTGGCGCTCACGTTGGGCGAAGAGACCGCCGCCACCACCGGCCTGCCGATGCGGCGGCTGAAGCTGCTGGCGGTGGTCGCCGCCTCGCTGGCCACCGGGGCGGCGGTGGCCATGGCCGGGGTGATCGGCTTCGTCGGCCTTGCCGCGCCTCACCTGGTGCGGGCCTGGGTGCGCGAGAACCCGTCCCGGCTGCTGCTTCCCTCGGCGCTCGCGGGCGCCCTGATGCTGGTGCTGGCGGACCTGACCGCCCGGCTGGTCCCGACTGATCAGGAACTGAAGCTCGGCGTGTTCACCGCCCTGATCGGCGCGCCCCTGTTCGGCTTGGTCGCTTGGCGCGCGGCGCGGAGCTGGCGCACGTGAGCCCGCTCGCCCTCCACGGCGTCACGGCGCGCCTCGGCGGCCGCACGGCCCTGGACACGGTCTCCGCCGTTTTCGAGCCTGGGACGATCACCGCCGTCTGCGGTCCCAACGGCGCCGGCAAGACCACCCTGCTGCGCGCGGCCCTGGGCCTGATCCGGCTCGACGCCGGCGAGGTCCGCCTGTCCGGCCGCGACCCGGCCCGCATCCCGCCCGCCGAGCGCGCCGCCCTC
>Ga0196974_1000111_pt1 | contig 35368 bp, 34 predicted proteins | sample S1_1013CmetaG_FD_155477 | JGI IMG/M metagenome (GOLD analysis project Ga0196974, IMG submission 155477) | Soil microbial communities from Anza Borrego desert, Southern California, United States - S1_10-13C | ecosystem: Environmental > Terrestrial > Soil > Desert | place: USA: California...
AGGCGCGAGCCTTCCTGGCGCAGCAGGTCGACGGTGGCGATGCCGATCTGGATGTGCTCGGAGATCGCCCGCTCGTAGAAGCGGTTGGCCTGGCCCGGCAGCTTGATCTCGCCGTGCAGAGGCTTGTCCGACACGCACAGCAGCGTCCCGTAAGGCACGCGGAAGCGATAGCCCTGGGCGGCGATGGTGGCGGACTCCATGTCGATGGCGACCGCGCGCGACTGCGACAGGCGCTTGGCCGACAGGGTGTAGCGCAGCTCCCAGTTCCGGTCGTCGGTGGTCACCACCGTGCCGGTGCGAAGCCGCCGCTTCAGCACGTCCAGGTCCTCGCCGGTGACGATCTCGGCGGCCCGGTTCATCGCCTGCTGCACCTCGGCGATCGGCGGAATCGGGATCTCGGGCGGCAGCACGCAGTCCAGCACGTGGTCGTCGCGCAGATAGGCGTGGGCCAGCACGTAGTCGCCGATCACCTGGCTGGGACGCAGGCCGCCGCAGTGGCCGATCATCAGCCAGGCGTGCGGGCGCAGCACCGCCAGGTGGTCGCAGATGGTCTTGGCGTTCGAGGGCCCGACGCCGATGTTGACCAGGGTCACGCCCTTGCGGCCGGGCGCGATCAGGTGCCAGGCCGGCATCTGGTGCCGCCGCCAGGCGCCTTCGGCCACCACCCGCTCCGGATCGGCGGTCTCGGCGGTCACCACCACCCCGCCCGCGCCCGACAGGGCGGTGTAGGGGGTGTCCGGCTCGCGCAGGCGCGCACAGGCCCAGCGCACGAACTCGTCGACGTAGCGGTGGTAGTTGGTGAACAGCACGTACTCCTGCACGTGCTCGGGCGGCGTGCCGGTGTAGTGCTTCAGCCGCGCCAGCGAGAAGTCGGTGCGCAGGCCGTCGAACAGCGACAGCGGCCGCGGCGCCTCCAGCGGCGCATCCCACAGGCCGTCGGCCACCTCGTCGCCGATGTAGGCGAGCTCGGTGGTCGGAAACCACCGCGCCAGCTCGGAACTCACCGCCCCGTCGAGGTCCACCCCGTCCAGCACGTAGGGGTAGGGGATCTCCTGCGTCGAGGGTCCGACCTCGAAGGTGGCCCCGTAGTCGCGCTCCAGAAGCTCCAGCTGCTCGAGCAGGTAGTCGCGGAACAGCTCCGGCCGGGTCACCGTGGTCGCATAGACGCCGGGCCGCGACAGGCGCGCGTAGGCCCGATTGAGTCGCGGCGGCGGATTGTCCGCCCGCCACGTCAGCCGCAGCTGCGGATAGGAGAAGGCGCCGGAGGCCCGCGCCTCGGGGTCCGGGCGGACGCCGTGATCGAGATAAGCCCGAAGGGCGGTGCGGAGGGTCTCGACCGACTGGTCGAACCGGGTTTGCAGGGCGGCGACGATCGCGCGCGCGTTGGAAGAGTCCGTCATCGGGGCTCCTATAGCCGCAGGCGGGGCTCGCGTCTGCCTCCTGCCGAGCTCGACGGTGATGACGAGGTTTTAACTGCCCTCGCCGCCCCGACCCGGCTAGCCTGCCGCGAAGCTTTCGCGGGAACCCTGCACATGCGCCTCGTCATTGCCTTCGCCGCCGCCCTGCTGACCGCTTCGACCGCGGCGGCGCAGGAGGCGCCCACGCCGCCGGATACGACCAAGCCGCTGCCGTTCGCGGAGGGGTTTCCGCAGCGGATACCCACGCCCGGCGGCGAGGTGATCGTGAGCTCCGCGGGCGAGCGGCGGGCCTACGACGAGGTGAAATACGCCCCCGCCCGCCGGATCGGCGACACCCTGTACATTTCCGGCGTGATCGCGGGCGCTCCCGAGGGCGGCGACGTGGAGGCGTTCAAGGCGTCGCTTCGCCTCGCCTTCCGCCGGCTGGAGCGGACCCTGAAGGCGTCGGGCGCGAGCTTCGACGACGTGGTGATGATCAACAGCTTCCACGTCTGGGAGAGCCCCGGCTTCGCCGCCGACAAGCAGGCCCGCTTCGCTGCCGTCTCGGCGGTGAAGGACGAGTTCATGAAGGCGCCCCACCCCGCCTGGACGGCGGTGGGCACGACCGGCCTGCTCGGAAACGGCGGCCTGGTGGAAATCCAGATGATCGCCCGCGTCCCGGCCGGCGATAAGAGGACCCCCTAGGTCCATCGGCGGAGCTTCGCCGCCGCCGCCGCGTTTTCGTGGGTGCGTGGGAGAACCGGCATGAGCGTCGCCTTCACCAAGGAGTCGGATCTGGAGGCCACGGCGGCGGACCTGCCGGACCGGCCGATCTCGCCGCATCCCAACCTGGTCACCGCCGAAGGAATGGCGGCGCTGGACGAGGCCCTGGCGCAGGCGCGCGCCGCCTACGCCGCGGCTCAGACCTCGGGCGACGTGCAGGGCGACCGCACCGCCATGGCCCGCGCCACCCGCGACCTGCGCTACTACGCGGCGCGGCGGGCGAGCGCGCGGCTGACCGAGGGCGGGAGCGAGCCGGGCGTGGTCGGCTTCGGCTCGCGCGTCGTCCTCGACCGCGAGGACGGCCGCCGCCAGAGCTTCCGCATCGTCGGCGAGGACGAGGCCGACCCCAAGGCCGGCAGCGTCTCCTACGTCTCGCCCCTGGCCCGCGCCCTGATGGGCCGCCGCGCCGGCGAGGTCGTGCAGCTGTCCGGCGCCGAGATCGAGATCGTCGCCGTCGACTGAGGCGGTTCGCCCGGCAAGTTCCGCCGCCCGGACCCGGCAGAAGCTGCCGCGCCGCCTGGGGACCCGGCAAATCCTGCCGGGCGCCGGGTACGGTTAATGCAAAGTACCGGAGCGAAAACAGCGATGTAGCCCGTCCGCGCCCGGCGCCCGTCGTGGCCCCGGGCTTGCTTCTTCTTCTGCCGGGCAAAACGCCCCCGGCCGTCAAAACGACGCCGGACACCTCGAAGAAGGACCCGTGCCATGTCGCTGAACAGCGTCAACACGAACGTCGGCGCGATGATCGCGCTGCAATCTCTCAACACCACCAACGACGAACTGAGCGTCGTCCAATCCCGGATCAACACGGGCAAGAAGGTCGCGTCCGCGCGCGACAACGGCGCCATCTGGGCCATCGCCCAGTCCCAGCGCGCCGACGTTTCGGCTCTGAACGCCGTGAAGACCTCGCTCCAGCGCGGCCAGTCCGCCGTGGACGTGGCCATGTCGGCCGGCGAGACCGTTTCGGACCTGCTGATCCAGATGAAGGAAAAGGCGCTGGCCGCCTCCGACACTTCGCTGGACGCGACCGCCCGCTCGGCGCTGAACGAAGACTTCAAGTCGCTGCGCGACCAGATCGCCAAGGTGGTCACCAACGCCGACTTCAACGGCACCAACCTGATCAAGACCGGCGCGGTGAACTACGTCGCGCTCGGCAACGCGGACGCCACGTCCAAGCTGACGGTGCGGGCCGAGGTGCTGGCGCTGGGCGGCGCGAACGTGACCGTGGGCGCCACGGCCTCGTTCAACACCGCCACCCAGGCGGGCACGCTCGTCGCCACCGTCGAGACCTCGATCAACAACGTGTCGGCCTCGCTGGCGCGGCTGGGCACCGGGTCGAAGGGCCTGGAGACCCACCTGAACTTCATCGCGAAGCTGCAGGACACGCTGGAAGCCGGCGTGGGCAACCTGGTCGACGCCGACCTGGCCAAGGAAAGCGCCCGCCTGCAGGCGCTGCAGACCAAGCAGCAGCTGGGCATCCAGGCGTTGGCGATCGCCAACAGCTCGGCCTCGTCGCTGCTGGGCCTGTTCCGCTGAGGACCCTGAGAGGAGGCGGGCCTTCGGGTCCGCCTCCGCTTCGGATGACCTGAACCCTCTGACGTGGAGACGCCGCCCGGAACGGGGCGGCGAAGGAGGAAATGGCGACCAATGTAGGAAAGATCTCGTCTGTCGTGAGAGCGGTCGATCCGCCGTCCCGCCATCCTGTCGACGCCGTCGGCGCGACCGGCGCGGTCACGGTGGAGCAGGACCCCTCCGCCGCCGACTACCGGCTGGTCATCGAGGAGGACCCGGAAGCGGGGACCTTCGTCTACAAGACCCTCGATCGCCGCACCGGAGAGGTGGTTCGTCAGGCCCCCCGCGAGGAGGTGCTTCGCCTGCGCGAAGACCCGGCCTACGCCGCGGGCGGGGTGATCACGACCACGGCCTGATCTCGCACACGCCGCCCTCGGCCGGCCGCTGAGCCCGAGGACCGATCGCTTCCCCGCCGCGCAGGGGCCCAGCCCGCGCGGCCGGAAGCGTTGCCGTCGCGTTAACCATACGCAAACCACCCGGCCCTAGCCTGCTGATCGCGTCCGCAAGTCCGCGAGGGGAATAGGCCATGACGGTCAGCGTCCACACGAACCAGTCCGCCCTGGTCGCGCTCCAGAACCTGAACAAGACCAACGACCAGATGGCGGAGGTCCAGAACCGCATCAACACCGGCTACAAGGTGGCCGGGGCCAAGGACAACGCCTCGGTCTGGGCGGTCGCCCAGGGCCAGCGGGCCGACATCGGCGCCCTGTCGGCGGTCAAGATGAGCCTGGACCGGGCCACCTCCATCGCGGACGTGTCGCTGGCCGCCGGCGAGTCGGTGTCGGACCTGCTGATCGAGCTGAAGGAGAAGGTGGTCGCCGCGATGGACCCGTCGATCGACGGCACCTCGCGCGCGGCGCTGAACTCCGACTTCCGCGCCCTGCTGCGCCAGATCGGCCAGGTGATCGGCAACGCCGAATTCGACGGCGCCAACATCCTGAACGGCTCGCTGTCGGCCAACATCCGCTTCCTGGCCAACGCCGACGCGGACGCCTACGTGACGCTGGGCGTGAAGAACATGAGCCTGGGGGGCGCGATCATCACCATCGCCGCCGCCGCCTCGATCAACACCGCCACCAACGCCACCGCCGTGCTGACCCAGCTCGACGCCTCGATCGCCAACGTCAACTCGGCGCTGGGCGAGATCGGCGCCCACGCCAAGCAGATCGAGGCGCACAACAAGTTCGTCTCCAAGCTGGTGGACACGCTGGAAAGCGGCATCGGCAACCTAGTGGACGCGGACCTAGCCAAGGAGACGGCCAAGCTCCAGGCTTTGCAGGTCCAGCAGCAGCTGGGCGTGCAGGCGCTGTCGATCGCCAACTCCGCCCCGCAGATGATCCTGTCGCTGTTCCGCGGCGGCTAAACCCTGATCACGATCCGGTAGCCCGGCGCGGCGTCTCCTGCACCTCGGCGGGCGGCGCCGTTTCGGTTTCGTAGGTCTGCTCCAGCAGCCGTTGCAGGCCGCGCGCGTCCAACCGGTACGCGGGTCGCCGCGGCGCGGTCAGGCGCGCGTGGGCGATCACCGAGGCGAGGCTGGCGGGCTCGCCGTCGTCCTTGCGCCGAAAGCGGGCGATCAGGCGTTCAAACAGGGCGCGCAACGCGGGCATGCACCTACACCGGGACTGGGAACCACAGGCGGCAAACGCGTGCGGCGAAGCCGCGTTCCGGCGAACCCGGGCACGTTTACGTGCGTTAGGCGCGACGGGGTGCGTCTCCCTGCACGCTGAGCCATAGTCACCGGCATGATCGAGCTTCGCGACCTCTGCGACGACGACTGCGAACGCCTGTTCCTCTGGCGGCGGGAGCCGGAGGTCGATCGCTGGATGTGCGGTCGCGCCGCCCAGACCTTCGACGAGCATCAGCGCTGGTTCGACGCCTTCCGCGCGAACCCCGACGTGAAGGGCTGGATCATCACCCGGCTGGGCCGGCCGGCCGGGTTCCTGACCCTGACGGGCCTGACGAGCTGCCACCGCCACGCTGAATGGGGCTGGTACGTGGGCCAGGCCGAGGAGCGGGGCAGGGGGGTCGGCCGCGCCGCGCAGGCCCTGGGGCTGGACCGCGCGTTCGGGGAACTGGGCCTGAACAAGGTCTGGGCCGAGGTGCTGGCCGACAACGAAGTGGCCCTGAAGGCACAGGCCGCCGCCGGCTTCCGCCGCGAAGGCTATCTGCGCCGCCACGCCCGCAAGGACGACGTGTACCGCGACGTGGTGCTGCTGGCGATCCTGGCCGACGAGTGGCGCGAGCGGCGGGGCCCGTTCATGGCTTCGCTCGCAGCGTCGCGGCTGATCGCGGCTTAGATGCGCCTCCTTACCTTCTCCCCTTGCGGGAGAAGGTGGCCTGCGAAGCAGGTCGGATGAGGGGGCGCGCCAAGTTTTCCAATTGTTCGAGCAAGTCCATGGGGACATTCCTCAGCCGTTGCGAGACCCCTCATCCGGCCCCTCCGGGGCCACCTTCTCCCGCAAGGGGAGAAGGAGACAGATTGACGTTCAGGGAGCGACGGGCCGGGGTCCGCTTAAGCTCTCGTCAGGGACTCTGAACGCATACCCGAGGGGTGATCACCTTCGACACCAGCCTGCTGCTGGGTCTCTACGGCCCGACCACGGCTTCGGCCGGGGGCGCGGCCGCGCGCCGGAAGACCGATCCCACCCCGCCCTGGGACCCCAAGGCCGCCGCGCCTCAGGCCGGCGAGCTGGTCAAGGCGACGCTGGCCGGGCGCCGGTTCGTCGATCCTAACGGGGCGAAGCTGGACGTGCCGGGCGCGAGCCAGGACTACCGCCGCCTGTTCGCCCTGTACCAGGGTCTGAACGCCCTCCACGGCCTGGCCGGGCGCATGGACCAGAAGGGCGTGGACGCGCTGGAGCGGGCCCAGATCCAGCGCCGCTTCGCCGCCGGCCTGGACGAGGTCGGCGACTTCGTCGAGGGGCTGGAGCTGGAGAAGCTGCGCCTGGTGCGCGGCGAGGCGGCCGAGAAGCTGAAGAGCCAGGCCGGGGTGCGCCGCGACAAGGCCGAGTACGTGGCCGCGGTGGTCCACCAGGGCGCGGCCGACGCGCCCGTCGCCGCCTTCCAGGGCGACGTCAGGTTCTCCATCACCGTGCAGAAGACCGGCGGACCGGTGCAGGTGAACGTCGACCTGGCCGACATGGGCGCCGCGCCGCGCACCATGTCCAAGGTGATCGAGCACCTGAACGCCGAGCTCCAGGCCGCGGGCGTGCTGACCCGCGTCCAGCGCGAGCGCATCCCCGGCGCCCCGCAGACGGTCACCGCCGGGGGCAAGACCGTGACCCTGCCGGCGACCGCCGACCGCTACGCCCTGAAGGTGAAGGGCACGATCGGCGAGACCGTCTCCTTCTCCGCGCCCGCGAGCGCCGACGCCGTCTACCTGGCCCAGCGCGCCGGCAAGGCCGAGGGCGGCGTGCAGCAGCTCCTCAAGTTCCAGACCGACCTGAACGGCGGGACCGCGCCTCCGGCCGCGAGCGCCCGCCTCGGCGAGAGCCACTGGGTGGACGGACGCGCCTTCCAGACGACGCTCGGCCCCGAGGTGGGGACGGTGCGCGCGACCGCCGCCGGGCCGGACGGGGCGGTGTGGATGCTGGCCGACCTGAAGGGGGCCGCCGCCGGCCAGCCGATCAAGGGCGAGCGCGACGTGGCCCTGCTGAAGTACGACTCGGCCGGCAAGCTGATGTTCGCCCGCACCCTGGGGGCGGGCGAGACCGCCTCCGGTTTCGCCCTGTCGGTCGCGGCCGACGGCAAGGTGGCGGTCGCCGGCTCGGTGACCGGGGCTCTGGACAAGGGCGACGACGGCCTGGAGGCCGACAAGGCGGACAGCTTCGTCACCGTGTTCGACGCCGAGGGCGAGGAGCTGTGGACCCAGCGCCGCGGCGCCCGCGAGGCCGACGAGGCCCGGGCGGTCGCCTTCGGCCCGGACGGCAAGGTCTATGTGACCGGCCGCGCGCTTTCGGCCATGCCGGGCGGCGGCTCCGCGTCGGGCGGCTGGGACGGCTACGTCCAGGTGTTCACCCCGACGGCCGCCACCGCCACGACGCCCGCTTCGGCGGCGCTGAAGACCGTCGTCCAGTTCGGCGGGGCCGGGTCGGACCGCGGCGCCGCGGTCGCCGCCGACGCGACCGGCTTCGTGGTCGCGGGGGTGGAGAACGGCCGCGCGGTGCTGCGCCGCTATTCGCTGAACGCCTCGGGCCCGCCGACGCTGGTCGCCAGCCGCGACCTCGGCGATCTGCAGGGCGGCGAGGTGACCGGGGTGGCCATCGACGGCGGGCGGGTGATCGTCACCGGCACGGCCCGCAACCCAAGCCTGTCGGCCGGGGCCGTGACCCGCGCCCACGGCGGCGGCTCGGACGTCTTCGTCGCCTCGCTGGACGCCGGCCTGACCGTGAACGCTTCCGACCGGCTGACCTGGTACGGCGGCGCCGGCGACGACGTCTCCACGGCCATGACCGTATCCGGCGGCAAGGTGTGGCTGACGGGCAAGGCCGGAACCGACCTGCCGGGCCAGACCCAGGTGGGCGCCAAGGACGGCTTCCTCGCTCGTCTGGACCCGACCACCGGCGCGATCGAGTGGTCGCGTCGTTTCACCGCCAAGGACGGCGAGGCCGCGCCCGCCGCCGTCGCCGTGCAGGCGGGCGGGGCCAGCGTGCTGGACCGCCTGGGCCTGCCGAAGGGCACGCTGGACTACGCCGACTCCAAGCGGGTGGTCGCCGCGACCGCCATCCGCGCGGGCGACCGCTTCTTCGTCCGGGGCTCGGAAGGCGGCGCCGCCCGCTCCGTGACGGTCGAGGCGGCCGACACCTTGGCCACGCTGGCGCGCAAGATCGAGCGCGCCTCGGGTTTCCGCGCCAAGGTCGAGGTGGTCAAGGACGGCGACTTCGACCGGCTCCAGATCAAGGCGCGCGACGTGCGGGGCTCGATCGAGGTGCTGGCCGGAGAGGTCGGCCGCGACGGCCTGGCGGCGCTGGGCCTGCCCGAGGGGACCGTGCGGCCCAAGGCTGCGGAGGACGAGCCGGACGACCGCCCGCCGGTCTACGGCCTGAAGCTGTCGCGGACGCTGAGGCTCGACTCCAAGGAGGCGATCAAGACCGCGGTCGATCAACTGGCGGCGGCGCTGTCGACGGTGCGGACCGCCTATCGCGACCTGGTGAACGCCGGCAAGCCGCCGGTTCCGGCGCTGAACGGTCCGGTCCCGGAGCATCTGCAGGCGCAGCTCGCCAACTACCGCGCGGCGCTGGAGCGACTGGGCGGTTGACGCCCTCGATCACGTAGGCGTTATTGCGCTCCGGGCGGGGCGCGCTTCGAGGCGAGCGAGTATGGAATTCCCCAAGGACAAGCGGGTCGTGATCGGCATCGGCGCGGGCGCCGCGGTTCTGGGCGGGGTGCTGATCGCCGTGCTCGCCATGGGCGGCCGCGACAAGACCCCGGAGCCGCCGCCCGCCGCCAAGGGCGGGCTGGAGATCTCCGTCAGCGAGACCCCGAACATCGATCCCAGCCGCCAGCTGCGCTGCTTCGTCAACGGTCAGTTCGTCGGCATGGCGACCCTGGCCGAGTGCGCCCGTCGCAACGGCGTCGCCACCCAGGCGCTGGACGTGGGTCTGGACGAGACCGGCAATCTGGTCGCCGCGGAGACCGCCTCGCTGGCCCCGCCGCCGGTGGCGCCGCCGCCGGCCGAGATCGCCCCCTCGCCCGAGCCCGCGGTCGATCCGGGCCTGCCGTCCTCCGGGCCCGAGGCGCCGGTCGCCGACGCCGGACCCGGCGCCGCGTGCCTGCGGCACCTGGGCGGCGAGTGGCGCCAGCTCTCCGACAACCTGTCGCTGAACGCCTGCGTCCAGCTGCTGTTCGCCGGCCGCTGCGAGCGGCCCGGCGCCGCCGCCTACGGCCGCTGGGGCGACACCACCCTGCGCCTGGTCCCCGGCCGCGTCGAGCAGCAAGGGCCGGGCGGCGATTTCCGCACCCTTGTCGAGCAGGGTCGCGGCTGCAGCCTGCCGCCGGTGCGCTGAGAAGGATGACCCGAATGAAGCGTCTCGCCCTCGCCGCCGCCCTGACCGCCGCGGTCCCGGCGCTCGCCGCCTGCCAGCAGGGGGTGCAGGCTCCCGAGGATCCCGGCGTCTGCTGGCACTACGTCCAGGAGGAGGGCGGCGAGCCGCGCTTCAACAAGGTGGCCGAGAACCAGCGCTCCATCGAGTTCTGCGCCGCGCGGCTGGAGGAGATGCGGGTCCGGTTCCTGCGCTTCGGCGGCGGGCGCGACGAGATCGTGGGCGCCTACCAGGGCCGCTGGCTGTTCGTCGACCGGGCGGGCATCTCCACCGCCGAGCGGCTCGAAGGCGGTCGTTACACCCTGCTGGTGCGCACCGGCGACGGCCGCCTGGCCGCGCCCGGCTCCATGCCGCTGCGCCCCGAGGACATGCGCTGACGCGCCGGGCCTTGCGGCCCTGAACAAAGTGTGAACAAATCCTTTCGGCGTTGCGTCCTCCGCGCCCCCCGATAGGGTGCGCGCGAATTCCCGATTCCAAGCAGAAAGGCTTCAGCCGATGGCCGGCAGCGTGAACAAGGTGATCCTGGTGGGCAACCTCGGCAAGGACCCCGAGATCCGGACCCTGAATTCCGGCGACCGGGTCGCCAACCTGCGCATCGCCACCTCCGAGCAGTGGCGCGACAAGCAGACCGGCGAGCGCAAGGAGAAGACCGAGTGGCACTCGGTCGTGATCTTCAACGACAACCTGGTGAAGGTGGCCGAGAACTACCTGCGCAAGGGCTCCACGGTCTACATCGAGGGCGCGCTGCAGACCCGCAAGTGGACCGACCAGCAGGGGGTGGAGAAGTACTCCACCGAGATCATCCTGCAGAAGTTCCGCGGCGAACTGACCATGCTGGGCGGCCGCGGCGGCGGCGCGGGCGAAGGCGCCGGTTCGGGCGGCGGCTACGGCGGCGACGACTACGGCGGCTTCAGCCCCGGCCCCGCCGCGAAGAGCTCCGGCCCCAAGGAAAGCTTCCCGATCGACGACGACATTCCGTTCTGAGCTCGCAAGCCGAAACGGAAAGTGACGGACGCCGCCCTGTCTCGGGGCGGCGTTCTGCTTTAGAGCGCGGGCTCGCCGCATGTCCGACACCTCCCGCCTCTCCGTCCTCGAAATCGCCGCGCTCGCCCTGATCGTGCTGGTCTGGGGCGTGAACAACGCCGCGGCCATGGTGGGCACCCAGGTGCTGCCGCCGCTGCTGATGGGCGCGCTGCGCTTCGTCGTGGCGGGGGTGTTCCTGATCCCGTTCGTGCGGCCGCCGTTCCCCAACCCCAAAAGCCTGCTGCTGCTGGTGCTGTTCGGCGGTCCGATCCACTACGGCCTGGTCTATTTGGCCTTCGCCATGGCCCACGACCTCAGCCCGATCGCGGTCAGCCTGCAGCTGTGGATCCCGCTGACGGTGCTGTTCGGCTGGTGGGTGCTGAAGGAGCCGCCGTCGGGGCCTGCGGTGGCGGGTCTGGTGGTGTCCTTCGCGGGCGTGGCGGTGATGACCGCTGACGCGCGGGCGCTCAGGGACTGGGACGCGATCCTGGTGGGCCTTGCGGCCAGCGCCGCCTGGGCGCTCTGCACGGTCCTCGCCCGCCGCACGGTCAGCACCCCGCCTCTGAAGATGCAGGGCCTGTTGGCGCTTGGCACGGCGCCCACGCTGGGGATCGCGACCTTCGTGTTCGAGCCCGACCCGGTCGGCGCCATGGTCCGCGCCGACGCCCTGATCTGGGCCTGCGTGCTGTGGGCCGGGCTGGCCTCCAGCCTGTTCGCCACGGCGCTGCTGTTCTGGCTGATCCAGCGGCGCGAGGCCGGGCGGGTGACGCCTTACCTGCTGGCCACGCCGGTGGTGTCCGGCGCCATCGGCGTGGCCTTCATGGGCGACGTGCTGACCGCCCAGATCATCGCAGGCGCGGTGATGACCATCGGCGGGGTCGCGCTGGTGGCCCTGGCGGAGGCGAGCCTGAAACGCCGCTCAGCCCGCCTTCAGGACGCCGCAGCCGACGCGGGCGCCTGAGCCGCCGATCGGCTGGGTCGTCTGGTCGTCCGGCCCGGCGTGGATGACGATCGCCGAACCGTCCGCATCCAGCAGCGCCGTCCGCCCGCCCGCGCCCTTCAGCGACACCGCGGTGGTGAAGGCGCTGTCGCGCGCCACGCCCGCCTGATTGGCGAACAGGTTGGGCAGGTCGCCGGCGTCCGGCCCCTGCGGGTGCAGCAGGCCGTGCGGCTTCTTGGACGGGTTGACGTGGGCGCCGGCGGACTCGAACCCCGGCGCGGCGCAGGCGCCCTTCTCGTGCAGGTGCACGCCGTGCCAGCCGGGCGTCAGCCCCTTGGCCTCGACACGCATCAGCACGCCTGTGGGGGCCTCGAAGAAGCTGGCGACGCCGATGGTCTCGCCCTTGGCGTTCCTGATCTCGGCCGTGGCGCCCGGTTTGGGCCCCTGCGTCGCGGACTTGGCGATGGCGGGCGCGGCGGCCTTGGCCGCGGGCGCCTTGGCGGAGGGCGCGCCGGCCTGGGCCAGCAGCAGGGCGAGGGCGAAGCTCAGCACGGTCATGGGGTCACCTTAACTTTTGCGCCCCGGCGCCCGGGGTGCTAACAAGCGAGTGCGGCGTCGTTTCCGATTCTTACCCGTAAAAATCCTTGACCGACAACACGATCACATCCCCGCCCGGCGGCGGCGCAGGGGGCATCGCCCCCGTCTCCATCGAAGACGAGCTGAAGCGCTCGTACCTCGACTACGCCATGAGCGTGATCGTGTCCCGCGCTCTGCCGGACGCGCGCGACGGGCTGAAGCCCGTGCACCGCCGCATCCTCTATTCGATGCACGAGCAGGGCCACACGCCCGACCGCGGCTACGTCAAGTCGGCCCGCATCGTCGGCGACGTTATGGGTAAGTATCACCCGCACGGCGACACCGCGATCTACGACAGCCTGGTGCGCATGGCCCAGCCCTTCTCCATGGGGCTGGTGCTGATCGACGGCCAGGGCAACTTCGGCTCGGTCGACGGCGATCCCCCGGCGGCCATGCGCTACACCGAAAGCCGGATGGCGCGGCCGGCCACGGCGCTGCTGGCCGACATCGACAAGGACACCGTCGACTTCCAGCCGAACTACGACGGCTCCGAGCACGAGCCGGTGGTGCTGCCCTCGCGGGTGCCCAACCTGCTGGTCAACGGCGCCGGCGGCATCGCCGTCGGCATGGCCACCAACATCCCGCCGCACAATCTAGGCGAGATCGTCGACGCCTGCTTGGCGGTGCTGGACGACCCCGAGATCGGCCTGGATCAGCTGCTGGAGATCGTGCCCGGGCCCGACTTCCCGACCGGCGGCGAGATTCTCGGCCGCACCGGCGCGCGCCTGGCCCTGATGACCGGCCGCGGCTCGGTGGTGGTGCGCGGCAGGGCGACGGTGGAGACGATCCGCAAGGATCGCGAGGCTATCGTCATCACCGAGATTCCCTATCAGGTGAACAAGGCTCACCTGCAGGAGAAGATCGCCGAACTGGTGCGCGAGAAGCGCATCGAGGGCATCTCCGACGTCCGCGACGAGAGCGACCGGCGCGGCATGCGCGTGGTCGTGGAGCTGAAGCGCGACGCGCCCGGCGACGTGATCCTGAACCAGCTGTACCGCTACACCGCGCTGCAATCCTCGTTCGGCGTCAACATGCTGGCGCTGAACCGCGGCCGGCCCGAGCAGATGGGCCTGCGCCTGCTGATCGACGCCTTCCTGGAGTTCCGCGAAGAGGTCGTCGTCCGCCGCACCAAGTTCGACCTGGCCAAGGCCCGCGACCGCGGCCACGTGCTGGTCGGCCTGGCCATCGCAGTGGTCAACATCGACGAGGTGATCCACATCATCCGCTCCTCGGCCGACCCGACCGAGGCGCGCGAGCGGCTGCAGTCGCGCGACTGGCCGGCGGGCGACATGTCGCCCCTGATCGAGCTGATCGCCGACCCGCGCTCCATCGTGCTGGAGGGCGGCTCGGTCCGCCTGACCGACGAGCAGGCCCGCGCCATCCTGGCGCTGACCCTGTCGCGCCTGACGGGCCTGGGCCGTGACGAGATCTTCGCCGAGGCGCGCGCCCTGGCCGAGGCGATCCGCGGCTTTCTGGAAATCCTCGGCTCGCGCGAGCGGATCCTGGGCATCGTTCGTGACGAACTGACCGAGGTTCGCGACCAGTTCGCCGTGCCCCGCCGCACCGCCATCGGCGAATCCGACGGCGAGCTGGAGGACGAGGACCTGATCCCCCGCGAGGAGATGGTCGTCACCGTCACCCACTCCGGCTACGTCAAGCGCACCCCGCTGTCGCTCTACCGGACCCAGCACCGCGGCGGCAAAGGCCGCTCGGGCATGGCGATGAAGGACGAGGACGCGATCGTCGGCGTCTTCTCTGCCTCGACCCACGCGCCGGTGCTGTTCTTCGCCTCCAACGGCAAGGCCTACAAGATGAAGGTCTGGCGCCTGCCGGTCGGCGGGCCGACCTCCAAGGGCAAGGCCTTCGTCAACCTGCTGCCGATCGAGCCGGGCGAGACGATCATGAACGTCCTGCCCCTGCCCGAGGACGAGGCGCAGTGGGACAAGCTGGACGTGATGTTCGCCACCCGGTCCGGCGACGTCCGCCGCAACAAGCTCAGCGACTTCGTCAACGTCAACCGCAACGGCAAGATCGCCATGCGGCTGGAGGAAGGCGACCACATGGTCGGCGTGGCGCTGTGCACCGAGCAGGAGGACATCCTGCTGACGACCGCGCTGGGCCGCTGCATCCGGTTCGCGGTGGACGAGGTGCGGGTGTTCAAGGGCCGGGAGTCCACCGGCGTGCGCGGCGTGCGCCTGGGCACGGGCGACCACGTGATCTCCATGGCCGTGCTGCGCCGGGTGGAGGCGACCCCGGCCGAGCGCCAGGCTTATCTGCGCTACGAATCCAAGCTGATCGAGGCCCAGACCGGCGAAGCGGTCGAAGGCGCGGCGTCGGCTGAGGACGAGGAGGATGCCGCCGGCGCGGCCGGCGAGGTCCAGCTCGGCCACGACCGGATCATCGAGCTGCAGGCCGCCGAGCAATTCATCCTGACCGTCACCGACTCGGGGCTCGGCAAGCGCACCTCGGCCTACGAGTACCGGCGCACCGGACGCGGCGGCTCGGGCCTGATCGCCCACGACCTGTCGCGCCGCGGCGGCAAGCTGGTGGCCAGTTTCCCGGTCGAGAACGGCGATCAGATCCTGCTGGTCACCGACGGCGGCCAGCTGATCCGCACGCCGGTGTCCAACATCCGCATCGCCGGGCGCAACACCTCCGGCGTGATCGTCTTCCGCACCGGCGACGGCGAGAAGGTGGTGTCGGTCGAGCACCTGGCCGAGCCGGGCGACGAGAACGGGGCCGAGGGCGGCGACGCGCCCCTGGGCGCAGGCGAGGACCCGGCGGCCTGAGGTCGCCCGAGAGAACGGGGAGAGGGGCGATGCGCATAGGTCTCTATCCGGGCACCTTCGACCCGATCACCAACGGCCACCTGGACATCATCGGCCGGGCGGTGAAGCTGGTCGACCGGCTGGTCATCGGCGTGGCCATGAACCAGGACAAAGGCCCGATGTTCTCGGTCGAGGAGCGGGTGGCGATGATCGAGCAGGCGGTGAAGCCGCTGACCGACGGTCAGGTGGTGGTGCGGCCGTTCTCCTCGCTGCTGATGCACTTCGCCGAGGAGGTCGGGGCCGGCATCATCGTGCGCGGCCTGCGCGCGGTCGCCGACTTCGAATACGAGTTCCAAATGACAGCGATGAACCAGCAGCTCAATCGCCAGATCGAGACCGTCTTCCTGATGGCCGACCCCCGTCACCAGGCCATCGCGTCGAAGCTGGTCAAGGAAATCGCCCGGCTGGACGGCGACATCTCCAAGTTCGTCTCCCCGGCCGTGGAGGCCGCGGTCAAGGCCCGCTTCGGCTGACAGAACCCTGTTAACCTAGACCGCCCCATGCTCGCGCTCCGAACCCGGAGACGCCCGCATGGCCCTGGCCCTTCTCGCCCCCTCCGCCGCGCCCGCCGCCGGCCTGAAGCTGTCGGAGCTGATGAGCGCGCTCAGCCACGCGCTCGACATCACCGAGGGCCAGCCGGCCGGGCACTGCGTGCGGGCCTGCTGGATCGGGATGCACGTCGGCCGGGCGATGAAGCTGCCCGAGCAGACCCTGTGGGAGCTCTATTACACCCTGCTGCTCAAGGATCTGGGGTGCAGCAGCAACGCCGCGCGCATCTGCGAGCTGTACCTGACCGACGACCTGACCTTCAAACGCGACTTCAAGCTGGTCGACGGCGGCCTGCCCCAGGTGCTGGGTTTCGTGCTCGGCCACACCGGGCTCAAGGCCGGGCTGGCGGCGCGGTTCAAGGCCGTCGCGCGCATCCTGCGCGAAGGCGGCGAAATCGCCCAGGAACTGATCGAGACCCGCTGCCAGCGCGGCGCCGACATCGCCCGCAAGCTGCGCTTCCCCGAGGCGGTGGCGCTGGGCGTGCGGCACCTGGACGAGCACTGGGACGGCCGCGGCCGTCCTGCGGGACTGAAGGGCGAGGACATCCCGGTCCACGCCCGCATCGCCCTGCTGGCCCAGGTGGTCGACGTGTTCCACACCGCCTCCGGCCCCGAAGCCGCGCGCCGAGAGGTCGCCCGCCGGACCGGCGGCTGGTTCGATCCCGCCGCCGCCGCGGCTTTCCAGAAGGTCGCCGGAAACCGGCTGTTCTGGGCGGGCCTGAGCGACCCCGACCTGCAGCGCCGCCTGTTCGCCCTGGAGCCCGCCCGCTACGCGGTGGCGCTGGACGACGACTATCTGGACGACATCGCCGAGGCGTTCGGCCAGGTGGTGGACGCCAAGAGCCCTTACACCGGCGGGCACAGCGCGCGCGTGGCGCTCTACGCCGACCTGATCGGGGCCGAGACCGGCCTGACCGAGGAACGCCGCCGCTGGCTGCGCCGCGCCGCCCTGCTGCACGACGTGGGCAAGCTCGGCGTCAGCAACGCGGTGCTGGACAAGCCCGGCCGTCTCGACGCCGACGAGTGGGAGGCGGTCCAGGCCCACGCCGCCCACACCCACGCCATCCTGTCGCGCATCTCCGCCTTCGACGAACTGGCCCGCGTCTCCGCCGCCCATCACGAGAGGCTGGACGGCGCCGGCTATCCGCTGGGCCTGAAGGGGGACGAGATCACGCTGGAGACCCGCATCGTCACCGCCGCCGACTTCTTCGACGCCCTCACCGCCGACCGCCCCTACCGCAAGGCGCTGAGCACGGCCGAAGCCTTCCTGATCATGGAACGCTCCGTCGGCGCCGCGATCGACCCCGCCGTCTTCGAGGCCTTGAAACGCGTCGTCTGCCTGCTGCCGGATCGCTCCCGCCCCTGAGGCGCCGGCTCGACGAGCACTCGCATCGCTGACCCTGTTCCCGACGGCCGTTCGACGCCCTAGGTATGGAGTCGATGGACCGTCGCGCTCTTCTCTCCGCCGCCCTCGCGCCGCTGGCAGCGGCCTGCTCGCCGCTGGCGGCGTTCAACCGGCTGTCGCCGAAGGATCCCGCGCGGCGGCAGGCGAGCGGCCTGGCGTACGGCGACCATCCGCGGCAGCGGCTGGACGTCTACAGCCCCCGCCTGCACCCCGAGACGCCGGCGCCGGTGCTGGTGTTCTTCTACGGCGGAAGCTGGGACAGCGGTCGGCGCCAGGACTACGCCTGGGTCGGCCAGGCGTTCGCGGCGCGGGGGTTCGTCACCGTGGTGCCCGACTACCGGCTGGTCCCGGAGGTGGTGTTTCCGGGTTTCGTCGAGGACGCGGCGGCGGCGACGGCGAAGGCGCGCGAGATCGCTCCGCGGTTCGGCGGCGATCCGGACCGGATCGTGCTGGTCGGCCACTCGGCCGGGGCCTACATCGCCGTGTTCCTGGCGCTGGCCGACGCTTACCTGCGCCGGGCCGGGCTCGACCCGAAAGCGGTTCGGGCGGCGGCGGGCCTGGCCGGGCCTTACGACTTCTATCCGTTCGACGTGCCGTCCTCGATCGCGGCCTTCGGGCAGGCGCCGGACCCGCGCGTCACCCAGCCGATCAACTTCGCCCGCGCCGACGCTCCGCCCCTGTTCCTGGCCACTGGCGACAAGGACACCACAGTCGCGCCCTACCACTCGCAGCGGCTGGCGGCGAAGCAGCAGGCGCTGGGCGCCGAGGCCGAGCTGAAGGTCTATCCCGGGCTCGACCACGTCGAGATCGTGCTGGCCCTGTCGCGCCTGTTCCGGGGCAAGGCGCCGGTGCTCGACGACGTGACGACGTTCCTGAAGGCGAACGTCTAGGCCGCGGGCGTCCCCGCCGCGCGCAGCCGGTCCAGGAACTCGGGGTGCAGGTCCAGGTTGGACGCGCAGATCGAGGCGCCGGTCTTGGGGTCGCCGTCGCCCTCGATCGTGCCGACGAAGCCGCCGGCCTCCTGCACCAGGATGATCCCCGCCGCCACGTCCCAGGGCTTCAGGTTGCGCTCCCAGTAGCCGTCGTAGCGTCCGGCCGCGACCCAGGCGAAGTCCAGGGCCGACGACCCCAGCCGCCGGACGCCCGCCACCCGCTGGGTGATCTGGTGCAGCTCCTTGAAGAACTGCCCGTGCCCGGGCCGCCCCGCGAACGGGATGCCGGTCGCCAGCAGGCAGTCGTCCAGCCGCTTGCGCTGGGCCACGCGGATGCGCTTGTCGTTCAGGAAGGCGCCCTTGCCCTTCTCGGCCCAGAACAGCTCTTCCAGGATCGGGTTGTAGGTCACCCCGGCGACGATCTGGCCCTCGCGCTCCAGCCCCACGGTGATGGCGAAGTGCGGCATGCCGTGGATGAAGTTGGTGGTGCCGTCGATCGGATCGACGATCCAGGTGTGGGTCTTGTCGGACCCCTCGACCATCCCGCGCTCTTCGCCCAGGAAGCCGTAGCCGGGACGCGCCTTGGTCAGGCTCTCGAAGATGTCGTTCTCGCAGCGGACGTCGGCGGCGGTGACGTAGTCGGCGGTGCCCTTCTTCGACACCTGCAAGGCCTGCACTTCGCCGAAGTCGCGGCGCAGCGGGCGCGCGGCCTTGCGCACCGCGTCGATCATCACCTGCAGAAGGGCGGAAGCGGCCACGGAGCGGGGATCAGTCGGCGCGACGGACGTATTCGCCCGTGTTGGTGTCGACCACGATCTTCTCGCCCGTGCCCATGTACGGCGGGATCATCACCCGCATGCCGTTGGAGGCGACCGCGGGCTTGTAGGACGACGAGGCCGTCTGGCCCTTCACCGTCGGCTCGCACTCGACCACTTCCAGGGTCACGTAGTCCGGCAGGGCCAGGCCGATCGCCCGCTCCTCGTGGAACTCGATGGTCACCTGCATGCCGTCCTGCAGGTAGGGGATGCGCTCCTCGCCCACCCATTCCTTCTGCAGTTCGATCTGCTCGTAGGTGTTCTGGTCCATGAACACCAGCGAGTCGCCCTGGTCGTACAGATAGGTGAAGTCCTTCTGCTCCAGGGTCACCCGCTCGACCGTGTCGTCGGAACGGAAGCGCTCGTTCAGCTTGCGGCCGTCGATCAGGTTCTTCATCTCGACCTGGGCGAAGGCGCCGCCCTTGCCCGGCTTGACGTGGGCGGTCTTGACCACGCCCCAGAGGCCGCCGTCGTGCTGGAGCACCATGCCCGGCTTGATGGAGTTCGCGTTGATTTTCATGGGTGTCGGCAGGTCCGGAAATTCGGGCGCGACACCTACAGGCGCGGCCGTCCGGAGGCAAGGACGTCGTCCACCGCCTCGACCACCGCGTCCGGGGCGAAGTGGTGCAGCATGTGGCCCAGCCCCTCCAGCCTGCGGGTCGAGGCGTGCGGCAGGCGCGCGGCCAGCGGGACCGCGTGGCGGTTTGGATCGACGACGCGGTCGGCGCTTCCGTACAGCACCCGGGTCGGACAGGTCACCGCCGCATGGTCGATGAGGCTGAACGGGGAACCCGGCAGCAGGACCGCGGAGTCTTCGGCGTCGGCGACCATGCCCGCCAGCGCCAGGTCGTGCGGGAACTCGCGCCGCCAGCGGTCGGGCACGGCCTGGGGCGAGAACATCAGGTCCTGCATGCGCGGCAGCATCGGAGGATCGACGGTCGCGTTCGCGGCCTCTGACAGGGCCGGACCGAAGAACGGATAGGACCGCGGCCCCAGCACCAGATGCTCGGCCGGCCGGAATTCCCGAAACGCCATGGGCGACAGCAGCACCAGGCCGGCGATCTCCTCCGCCCAGGCCGCGGCCCACGCCAGCGCGACCAGACCGCCGAACGAGTGGCCGACCACCACCGGGCGCTCCACCCCCAACTCGCCCAACGCCTCGCGGAGACGTCCGGCCTGGCGCTCCGGTGCGGCCTCGAAGCGCGGACGGGGGCTGCCGCCGTGGCCGGGACGGTCGAGCGCTATGGTGCGGAAGCGCGCCGCCAGCACCTCCAGCGGGCCCAGTCGCCAGTCGTCGAGCGTGGTCAGGGCGCCGTGGATCAGCACCACCGGCGGTCCCGCGCCGGCCTCGATCAGGCGCACGCGCCCGGGCGCTTCGATGTCGGCGGCGGGCACCTAGTGCAGCGTGACGTTGCGGGGGCGGTTCAGGCGCGAGAACTCGCGCAGCACCGCGCCGGAAAAGCTGGTCCAGCCGGCGCCGGCGTAGGGCGCGGCCATGGCGGCGGCCTTGCCGTCCACCTTGCGCGCCTGTGAGACGTAGGCGGCGGTCAGGCCCAGCGTCGTCACCGAGGTCAGGATCTGGCCCATCCGGCTCTTGGGCGCCAGCGCCAGCCACAGGGTGTTGACCGCCTGCATCGCGCCCCAGACGCCCAGCGCCCGGCGCCGCTCGGGACTGTCGGCGGCGTTCCAGACCCTTAAGCCCGACCAGGTCAGCATGGAGAACAACGCCGGCCAAAGCAGGTTGGCCCCTTTCCCCGGCCGCTCGGCCGAGGGGCGGTCCACCGCGTGCGACTCGTGGTCGGACGCCTCCGGCGCAGCGCGGGCGCCGAGAGCTGTCGACAGCACCGCCGCGCCGACGAAGATCGCTGCGCCGAGCGCCACGTGCCCCGCGCTGCGGTCGCGGCTGTTCAGGAAGTCCGCCGCCGCGCCCCTGGCCGACCGCACCGCAGAATCCAGCATGGTGTCCTCCTCCCGGCCGTCGCCGCGGGGAGGAAACCGGCGCGAAGGCGGGCGGTTCCGCCGTCAGCCGCCGGTGGCGCTGGAGTCGGTCTGGATCTCCTTCATGGCGCTTTGCAGATAGTTCTGCTCGCCCATGGCGCGGATGAGGCCCAGTTGGCTTTCGAGGAAATCGACGTGCTCCTCGGTGTCGCTCAGGATGGCGACCAGGATCTCGCGGCTGACGAAGTCGCCGGCCGCCTCGCAGGCCCGCACGCCGTCCACCAGCAGCCCGCGCCCGCCCAGCTCCAGCTGCAGATCGGCCTCAAGACATTCGGCCACGCTCTCGCCGATGCGCAGTTTGTGCAGGTCCTGCAGGTTCGGCAGGCCTTGCAGGAACAGCACGCGTTTGATCAGCTTGTCGGCGTGTTTCATCTCGCCGATGGACTCGTCGTAGACGATCCGGCCCAGGTGGTGGAAACCCCAGCTCTCGAACATCCGCGCGTGCAGGAAGTACTGGTTCACTGCGGTCAGCTCGTTGGTGAGCACCGCGTTCAGCAGCTTGATGATCGAGGGATCGCCTTGCACGCCCGGCCTCCGCTTATTCGGCGGCGAGACGCAGGGCCTCCGTCTGGTCCTGGATCATGCGCCGCATGTCGCAGACGCATTTGCAGCACTGGGCCGTCGAGTCGCAATGCCGAAACACGTCGGCCGGCTTTTTCGCGCCCGCCTCGATGGCGGCGCGGACCTGGCGTTCGCGGATTCCGTTGCAGTTGCAGACGTACAAGGCGGGACTCGTGGCGCTCGGGTGAGAACGGTTCGCAGATAGCATAACGTCGCGAACTTGCAAACGGTTCGCATTCGCGGCGAGGCGTCGCGGCTTGACCCGCAGCCGCCCCCTCGCGAGAACCGCGCATGGCCGCCCCCGAACCGTCCTGCCGCCTCTACCTGATCACCCCGCCGGCGCTCCCGGACCCGGACGCCTTCGCCAGGACGCTGGAGGCGGCGCTCGAAGCGGGCGACGTGGCCGCCTTGCAGATACGGCTGAAGGAGATCGCCGACGCCGAGATCGCCCGCGCCGTTCGCGCGCTGGCGCCGGTCGCCCAGGCGCGCGGGGTGGCGGTCATCCTGAACGACCGGCCCGACCTCGCCAGTGACCTGGGCTGCGACGGGGTGCACGTGGGGCAGGGCGACGCCTCCCTGGCGGAAGCGCGGCGGGCTATCGGCAAGAACGGAATGGTCGGCGTCACCTGTCACGACAGCCGCCACCTGGCCATGGAGGCGGCCGAGGGCGGAGCCGACTACGTCGCCTTCGGATCCTTCTTCCCCAGCCCGACGAAGACCTCGGAGTCCCGGCCCGAGCCGGAGATCCTGTCAATCTGGCAGGAGAGCATGGAGATCCCCTGCGTCGCTATCGGCGGGATCACGGTAGAGAACTGCCGGCCGCTGGTTCAGGCGGGCGCCGACTTCCTGGCGGTGTCGGCCGGGGTGTGGGCGCACCCGCAAGGACCTGCCGAGGCGGTCGCCGCCTTCAGGCCGGCGATCGCCGCCGGGCTGGAGGCGCGGTTCAACCGAAATTAGGAAAGTCGTGGCATGGCTTCTCCCTGTGACCTCTGGGGAGCCGCGTACATGACCGCGATAGACGCGAGCGTCGCCCTGCCCGGCGCGACACGATCGGAACTGGGATCGGCACGGACCGCGGCTTGCCTGCTGGCCGCCCTGCTGGTCTGCGTCCTGGTCGTCGCCTCGATCGAGACCTCGCGCAGCGCCGGCCTGATCGCGGCCCTGTGGCCCGCCGCGGGCGTGGCCATGGTCGCCTGGCTGAAAGGCCCCCGCACCGCCCAGTTCGACGGCGCCTTCGCCCTGTTCCTGGCCGCGGCCTACGCCACCGGCAACCTGCTGGTCGGCAACACCGGGCCGCAGATCGCCATGTTCACCGTCGCCAACATGCTCGAGGTCGGAACCGCGGTCTGGCTGGTGCGCCGGTTCAACCCGGCGCTGGATCTGGTTTCCCTGAGGGGTCTCGGTCGCTTCCTCGCCACGGCGCCGGTGCTGGCGCCGGTCCCCGCCGGCCTGTTCGCGAGCGCGGTTTTGGCCTGGACCGGCAAGGGCGACTTCCTGTCCATGTTCCAGACCTGGTGGTTCGGCCACGCGCTCGGCATCGCTGTGATCGGTTCGGTCGCGCTGGCCTGGCGCACGCCGGTGCTGCTGGCCCTACGCCAGCCTGCAAAAGCGGCGGAAGCGGCGGCGCTGCTGGGCGCCTTCGCGGCCCTGACCTGGGTGGTGTTCTACACCCAGGCCGCAGCGCCTTTCCTGCTGGTGCCGCTGCTGTTGGCGATCTCCGCGCGGCTGCGCGTGCCCGGCGCCGCGGCGGCCCTGCTGATCGTCACCGCCGTGTGCATCTACGCCACCATGCACGGGTACGGGCCGATGCACCTGGCGCCTGGCCGGGAGCTGCCGGAAAAGGTCCGCCTCGCCCAGCTGTACCTGATCTTCGCCTGCCTCCCGATGCTGCCCATCGCGGCGCTGCTGAACGAGCGCGACCGGCTGGCCGAGGCCGCGCGCGCCGGCCAGGCCCGCGCCGAGGCCGCCAGCGCCGGCAAGTCGCGCCTGCTGGCCAACGTCAGCCACGAGATCAAGAGCCCGGTCGCCGGCATCATCGGCATCGGCGAACTGTGGGCCGGCGGCAAGCTGGGTCCGGTGACGCCCATGCAGGAGGAAATGTCGGAGATGCTGGTGCGCACCGCCCGGCAGATCGAGACGCTGGCGACCGACCTGCTGGACGTCGCCCGCGCCGAGGCCGGGTCGGTGTCGGTCAACCTGCGCCCGGTCGACCTGGACGGCGTGGTCGAGGACGTGCGCCGCACCGTGGCGATGAAGCCCGAGGCCGCGGGGCTGAAGTGGATCGTGGAACGCTGCGACGACCAGGTGGTCGCCCTGGCCGACTCCGTGCGCCTGGCCCAGGTGGTCACCAACCTGGCGACCAACGCGGTCAAGTACGGCGCTCCTGGCGGCGTGGTGATCTTCCGCCTGTCCCGCCCGAGCTTCGACACCGTCCGCCTGGAAGTCGCCGACAAAGGCCCCGGCATCCGCCCCGAGAAGCAGGCCGAGCTGTTCGAGCCGTTCAACCGGCTGGGCATGGAGAAGAGCACCGTCGAAGGACATGGGATCGGCCTGGCCCTGGCCAAGCGCCTGGCCGAACTCCAGGGCGGCCGCATGGGCTTCGAGAGCGCCCCCGGCCAGGGCGCCCGCTTCTGGATCGACCTGAAGGCCGGCACGAAGCCGTAGCCTGCAGGCGGCGGCTTGGCCGTCCCGCTCGACCCGTGCTAGCGTCGCCGCCGGCGCTGGGGAAAATTGTTCATGTTGTTCAGATGTTTGCTGGCGTGCGGCGCAGGCTTGGCCGCGCTCGTGCTGACCGCGCCGGCGTCGTCGGCGCAGGCGCCGGGGACGTTCCCGAAGACCGCCTTTTCCAACTGCGACGGCTACGGCAAACCGTCCAAGTCCGGCGACGGCATGACGGAGCAGGCGTTCACCATGGGTATCTTCGTGCCCCTGAACGGACGCGGCGACACGACCAAGACGGTGGTGCTGGCCGGCGCGGACGGGGTCACGGCGTGCGACGCGGCGCTCGCCGATCCCGCGCTGCTGCCGAAGTACGCGGTCCGTCGCGCCACGCTTCTGCGCGCGCGGGCGTTGCACCGGCTGGCGACCGGAGCGGCCGAGGCCGCGCTCGCCGACCTCGAGACGGCCGACGCCGCCCTGCCGCCGGGCGACGTCTACGCCCGGCGCAGCGTCGGCCTCGGCGCCGGACTGATCCGCGCCTTCGGCCTTTACGAGTCGGGGCGGCCGCAGGAAGGGCGCGCGGCCGTGGCGGCGGCGGTGGACGCGAGAGCCTACAACCGGCAGGCGCTGCGAAGCGCCGCCCTGGTTCTGGACGCGGTCGACGGTCCGGTCGAGGACCGCGAGCGCGTCTTGCGGGCCCAGGCGAGGCTGGACCCCGAAACCCTGGCCCGCTTGTTCGACTTCCTCGTCGAACAGGGGCGGTTCCAGGAAGCCGTCGATCTGCACCCGCAGATCAAGCCCATGCTGGACAAGGGCGGCGCGGAGCGGTTCGACTTCGAGGTGCGCATCCTCGAAGCCAAGAACCAGGCCGTCGCGGAACTTTTCTGGGCGACCAAGGCGGGCCCGCTCGCCTACGCGCACGCCGCCCTCGGGCGCGGCGGGCAGGCGCGCGAGGTGCTGGCGGCGGCGCGCGAGCGGCTGAAGCTCGCCACCGGCCCCGTTCCGCCGCGCCTGGGTCGCGACGGGGAACCGAAGAAGCCCGACGTCGCCGACCGGTACGCCGAGCTCTACCGCAAGTCCCTTGCTCTGGCGGGGGGCGAGGCGCTGGATCGATGGACGGCGGCCGCCGAGGCGCGCGAAGCCTTGTCCGCGGGACGGCCCGAACCGGCCGACGCGCTGGCGAGCGAAGGCGGGAAAGGAATCCCGGGGCTCGTCGCCCTGGAGTTCGTGCGGGCGCGGCGCGCGCTGATGACGGAGGCGGAGCGGACCCGGGCGGGCCCCGAGCCCGAGGCGGCGTCGCTGTGGAACGCTCTGTCAGGCATGACTCGGGAGCAGCTCGTCGCCTCGGCGCTGCTGCAGAGCTTGCCGGAGGCCGAGCTGAAGGCGCAGATCCCGCCCTACAAGGACGCGCCCCACCCGCGCTTCTCGATGAAGAATTCCTACAACGACCTGGCCGTGGTCGGTCACCGGTCCGAAACCGATCCAAAGACGGGCGTCACCACCGTGCGCGTACGGGTGGGCAAGGGGTCGTCGTCGGTGCCGGAGGAGATGGCGCTGCTGCGCGCCGCGGAGCTTGCCGAGCAGGCGGGCAAGCGGCTGCTGATCGTGGACCGGCGCGACTACCGTCACGTCTACTCGACGACGCAATACGGCACGGTGCTGAACAGCTCGCCGGACGGCTTCTCGACCGAGCTCGACGTGCTGTTCGTCGACCCGGCGAGCCCGCCGGCGGGCTACGAGAAAGCCGGGTGGCGGATGCTGGACCCGGCTGAGGTGCGCACGGCCCTGTCGCCGGTCTACCCGGCCGCCGCCGCCGGTTCGTGAAGGCCGAGTTCGTAGGGAGCGCTGGTGGAGCCGAGGGGAGTCGAACCCCTGACCTCGTCATTGCGAACGACGCGCTCTACCAACTGAGCTACGGCCCCAAGCGGGGCGCACATAAGGGCCGGGGGCTGAGGGTGTCAAGGCGAACCGGCGGCGTGCTTGTCGCTCCCGGCGGGGCGCCCTAGAACCGACCTCGCCGGAAGCTCCGGCGTCATCTCGAATCGAGAACAGGCCGCATGCTCGCTTCCGTCCTCTGGCTGGTCGACACCGTGATCCAGCTCGTGATCTGGCTGGTCATCGCCAGCGCCATCATGAGCTGGCTGGTGGCCTTCAACGTGGTCAACCCGCGCAACGGCGTGGTCTACCAGATCGGGCGGTTCCTGGAGGCGGTGACCGAACCGCTGCTGCGGCCGATCCGCAAGATCGTGCCGCTGCTGGGCGGCATCGACGTCAGCCCGATCATCCTGATCCTGCTGCTCGAATTCCTGCGCCGCGCCATCGTCTGGGGCGCGATGAACGGCCTGACCGGCTTCTGATCGCTTGAGCGGCTTGCGTCTCGCCGTGCGCCTCACGCCGCGCGGCGGGGCGGATCGGATCGACGGGTGGGGCCGCGACGCCGCCGGGCGGGCGTTCCTGAAGGCGCGCGTGCGCGCGGCGCCGACGGAGGGCGAGGCCAACGCCGCCCTCGTAGCGCTGCTCGCCAAGACCCTCGGCCTGCCGAAGTCGGCCGTGACCGTCGCGCACGGGACCACGCAGCGGCTCAAACAGGTGGACCTGCAAGCAATCGACCAAGCTTCACTGTATCGCATCCTCGGAGAACCTGAGGACGACTAGTCGCGGGGCGGAACCGAACCGGCCGTGCTAAGCGTTGTACTTGCGGGTACGGTAAAGGTTCAGTTTCATGTCTTACGGCGCCGCTTTCGGCGGACGGCGTCAGCCGCGTCTCGACGCGGCCCAGCCGTTGCTCCTGGCCCTGATGACGCCCGCTCTGGCGTTGGGTTTCGCGTCCGCCGTCCAGGCGCAGACGCCCGCGCCCTCGGCCGGCCAGGTGCTGCCTTTCCGGGGCGATCCGGTCCCGATCCCCGAGTTCGCGCCGACCTCCTGCGCGGTCGCTCCCCTGACCGCGGCCGACGCCTCGGCGTCCGGACCGGCGCTGGAGGCGATCTCGGTGTCCGGCGCGACGGTGATCGACGAGGCGACCCTGGCGCGCGAGTGGGCGCCGCTGGTCGGCCGGCCCGCCGACGCGACGACGCTGAACCGGCTGGCCGAGCGCATCGCCTGTCTCTACCGCGAGCGCGGATATCTGTTCGCCCGGGCCGAGATCGCGCCGGCCGAGGCGCCCGGCTTCCACCGCCTGCGCCTGACCGAGGGGCGCGTGGCCCGCATCGAGATCGAGGGCGGCGACGAGAAGACCCGCGACTTCGTCCGCCGTGCCTTCGGCGACGTGCGCAAGGGCGTGCCCCTGCGCGCCGCCGACGTGCGCCGGGGCATGACCCTGTCGCGCTACTACGGCGTCTGGTCGGTGCGGCCGCAGGCGCGCCAGAACCCCAGCGATCCGGATACGGTCGACCTGGTGCTGACCGTCGCGCCGCCGCGCGCCAGCGTCTACGCCACGGTGGCCAACGCCTCCTCCAAGACCGTGGGGAACTGGAGCCTGGGGACCAGCCTGACGGTCCACGGCCTCACGCCCCTGCAGGAGCAGACCACGGTCGGGGTGTTCCACTCGCTGCACGGCGACAAGCAGCGCGGGGTCCAGGTCAGCTCCCAGGCGCTGGTGACCAAGAGCGGCCTGGGCGTGCGCGGCGACCTGGCGCTGTTCCAGCAGAAGCCCAGCGAACAGCCGCCGAACCAGAACACGGTCGGGACCACCAAGCTGGCGCGATTCGAGGCCAGCCACCCGCTGGCCGCACACACCGGCGCGCTGGTGCTGGGCCGCGTCGGGATCGAGGCGGTGAACCAGGACACCGAGCTGCTGGACGGTTCGCAGACCGCGCGCGACCGCCTGCGCGTCGCCTACGCCGGGGTCAGCGTCGCCGGCCGCCGCGGCCAGGTCGACGGCTGGGCCGCCCTGACGCTGCGCCAAGGGCTGGAGGCGTTCGGCGCGAGCCGCAAGGGGGACGCCTTCCTGAGCCGCCCCGACGCCGATCCGCAGGCCACGACGCTGCGCTTCGACGCCGCCGCCGCGCGGCCGATCGCCGGCGGCCAAGTGCGCATCGAGACCAAGGCGCAGTGGGCGGACGAGCCGCTGCTGGAGTTCGAGCGCTTCACCTTCGGCGGACTCGAGGGCGGGCGCGGCCTCGACCCCGGCGCCCTGTCCGGCGACAAGGGCGTGGCGGTCACGGTCGAGGCCGAGGGGCGGCCGATCAACTTCGGCCAGAGCCTGACTTTCCGGCCCTATGTGTTCGTCGACGCCGGCAAGGCCTGGAACGAGGGCGACTTCGGCCCGCGCGACCGCCATGCGGTGTTCGCCGGCCCCGGCGCGCGCCTGAGCTGGAAGGAGCGGGTCCACCTCGACCTCGCCTACGCCCACCCGGTGACCGAGCCACGCGGCATCCCCGACGGCTTGGCCGGGCCGAAGCTTCTGGTCACGCTTTCAGCCGGTTTCGAGTTCGATTGAGCGCAAACCGACTTCCCTGATCCCGCCGGGCGGTGCTTGTATGCGCACGCCTTGAAGAACCCCCTGAGGGGGCCGGGAGGGAAGACGTGAGAACACCATCGACAGCGGCCGCCTTGCTGGCGGTCGCGGCGGTCTTGAGCGCCTGCGCCACCACCGGCGCCGGGACCACGGCCGCCGACAAGCCCGCGACCCAGACCGCGGCCGAGAAGAAGCCCCTGCCGCCCGGCATGGACCCCGGCCGCGACCCGGCGCCGTTCGCCAGCGCCTACCGCGCCCTGCCCAGCCAGCCGACCGCCCTGGTCGGCGCCACGATCCTCGACGGCGCCGGGCGCCAGATCGACGGCGGCACGGTGTTGATGCGCGACGGCAAGATCGAGCAGGTCGGCCAGAACCTGGCGGTCCCGCAGGGCTATGCGACCGTCGACGCGCGCGGGAAGTGGATCACTCCGGGCGTGATCGACGCCCACAGCCACCTCGGCGTCTATCCCTCGCCAGGCGTGCCGGCCCTGTCGGACGGCAACGAGATCACCAACCCCAACACCGCCCAGGTCTGGTCCGAGCACTCGCTGTGGCCGCACGACCCGGGCTTCAACACCGCGCGCGCGGGCGGGGTGACCACCCTGCTGATCCTGCCGGGCTCGGCCAACCTGTTCGGCGGCCGGTCGGTGACGGTGAAGAACGTGCCGTCGCGCACCATGCAGGGGATGAAGTTCCCCGGCGCCCCCTACGGCCTGAAGATGGCCTGCGGCGAGAACCCCTCGCGCGTGTACGGCGGGCGCAACCAGTCGCCGGCGACCGGCATGGGTAACGTCGCGGGCTACCGCAACGCCTGGATCAACGCCGCCGACTACGCCCGCAAGTGGGAGGACTACCGTGCAAAGCAGGAGAAGGGCGAGAAGGCCGACGCGCCCAAGCGCGACCTGCAGCTGGAGACCCTGGCCGGGGTGCTGAAGGGCGAGATCACGGTCCAGAACCACTGCTACCGCGCCGACGAGATGGCGGTGATGCTCGATATCGCCAAGGAGTTCGGCTACAAGATCCGGACCTTCCACCACGCCTCCGAAGCCTACAAGCTGGCCGACGTGCTGGCCCGCGAGGACGTCTGCGTGGCCACCTGGGCCGGCTGGTGGGGCTTCAAGATGGAGTCCCTGGACGGCATCGAGGAGAACGCGCCCCTGGTGCACGCCGCCGGCGGCTGCGCGGTCATTCACTCCGACGACGACACCCTGACCCAGCGCCTGAACCAGGAGGCCGCGGTCGCCCTGTCGGCCGCCCGGCGAATGGGTGTCGACATCTCCAAGGCCGAGGCCGTGAAGTGGTTCACCGCCAACCCGGCCAAGGCGATCGGCGTGCTGGACAAGACCGGCACGCTGGAGCCCGGCAAGATGGCCGACGTCGTGATCTGGAGCCGCGACCCGTTCAGCGTCTACGCCGTGGCCGAGAAGGTCTACGTCGACGGCGCCCTGACCTGGGACCGCGCCGATCCTCGTTTCCAACCCCGGTCCGACTTCGAGATCGGCCAGAAGGCCCTGGAGAACCGCTGATGCGCCGCCTTTCCCTGAAAGCCGCGGTCGCCGCGGCCCTGTTCGCCGTCGCCGCCCCGGCCGCGGCCGAAACCGTCGCGGTCACCAACGCCCGCATACTGACCATGGGCCCGGCGGGCGAGATCGCGTCCGGCACGGTGGTGATCCGCGACGGCAAGATCACCGCCGTCGGTCCCAACGTGTCCGCTCCGGCGGGCGCGCGGGTGATCGACGCCAAGGGCGCGATCGTCACCCCGGGCTTCATCGCCGCCGACAGCGCGCTGGGCGCGGTGGAGGTCTCCGCCCTGGGCGAAACCAACGACCTGAACGCCCAGAGCCGCAACTTCAGCGCCGCCTTCGACGTGCAGTACGGGCTGAACCCGGACTCCATGCTGCTGCCGGCCGCCAGGCTCGGCGGCATCACCCGCGCGGTGGTGGTCCCCGACCACCCGGGTCGTCGCGACGGCCACAAGCACGACGACGGCTACACCGCCGGCGGCGGGCACGAGACCGACGCCGAGAGCCTGTTCGCAGGCCAGGCGGCGGTGGTCCACCTGGGCGCCGGCGACGACATGCTGGTGAAGGCCAAGGTCGCCCAGCTGATCCCGCTGGGCGACGCGGGCGCGACCGTCTCCGGCGGCGCGCGCGGCGCGACCTTCGTGGCGCTGAAGGAGGCGCTGGACGCGGTGCGGACCTACCGCGCCCGCCGCTCCGCCTACGACACCGGCTCGCTCCGCGACCTCGGCCTGTCGCGGGCCGACCTGGAGGCGCTGATCCCGGTGGTCGAGGGCCGCCAGCCGGTGATCCTGTCGGTCCACAGGGCCGCGGACATCCGCAACGCCTTGCGCTTCGCCCGCGACGAGAAGCTGAAGATCATCCTCGACGGCGCCGAGGAGGGCTGGCGCGTGGCCGACGAGATCGCCAGGGCCAACGTGCCGGTGATCCTCAATCCGGTGTCGAACCTGCCGGGCTCGTTCGAGACCCTGGGTTCGACCATGGAAAATGCCGCGCGGCTGCAGCAGTCGGGCGTGACGGTGATCGTCAAGGGCGGCGACTCTTCGCACCGCGCGCGGGAGATGCGCTACAACGCCGGCAACGCGGTCGCCCACGGCCTGCCGTACCAGGCGGCGCTGGCGGGCATGACCATCAACCCGGCCCGCGTGTTCGGCGTCGCCGACCGCGTAGGCTCGCTGGAGCCCGGCAAGGAAGGCGATCTGGTGATCTGGGACGGCGACCCGCTGGAGCCGATGAGCCAGCCGGTGGCGGTGTTCATCCGCGGCGAGGAGCAGTCGCTGATGAGCCGGGGCCGGATGCTGGCCGATCGCTACCGCAACCCGAACGACGCCTACCCGCCCGCCTACAAGAAGTGACGAACCGGACCGGGCGGCGACCTCACGCCGCCCGGTTCACCACCAGGTCCTCGACCACGCCGGGATCGGCCAGGGTCGAGGTGTCGCCGAGGTTGGACACGTCGCCCTCGGCGATCTTGCGCAGGATGCGGCGCATGATCTTGCCGGAGCGGGTCTTGGGCAGCCCCGGCGCCCACTGGATCACGTCCGGCGTGGCGATGGCGCCGATCTCCTTGCGCACCCACCGCACCAGCTCGGCCCGCAGCGCGTCCGACGCCGGTTCGCCGGCGTTCAGCGTCACGTAGCACCAGATGCCCTGGCCCTTCAGGTCGTGCGGGAACCCGACCACCGCGGCCTCGGCCACCTTGGGGTGGGCCACCAGCGCGCTCTCCACCTCGGCGGTGCCCAGCCGGTGCCCGGAGACGTTCAGCACGTCGTCCACCCGCCCGGTGATCCAGTAGTAGCCGTCCTCGTCGCGCCGGCAGCCGTCGCCGGTGAAGTACAGGCCGGGGTAGGTCGAGAAGTAGGTGTCCAGGAACCGCTGGTGGTCGCCCCAGACCGTGCGCATCTGCCCCGGCCAGCTGTCGGCCAGGCACAGGTTCCCGCTCGTCGTGCCCTCCAGCAGCGCGCCTTCCGCGTCGACCAGCAGCGGCCGGACTCCGGGCAGGGGCTTCGTGGCCGAGCCGGGCTTCAGGTCAGTCGCGCCGGGCAGGGGCGCGATCAGCACCCCGCCGGTCTCGGTCTGCCACCAGGTGTCCACCACCGGGCAGCGCTCCTCGCCGACCGTGCGCCAGTACCACAGCCAGGCCTCGGGGTTGATCGGCTCGCCGACGGTGCCCAGCAGCCGCAGCGAGGCGCGCGAGGTGCGCGTCACCGGCGCCTCGCCCTCGCGCATCAGGGCGCGGATCGCGGTGGGCGCGGTGTAGAAGATCTCCACCCCGTGCTTGTCGATCACCTCCCAACAGCGGCTGGAGGTCGGCCAGTTCGGCACGCCCTCGAACATCAGGGTCGTGGCCCCGTTCGCCAGCGGGCCGTAGACGATGTAGCTGTGGCCGGTGACCCAGCCCACGTCGGCGGTGCACCAGTAGATTTCGCCCGGGCGGTAGTCGAACACCAGCTCGTGCGTCCAAGACGCCCAGACCAGATAGCCGCCGGTGGTGTGCAGCACGCCCTTGGGCTTTCCGGTCGAGCCGGAGGTGTAGAGGATGAACAGCGGGTCCTCCGCCCCCATCGGCTCCGGCGCGCAGTCGGCGGAGACGCTCGCGGCCTCCGCCTCGTAAGCGAGGTCCCGCCCGGGCTTCATCGCCACCGACGCGCCCGTGCGGGCGACCACCAGCACGCGCTCGACGCCGGGCGTCTGCTCCAGCGCCGCATCGACGTTGGCCTTCAGCGGGATGCGCTTGCCGCCGCGCACGCCCTCGTCGGCGGTGATCACCAGGCGGGAGTCGCAGTCCAGGATGCGGCCGGCCAGGCTGTCGGGCGAAAAGCCGCCGAACACCACCGAGTGGATCGCCCCGATCCGCGCGCAGGCCAGCATGGCGTAGGCGGCCTCAGGGATCATCGGCAGGTAGATGGTCACCCGGTCGCCCTTCACCACCCCGTGCTTCTTCAGCACGTTGGCCATGCGGCAGACCTCGGCGTGCAGTTCGCGCCAGGTGATGGCGCGCGACTGGGCGGGGTCGTCGCCTTCCCAGATGATCGCGACTTGGTCGGCGCGCTCCGCCAGATGCCGGTCCACGCAGTTCCACGAGGCGTTCAGCACCCCGTCGGCGAACCAGCGGATGCGGAAGTCCTCGCGCTCGAAGCTCACGTCCTTGACGACGCTGAACGGCGCCGTCCAGTCGATCCGCGCGGCGACCTCCCGCCAGAACCCGTCCGGGTCCTGCGCCGCGCGTCGGCACGCCTCCGTATAGGCGGAGGCGTCCATGCGCGCGCGCGCCTTCCACTCGGCGGGAACCGGGATCAGGGTCTCGGACAAGGCTGGCCTCCTCGGGGTGAGCCGAGCTTAGTCGGGAACAGCTTCGGCATGAACCCCGGCTGACGGGGGCGGCTCGTCCGGTCTAAGGTCCTCCGCCATGATCCGCCTGTTCGCCGCCCTGGAAGTGCCGCCCGACGTCGGGCGCGAGCTGCAGCACCGTCAGCACGGCATTCCGGACGCGCGCTGGCGGCCGCTGGAGGCGCTGCACATAACCCTGCGGTTCTTCGGCGGGGTGTCGGAGAACCTCGCCCGCGACCTGGACGAGGAGCTGAACGGCCTAGGCGGCGGGCCGCTGGAGGTCGTGCTGTCCGGCGCCGGCTCCTTCGGCGAGGGCGGCGACGTTCGCGCGGTCTGGGCGGGCGTGGAGGAGAACGAAGGGCTGAGGCTGCTGGCCTCGCGCTGCGAGGCCGCCGCGCGACGTGTCGGGCTGAAGCCGGAGACCCGCCGCTACAAGCCGCACGTGACGCTGGCCTATCTGAAGCGCCCGGACCCGGCCAGGGTCGCCGCCTGGATCGCCGACCACAACCTGCTGCATTCGCCGCCGTTCCGGGTGACCTGGTTCGGCCTCTACTCCAGCCGTCTGTCGCCGGAGGGCTCGCATTATGAGCTCGAACGCGAGTATCCGCTGAACTGATGATCCGCCCCCGCCGCTCCGTCCTGTTCCTGCCCGCCTCCAACGCCCGCGCCGTCGACAAGGCGCGCGGGCTCGCGTGCGACGTGGCGGTGCTGGACCTGGAGGACGCGGTCGGGCCCGAACACAAGGCCGACGCCCGCGCGGCCATGGCCGAAACCCTGCGCACAGGCGGCTTCGGGGCGCGCGAGGTGGTCGTGCGGGTCAACGGCCTGGACACCGAATGGGGCGAGCAGGACCTGGCCGCCGCCGCGGCCGCCGGTCCGGACGCGATCCTGGTCCCGAAGGTGCGCACGGCCGAGGACGTCCGCGACTACGACCGGCGCATCGCCGGGGCGCCGGCGGGGACGCGCCTGTGGGCGATGGTCGAGACCTGCGCCTCGGTGCTGAACCTGCGCGAAATCGCGGGGGAGGGCGCCTCCGGCCGGCTCTCGGCGCTCGTGGTCGGGGTCAACGACCTGTCCAAGGAGATGCGCGCGCGCCGCGTTCCCGACCGTGCGCCGTTGCAGGCGGCGCTGACCCTGACCGTCGCCGCCGCCCGCGCCCACGGCCTGATCGCCCTGGACGGCGTCCACAACGACCTCGACGATGCCCAGGGCCTCGAAGCGGAGTGCCGCCAGGGCCGCGACTTCGGTTTCGACGGCAAGTGCCTGATCCACCCCCGCCAGATCGACGTCGCCAACCGCGCCTTCTCCCCCGACCCGGCCGAGATCGCCTGGGCCCGCGCGGTCGTGGAGGCCTTCGAGGCGCCGCAGAACGCCGGCGCCGGCGTGATCTGCGTCGAGGGGCGCATGGCCGAACGCCTGCACCTCGACGAAGCCCGTCGCACCCTGGCCTTGGCCGCCGCTTGGTAGGTCCGGCATCCAAGGCGGCGAGCCGCCGGAGAGCCGTGCCCGGCCGCAACGTCCCTTCTCCCGGCCGGGAGACGGGAGGAAAACGCCCGACGTCCACGCTTTTGCCGCGGGGACATCGACATTTCCCGTCATCCCGGCCGGAGCGGCGCAGCCGCGCAGAGCCGGGACCCAGGGGACGCGGAGAGCCCCGGCGGCGGCACGGTCAGCGACATCCCCCCTGGGTCCCGGATAAGCGCTGACGCGCTTTCCGGGATGACGGTGAAAAGCGGGGATGGGAGCGGGGGAAAAATAAACTTACGCCCGCCCCTTCGGACCGCCCTCATACTCCACCTCGACCCCGCCGCACGGGGAGGGCGCTCAGGATCCAGAGCCCGAGCCGCGGCGGGGCGGAAGTCGAGCGGGACCAAGCTCGTGTCCGATGCTGGGAGCACGGCGGCGCGGCGTCATACCTGCGCCGCTCG
>Ga0196974_1000113_pt1 | contig 35132 bp, 52 predicted proteins | sample S1_1013CmetaG_FD_155477 | JGI IMG/M metagenome (GOLD analysis project Ga0196974, IMG submission 155477) | Soil microbial communities from Anza Borrego desert, Southern California, United States - S1_10-13C | ecosystem: Environmental > Terrestrial > Soil > Desert | place: USA: California...
CAAGATATGGTACCTGTTTCACTCGCCCAGCATAAACTAGTGTCTCTCCCACATATTCACCAAGCAGTAAGGGGCCTATGCCTGAGCTTCGACCCTCAGGGGCGGCAAAGCCGATAGCCACGAATTCTTGTCTATGAACACACTTAGTCTTTACCCAATCACGACTTGAGTTTTTGCCTGAAACATACGTGCTGTTTTTTCGTTTGCTGACTATACCCTCAAGGCGATATTCGCACGCCATTTTAAAGATTGCCTCAGACTTGGCGTTTAATACCTCACTCAGGTGAATCTCGTTTGGGAATTTATGACTTAGTTTCACGAGGCGATCACGGCGTTTGATCAGTGGCAGTTCTCTTAAGTCCTTAGGCCCATCTTTAAGAAGGTCGAACACGAAGTATTGAATCCTGTTTTGCAAATGCTTCTTGCCGATCGCTCTTCTCAAGGCTTCAAAGTCGGACCGACCCTCGTCGTTGATAAAAACTATTTCGCCATCAAGGATGAGTGGTCCCTTGAGCTCTGCCAGCGCCTCAACTATTGTGGGAAACTTGTTCGAAAAGTCCACGCCATTCCGACTTATGAGTCTAACATCGTGCCTCTCGACGTACGCTAACATCCGGTAACCATCAAATTTGACCTCGTGAATGTAGTCACTAGACGAAGGTACTTTAGAAACTAGGAGTGGCTGCTGTGGAACAATGTAGTGTTGCGCCATGCATCGATTCTACTAGATGTGGACCTGATCAGAGAGTCGAATCGTGCTATATTGTCGATTCCTAACCAACTAGGCCAGATTTAAACTATTCCACTTGAATTGGGGTAAGACCAATATATACAAAGTATATATACAAAATATTGAGGTGCATCTAAATGACTTTAAACTATGAAGTCGCTCGTGATGTTTTTGGTCAAAAGCTAATTGAGATCCCTGTTCCCAACTATGCCGGTTCAGAGGAAGGAAAATACTTAGTGATTGAACGGATGCAGTCCCTAAGTGATGAAGTCTATAAAGAGTTCCTAACTCTCCTCCACACATTTGGAGCGACGCCAATTAGACCCATCCACCAACTGGATTTCACACCTGACATTGTTGAAGTATGTACGGCGGCAGAAGTTTGTATGGCTGCGATTGATGCAGTTAGAAAATATAAGAAGAAACAAGGGTAGAAAATATGTGTGCACAGTACAGAATTGAAGCAAATAGAGAATATCTAGAAAGAGTTTACGGAATTAAGTTACCCAAAGACTTTGAACCGTATGACAGAAGAATCCTTCCTTACTCCGAAGCGCCAGTGATATTACAAAAGAAGGGCATCGTGCTTCTCGAAGAGATGGTATTCTCGCTTATCCCGCCTTGGTCAGATAAACCAAAGGCATTCTTTGCAACTCACAATGCAAGGCTTGATGGACTTAAGGACGTTAAGAAGAAAGTTAAAGGTAAAGAAGTAGTAGAGGAGAAATACCAAACTATCTATGAAAGTGGGCTTTGGAAGGGACCGTTTACCAAGCAAAGATGTGTAGTTCCGATCTCAGGGTTTCGTGAGCCCCTTTACTGGGGCGACCTCGCAGGCCATTGGGGCCTATTTAGATCAAAGGATCATGAACTACTTTCGGCTGCCGCAATCTACTCTGAATGGACAGATAAGAAAACGGGAGAGGTGGTCCCAAGCTTTGCCATCATTACGGATGATCCTTATGACGATGTCGAAAAAAATGGCCATCACAGATCCCCGCTTTTCCTAAAGCCAGACGCAGTAGAAGAATGGATCTCTGAGGAAAAAATAGAGGGTCCTGATGCGTTTAAATTCTTAAGAAAGAATCGTCTAAAGACAAAATTTGAAATTGAGCCACAAGAGGAAATGGCTGCTTCTTGGAAAAAGAGAGTTAAGGAAAAAGAGGAAGAAAGAGAATTTGAAGCTAAGTTCCGTAAGGAGCGGCCTAAGTATGTGGCCGCGGCAAAAGAGACCGCCTAATGCACAAGTCTGGTACGGAGTTGCTGACCAGGTTCTTTCTTGAGCTAAGAGATCGGATGGAGCCATATCTAGCAGCCATCCCTCAAAGTGAACGTACTCACAAAATGTATACCGAATACTGGCATGTCTCTTGGGTCATTGGTGGAATTGAAAGCCTGTTGCATCAACTTTCTTGTTCTGACTGGGTAAGACATCAAGATGCTGTAAGATCCGCTTGGCGGCACATTGTTGAATATGATTCTAAATACAAACTTCTTGAACCCTACAAGGGACGAACGGATCTAAAGCAAGAGCTTGCAAAATTCCTGACCAATCCAAACACATATGAATCGGAGAAAAAAGGAAATTGGTATCCTTCTCCAAACTAGATTCCACAAGAAAAAGTAATTTCAATCTGATTGAATTTGATGTTTCATGAGTTAAGGAGGGATTCTTCATGGAACAGGAATCACTTGTTTTCGTTCATCGGGACATTCTAAAGCAAACTCTTTCGACCCTCGAACGTGCTAAAAGGTTTCATCAGCACGCCCACGAAATGAAAGTCGCAGAGGGCTATCGCGCAGGAGACCTTGGTTCTCCACTCTTTGAGGACATAAAAGATACCTTATCAATGCTAGAAAATCTGCTTAACCCGATTCCAAAAGAATTCGACAATATCGAGGGTTAGAGCTACCGCGAAATTTTAGGACCTGAGACCGTCCTGGAGCCAGCAGGGATAATCTCTTGAGGTTCACTCGTTACCGCCTGCGCCTCTCCTTTTTCCTCAAAGCTTAGCCTCGGCGTGCACCATACAATCAATTGTGCTCTTGATTTCAACCCTAGTTTTTGAAATACGTTTGTCAGATGAAACTTAACTGTCTTTTCTGTGATAAACGTTTCATGGGCGACTTCTCGGTTAGAAAGTCCCCGATTGACGTATTCAACGATCTCAGCCTCTCTACGAGTAAGGCCACTCTTTCTGAGCTCATCCCTGAGCATAGCCACCTCCTTGTGCTGCCCTTGATAAAAGTTTGATGAGGGCCGAATTTAAAATCAAGTTTTCGCGGGCTTATAGTCTAGGGACGGATACGTGATTGCTATGGAACTAATGTAATGTCTGAGAAGCTCAGAGAGTGGATATTAGTGAGAAGTGCGAGCATCCGGTTGAACAAGTAGAGGATAGAATCCTCGCTTCAATCGAAGTTCGAAGCGCTACTCAAGTATTCCGAAAGCTGATTCACTCATACATTTGCAGGCTATGCAGAAAGCGAGTGCGGCCTGAAAAGTTTATTGAAGATTCTGATGAGACCTAAGCACTTCGATCACTCTTAAGTTCGACTCCAGCCTCAGCCTTATCAATAATCATTATGATTAGCTTGGCGAGATTCTTACCTAGTTTCTTCTTAGATCGATCTTGGATTTGTTCGTACTTGCGCTTATAGTCTTCGGGAATCCAAAAGGTGATAGCTTTCTTATCAACAGGTTCAGTGTCGAGGTCCCTTGCCATGTCAGTAAGAAAGCCCTCATTGATGAATTCGACGATGTCTTTCAAGTCTTCTTTCATACCCGAATCCTAACCACAAACTACGTTCCACTTCAAAGTAATATAAATCTAAAAGTTAACTATAACTTTCATAAAATATTATGGGATTTAGAATCTGTTTGAATGGACCGAATTTGAATTATGGCAAAGAAGAAAGTTACCCACACGAAATCCACAGTAGGCAGGCCATCCGACTACGATCCAAAATACGTCCAGATGCTTCTAGACTATTTCGACATCAAGCCCTACCAAGAAAAGACTAAAAAAGTCCTAACTGGCGGGGCGCTTGTCGAGATTCCATTCTCAGAGGCCAGTGACTTTCCGACACTCGCAGGTTTTGCAGTCAAGATTGGGAAACATAGAGATACTTTGCACCGATGGTCCGAAGAACATCCTGAATTTTCCGACGCCTATAAAAGGGCCAAGGACTTTCAGGAAAATTACCTGGCAGTAAACGGTAACAAGGGGCTAATCGCACCGGCATTCGCAATTTTCACAGCTAAGAACGTACTTGGGTGGCGAGACAAACAGCCAGGGGAAGCCGACGTTATTGTGAATAACAATGTGAGTAACTTGTCGGACGCAGAGCTTGAGGCAAGGGTTCAGGAAAAGCTTAGTAAACTCTCAGGGACAGGCGAGTGAATCGAAGGGATAAACTCGAACTTCTAGCACTCCTTGAAGAAAAGGAGCGCCGACAGAGAACTCGCAAGCTCTTTAGCTACTATCCTAATGAAGGCCCACTGAGGCGCGAACTTTACGTAAAACACACGCTGTTCTTCGAGGCTGGCCAAAAGTTCCGGGAACGTCTTATGCTTGCTGCAAACCGTGTTGGGAAAACAGAAGGTGTTGGCGGTTATGAAGCGGCACTTCACTTAACGGGACTATATCCGGATTGGTGGACAGGTCGCAGGTTTTCAAAGCCAGTCGATGCGTGGGCTGCAGGAGATACAGCAAAGACAGTTCGTGAAATCATTCAATTTAAGCTTCTAGGGCCTATCCATGAAATCGGCACTGGCCTCATTCCTCAGGAATTAATCGTTAGTACGACTCGAAAGCAGGGAGTCTCTGATGCTATTGATACGATATATGTTAGACACGTATCAGGTGGAGTGAGCCAATTAGTTCTCAAAAGCTACGATCAAAAAAGGCACTCGTTTCAAGGAACTGAAAAAGACTTCATCTGGCTTGATGAAGAGCCGCCACTTGAGATTTATACAGAGTGTTTGCTTAGAACAATGACGAACAACGGGATGCTCATGCTAACCTTTACTCCACTTCAAGGTATGAGCGAGACTGTTATGGCGTTTCTTCCAGGTGGCCAGGTTGAGGAAAAGCGAGACGGTTCTAAGTTTGTTGTTATGGCGACTTGGGATGATGCACCCCACTTAAGCGAGGAAGTTAAAGAAGAGTTGTGGAATTCAATTCCTCCGTTCCAACGAGATGCTCGGTCTAAGGGAGTCCCTCAGCTTGGCTCTGGAGCAATATATCCAGTGCCTGAGTCTGACTTTGTAGTTGATGACTTTCCAATTCCCGAACATTGGCCCAGAGTTTATGCATTAGACGTTGGATGGAATCGAACGGCAGTGCCATGGGGTGCGATTGATAAAGATACAGATACGCTCTACCTATATAGTGAACACTATCGTGGGCAAGCGGAGCCTAGTATTCACGCTGAGGCTATTAAAGCTCGAGGGCTCTGGATTCCAGGTGTGTTTGATCCAGCTGCTAGGGGGAGGTCTCAGTTAGATGGCAAGCAAGTGCTTCAGAGTTACATCGACTTAGGATTAGATCTAGAACCCGCGTTGAACGCTGTAGAAGCAGGGATTTATGAGGTATGGCAGCGCCTTTCTACCGGAAGGCTTAAGGTGTTTAGAAGTATGTCTAACTGGCTCTATGAGTTTCGCATCTATAGACGTGATGAAAAGGGCCACATAGTTAAGGTTAATGATCACTTAATGGATGCCACTAGATATCTTGTAATGTCGGGACTTGATAGAGCAAAGACAAAGCCAGTAGCAAAGAAAACAGAGTCAGGCGAGTATTTCGGGAATCAGTCGACTGGATGGATGGGATAGTCAGATTTGTTTTAGTCGAGCGAGAATTTCGGCGTGTCCCTGCTTAGCCTCTTCATAAGTATGATATCGTTCTAGCTCACCATCAAGTTTTCCACCAAATATGATCGTCTCGAAGAGTATGGGATTACCTATGATTGAAAAGTCGTGGTCGACACCTAAGAATACTGTTGAAACAAAGGATTCACCAACTCGATCTTGGGCTACGACCCTCTTTTCGGTGGTGTCCATCCACGCGCTCCATTCCGCTAAGTTCGAAATTTTAACTGGTCGCTTGTTTTCATCGAGAATGTAGTGATCTGCCATTTTCTCGCTCCTGTTTTGCCTTTGCAGTGTCATACATCAAACCTCAATAAAATTAAAGATTTTATAAAAATTCATTAAAGATTTTTTGCTCCGTATTTTAAGGTGAGTGCCACCTAAACATCAAGCCACAGAAATCGACAGTGAAAATGACGACAGCCGTGCGATTGCACGTCAGGACGAAGAAATCCTCGAAATTGCTCGCAAGCGATTTGACTTAGCAGCTGAGGCCGAAGCTGAAATCCGCAAAGAAGCCCTAGACGATCTCAAGTTCAGTGCGGGTGAACAGTGGCCGGAAGACGTGAAACGTGCAAGGGAGCAAGATAGACGTCCTTGCATTACTATCAATAGATTACCGCAGTTTATAAGACAGATTACGAACGACCAACGTCAGAACAGGCCCTCGATTAAGGTAAGTCCTGTTGACGATAAAGCCGATCTTGAGACAGCCAAAATCTATCAAGGTCTTATCCGTCATATTGAATATGCAAGCAACGCTGACACCGCTTATGACACAGCGTTTGATTCCGCGGTCAGGGCAAGCTTTGGATTCTTTAGAGTCGTAACAGATTACTGTGATCCATTTTCATTTGAGCAGGAAATTAGAATCTTACGAGTTCCCGATAGATTCTCCTGTTATCTTGATCCTTCATACAGAGAGCCAGATGGCTCAGATGCCAACTGGGGCTTTGCGTTCGAAGACATATCAATTGATGAATACAAGGCGCATTACCCGAAATCAAAACTTGCGTCGATGAGCGACTGGGCCTCACTAGGTCAATCTCAACCAGATTGGGCTACATCAAGCACTGTGCGAGTAGCAGAGTACTTTTACCGGGAGTATCGAGAAGCGACGATTTGCCAGCTGAGTGATGGATCGACAATTGAGAAGGATAAGCTTCCAAAAGCTCCCTCAATGATGCCAATGGGTCTTGAAATAGTGGCTGAGCGTGTGACACAAATTCCAACAATTAAGTGGTGCAAGATAAACGGCGTTGAAATACTTGAGCGGACCGACTGGCCAGGTAAGTGGATTCCGATTATTCCGGTACTCGGAGAAGAGCTAATCGTAGACGGAAAGCGAATTCTCTCGGGAGTCATTCGGCACGCCAAAGACCCTCAACGCATGTACAACTACTGGAAGTCTAGCGAGACAGAAACCATTGCTCTAGCGCCTCGCGCGCCATTTATAGGTTACGCCGGCCAATTTGAAGGCTTTGAAGCGCAATGGAAAACAGCAAATGTTAGGAATCATGCGTATCTAGAAGTAAATCCTAAGACAATTAACGGTGAAGCGGCTCCCTTGCCTCAAAGAAATGTGTTCGAGCCGCCTGTACAAGCAATCACTCAGGCGAGCATGTTTGCTGCCGAAGACCTCAAAGCAACAACTGGAATCTACGACGCGGCCCTTGGCGCTAAGAGTAATGAACAGAGCGGAATCGCAATTCAACGCCGAAACATTCAAGCGCAAACATCAAACTTTCACTTCATCGACAATCTGTCGAAATCAATACGGCATTGTGGCCGTATCATCGTTGATCTGATTCCTCATATTTACGATACACCGAGGGCCGCGAGAATTTTAGGTGAGGATGGAACAGAGGAAATTGTAAGGCTAAACGAACAATTTCTAAAGAACGGCAAGCTGACAAAATATAACTTCGGCGTAGGAAAATACGACGTAACGGTCGACACAGGTCCAAGCTTTGAGACTAGACGTCAGGAAGCAGTCGCCTCAATGGCTGATCTAACCCGAAGTTATCCTCAGATCATGCAAGTCGCTGGCGACCTTATGGTCAAAAATATGGATTGGCCAGGAGCAAGTGAAATCGCTGAAAGACTTAAGAAGACGCTTCCGCCTGGTGTCGCAGACGACAAATCTCAAAAGCCAGTTCCTCCAGAGATCCAGCAACAGATGACCCAAATGAATCAGATGATTGAGCAGTTAACTGCTAGCCTAAATGAAGCTAACGGCAAGATCCAAAATAAGACCCTTGAGCTCGAATCCCGTGAGCGGATCGAAAATGCTAGGCTTCAGATTCAGGCCGAAATCGAATTAGCAAAGATGGGGTCCGTTGAAGCAATTGCACTTCTTAAGCAGGAGATTGCTGAGATTAAGACGCGTGAGAAACTGCTTAGAAATCACTTACCAATCAACTTTGAAAATGAAATAGGTGCTGGCCCTTTTGAGGCTGTGACGCCGAATGAACAACAACCTACTGGTGGGTTTTCACCAGGCCAACCCATGGGGAGTATGAACCATGTCGATTAAAGTAACGTCAACGACAGAACCAACGGAAGTGGCCGCTCAAGCAGTGGCGATTCCTTCCTCGGACTCTGGAGTTGCAAAGCAATCCGCGCCAGCTCCAGACGAGCAGGTAGAAACAGGTGAGGAATCGGAAACCTCAGACGATAATCTTGCAGAAGATGTGGAAGGTAAGGACGTCAAAGGTAGCGAATCAGACGATGACGACACGCAGTCCAAAGAAGAAAAGCCAAAGCGGAATGGTTTCTCAAAGCGTATTTCAAAACTCACGAACAAGATCTCTGAAAAAGAGCGCGAGCTTGAGTATTGGAAAAACGAGGCCCTCAAAAGTCGTAAGACTGACGAACCTCAAGCGCCAAAGGAGACGCAGTTAGCCCAAGTAGATGGAAAACCAAAAGCTGATGATTATGAAACAGCCGAGGCCTACTACGAGGCTCTTGCGGATTGGAAGGTCGAACAGAAGCTTAAAGAGAAGGAATCTAAGCAAAAAGAAATTCAGGTTAAGTCTGAATTTGAAAAGCAGATTACTGCCCATCGCGACCGAGTGAGGGCATTTGCTGATGCCCACGACGATTTTGATGACCTAATGGAGCAGGTAAACGATGTGCCAGTTTCATTAACGGTCTCTGAAGTGATCCTCGCCTCTGAAAATGGCCCTGAGCTTATGTATGAGTTAGCTAAAAATAAGGAAGAGTTTGCGCGTATATGTGCACTTCCGTCAATTGCAGCGGCTCGGGAGCTAGGGAAGATAGAGGCACGAATCGCTAAACAGATCCCATCTAAGCAAGACATAGAGCCTAAGACGACAAAGGCACCTGCGCCAATCGCGCCAGTCGGAAGAAAGACATCGGGAGCAGCAAGAAAATCCATCTTTGATCCCGATCTATCTCAAGCCGAGTACGAAAGGCTGAGGCAGGAGCAAACGAGAAGGGCATAAGGCTTTTCTCGAAAAATTTAACTTTAACCTTTGCCCCATAACAAGGGGCCAGGAGATTTCAAATGAGTAACTCACTCTTAACCGATTCAATTATCGTGAAAGAATCCTTGATGGAGCTTAAGAACCAATTAGGCTTCACAAAGAATGTAAATAGACAATACGACGAGAAATTCGCTGTTGAAGGTGCAAAGATTGGTGACACCATCAATATTCGAAAGCCTTCTCGTTACGAGGTAACTGATGGTGCTGTTCTTAACGTACAAGACTCAGTTGACCAATCAGTAGCGTTACAACTTGATACTCAACAGCACGTAGGCATGGGCTTTTCAAGCAAAGACCTTACGCTTTCTGTTGATGCATTTAAAGAACGCTACATTAAGCCTGCGGTAACTGCACTTGCTAACAAGGTTGACTACACAGGCTTTGCAGCAATGTACAAGCAAGTTTATAGCTCAGTTGGTGTACCAAGTGCTTCGGCTTTCCCATCTGACCTAAAGGGATTCTTAGCGGCTAAGCAAAAGCTTGCTGAGCTTGGAGCTCCTGTCAGCGATCTAACGGCAATCGTGAATCCTGCAACTGAAGCGTCGTTAGTTCATGGACTGAAGGGTCTATTTCAGTCTTCGGAACAAATCGCTAAGCAATATGAAAAAGGTGTTATGGGCTATGCAGCTGGCTCTAAGTTCGTGATGAGCCAAAACGTTGCTCAGCATACTATTGGAGCTCTCGGCGGAACACCGCTTGTAAACGGAACCACTGCTGCAGGTGCTACAACTATTGTAACCGATGGATGGACCGCGGCTGCGGCAACACGCTTGAAAAAGGGTGACGTAATTACTATTGCCGATGTGTACGCTGTAAACCCACAGACACGTCAGTCGACCGGCGCTCTTGCTCAGTTTGTTGTGACTGCTGATACAGCATCAGATGGTTCTGGAAACCTTACGATTCCAATCGACCGCGCGATCTACGCGAGTGGCCAGTATCAGAACGTAAATGCGTTACCAATTGATAACGCTGCAATCACAGTCTTCGGACACGCGTCTAGCTACGCAAACGTTGTCGCCCCACAGAATATGGTCTTCCACAAGGACGCATTCGTCCTTGGATGTGCTGACTTAATTCTTCCAAAGGGAATGCACATGGCAGCTAGAGCGTCTGATCCAGAAAGCGGTCTCTCAATCCGTCTAGTGTCTGGATATGACATCGTGAACGACAGGATGAACTCGCGTCTCGATATCCTTTATGGATGGAAGTGCGTGTATCCAGAGTTCGCATGTCGCGTAGTCGGTCAACCTGCTTAATGAAATATGGGGGCTTGAGTAATTAGGCCCCCAACTAACAACAAATTAGGAGAATAGAAAATGAACACAGCAACAGACTCTTTAGAGACAGCGACACCTAAAACTGGTGGCGGAATGCAGGTCGGTCAGTCGTCAAGTGACTTGGTTGGCTTTTGGGGTGCAACTCCAGTCGATCAACCAGCAGCACTAACGGCACAGCTCACAACAATTACTCACACCGAGCCAGGAACGCCCGACTACGCGATTCAAAATATGACTAATAGCTCACCTTACGGATTCGTCTCTCAAGATGAAGCGAACTCTGTGTTGAAGGTCATTAAGAATCTTCAAACACGATTAGCTGAGGTTGAAGCACGCCTTGAGGAAGCAGGTATCGTAGCTGCGAACTAACATTAGGCTTTGAGCCCTGGTGGTTACGCCGCCGGGGCAAGTTTTTTAAAACTAACGATCTGAATTGGAGCAATACAATGAAAGTATATCCATCTTGGAGATATCACAAAGACCTAGGTAGCAAGATAATCCATAGTGCTGCTGATGAAGCAGAAGATTGGGCTGAATCACCTGCGTCGTTTGAAGTTACCGAGCAGATTAACGTGCAGCCAGTCGAAATAGCGGCACCTGAAGTAATCGAATCGGTCATGTTACCAAGCGAACCGGAAGCAGAAGTAAAACCAGCAAAAAAGAAATTTAAAGGACTCAAATGACGGTCCGAGAACTCATCGGAAGTTCATTAAGACTAATCGGTGCGATCGCAACGGGGGAGACGCCCTCTGCAGATGAACTATCCGATGGTCTTTCTTCAGTAAATAGACTCTTGGGGCGATGGAGTACTGAGGGGCTTATTGTATACGGTAGAGTTCGCGAGGAATTTACTCTCACGTCAAATGATGGATCTTACACTATTGGTAGTGGTGCAAACTTTAATACCACAAGACCCTCAAAGCTTGAACATGTAACAATCGAAGATCAATCAGCGACACCTACGTCGGAGTATCCAGTTGAAATTATCAACCAAAGCCAATGGGCAGCGATTGTACAAAAAGACCAAACTGGTAGACCAACGAAGCTTTACCCTGAGGGAACATTCCCGAACGACACCTATAATCTTTGGCCCGTCCCAAATGAAGCGGACAAATTAGTTCTATATTCTCAAAAGCCACTCACGGCCTTTGCTAGCATCAATAGCACGGTTTCTCTGCCGACTGGGTACGACGATGCACTTGTTTACAATTTAGCAGTAAGACTTGCGCCCGAATACGGGAAAACCGTCACGCCAGAACTCATGTATGAAGCTAACGAATCTAAAGCACTCATTAAGAAATCAAACATTAAGCCAGTCTATCTAGAATGTGATCCCGGAACCTTATCAACGGCAACCACTTACGACATCAATTTGGGGGAATAAGTGCGATTTTCAGGATTTATCGGACCAAGTTATACATTAAGGTCAGTCAATGTTGACTGCCAAAGATGTATCAACCTCTATCCTGAATTTAATGAGCACGGTACAGGAAAAGAAAAAGAAGTCGCAGCTCTAATTGGGGTTCCTGGCTTATCGCTACTGGTGACAATTGGTTCTGGGCCAATCCGTGGCGTGTGGATGGCCAGCAATGGTCAACTCTTCGTAGTTAGTGGCAATAAACTCTTTCGAGTAAGCTCAGCTTGGGTGGCGACCGAGCTTGGAACATTAAGTACGTCAATTGGCCAAGTTAGTCTAGCAGACAACGGGACACAACTCATGATTGTGGACGGTACTTACGGCTATGTACTTACACTAGCGACTTCAATCTTCTCACAAATTACAGATCCAGATTTTCCTGGTGCAAACCAAGTCGTTTTTCAAGACGGATACTTCATATTCAATAATCCAGGTACAGGGCAGTTTGGAATATCTGGATTGAATAGTGCGACCTTCGACGCGCTCGATATCGCAACGTCTGAAGGCAATCCTGACGATATTGTTGGAATCATTTCCAACAATCGAGATCTTTGGTTAGCGAATGAAAAGACGATTGAAGTATTTTTCAACAGTGGTGCTGCCGACTTTCCTTTTGAACGGGTGCAAGGGGCATTTGTAGAAGTTGGTCTCGCAGCGCGCTTTAGCCTCGCAAAAATGAACAACGTAGTTTATTGGCTTGGCCAGGATGAAAATGGTCAAGGGACAGTATTTCAGGCAAAAGGCTACCAGCCGCAGAAAATTAGTACTCACGCCATTGACTTAGCAATTCAAGGCTACGGAACAATTAGCGATGCAGTAGCGTTTACGTATCAGGATTCCGGCCATTACTTTTACGTATTAAACTTCCCCACAGCGAATACTACTTGGGTTTACGATGCGACGACTAGTCTTTGGCACGAGAGAGCTTACAACAATGGTGGACAACTTGCCAGGCATCGAGGGAACTGCCACGCATTTGCATTTGGGAAGCATGTCGTGGGTGACTATGAAAATGGCAATCTTTATGAACTAAGATCTGACGTTTATGCCGACAATAGTAATCCTCTGATCAAACGACGTGTAACACCGCATGTGTCAGCCGGTGGAAAACGAGTAACCTATCATCGATTTCAACTCGATATCGAAAGTGGAGTGGGACTTGATGGAACAACTCAAGGTACTGACCCACAGGCCATGCTTCAGTTCAGCGATGACGGTGGTCACACCTGGTCCAACGAAAAATGGGTCAGCATGGGAAAAATTGGCCAGACTAAGTGGCGGGCGGACTGGCGTCGTTTAGGAATGTCTCGCGATCGTGTGTTTAGGGTAACTGTTTCCGATCCTGTTAAGACAATATTCGTGGGCGCTGAGCTCGATATCGAAGTGGAGGCTAGCTAATGGCAGCGATCCTTCCGCCAATACCATATAAAACGCCCCTTCTCGATCGAAATGGCTATCTTAACGAGGCGTGGTCTAGATGGTTTCGCGACATGTTCGAAAGAATCGGTGGTACAAGGGCCCTCTCTAACACAGAACTTGAGAACTTACAGTCGGACAATCTAGAGGACGTTGAAGCCGACATACTGGCGCTTCAATCTCTAACATCAAGCCATACTACTGACCTGACAAGCTTACAAAGCTCGGTAGCAGCACTTCAAGTCAGCATCAATGATCTAAATCAAGGACGGCAGCTATGACGGTGACTGCTAAAGCTCTGATCCAGGCAAAATATGCTGCGAATACAAACACGACCGAATACACCTCACCCGCTTCGACAAGAACCATCATAGATAAGCTAACGGCAACAAACACAGACGCAAGTGCCAGAACGTTAGACATTTATATAGTTCCAAGTGGCGGCGCTGCTGGTGGATCTAACCAGGTCATTCAGACACATTCCATTGCTGCCGGCGCAATTAAAGACTTCACAGAACTCCAGAATCACATTCTAGCAACGGGTGATTTTATCGTGATTGCAGCGAGTGTTGCGAGCAAGGTTGTGATCAGAGCGTCTGGGAGAGAGATCACATGATCGCAAATACCTTATACGCTAAGTACATCCAGGAGCGAGAGGGACTTGAGATCATTGAAAATGAGAATGGTTTCATAATTTATAAGCTCTATCCGGACGAGTGCTTAATTGTAGATATGTTCGTCGACAATCATGTCCGTGGCGAAGGGTTCGGGAGGCAACTTTTAGATGAACTCAAAACCAAGGCTGTTGGATGTAAGACAATTACAGCTAACGTATGGATCTCAAAGCCAAACTCAAATCATACATTACAAGCTGCGCTCGCCTGCGGATTTAAGGTCATGCGGGCAGATAACGGCTGTCTAATAATCGCTCGAAAATTGTCAGGAGATGAACATGGGTGAAAATAGCGTATTCGATAATCTCGGAGGAATGTTCGAGGATAGAACGGGCATGGATGTCGGCGGCACCAGTGCAGGTGATAGAGCGTTAAATGCTCAACGGGATGCAAGCCATCAAGCAAATGAACTCCAGCGATATATGTACGATACTCAACGAGGAGATGCAGCTCCCTGGCGAGATGCTGGTGTTAGGTCACTTAGTCAGCTCGCCTCTGGAGACTTTCAGCGCGACTTTACTCCGTCGGATTTTCAGGCGGACCCTGGTTTCGCGTTCAGAATGGCGGAGGGTCAAAAAGCAATTGAACGATCAGCAGCTGCTCGAGGAGGACTAAACTCTGGTGCTACAATGAAGGCGCTGATGAGATTTGGTCAAGATACTGCAAGCAGCGAATACCAAAATGCTTACAACAGATTTAATGCTGATCGTGATCGACGTTTCAACCGACTCTCAAATCTAGCTGGCCTTGGTCAAACGGCAAATTCACAAGTCGCGAATGCTAGCCAAAACTATGCTGCAAATGTTGGAAACAACATGATCGGCATCGGCAATGCTCAAGCGGCTATGAATATTAACCGCGCAAATCGCATGAATCAGTTTATGGACCGTGGCGAAGAGATGGCGGCCCGAGGCGCCGGAGCGATGTTCTCAGATGCTAGGCTAAAGACTGAAGTCGAGCCAATTTCACCTGCAGACATAGCTGAACTCAGAGCTGTGATTAAACCCTATCGATTCCAGTATATCGACACGAAGTATGGCGATGGAACCTGGATTGGCGTAATGGCCCAAGACTTAAATAAGTCGCGACTTGGAAGAACACTCGTTCATACAGACAAGCATGGTCATTTGAAAATTGATGTGAACAAGGCTGTAAGTCTTCTCTTAGCAACAATGGCGGAGGAATAGTCTATGCCAATTGATCACAGCATTTACATGCAGCAGGTAGGCATCAATTCGAATCCTGGTCAGGCATTCGAGGGGGGCATGAGACTTGGCGATTTAATGCAGCAGAGGAAAGACAACGCTGCTATAAAGGACACATTCAAACGAAATACTCTCAAGAATGCTGACGGGACGCTTGGATTTAATCGGCCTCAGCTGCTCTCAGATCTTGCAAATATTAATCCGGAGAAGGCGCTAGCCTATCAAAAGGAGTTTGCAACTAATGACAAAGCTGCCTTTGAAGCAAAAAAGCTAAACACTGAGTACGATTCTGAATTGTTCAAAAAGAAAATTGCTGAACAATCGGAGATTGCAAAACTCGCTGGAAGTGTAACCGATCAGACGACTTGGGAGCAGGCAATTGGTCAAGCAAAGAAGTTAGGCGTAGATACTTCGCACCTACCTTCGCAATATGATCCGAGTATAGTTAAAAATATTTTTATGTCGTCACTGACTGCTAAAGAACGACTTGAACACGAAGCAAAACAACGCGAATTAAAAGCCAAGGAACAAGAGGTCTCAAGTAAAGTCCAAGCCGATGCTGTTAAAACTGCTTCAGAGCTCAGACGTGAACGCTCGGGATTGCCCACTACGAAAGCTACGCAAGATGTTTCGGCTGCGTACAACAAGATTCAATCCGCAATGGCAAATCCCTCGCCAGCCGGTGATATGAGTTTGATTTTTAACTACATGAAGATGCTTGATCCTGGATCCACGGTTCGAGAGGGAGAGTATGCAACCGCTCAACAGGCGACAGGGGTACCAAACCAAATCTTAAATGCATACAATCGCGCACTAAAGGGAGAGGGACTAAATCCTGATCAGAGAAAAGATTTTGCCGGTCAAGCTGGGCGGATTTATAAATCTCAACTCGACGTTCAGAAGCAGGTGGACTCACAGTTTGGCGAATTAGCGAAAAAATCGGGAAGTGACCCAAAAGATGTCTTACTCAATTTTGAAGCAAATAGTCCGAAGGGCCAGCCAAAGACCGTAATCCAAAACGGTCATACATACATCCTTAATCCGCAGACAGGAGAGTATGAATAATGACGAAACCGAAGTTTGACCCGCATGCACCCTTTGAAGTTGGAACGAGTACGATTGCATCCAAACCAAAGTTTAATCCTGAGCTGCCATTCGACGTGAGCACTGATGTCACTATGAGGTCGGATGTCGCATCACCTATCGAATCTGGCGTACGAAAATTTGTACAAGGGGGATCTCTAGGTCTTTCGGATGAAATTGCGGGTGCCGTTGAGGGTCTTGGCCGTACGGTGGGCGTGGAAGGACTCGGTGGGCCCATGAAGGACGTCTCGATTTCAAAAGGCGGTCCGACATTAGATTGGGAAATACTTAAAGATGCCTATGTGCGTGCAAGGGACAAGGAACGCGAAGCGCTTCAAAAGGACTCTAAAGACAATCCTAAAATTTCGGCAGTATCTGAACTTGCGGGGGCATTTGTATCGCCTGCTAATAAAGTACTAAAGGGAGCGTCGTTAGCAAAAGGAGGCGCACTGCTCGGTGGTGCCACTGGTCTAGGGTATAGCGATTCAGACTCATTAAAAGGCTTAGCTGCTGACACAATAGCTGGTTCGGTTGTAGGTGCTGGCACTGGCAAGGTGCTTGAAAAAGCTGCGCCTCTATTAGGTAAAGCTGCGCAAAGCTTGGCCTCGAAGTTCAGCGGAATTGCTGAAAAATCGGCGGTCAATGCAACAGGCGCCACGGGGAAACAGGCTTCTCAATTTTCTGATACCGCCGGACGTGAATTATTAGATCGAGGGATAGTTCGCTTCGGAGATAGCCAAGCAAAGATTTCTGAACGTGCGGCAAAAGCGGTCGATCAGGCGAATCGACAGATTGATGACGCGCTAACTGCACTTGAATCTAAGGGCGTAAAGGTAGACGCCAATAAAGTTTACGAAGAAATACAGAAGAAAATTGTCAAACTAAAGAGTGATCCGTCGCAAGCAGATGTTGTTCGAATGCTCGAGGGTGAAGCTGAAAACCTAATTAACGCAACAGTAGCAAAAGGAAGTGCTGAATTCGGAGTAAAGGAAGCCGAGCAGATTAAGCGTGGTTATAACCGCAAGGCCGGAAACTGGGCGGATCCCGAAAAGGGGTTAGTCGGTAAAGAAATGTACCAGACTTATCGTGGAGCGGTGGAAGATGTCGCGCTGAAGGCTGATCCTGGCACAGCGAAGGTATTTACCGAAGGAAAGAAATCCTACGGTCTGCTTACTCCGATTCAAGAAGCGGCAGAAAGACGAGCGGCAACAACATCGCAGCATCCGGCGGGTGGTTTTCTGGATATTGCTTCGATCTTAGCAGGTGGTGCACAGGCAGGACCGGCTGGAGCGGTAGCCGCACCAATTGCAAGAAGATTTGTCGCTCCAAGAATTTCGTCGAGCATTGCAGCCTCTGCAGATGGAGTTGCGAAAATACTTCGTAAAATTCCTAATGCTGCTGTTCTAGAGAAAGAACAACCTAGAGCTTTCCAAGCATTGGTTAAACAATTAGTAGGCTCATCAGAAAATCCGACACCTCTACCGAAGGCGGCTGATAAAGAGGAACCATCGCAAGGCCCTGAGAAATGGGCAAATGAAGGTCTTAAGAGACTTGAAGCTCACGCATCGGGATCGGTGAAGCGCGACGCTCTACAATCATTAAAGGAAACAAAGCGAGGTCGGGACCTTCTCGTGAAGGCATCGACTCTAAAGCCTGGTTCAATGGCCATGGAGAATGTTATGGCCAACATTTCTAACCTAGGAAAGGCGAAATAATGGCTCATCTCTTAGGTGTATTAAAGCAGAGATTTTTCGATGCAAACGGTGACCCTCTGGTCGGTGGAAAGCTCTATAGTTATGCCGCTGGGACCAGCACACCTCTTGCGACGTATACTGATCAGGGTGGACTCACGCCTAATGCAAATCCAGTAATTCTAGATGCAAATGGAGAAGCTAGTGTTTGGCTTGGCGCTTCGGCTTATAAGTTCGTAGTTAAAGATTCGACCGACGTTACCCAATTTACTACTGACAATGTCTCCTATTTAAATGACGGGACTGTCACGACTGCAAAAATTGCCGACAGTGGGGTCACGACTATTAAGATCGCGGACGATGCAGTAACAACGGCAAAAATCGCAGATGATGCAGTGACTAGCGATCAATTAGCGGACTCCGCGGTTCAACTTGCACATGTTCAAAAGAAGATTAGGTTTGTAGTTGGAGCAGACGGCAATTTAAGGCCTCTATTTGGATGGTCGAGTCCGTCGAAGCTTTCGAATCCGACGAACCTACCGAATTTTGGTCTCGCGGCTGCGTGGTCGCCTGATGGCAAGTTTCTTGGAGTCGGGCAACTCACTTCACCCTACATTCTTATTTACGAACGAGGACGAACCACGTTTTTGAAAGTGACTGACCCTGGATCGCTTCCGGCTGGCACTCCTCGTGGAGTTGCTTGGTCTCCAAGTGGGGAGTTTTTTGCCGTAGGACACCTTGTTTCTCCTTACATTACAATTTATCAGAGATCTGGTGTGACTTTCACAAAGCTGACGAATCCAGCGTCGTTACCTGGAGATGCCGCAAGGGGAGTTGCGTGGTCGAAAGATGGTCAATTTTTAGCGCTTGGAATAGACAGTAGTCCGTATATCAACATTTATCAGCGAGCAGGTACGACATTTACGAAACTTAGTGACCCCGCTACTTTGCCAGCAGGTGTCGTCAATGGAGTCGCGTTTTCGTATGACGGCGAATTCCTAGCTTGCGCTCATGCCACGACACCATTTGTTACAATCTATCAAAGATCAGGGACTACATTTACGAAGTTAAGTAACCCAGCAAGTTTGCCAGCGGGCGCTGGAAATGGGGTTGCTTGGTCGCCTGATGGAGCATACCTCGCTGTAGGACATAACTCGTCTCCGTATGTAACCATATATCAGCGCTCTGGAACCACGTTTACGAAACTTAGTGATCCGGCATCTCTTCCCGCTGCGGCCGTTACGGCTTTGCAATGGGCGCCAGCCGGTGACTACCTTGCTTGCGCAGTTGATAGTACTCCATTTATAGCGGTCTATCTTCAATCGGGCACTACGTTTACTAAACAGAGCGATCCCGCCAGTCTTCCTGCAGGAGCCGGAAACGATATCTCTTGGTCTCCAGATGGCCAGTTCTTAGCACTGGGCATGGATACCACACCTTTCATTCAGATTTATCAGACTGCTTCAACGTTAGATACGAATGCTTTCTTCTACTCTACCGAGGTCACAAATGTCTGAGTTAGCGCCGCCGCTTAAACACAGGTTTTTTGATAGTAATGGAGACCCACTCGCCGGTGGAAAATTGTATAGCTATGTTGGGGGAACCAGTACTCCTCAATCGACCTACACAGACCAAACGGGTGTGACCGCAAATGCGAATCCCATTATACTAGATGCTAATGGTGAGGCCAATGTTTGGATGGCCACAGGAGTCTACTATAAGTTTGTCTTGAAAGACGCGAATGATGTGACCCAGTGGACTCAAGATAACGTTTACATCCCTACTGTTGGTGGGGCTTCAGCCGGAAACGCCATTCACTCAAATGCTGGAGGTGGGACAATTACTCTCCTACCTTCAACAGATAACGTTCAAATAATCACGGGATCTGGTGCAACGACAATTGAGTCAATGACCGCACCATCAAGTGTGGCAAAAATCACGATTCACAACGACACTGATAGCGTTGTTACCATTAAACACGAGAATGCGGGTTCGACAGCGGCAAACAGGTTCTATTTACCAGGCACAGCCGACGCTAAACTCTCTGTCTCACAATCCTTAGAATTCTTTTATGACACCGGTGATGCTAGGTGGAAGCAGATAGGTGAAAGTCTTCAAACGTCGTCCGCAATTAGTGACTTTACAGAAGCATCTCAGGACGCCGTAGGCGCTATGGTCGACACGACGCTGGTTTATGTCGATGGCACGCCTTTGCTGACCAGGGCAGCGCTCACTGGTGATGTGACAGCTGCACAAGGGTCAAATGCTACTACCATTGCAAATGATGCTGTGACGAATGCGAAACTTGCAAACATGGCAACTGCCACATTTAAGGGACGAACTACTGCAGGTATTGGTGATCCCGAGGACCTAACTGCGACACAGGCTACAGCTTTATTGAATTCAGTTGTTGGTGATTCTGGCTCAGGCGGGACCAAGGGTCTAGTGCCAGCACCAGCAAGCGGCGATGCTGCTGCGAACAAGTATCTTAAGGCGAGTGGAAGTTGGAGCAGTATCGCCTCTGGCGACCTACCAGATAATGGTGTCACAAATGCGAAACTCGCCGATGTAGCAACTGCTACCTTCAAAGGAAGGACGACAGCTGGAACTGGCGATCCTGAGGACCTCACCGCTACACAAGCCACAGCTCTTCTCAACAACTTTGTCGGAGACTCTGGCTCTGGAGGTACGAAAGGATTAGTTCCCGCTCCTGCGAGTGGCGATGCTGCAGCTGGAAAGTTTCTCAAAGCTAATGGCTCGTGGGCTGCGCCTTCCCTTAGTAGTTCGTACACTGCGCCAAAGATCACAACATATACCTCTGGCTCAGGGACTCACACTTTCACTGGGTCACCACTCTTCGTAAGAGTGCGGATGGTAGGTGGTGGCGGTGGCGGTGCTGGTAGTGCGACAACTGCGGCGAATAACGGTGGTGCCGGAGGTGATGGTGGTCAGAGTACATTTGCAGGACTCCTTACTGCAAATGGCGGCGTTAAGGGCACAGCGGGTGGCACTCCCGGAGGAGTTGGAGGAACAGCATCTTTAGGTGCAGGCCCGACCGGCATTGCACGACAAGGTGGCGCTGGTGGCCCAGGATCTTACCACGGAGCTACCAGTGTGTATGCACCTGGCGGGCAAGGTGGCGCGACTCCATTTGGTGGAGCGGGAGGTGGTGGGGGAGGCGGAACTAACTCAATAGTTGCGGTCATTGCGAACACTGGTTCCGGTGGCGGTGGCGGCGGTGGGCCAAATACCGGTGTGTCTGGTTCAGGTGGTGGAGCTGGTGGATTCATCGACGCAATCATAAGTGGAGCTACTCTTTCTGCCTTAAGTGGATCTGCATCATACGCAGTAGGCGCGGCAGGAACAGCCGGTGCTGCAGGTACAAGCGGCTCTGCTGGTGGCGCCGGCTCGGCAGGGTTTATCGAAGTCACCGAGTATTACCAATGAGGTACATAAATGGCTGAGATCTTCCCTGTCATAGGAAGTGCGCTCGCGATCATAGGCTCACTAGTCGGCGGTGGCATCTGGCTCATGAAAGTGAATTTCAATCTAAGCCAAAAGAATTTGGAAGCGAAAAAAGAAATATACGCTGAGAGACTTAAAGGTCTTCAAGAGATCATAAAGGGATTAGAGAACAGGCTCAATCAATCGGAAGCCAAACTAGAGTCCACGATGCAGAAGCTTGAAAAAGTCTCTGACGAATTCGTTGAAGCGAAAAACACAATGTCTAAGTACGTCGATGCAACAGAGAAAAAGATAACTTCGTTTGAAAGCAAAATCGTAAAGCTCTCCAGTGAGCTGATAATGGTCAAAGGTGTAAAGCCAAAACATAAGGGGGTATGAAGTGAGTGAGTTTATTCAATCAAATGGGGGCCTAATCGCGACTGTAGTTCTTGTGGTCGTAGCATTTAATGCCGTTATCATGGGTCTTCACAAAGGACTCGAATTGATAAAGGACAAAACTGCAACAGACACTGATAACAAGATCTATGAAGTGTTAGGAAAGGTGATTTCAGTCTTTCAAAAGATCATCGAACTTGCTGCCGCCTACAAGCCAACCGTGAAGGATGAGGTGAAGCCCGATGGCGTTTCTCCTCAACCCTAATTTTTGGAAAGCGATTCCAGTCATTGTTCAATTTATGCTTGAGCTAAAGAAGCTCCTTGATGCAAAGGTGGCGGAGGACAAACGACATGAAAAACTCAAAGAGATCAAGGCGGCAGTGGCTCGAGCACGAATATCTGGCAATACTGACGATCTTGACCGGGTTATTAGTAGTTTTAAGTCTCCTTAGCTGCTCAACCCAACAGCCCAAGAAATCGTACTCCATGACCACTGTTTGGGTGCCAAATAGCGCAAAACAAAGTCTCTTTAGCAGGAAGGACATGAAGCCCATTTTATGTTCCGAAAAAAGATTCGATGATCTCATCTGTATGTCTCAGGACGAATTCATTAATAACTGCATTGAATAGGGGTTAAAAGTGCCGAAATTCAGTGATGATTCAATTGCCCAGTTAGCGACGTGTGATTATCGAATTCAGGAAGTTCTCAATGAAGCAATCAAGGTCGTCGATTTCACGATTCTAGAAGGGCACAGATCATTTGATAGGCAGCGCCAACTCTATGAGTCTGGTTCAAGTTTATCGAAGCCGGGTCGGGGTAAGCACGAAACGTTTCCTTCACTTGCAGTTGATATCGCGCCTTACCCAATCGACTTTACATACCTTCCACAATATTACTATCTCGCAGGCGTGATACTTACAATTGCATCTCGATTAGGAATAAAAATGCGGTTTGGCGGAGATTGGGACATGGACGGTCACATGAAACCCAAGGGCGCCTGTCTGTCTGATTTAGGTCACTTTGAGCTAATGGAGGACTGATGCTTTATCTTTGACTTACAGAATCCAAGCGAAAATTTCCACCAGTAGGTCTTAGTTTCCAATACCAATCTTCAAACATAGTCACCAAGTCTGGACTAATTTCTTCGTTAGCATCGATTTCGTAAATCGCACAGAATTCCTGCCAAGCATTTACCAATATTTTTCCGTCTGCGACAGCCATCCCTGCCTTTGAAAGCTTCGTCCGTACATATTCGGGATCCATCTAGCCCTCCCGTACTTAAAGCAGGCTCCCAAAGAATCCGACAGTCAAGAAAAACACAAAACTCTATAGTTTCACTAGAGCTAATTGAGCAAGTGATCAAAATATGATTACTCGGCAGCCTTTAGGAATTGAATGATGTTGTCGTATCCCAAACCTTTAGAAATAGTGACCAGTGTCAGGAATTTCATGTTGGAACGACCTGCCACGATTTCCGTTAAAGCCGACCTTGAGATTTTTATTTCATAGGCAAAGTCTTCAAGAGCCTTCTCTTGGAGATGTAATCGATTCTGGATGTGTAAACCAATTTTCTTTAGAAGCTTTACCTCATCAGACGAAAAGACAAACTCGTTGTAACGAGCTCTGGAATTCCTAGACGTTTTGGGTCTAAACTGAGGCATTAACGTAAGTTTAAGTGTTGACGTGGATAATTGCTGACCTGTATACCGGTATTTTTTGCACGACCGGTACACAGGTCACGGTCTAGCAACTAGACGTTCGTAGATAAGGATGACAAATGCGTCGACAGCGAAGTGAATTAGCTAACTTTCTACGCACTCAACGTATTAAGAAAGGCCTAAGTCAAAAGCGAGTTGCCGCCGCATTGGGATATAGTTCCGCTCAATATGTCTCAAATATCGAAAGAGGTGTTTGCTCGGTACCTATTAAGGCGCTTCGAAAAATGTGCATTCTCTACGGTATAAAGAGAGAGCACCTTATCGCCGTGATGCTGATTGATGCACGAGCTAGATTAGAAAATGTTCTCAATTCAAAATCGGTTCGCAAAGTGAAACGTTAGATGGCTAGATGTAGGTCTCAGTTAAACGACTCCTCCTTAACCAAAATAACAGATGTGTCGCAGGATAAACAATGATTGTTTATATAGCACGGTGTGCTTGGACTCATCTGTTACTTGAAGTCTTTCGATAAGCATTCATACAGGAGACGACAGATGTTTAAATATTTCGAATTCGAATTCAGTAAGATTGACTCAACCATCATGAATTTTCCGTGGGAAGACAAGGCGGCCTACGCTATGTTTTTGGCGCAAGTTTATCACTTTGTAAAAAACTCGAGCCGAATAATGACCTGTGTTGCATGCCGTTTTGACCAGGATAGAGAACTTATTCATAGAAACTTAATTAAGCACGCAGATGAAGAAGCAGGTCACCAATTCTTAGCTAAGAAGGATCTAGAAAATCTTGGGTATCGATTAGAAGAGATCCCAGAACTTTATACAACCCGCCAATTCTATGAACCCCAGTACTATAAAGCGATGTTTCACGATCCAATTGGATTCTACGGTTACGCACTAGCCTTAGAGGGTACAGCAGTGAAGCGTGGTCAGGAGATCTACCAACGAGTGAGAAAAGCGCACGGTGAAGGAGCATCGCTATTCTGGAAGGTACACGTTAAGGATGATCAAGACCACGTCGGCGACGCTTTAAAGATGATCGATCAGCTTTCAGATAAAGAGAAGGATGCCATTAAAGACAATTTGTCTCAAAGTGTGTTTGGTCTCGGAAGGATGTTCGAAGAAATTGTAGCGAAAAAGGCCCTGGTTCCGAAGAGTAAGAAATCCGCTTAGTTCATAGGGCGAAGCCGCGGGGATTTGGATCTTGTTGCCTTCTGACTGACAAGAAGACCGACAACCTTATCCTCGGAGTTGAACACGGGCCACGCCCATTTAAAAATAACGTCTATTGCTAGACCTTCTCCACCTGCCTCAATCAGTGTGTGAGGGGGAATTGATGAGAGGTCTATTGCTTTTCCCTTATTTGCATCTGAGAACACCTTCTGCCATGCCTCGAGCATGGGAGCTAATATATCAGCAGAGCGTTTATAGAGTTCGTCAAACGGCCTTGTATGTAGTTCGTCTATTGCAACTGATGTCACTTCAAAAAATTTTCCGTTGCAGTAAACTTGGGTACGATCGCTATCGTACAGTTCAATCACGTCGCCATAGGTTAATTTACCTTCGACATCATCTTTAACTCTTAATCCTGCAGTACTCAGAAATTGACTGATCCTACGTTTCTCAACGTCCGGTGCGTAGTTGAAGGAGGATTCTGCGGGAATAAGCTCAGTACCTATCACTGTCGCCATATGTCTAAACTCATAACATACAGGAGGTCCGGAATTAACTGCATTGTAATACTTTCCATTGCCCGTAAACAAAATACGATTATAAATAAGCATACTTTACCAAGCCGGGGGACAAGTGAGCGCAAGTTTCAAAGATCCGCTCTTAGAGTCTATTCGAGAACAAGATCGATTAAGAGAACAGTTAGAAGCATTAAGGGGCTTGGCAGAAAAATTCAATAACATGGGAAGGCGCAGACAGCTCATGATTGAGAACTTAAATGGCGCTAAGCTAACTGCAATCTCTTATGTTAGATGTGTTTACATTGGGAGCCTTGTAGAGGGTGAGGAATCAGTTAGTCAGCAACTTCGTTAGATTTCTTTTTGAATCGACTCAATACTTCAGTGACTTCAGCGGTATCTACTGGCTTTTCCAAAAGAAACCCTCGAATCATTTGTCGAACGAATAGCTTATCGTAATCACTGGCACGCTTATATTTTTGAACAATTTCAGTGTCTGAGAATTTGTCGGAAGGGTCGACCGTAGGCTCATCAAAAACTCCGCGCAAATAGCTAAGAACAAAAACTTTTTCGATGTTTTTGAGTCGCGGCAAGAATTCGGTAATTTCAATATCTGTGACCAATTTGATTACCTTTCCCTCCTCAATAAGTACGGCGACTTTATCAATAAAATCAATGATTTTGGTCTTAGCGGCTCCACTTTTCACTAGGCGTTTGATTGTTAAGAGTGCGTCCACTAGGGTCTGTAGATGTCTTTCCTTCTTAAGAACCTCAGGATCAGTAGAACCCTTTAGCTTTAGGAGCCTAATCTCGTTGGCTTGATCAGCTATAGTTTGCGCTAACTCCTGAATGGCAGGGGTTGCGAGAGGGGCAGAGGTTCCAAGTAGCTCGTGAGTAGTTACTCCTAAGATTTCTGCTAACCGCACGATGCTAGAGTATTCAGGAAAGCTTTTTCCGGACTCCCAACGGAAAATCGTCACCGGGGCAACACCAATTAACTCAGCCAGCCTTTCCCTCGACAGACGTGGCCTACGGGCTGTCCGCAGCTCTTCAATTCGAGCGCCTAGATTTTTCTTTAGTGATTCCACAAACATGAGACTACATTTCACCCAATGAATCAAAAAGTACATATATGTAGTGAAATGCTTGATTTTCACTACATACGTGTAGTATTATTATTCTGATGTTGCAGAAGACAGTGTTGAACTCAGACAAAGTTAGAGCGTTGATTAAGGAGCAAGGCCGGACGAGGGCTTGGATAGCCGCGCAGTGTGGAATTACAGTGCACTATCTAAACATTCTGCTCTCAAAAGGGGGATCGCCTAGCAAGTCGGTCACTATCCTTTTGGCAAAAGCACTGTCGTGTAATGAGGACGACCTTCTTCGCGCCAACGAAGAGGCGTCCTGATTCCTGCATATTACGAACTGACAGTGGGTACTAACTTAAATTTGAACGCATGAAATTAAAGGAGGCCTTGTGTTTCGGGCTGATGAAAAAAAGTTAAACAGAAATGAGTTTATGTCTCTTGTTAGAGAGGTATCTCATGTCTGAAATCGTAGTTCGTGAAAAGCAATCGCTTAGAGAGCTAGTGTCATTTGCAGCTGAATTGATGAATGAGCTTGTCGAATCAGGTGGCGTTCTCACTCCTGAATTAGAAGCTAAACTTAATGTCATTGAACTGTCTTTGCCAGAGAAAGTCGATGCCTATGCCTTTGTTATGCAAAAGCTCGAATTCGAAGCTGAATATTGGAAAAAGCAGGCAGAAACATACAACAAGATTAAGACTGCATGTCAAAATGCTCGAGATCGAATTAAAGATAACCTTAAACTCGCAATGAAAGAAAATGGGATCAACGAGCTTAAGGGTATAGATCATAAGTTTAAGCTCACAAATGGAACATTCTCTCTAGTTATCGACGAAAGTGAGATAGATGACATTTATAAAAAGCGTGTCGAAGAGATCGTGGTCGATAAGAAGCGAATTGAGGAGGACCTAAAAGCCGGCGTACCTGTTAAAGGTGCACGACTGGACCCTGTTTACACTCTTAGACCCTACGTGAACAAGGCGGTGATCAAGTGAGTAACCTAGTCGCCGCCCCGACCATTGCAAAAAACTTAGAGACTGTCCTTTTGAGAGGTGACTTGTCAGTTCTAGATGCGCACGACAAGATCGCTTACTACAAAAGCGTTTGTGAGTCGGTTGGATTGAATCCTCTTACAAAGCCATTCGAGTACATTAAACTCAACGGCAAGGAAGTCTTATACGCTACGAGGGCCTGTACTGATCAGCTCCGGTTCATACACAAGATTTCCCTTGAGATCGCAGCACGCGACAAATTCGACAGTCTTTATGTCGTAACTGCACGTGCAAGGAATCCAGACGGACGAGTAGATGAGTCGACAGGAGCCGTCGACTTAAGCAATCTCAAAGGCGACGCACTCGCAAATGCGATGATGAAAGCCGAAACCAAGGCAAAGAGACGAGTTACACTTTCGATATGCGGATTAGCACTTCTTGATGAAACGGAAGTAGCTTCGATTGCAGAAGTAGTAGAAACGCCACCTCAGATCGCATCGATTCCTGTTAAACATTCATCGGGTTCAATCAACGAGCCTCGATTTGATCTCGATCCGCCCAAAATTGCTACTTATACAATTAGCTTCGGGAAACATAAGGGAAAGCGTTTCATCGATATGGACGCCTACGAGCTTGATAGCTATTGCAAGTACATCAAGAAGGGTATCGCTGAAACAAAATCTCCAAAGCAGATGTATGTTGAATTTGTAGATCTTGCCGAGGAATACCTTTCAGGTCTTGAGCCATCCAAAAAACAAGAATTTGACATGAACGAGGAGATCCCGCTTTGAACGACTATTGGCAGGGTGACGATTTTATCTGCGGACGCTGCAAACAAGTGATTTGCAAAGATGATGGAACTTGCGGATGTGTCGGCTGGGCTGACGGCGACCGAAAAGTACTCGTTTACGCTGATGGGAGCGAACAATCTTGGGAAGATGCGTTTGTTCACGGATTTGAATTAGCCCGGAGGTTAGGGTCATGATTCTAACAGAAGAAATCGATATCGAATGTGTAGGTGACGTACACATGGAAGGCGACTCTGTTTTAGTTGATAACTTCAGAATCCTTAGCGATGAGACCGGAGAAGATATCACGCGTTTCTTCTCAGCGAAGCAAATCGAAGCGCTTAAGGACCAATTAGTTAAACAATATTTTGATGAAGCTGAGTGGGAAGGTGTTGACGATTACTACGATGGGCTCGAAGACGAGATAGCTTGAGATTTGAAGTGAGCGGTGGGACCCCTTGTCCTTTTGTCATTAATATGACCCGTTCACTTGAAGTTTCAACACCGAGGGTAATATGCACGCAGTTCAAATTAATCAGTTAGATCGTGACCTCTATGAGATAGCTGGAAAGTTCAATGATCCCAAGATCAACGAGCTTTTGATGCAAGCAGTCTTACTACCTGAGGAAGCCGCCTATATATTTCGTTGCTCGTCAGCAATGATATACGAATGGGCGAAAGTGGATCCCACTTTCAAAATCTGCATGCCCGGGAGATTGGTTAGAATTGCACGTTCCACGGTAATTGATATATTGCTGGGCCGACGTTCTTTGAAAACTAAACGAGTAGACGAGAAAAGCCCTACCAAGTCCTACCGAAAGGAGAAATTGGTGTGGCAAAAATAGTTAAGCGCAAGGGGCGCTGGGTCTGTGATCATTATCGCAACGGTAAACGAGCCAGGCCTACTTTTGAAACGAGAGCAGAAGCCGAAGACTTTAAGAGAGAATTACTACTTTCCAAGTCGGTCGGTGGTGGCAAATTAGAAGGAACTTCGATTGCTGCGTCTAACGTGATTAAGTCTATGACTTTGGTAAACGCAGTTAATAACTATTATGAGCTTGAGACGCTCTCAAAGGCTGAAAAGAGTCGACCTCAGGAACAGAAGTGGTTTGAGATCTTAATTGAGTTTGCCGAGCGCAATAACCTTAAATTTGTCCATGACATAAAGCTTTTACATTTGCAGAAGCTTCAGAAGGAATTGCAAGCAAAAAATCGCGTCGAAGAAAGGCAGCGATTCATCGATAAAAGAAGAGCTAAGTCTAAGAACCCCGCTGTTAGAAAGTTGGTTGGCACTCCGATCAAAATGGAAAGCGGAAGCCTAACTAACTCGGCGATCAATCGTTTTTTCAACACCTATCGAGATTTTTTTACTAAGTGCGTACAATGGGAGGCAATAGCTAAGTCTCCGACTGAGCACTTAGAAAATCTAGAAGAGGCGCCGCGAATACGAAAGATCTGGGAGGACGAAAAGATCAACCAAGCAATTGAAAAGGCGTATGAGGGCTTCCATTGGTCAAACAATGGAAAACCTAGCTTCACTGACACTGCTTGGGCGGGTGACGTCTATTATTTTCTTGCATGGACCGGATGTAGGCCGATTGAGGCGTGTAACCTTCGGATTCCTGAAATCGATTTTGAACGGAACTTTTTCTGGGCAACGACTCGAAAAGGGACAGGTAAGTTAAAGCGGCGCATGGTGCCTATGATTCCTGAGGTCGCAAACTTCCTAAGTAAGAAGATTGCGGAGAACAAACGCCGAGTAATAGGCATTCATGCGGACCGAGTTTTCCTGACCAGGGTGAATACCCCGGTCACCACTAACGCCCTTGATCGTGTGTTGGCTAGAATTATTAAAGCATTAGGTTTGCAAGGATATGAGCTTTACGGATTTAGGCATTCTTTTGTGACGGCAACCGGTGATGTTGAGGGTGGGAATCTTGAACACACTAGACAACTGGCTGGTCACTCTAATCTGTCGACAACTCAAGGATACATGCACCCAAGAGTTGAGCGAATTCGTGAAGCGGCATTAAGAACAGCGAAAGTGAGGGGCTTAAAAAGTCGGGAATGATGGTCTCCTATGGTCACCAAACAAGGTGTTCATACCACCCTGAAGTGACCTGTAATGAGATAAGTTCTTGAAAAGATTTGGCGTTCCCAAGGGGATTCGAACCCCTGTATCCTCCGTGAAAGGGAGTATACTGGCGAGTTTCCGGGGAATTTGTAACAACTAGATTTGGCTGGGTTTTTCTCGTTTCTCGTGAGGTTTCAAAGCTTTATCGAGATCCGTAAGAGTCGCCCTATTTTTTCTAGTTGAGCCTGTTTTGGAGGTACCGGTCTCCAGTGGTCACCAAGTTTTTTTGATCGTTCTGACTTTGTTTGCCCCTCGGTTAACGAGGGTTATGTCCAGAATAGATATCGGCCTACCGGCTAGAAACATTAATCATAAGACCGAGCATCGCGTCTTTTTTTTGCTGTTCCGGAATTTGGACAGCCTTTCACTAGCCTACAAATCAAATACCAAGCCCACGGATGGGATTCATCAACAAGGACGAATCATCGAGAAAACTCAACCAAGTTTCTCACACCAGGGGGTCATCATGGAGTGGTTCAAACACTTCTCAGATATGCACGAAGGGCGATCGATCAATAACCTAATGGACGAGCTGGGTCATACGGGCCTCTGTTTCTTCCTAATTCAAGAAATGTGCGCGGGAAAGCTTGCGTTAAAACCTCATGAAGCCGGCACCGAAGCTGATTGTAAGTTCAGCTTTCACACCAGGGTGGTTAGGGAAAGGCTGCGCCTAAGTCACGCCAAGATGGAGCGGTTGCTGAGTGTTGCCCAAGCCAACGGTCTACTTTCCTACGCGGTGGTTGGGTCTACACTTCAAATAGACATGCCTATCCTATTGGATTTACGAGAAAAGGACTCTCGCAAAGCACGCAGACGTCGCGAAGCTGGTGTGCAAATGGTCTCGCAAGAATTAGAATTAGAATTAGATAAAGAATTAGAATTAGAGAAAGAGTTGTCGCGAACAGCGCAAGCGCCTGTTTCGCAGCCAGCCGAAGTTATCGAGATCAGTCAGGCTCCAACGACCAAAAACATCGAACTTAATCGTAGAATCTGGAATTCGTATCGCGATGCGTACATTAGGCGCTGGAACAAAGAGCCAGTTAGGAATGCAAAAGTAAACCGCAACATTTCGGACTTAGGTAAACGGCTGGGTGAAGACGCTGTAGCCGTAATCCAGTTTTATGTCGGCCACAATAAAGCTTATTACGTCGAACATACACACGACGTTGGCCTGTGTTTAAAAGACGCTGAGAGCCTCCACACGCAATGGGCGAACAACCAACCCATAACCCGCAATGAAGTCCGGCAAATGGAACAGAACGAGTTTTATCGCGCTCAGATGGAACGAATGGGGCAGAGATGAGCCCGCAAGATAAAACCGTACTACGTAAAGCCTATGTAGCCTTGTCGGCATACTACCGAACTCAGATTCCTGATGGAACCATCGACATGTACGTCGAGGACTTGGAGTCTTTCGAACTAATGCCGGTTCTTAACGCGATATCCAAATATCGCAAGGACTTTCGAAATCGGAATGTGCCTTTGCCTGCACACATAGCAGCGTTAATCAATCCGGAGCCGACGAGTCGGGATCTTGCAGAGATCACACTTGATAAGGTGATGAATGCAATAAGGTGCTTCGGATACATGGGAAGTGCAGACGCACGAGCGACAGTCGGGGAAGTTGCCTGGCGAATCATTCAAAGAATGGGTGGATGGTATGCAGTCTGTACTGATCCTAACTTTAATCCCGGGGTCTTCCGAGCGCAGTTCTTAAACTCTGCAGAAAGTCTTCATCGCATAGCTGGCGTTACCGACCTAGGTAAATTCATTGAGTCTCGCCAGGCCAAGGAATTTGAGATCGAGCAGAAAAAATCAGAAGCGATAAAACAATTGGGCACCATCAAAGACATCAACGAGGTGATTAAATGAGTTACGTTGCCGAAGTCGTAATTCCTCGTCTACCAAAAGCCCCGAATGTGATGGGAAAAGCGTCCATCTGGGCCACTCAGAAAGAACGGGTAATCTGGAGAAGATTAATTAACCACGCCTTCATGGGCATTGCTCCAAAGGCCCCGCTTACATGTGCACTTGTAAAGTGCGTACGCGTGTCTGCTAGCAGGTGTGACGATGACAACCTAGGCTTTTCATTTAAGCACGTACTCGATGCTCTCACTTTCAATGGAATCATCAAAGACGATAGTCCAAAGACTATTCGCTATGTACATCAACATGAAAAAGGTAAGCGTGGCCAAGGCAAGATCAAAATCTTTATCAGAGAGCTAGAAAATCTAGCTCAGGAAGAACCAAATCATGAAGCAGTCCTATAAGAACCAAGCGAAGCTTTGCAAATCCATTCGCGATCGACTTCAAATAACTCAGAAAGAGTTTGCCGTAATAGTCGGATTTAAAGGCGGTTTTGCGGGAGCTCAGTTTGTATCAAACATCGAGCGCGGTCGTTGCAACATTCCACGAAAGCGTCTTTCCCGTCTACTTAGGTACGTGCCAGCAAAACAAATCGTAAGCGCTATATTGGCCGACGAATTAGAAAACTTAAAAGCTGCATTGAAGATAAAAACAAAAGCAAATGTCATTGTTAAATTTGAAGATACACCAGGGGGAGAAAAGACATGAAAATATCCAATGCATTCAATGTTGAGCATGTTTACATGAACGGACTTCAATACTCAGCTCGGGTGGATCGATGCAGAGGCATAACCTTTTATGAAACAGATAGCGGAACAATATACGTTGATGTCGATCTTGGTGAAGAAGTTATGCGGATCTTCAAACCTGACTCGATTAAATTCGCAAAGGCAGCTTTGGCGGAGTATCGATGAGCGCTTACAAGTGTCCGCGCTGTATGTCTTCCCGAAAGCGCGAACGCATGGTCACAAGAGGCGGAAAACGTCAGCTCGAGATGGAATACGAGTGTGGTAGCAAGTTTCTGCTCGATAGTACGGATGGCATTTGGACGCATAGGTTAGTAAGGACGTGTATTAAACAAGTGAGAGACGATAAAGTGAAACTACCAAATTGGCTTTCAGAGAAACGTGATGATGCTGTGAGGGCTGCTTACGGCAAAGACATTGGCATCAAACACTATTCTGGATTTATGAAGGGTTTCAACGCCTGCACCGAACTCCTTTTCCATGAGATTGCTGCCACGATCGAAACGCTTGAGAACAGCGCTCATTACGAAAATGATGACCATCTCTCGGTGATCGGTGAAGCCCTGGCCCGCCTGAATGAAAGGTTTCCGCGATGAGCGACATTGAAGATCAACTGAAAAAGGCCAAGACGCTAGATGAAGTACTGGCGATCATGGTGCAGATCGAAGAGCCAACGATCACCTTCGTGTGCCCTGAGTGCAAAAAACCTTTCGTCTTTAAATCACAACCTGTTTTCGAGGAAACAGGTAAGCCAGTAGGTTTTTCGATCTATGTGGAATGCAAGTCTTGTGAGTTTGAATTGGCACTAAAGAATGAGACCTCGTTTCACGAGGGCGTTGGCATCGTGTTTGGAGATGAGCAATGACCACACAGACACGAGGGAGGTTGGGGTGAGTTGGGACATTTACGGAGAAAAACTTAGACCAGGACACTGCGAGGTACATCCGAGCGTTCATGAAGAGTATCCATGCAGTGTTTGTTTGAAGGAAACTCAAAGACGCCAAGAGAAAAGCGAACATCACTTCCTTAAACGAGAACTCGAAGCCGAGCGCGATAAGAACAGGCGGCTGGTGGAGGCTGGGAACGCTCTAACTAAAGCCGACGTCTGGGGTAGGGCTGCAGCTTATGAGGGATGGAAGAAAGCCCTCGCAGAAAACGGCGGTGACAGATGACACGACGAGAAGAGATTGACGATGCTGCTGAAATCGCTCTTTCAAATGCAATACTTGAGGCTGCTAAGGAAATCGACCGTCTCACCGATGCGCTCGACGTCGCTGAGAAGGCGTTGGAGTTCTACGCTGGTTTCTCAGACGAGCATAAGATCTTTGACAATGTTAGTTTGATGGCCCGTGAAACCCTCGCCAAGATCCGCGAGTTGCGAGGTGGCAAGTGATTCTCGCATTTGGGCTGATATTTTTGTACCTCATCATAGCAGTGCGGAGATTCATTTTCGTGCGTAGGCACTTGCAAGCGGCGTTTGAAATGAGTTCTATCGGTGATTTAAGATACTTAAAACAAACGCTATCAGAGCTTTCTTACGGATCAAAGTTTGCAACTGAAACTATCTTCATTCTGTTACCATTTATTCACGCTATGTTTTGGCTGGCGATATTACTTCTAAGGCCAATCCCCAAAAGGAATATTAATGAATGACGTTTCAACCACCTGGTGCCTCACCTCAAGGCTTAAATTCGTGGACTATGCGAAGTGAGTGGATCGCAAGTGTCGCCGGTAGACCATGACGCCCGGGTGATTGATTTCGGGATTCAGAACAGAAAGCAACCGATCCAGTTAAGTCAATTTAACTAGAGCTATTTGGTTGAAAAAAGGGCACAGCAGGCTGAAAATGTGGTGCATAGGACGGGATGCAATGATACGTCATTTGTACCAGTCAAAAGACAGTCTAATTCACCTTTGCGAATCCGCCGAAATCGATGAGGGTCTCCGGTTGGTCTGGACTAAATGCGATATCGACGTGCCGGAAAACTCAAGTTTCATGTCTACAGAAGAGCCAACGTGTCCAAGATGCACTGCTAAGGAAAAAGCTGAGTTAGATCAGGTAGAAAAGGCGATGAAACACGTATTTGAAAATAGTGAGATCAAAGAGAAAGTTCCCTAGTCACCTGTAAGGCACTCTTATCAATTCGAATCCCCACAAAGGAAGCGTGACGTAAAGATCCACCACTTGTTCGTTCGAGGAACTCTACTTCAACTACTATCTTCGGCTTTAACCAAGTGACGATAAATTCTTCAGGGACATTTTCAGCGACTGCCTTCTTAGAGATTCCTGCTTTCAAAATATCCTTTACCGCAAGATATGGTACCTGTTTCACTCGCCCAGCATAAACTAGTGTCTCTCCCACATATTCACCAAGCAGTAAGGGGCCTATGCCTGAGCTTCGACCCTCAGGGGCGGCAAAGCCGATAGCCACGAATTC
>Ga0196974_1000117_pt1 | contig 33422 bp, 31 predicted proteins | sample S1_1013CmetaG_FD_155477 | JGI IMG/M metagenome (GOLD analysis project Ga0196974, IMG submission 155477) | Soil microbial communities from Anza Borrego desert, Southern California, United States - S1_10-13C | ecosystem: Environmental > Terrestrial > Soil > Desert | place: USA: California...
CACGAGCGTGAAGCCGTTATAGTCCAGCCAGTCGACCAGCGGCCGGATCGGGCTGTAGTCGTCGCCGCCCTCGGCGATGGCGGTGTAGTAGTAGGCCCGGATCAGCACCCCGCGCTTGCGGAACTCCTCCAGCAGTTTCTTGTAGTCGATGTCGAAGTTCAGCGCCTTGGCCGCGGAATAGAGATTGGCCCCGTCGATGAACAGGGCGATGCGGTCGGTCGGGTAAAAGCTCATCGGAAGAGTGCGTCCTGTCTGAAATCGATTTGGAAAGAGCGGTGGTGGTCGCGCTCGGGGCCAATCTGCCGGGGGCGCATCCGTCGCTGGAAGCGGCGCTGGAGGCGGCCCTGGCCCTGTTCGGACCCGAGGGGTTGCGGGTGGTCGCCCGGTCGAGGTGGTGGCGCTCGGCCGCCTGGCCGGACCCGGCGGCGCCTGCCTATCGCAACGGCGTCGCCCTTGTCGAGACGGCGCTGGACCCGCGCGCGACCTTGGCCGTGCTGCGCCGCATCGAACGCGCCTTCGGCCGGGAGAGGGGCGAGGCCAACGCGCCGCGCACCCTGGACCTGGACCTGATCGCCCACGGCGGCGTCGTAACGGCCGAACCCGGCCTGATCCTGCCCCATCCCCGGGCGGCCGAGCGCCTGTTCGTCATGGGTCCGCTGGCCGAGATCGCGCCGGGATGGCGCCATCCGGCGAGCGGCCTCGGCGCCGCCGAACTTGCGCGCACGGCGACGACGGGGCGCGACGCCGCGCCGGTCTGAGCCGCCGTTCGTGTTGCACTTGCGAAAACGAACCTTTAAGTTCGCCGGTTCTATCCCGATATCGAGGACTCCATGGCCCGCGTCACCGTTGAAGACTGCGTCGAGAAGGTTCCGAACCGCTTCGGCCTCGTGCTGCTGGCGGGGCACCGCGCGCGCGCCATCTCGGCCGGTTCGGCGCTGCTGGTCGACCGCGACAACGACAAGAACCCGGTCGTGGCCCTGCGCGAGATCGCCGACTCCGCCGTCGACCCCGAGGGCCTGCACGAGAACCTGATCGGCACGCTCCAGCGCGTCGACGAGCGCACCGAGGCCGAGGAAGAGGCCGAGACCCTGGCCCTGCTGGCCGAGCCCCAGCACATGCACATGAGCGAGCAGGAGCTCGTCCGCGCGCTGCAAAGCGACCGCGACGGCGGGCAGGAGGAGCGGTACTGACGGCGCCGGCGGACGTCCATCGGTTACACGAGACGCTCGCCGACCCTGCTCCGGCCGAGCCGCCCCCGCCTGCGAACGACGCGGCGAAGAAGCGGCCCAAGTACATCCGCCAGTTCGAGCTGATCGAGCGCGTCCGGTCCTACGACCCGACCGCAGACGAGGCGCTGCTGAACCGCGCCTACGTCTATGCGATGAAGATGCACGGCTCGCAGCTGCGGGCCTCCGGCGACCCCTACTTCGCCCACCCGATCGAGGTGGCCGGTATCCTGACCGACTACCGGCTGGACACCGCCGCCATCGTCACCGCCCTGCTGCACGACGTGATCGAGGACACCCCGGTCAGCCGCGAGGACGTGGCGGGCCTGTTCGGCGACGAGATCGCCGAGCTGGTGATGGGCGTCACCAAGCTGTCGCGCCTGGAGCTCCAGTCCGAGCACACGCGCCAGGCCGAGAACCTGCGCAAGTTCATCCTGGCGATCTCCAAGGACGTCCGCGTCCTGCTGGTGAAGCTGGCCGACCGGCTGCACAACATGCGCACGCTGGGCCACGTGAACCCGGCCAAGCGCGAGCGCATCGCACGCGAGACGCTCGACGTCTACGCGCCGCTGGCCCGCTCGATCGGCTGCCACCGCTTCGCCAGCGAGCTGGAGGAGCTGTCGTTCGAGCACCTGAACCCCACCGCCCGCGACGCCATCGTGCGGCGGCTGGAGGCGCTGAAGGCCGAGCAGGGCGGGGCGGTGTCCCAGGTCTCCGGCGCCATCGCCGAAAAGCTGGAGAAGGCCGGCGTCTCCGCCCGCGTGTTCGGCCGCGAGAAGACGCCCTATTCGATCTGGCGCAAGCTCCAGCGCAAGTCGATCGGCTTCTCCCAGATGTCCGACATCTACGCCTTCCGCGTGATCGTCGACGGCGAGGAGGACTGCTACCGGGCCCTGGGCGTCATCCACCGCGCCTGGCCGTGCGTGCCGGAGCGGTTCAAGGACTTCATCTCCACGCCCAAGCGCAACAACTACCGCTCGCTGCACACCACCGTGGTCGGCCCCAAGGGCATGCGCATCGAGATGCAGATCCGCACCGAAGCCATGGACCGCATCGCCGAGGAGGGCGTCGCCGCCCACTGGCGCTACAAGGACAAGAGCTACGGCTTCGACGCCGAGGCCGCCGCCGCCGACGGCGGGCGCGACCCGCTGATCAACCTGCGCCACCTGGTCCAGGTGCTGGAGCACGGCGGCGACGTGGACGAGCTGGTCGAGCACGCCAAGCTCGAGATGTTCCTGGACCAGTCGTTCGTGTTCACCCCCAAGGGCCGGCTGATCAGCCTGCCGCGCGGGGCCATGCCGCTCGACTTCGCCTACGCGGTCCACACCGACGTCGGCGACACCACCATAGGCGCCAAGATCAACGGCGAGCTGCGCCCGCTGCGCACCCAGCTGCAGAACGGCGACGTGGTCGAGATCATCCGCGGCTCAAAGCCCGACATCCCGCCCGACTGGCGCTCGCTGACCGTCACCGGCCGCGCCCGCTCGGCCATCCGCCGCCACATACGCCAGAGCGAGCGCGAGGAGTTCGTGCGCCTGGGCAAGGCCACCATCGCCCAGGTGTTCGCCAAGGCGGGCAAGGATCTGTCCGGCCTGTCGCTGCGCCCGGCGCTGGAGCAGTTCTCGTTCCAGTCGGAGGAGGAGCTGTTCGAGGGCGCCGGCCGCGGCCGGGTGTTCCCGACCAAGGTGCTGGAGGCGGTGTTCCCGGGCCTGAAGGCGTCGGAACGCGACGCCGCCGCCGCGCGCACCCGCATCGAGGACGGCAAGGCCGGGCGGCTGTTCATCCGCGGCGGCGGGCTCACGCCCGGCGTGTCGGTCCACTTCGCCGACTGCTGCAGCCCGGTGCCGGGCGACCGGATCGTCGGCATCCTCCAGCCCGACCAGGGGCTGAACGTCCACACCATCGACTGCGCGCGCCTGGCCGAGTTCGAGGACCGCGAGGAGCTCTGGCGCGACCTGCAATGGACGCCGGAGGCCGAGCACAGCTCCACCGCCTCGGCGCGCCTTAAGGCCACGATCAAGAACGCGCCCGGCGTGCTGGGCCAGGTTTCGACCATCATCGGCGAGGCCGGCGGCAACATCCTGAACCTGCGCATGACCCATCGTCAGTCGGACTTCTTCGACGTGCTGTTCGACGTCGAGGTGCTGGACGCACGCCACCTCACCCACATCGCCGCCGCCCTGCGCGCCTGCCCCTCGGTAGAGACCGTCGACCGCGTGAGAGGGTAGGGGACCTCCACCCGCCCCGCCCCGGCCGAAGCTCCGCCATTTTTTCGCCGGACGGCGGGCGGTTCATCTCGTCTGCGGCGGGGGCCGCCGACGAGGAGGACTGCGATGATCCGTTCCCGCCTGCTGCGCGCGAGCGCGACCCTGATTCTGGCCGCGAGCCTGGCTGCGCCGGTGACCGCCGCCCCGCCGCGCTACGCGCCCGGCGACGGAGAGCCGACCGAGCAGGCGTGCCGCGAGGCCGGGTTCGAGCCGAACCGGCTCGTCTCCGACGACGGGCGCCGCCGCGGCTGGCGCCTGCCGGTTCCGTCGATGGCCGGACCTCCGCCCCCGCCTCCGCCGCCGCCTCCGCCGCCGCCGCCGATGTACGCGCCGCCTGCGCCGGTGCAGGCCGCGCCGTCGCAGGAGGTGGTGGTCAGCGGCACGCGCGTCGGCCGCCAGACCTACGCCGCCGCGCCCACCGTGCCCGGCGGTCCGCCGCCCGGCAGCGTCGAGACCGAGCGCTATCCCGACGCCATGCCCAACCCGGTTAAGCGGGTGGCCGAGCAGCCGGTCTCCACCTTCTCCATCGACGTGGACACCGCCGCCTATTCCAACGTCCGCCGGTTCCTGAACGAGGGCGCCGCCCCGCCGCGCGACGCGGTCCGGGTCGAGGAGCTGGTGAACTACTTCGACTACGGCTACCCGCGGCCGGACTCGAAGGCCCAGCCGTTCCGGCCCTTCGTGGCGGTGGCGCCATCGCCGTGGTCCAGGGACAAGGAGATCGTCCACATCGGTCTTCAGGGCTACGACGTGCCCGAGGCCGAGCGGCCGCCGCTGAACCTGGTGTTCCTGGTCGACGTGTCGGGCTCGATGGGCCCGGAGGACCGCCTCCCGCTGGCGAAGAAGGCGCTGAACGTTCTGATCGACGAGCTGCGGCCGCAGGACCACGTATCGATGGTGGTCTACGCCGGCGCCGCGGGCACGGTGCTGCCGGCCACCTCCGGCAAGCAGAAGCTGAAGATGCGCTGCGCGCTGCAAGCGCTTGAGGCGGGCGGCTCGACCGCCGGCGGTCAGGGCCTGGCGCTGGCCTACAAGGAAGCCGAGGCGCGGTTCCGCAAGGACGCGGTCAACCGGGTCGTGCTGCTGACCGACGGCGACTTCAACGTCGGCATCAGCGACCCCGAGAAGCTGGAGGACTTCGTCGCCGAGAAGCGCAAGACCGGCGTCTATCTGTCGGTCTACGGCCTCGGGCGGGGCAACTACCAGGACGCCCTGATGCAGACCCTGGCCCAGGCCGGCAACGGCACGGCGGCCTATGTCGACACGCTGCAGGAAGGCCGCAAGGTGTTCCGCGACGACTTCTCCGGGTCGCTGTTCCCGATCGCCGACGACGTCAAGATCCAGGTCGAGTTCAATCCGGCGCGGGTCTCGGAATGGCGGCTGGTCGGCTACGAGACCCGGCTGCTGAACCGCGAGGACTTCAACAACGACCGGGTCGACGCGGGCGAGGTGGGTTCCGGCGCCTCGGTCACCGCCGTCTACGAGATCACGCCCGTGGGCGCGCGCGGCTCTGTCGACCCGCTGCGCTACCAGGACGAGCGGCGCCCCGCCGGGCCGGGGCTGGAACTGGCCCATCTGAAGGTGCGCTGGAAGGCGCCGGGCGGGCAGGACTCGCGCCTGATCGAGCGGCCGATCACCGACGCCGACGGCTGGGCGGACCTCGACCGCGCACCGGTGCAGACCCGCTGGGCGCTGGCGGTGGCCTCCTACGGCCAGAAGCTGCGCGGCGACCCGTGGATGGACGAGAATGTCGGCTGGGACGAGATCGAGCGCCTCGCCCAGGGCGCACGCGAGGGCGACGCCTTCGGCCTGAAGGCGGAGTTCGTCGATCTGGTCAGGAAGGCGAAGGGCGCGCCGACCCTGGCGGAGCGCTGATCGCCGACGCCGTGATGCGGTTCGAGGAGCACGGGGCGGAGCGGGTCGCTGGCGCTTTGACGGCGGAGGAGGTCGCGATGGTGGCGGCGGCGCTGTCGGGGCTGCCGGCGGGGCGCGCCGGGGTGCGGGTGGCGGGGATCGCGGCGCTGCGGCCGTTGCTGGCGACCGACGGAGCGGTCGGGCGGCTGGCGGCGGAGCGGCTGGGCGCCGGCGCCCGGGCGGTCAGGGCGGTGCTGTTCGACAAGGGGCCGAGATAGGTTGTGCGCGGGCTGGCGCCAGGACCGCACGGTGGCGGTGCGCGAGCGCCGCGAGGTCGAGGGCTTCGGGGCGTGGACGGTCAAGGCGGGCCTGCCGCACGCGGCGCCGCCCTGGGCGGTGCTGGAGCGGATGGTCGGCCTGCGCGTCCACCTGGACCCGGTCAGGCCGGAAAACGCGCCGCTGCTGGTCGCGCCGGGCTCGCACCGGCTGGGGCGCGTGCCGGTGGACGAGGTCGCGGCGGCGGCGGAGCGCTGCGGCACGGCCGTCTGCGAGGCGGAGGCCGGCGACGTGTGGCTGTACCCGACGCCGATCCTGCACGCCTCGAAAGCGGCAACCGTACCAGCGACGCCGAGGGAGCCGCGCGCCATATGGGGAGAAAGCCGCGCCCGCGCGAGCGGGGGCGGCTTTCGTAGGGCTGCGTGCGGTTACGAACTGCTGGCGGAAGCGGGTACGGCTGACGCCGTCGCGTGATGCTTCAGTACGGCTTCGATCCGCTTCAGAAGGGGGTTAAAGCCGGTCCAATCGATTGTGCCTGCGGCAGGTCCGATGACCTTTTTTGCGAAGTACACCTTCCCGATGTGCTTGTCCTTGTCGAACTTCTTACCGTCGGGTTGGAAGGTCTTACCGTTCAGCGGCAGGTCCAAGGTCGTTTTATCAAACAAGCTTTCGATGCAGGAAACGCCACTAGGACCGTGCTCCGGCGTCTTCACTAAATAGAGGTTGTCCGTGAGGTGATGGAACAAAGTCGGTCGTTTGCAATCCAAGGGATGTGCCGTACTTCTTGTTGATGGCTGATGCATTTAAGCCGGAGTCGTTGTCCACCACCAGGACGACCGGGTACGCCATAGGCTTGTGTGAGTATCGCGTAAGTCGATCGCGATAGCTAACGATAAACGCGGTTAACGGCGACCCCCCAGTCAGACCGAGTATGCTGTGCGCAGAGTTGCTATAATTGAAAAAGCGGACCGCATACCTGAAACCATCAGGTGTCGGCAGCCCCAAAACAGGTTGAAAGGCTGGCAGCCTGAAAATAGCATTTCTCAGGTAGATGGGGTCGGTAATACCTTCGGTCAGGATGAGGGGGCGATCGAGGGCCACGAAGTAGTTGTAGAACCAAAAGTTCTCGTGGTCCTGCTGCCCGAAGACAGCATCCTTCCTTCCTAGGTGGGGGTGAACACCACTTTCTCTTTTCACGTAGTGAACGTGACTCAGCATGCCCGCGAGGGGAGTCAAACTTGTTAGGACCTCCGGACCCTTCGCTTTCTCAGCGGGGGTGGTAAGAGGGCGATAGTATGCACCCGTACGGTACAGCGAGTGGCACATTGAGCGGAGTCCGCGCCAGTAATCTTGTCGTATATTCACCTTCTCATTGACAGTCAGACCGGTAACCAACTGGCGACTCGTCCTCACTTGCATGCGTGTCTTGGTGGGATTGACCGCGAACCCGCAGCCGTGGATGACCTTGATCAGAGGCGGCCCCAGCTCCCAGCTGTCGGTGGGCTCACTTCCTCCTGTCGCTAAGGCCTCAGGGAACGTTTTGGCGTTGGTGGAAAACGTCAGATCATCTGCATAACGCGAGTAGGTTAGGCCGTGCTTCTTGGCGAAGGTCACAAGGCGCCTGTCAAGAATATGAGCAATCAAGTCAGCGATAACAGGAGAGCAGGGGCTTCCCTGAGGCAGCCCGCCAGCGTCCATACAAGCGATTGTCGCTATTACTGTCGCGGCCTTATCACTGAGTTGAAAGGCATTATCTTTTAAGAAAAATCCACGAACTCTGCCAAAGTTGAAGGCTGGGAAGAAGTGGCCAGATCAAGCTTTAAAACGTAGCGGCGGTGCTTGTGGCGCTGGGCGTTAGTAACAATTGAGTGCGACTTTCTGAATCCGTGCGACAATGATCGCCTCGGCGTAATCGCCATTATCTCCGCATGGCACTCATAAAGAAGGTTGGCGAGTCTTCGTTGTGCGACCTTTAGCTTGCCCGTAGGGGCATGAATGTGCCGTGTGCCGCCACCCTTCTTGGGTATACCAAACTGCGTGTACTTCTGCGCAGTCGTTAGCTTGTAAAGGACGTACGAAAGCGTACTCGGCGCGATATCTAGGAGATCGGCGACATCTCCTAGGGTCGATGCGCTTTTGAGAGCCGAAAGTTTTGACACACTGACCCGCCTGAAGAGTGAGTGGCTTACAGGCACTCCTATGCATGACCATTGGCCATTCGCATTTCGCTACTAAGCGTCATTGGGCTGGTGCCCTGACGTTGTTTCATATGCCGCAATGACGCGACAACAAGTCTGCCTGTAAGCCTCACCCTAGGTACAGTCGTAATGGTCACCTGTCCAGAAACGAACTGCAGGTTGTGCCGTGACGCAGCGGTTAATGCACCGCCGCCTTCCCGATCGTCAGCCCGTCCTCCCCGGCGCTCACCGCGATCACGTCCCCGTCGGCGAGGTCGCCTGACAGAAGCAGGCGGGCGACCTTGTCGGTGAGTTCCTTCTGGATCACGCGCTTCAGCGGGCGGGCGCCGTAAACCGGGTCGTAGCCGCGGTCGGCGAGCCAGGCTTCGGCGGCGGGGTCGAGCGCGATGGCCATGCGGCGGTCGGCCAGCAGGGTCTCGAGCCGGCCCAGCTGGATGCGGACGATGTCGGCCATGTGGGCGCGGGCCAGGCGGTGGAACAGGATGATCTCGTCGATCCGGTTCAGCAGTTCGGGCCGGAAATGGCGGCGCACCGCCTCCATCACCAGCGGGCGGACGGCGTCGGAGTCCTCGCCCTCGGGCTGGGCGGCCAGGTGTTCGGCGCCCATGTTGGAGGTCATCACGATCAGGGTGTTGCGGAAGTCGACCGTGCGCCCCTGGCCGTCGGTCAGGCGGCCGTCGTCCAGCACCTGGAGCAGGACGTTGAACACGTCCGGGTGGGCCTTCTCGATCTCGTCGAACAGCACGACCTGGTAGGGCCGCCGGCGCACCGCCTCGGTCAGGGCGCCGCCCTCGTCGTAGCCGACGTAGCCGGGAGGCGCGCCGATCATGCGGCTGACCGAGTGCTTCTCCATGTACTCGCTCATGTCCAGGCGCGTGACCGCGGCCTCGTCGTCGAACAGGAACTCGGCCAGCGCCTTAGTCAGCTCGGTCTTGCCCACGCCCGTGGGGCCCAGGAACAGGAAGGAGCCGATCGGGCGGTTGGGGTCCTTGAGCCCCGCGCGGGCGCGGCGCACCGCGTCGGAGACGGCGACCAGGGCCTCCTCCTGGCCGACCACGCGGCGGCGCAGGCCGTCCTCCATGCGCAGCAGCTTGTCGCGCTCGCCCTCCAGCATTTTTTCCACCGGCACGCCGGTCCAGCGGCTGACCACCGCGGCGATCTGCTCGGCGTCGACGACTTCGGGCGTGAGCGCGTCGGACTCGAGGCCTTCCGCCTCGGCCAGCTGCTTTTCCAGCTGGGGGATCTGGCCGTACTGGATCTCGCCGGCGCGGGCGAAGTCGCCGCGGCGCTGGGCGTCGGTCAGCTCGGCGCGCAGGCGGTCGAGCGTCTCGCGCAGCTGGGCGGCGCCCACGACCTTTTCCTTTTCCGCGCGCCAGCGGGCGGTCAGGTCGTCGGACTGGGCCTGGAGGTCGTCGATCTCGGCCTCAAGCTTTTCGAGACGTTGCCGCGAGGCCGGGTCGGTCTCCTTCCTCAACGCCTCGCGCTCGATCTTCAGCTGGACCAGCCGGCGATCGATCTCGTCCAGCTCCTCGGGCTTGGAGTCCACGGCCATGCGCACGCGGCTGGCGGCCTCGTCGATCAGGTCGATTGCCTTGTCGGGCAGGAAGCGGTCGGCGATGTAGCGGTTGGACAGGGTCGCGGCCGCGACAATGGCGCCGTCGGCGATGCGCACCCCGTGGTGCAGCTCGTACTTCTCCTTCAGCCCGCGCAGGATGGAGACGGTGTCCTCCACCGTCGGCTCGGAGACGAACACCGGCTGGAATCTGCGGGCCAGGGCTGCGTCCTTCTCGACGTGCTTGCGGTACTCGTCGAGCGTGGTGGCGCCGACGCAGTGCAACTCGCCGCGGGCGAGCGCGGGCTTAAGCAGGTTGGAGGCGTCCATGGCCCCGTCGGTCTTCCCGGCGCCGACCAGGGTATGCATCTCGTCGATGAACAGCACGATCTGGCCCTCGGCGGAGGTGACCTCGTTCAGCACCGCCTTCAGCCGCTCCTCGAACTCGCCGCGGTACTTCGCGCCGGCGATCAGGGCGCCCATGTCGAGGGCCAGCAGCTTCTTGTCCTTCAGCGATTCCGGCACGTCGCCGTCGATGATGCGGCGGGCCAGGCCCTCGACGATGGCGGTCTTGCCCACGCCCGGCTCGCCAATCAGCACCGGGTTGTTCTTGGTGCGGCGCGACAGGACCTGGATGGTGCGGCGGATCTCCTCGTCTCGGCCGATGACCGGGTCGATCTTGCCGTCGCGGGCGGCCTGGGTCAGGTCGCGGGCGTAGCGCTTCAGGGCGTCGTACTGGTCCTCGGCGCCGGCGGAGTCGGCGGTCTTGCCCTTGCGGATCGCCTTGGCGGCCTCGTCCAGCGCGGCGGGGGTCACGCCGGCCTTCTTCAGCACGTCGGCGGCGCCGCCGCCTTCCTTGGCGACCGCGGCCAGCAGGCGCTCGGTGGTGACGAAGGCGTCGCCGCCCGCCTTGGCGGTCTCCTCGGCGGTGGCGAACACGCGGGCGGTCTCGGGCTTGAGGTACAGCTGGCCGGCGCCGCCGTGGACGGCGGGCAGCTTCTGCAGCGCCGCGTCGGCCTCGGCGACGGCGGCTTCGGGGCGGCCGCCGGCCTGCTTGATCAGGGCGCGGGACAGGCCGTCGCGCTCCTCGAGCAGGACCTTCAGCAGGTGCTCGGGCGACAGGTGCTGGTGGCGGCGGGCGAGCGCCAGCGACTGGGCGGACTGGATCGCCTGTTTGGCGCGATCGGAATAGGCGTCGAGGTTCATCGGACTGGGTTCATCCCCTTGGAGGCGGACGCCGGTTCAGGCCCTTGCAAGAAGCGACCCGTCCCGGACGGGGACGGATGTAGGTGTGGCTCACAGGTCACACAAGCGTCTCCCGGCGGCCGACAGCCGCCTAGGGGGATCAAGCAGCAGCCCCGACACCATCGCCGCCAGCAGGCGCGGCACGTAGGGCAGCTTCGACACCGGCCCGAGCAGCCGGTCGCGGACCATGGGCAGGATGCGATCGTCGGACTGGTAGAAGGGCGTCAGCAGGCAGCTGAGGGACTGGTACAGCTTCACGTGCAGCCGCCGGGCGCGGGCGTAGGCGTTCAGCGCGGCCTCGAGGTTCGCGTGGCGCTCCAGCGCGTCGGCCAGGGCTACGGCGTCGAGCAGGGCCATGTTGGCGCCCTGGCCGAGCTGGGGGCTGGTGGAATGGGCGGCGTCGCCGATCGCGGCCAGCCGCTCGCCCGCGGGCCGGGCCAAGGTGTGGTGGCCGTACCGGGCCAGGACCAGGTCGTCGGGCGAGGCGATGCGCTCCAGCAGCGGCTCGGCCTCCGGCCACAGGGCGCGCGCCTCGGCCTTCCAGGCGTCGAGCCCGCGCGCGCGCCAGGCGCCGTATTCGGCGGGCTTCAGGCTCCAGAAGAAGGTGGCGACCTCGTCCGCCTCGCCCCAGCGGCGGCCGACCGGCAGCACGCCGATCATCACGTCGGCGCGGCGATAGCGCTGTTCCAGCGCATCCAGGCTGAAGGGTCCCCCGTGCGGCCACGGCAGGGTCGCCCACAGGGCGCCGAACGGCAGCTCCAGCCGCTTCGGCGGGCCGAACAGGGCGGCCAGCGGCGAGCGGGAGCCTGACGCGTCCACCACCAGGTCGAACGGGCCGAGCGTGCGTCCGTCGCGCGCCCGCAGCGACGGCCGGCCGGCGCCGTCGCGCTCCAGCGCCGCGACATCGAAGCCGGTCTCGATCGGCACGCCCTCGCCCAGCACCGCCTGATGCAGCACCCCGAACAGGGCCGAGCGGTGGACCGCGACCGCCTGCGCGCCTGGCAGGGCGGCGTAGCGCACGTCCAGCACCACCCGCCCGCGCCCGCACTCGCGCCCGAACATCCGCTCGATCACGCGGCCGTGGGCGCGCAGCTCGGTCTCGAGCCCCAGCGCGCGCATCGCCGCCAGGCCTGTGGGCTGGATCATCAGGCCGGAGCCGACCGGGCGCGGCGTGTCGAACCGCTCGGCCAGCACGACGTCATGGTCCGCCCGCTTCAGCAGCAGGGCGAGCGCCAGCCCCGCCGGGCCGGCCCCGCAGATCGCGACCGAGAGCGCCATCAGGCCAGCAGGGGCGACTCGGCGCCGGAGGTCAACGGGACCGCGCCTGGGCCAGCCTCAGCGGCACAGCTCGCGCGCGTGCTTGACGTCGTCCGGATAGAACCACTCGGCGTTGCGGCGATCGCTGTTAGACCAGATGCTGAAGGAGAAGGGCTGCGGCCCGCCGGGGTACATCTCGGGGCCCGCCTTGACCTCCCAGCCAAGCAGCGACTTGACCGGTTTGCCGAACTCCTTCAGCCACTTCAGTCCCGGCTCGTCGTCCCGCCCCATGCCGAACTCGCGAGGCGAAGCGGTGAGGGTGAAGCCGAACGGCTCGCTGACGTTGTCTTCCTTGAACTGGTAACGGTACTCGACCTCCCAGGTCTCCCCGACGGCGACGGACTCCACCGAGGTGGACACCGAACCTAGAGACTCCTTGGTCTCGCGGGTCTCTTCAGGCGGCGACAGCTTGTCGAGCGGGAAGGCGGCCACCGCTTTCTCGAACTCGAACGGCTCGGCCATGGCGGCGCAGAACCACCGGCTGAGTTCGGAGTTCGGCTTGGCCTGGCGCAGGACCACGTCGGCCGACACCGCCTCCAGTTCGATGTCCGCCTCTGTGTCGATGGCTGCGCCGACCGGGGCCATGTAGTTGACGCCGCGCGACTGCAACCCGTGACCGGCATAGAAAAACAGTCCTGTAGCGGTCGGACCGGCTGAGGCCAGGCGCGCGCCGAAACGTGAGATGGCCCGCTTCATCGCCCCTTGGTCGAGGTCCTTCAGCACCTCCACCTGAAAGCCTGCGTCCTGCAGGGCTGCGGCCATTTGGTCCGCATCACGGGTCGGATTGGCCAAGGGCCCCAACCGCGCGTCGTAGGCGGAGTTGCCGATCACGAGCGCGACCCGCGGCTCCGAGCGTGCGACGCTCGCGCCCAACGCCGCCCAGGCGACCGCTACAGCGAGCAGCACGCGTACCAGCACCGGCCTCTCCCGTCCGAGACGGGCGACCTTACTCCTCCCGACCGCCGGCGTCAGCCGGGTATGGCGCGAGGGTCGGGTCGTCCCCTAAGCTGCGGTGAAAGAGAGGACGAGCATGTCGGGGATCGGGTTTCAGGCGACGCGGCGCGCGGCGCTGGCGGCGGGGCTGGCGGGCGCGGGGCTGGCGGCCTTCGGGGCGCGGGCGCAGACCGGCGGCGCCGCTGCGGCGCTGGACGCCCTGGCGCGCGAGGTGATGGCGGCCAACCCGGAGCAGCCGGCGATCGCGCTGGCCGTGATCGAGAACGGCGAGATCACCCTGACCAAGGGTTACGGCGTGAAAAAGCTGGGCGAGCCTGCGCCCGCCGACGAGCGGACCCTGTTCGGCATCGCCTCCAACACCAAGGCCATGACCGCCGCGGCGCTGGCCATGCTGGTGGAGGAGAAGAAGATCGAGTGGGACGCGCCTGTGACGCGCTACCTGCCGGGCTTCGCCATGAGCGACGAGACGGTCGGCCGGCTGATGACCGTGCGCGACCTGCTGGTCCACCGCTCGGGCCTGAGCCTGGGCGCCGGCGACCTGATGCTGTGGCCCGAGCCGAAGAACCGCGCTCGGGCGGAGCTGGTGGCCGGTATGAAACATCTGCCGATCAGCGGCGGCTTCCGCTCCGGCTACGCCTACGACAACGTCCTGTACGTGGTCGCCGGCGAGGTGGTGGCGGCGGTCTCGGGCATGAGCTGGGAAGAGTTCGTCCGCACGCGCATCTTCGCCCCGCTGGGCATGAGCGACACCCTGCCGTCGCCCGAGGGGCTGGACCCGCGCCGGGCGGCCTATCCGCATGCGCGGCTGGGGCCGCCGATCCGCGGCGTCGGGGCGCAGAAGCCGCTGGCGCTCGATCCGCAGTTCGGCCTGGCCGCGGCGGCGGGCGGCGTGTGGACCCACGCGGTGGACATCGCCAAGTGGGTGCGCTGCCAGCTGCTGATGGGGCAAGGGCCGAACGGCCGGTTGTGGTCGGAAGCGTCGGCGCGCGAGATGTGGAAGCCGCAGACCATCACCGCGTCCACCGACGGCCCCACGCCCGGCAACCCCTCGCGCGCGACGATCGAGGCCTATGCGCTGGGCTGGTTCGTGCGCGACTACCGCGGCGAGCGGCTGCTGACCCACACCGGCGGCCTGGCCGGCTACATCTCGGTCACCGCCCTGCTGCCGGGACGGAAGTCCGGGCTGATGGTGATGACCAACGCCGAGGAGGGCTCGGTGCTGCGCGCCATGCGCTACGGCGGGCTGGACCGGATCCAGGGGCGCTCGGACTTCGACTGGACCGCCGACAGCCTGCGCGTGCAGGCCAAGGCGCGCGAGGATGCGGTCGAGACCTTCAAGAAGACCGGCAGTCCGGTCGGCGGCGGCAAGAAGCCGACCCTGCCGCTGGAGGCCTACGCCGGAGTCTACCGCGACCCGTGGTACGGCACGATCACGGTGACGAAGAAGGGCAAGGCCCTCGCCGTCAGCTTCGACAAGAGCAACGGCCTGGCAGGCAGCCTGGAGCCGTTCGACGGCGACACCTTCCGCACCCGCTTCGCCAACCCCGACATGGAGGACGCCCTGTTCACCTTCGAGGTGAAGGACGGCGCAGTCACCGGCGCGACCGCCAAGCCGCTGTCGCCCCTGGCGGACTTCAGCTTCGACTATCAGGACCTGCGGCTGACGCGGGAGTAGGTCAGCCGACCGGCTCCAGCTCGATCACGTCCAGCACCGACTCGTAGCGCGGCCAGGGGATCACCAGACGCCAGCGGCCGGGGGCGTGCTGTTCGAGAACGGCGGCCACCGCGTTGTCGTGCGAGCCGTACGGAGCCGAGGCCGGCAGGTCGCCCAGTTCGAGACTACCCAGGAACACCATGCGCCCGCGCTCGTCGGGATACAGGGTTCCTACCTGGCGCTGCGAGCCGGTCAGCTTGACGAAGCTTCCGCCGTCGGGGCGGGTCTCGATCCGGCAGCGGAACCAGCCGTAGGCGACGTAGTCCAGGCCTCCCTCGCCCGGAGAGCCCAGCTTGATCGTGCGGCAGCGGAACTCGCCGTTGGGGAAGCCGACCTCGCGCAGCGCAGCGCCGGGCGCCAGCAGCGCCCCGTGCGCCTCCACCTCGCCCGAGTGCTCGCGCCGCGCCTGGCGCAGGGCCTGGGTCCAGGCCTCGCCCAGCCGCTCGAGCCGCTCGTAGTCCTCGGGCGTGACCCGGGCCATCCAGGCGGGCGCGTCGGCGACCGGACCGTCCGGCGGCGGCGGGGGAGCTGGGACGTCGGTGGTGGTGCAGGCCGCGACGACCAGAGCGGCGGCGAGAGGAAGGAGCTTGCGCATTCCCCACCCTCGCGCGGAGACGCGCGCCGCTCAAGCCTTGCGGAACGGGAGCGTCAGCAGGCGGTCCAGGCGGCGTTCGGCAGGCGCGCGGAATTCGTCGAGGCCGATGCGCATGGCTTGATGACCCTCCGCGGGCTGCGCGCGATAGGTGTGGAACAGCCTGTCCCAGGCGCTGAGCAGGGTGCCGAAGTTGCTGTCGGTCTCGGAACGGATGCTCGAGTGGTGCACCCGGTGCATGTCGGGGGTGACCAGCACCCGGCGCAGCGTCCGCTCCAACGCGGAGGGCAGGCGCAGGTCGGCGTGGACGAACATGGCCGCCGCGTTCAACAGGATCTCGAACGCCAGCACCGCCGCGACCGGTGCGCCCAGCGCCACGATCACCGCCGCCTTCCACAGCAGCGACAGGGCGATCTCCAGCGGGTGGAAACGCAGGCCGGTGGTCAGGTCGAAGGCGGTGTCGGTATGGTGCACGCGGTGCAGGCGCCACAGCCAGCCGACCCGGTGAGTGACCAGGTGCTGGGTCCAGACCGCCAGGTCCAGCAGCACGAGGGTCGTAACGAAGGCGATCCAGCCCGGGACGGGGGCCAGGTTGAGCAGGCCCCAGCCGCGCTCCTCCGCCAGCAAGGCCGCGGCGACGCCGGCGGCGGGCGCAAGCAGCCGCAGCAGCAGGGCCGAGACGACCGCAAGGCCGAGGTTGCCGGGCCACCGCCGCAGCCGCTCGGGCGCGCCGCGGCGCGGCCACGCGGCCTCCGCCCCCGCCAGCAGGGCGAAGACTCCGAAGAAGGCGACCGCGCGGAGCAGGAAGTCGGGCAACTGAAGCTGAACCTCCATGCTGAGGAGACCGGTCCAAGTGGCTGCGGCTGAACCCTGAACACCTGGTCGGAACGAACGTCAGCCGCGACGCTGCCCGGCAGCCGGGCCCGCGCTTCGCCCAACGGCCGCGACGTCGACGTGAATCACCCCGCCCGACGTTGCAGCGTCTGCTGTGCGGCGCGTTCCAGGGCGGCGGCGGCGGTTTCGCCGGGTTCCAGCTGAGCTGAGCCCAAGTCGAACTCGGCGACGAAGGGCGGGCGGCCCTGGCCGGAGTCGAAAGCGGTGCAGCCGATCACCGCGGCGATCCGCTCGCCCACCAGTCGCGCCTGCCCCAGGCTGGTGGCGGGCAGGGCGAGCGCGAAGACCTCGGTGGCCAGACGCGCGGCGGTGTCCTCGGCCCGGACCAGGCGCGAGATCATCGAGCCGATCTGGGGCATGGCGCGATCCAGCCAGCCGCCGACGCGGGCGGCGCCGATCTCCGGCCGTTCGGCCACGCGCAGCACGCAGACCGACAGCGGCCGGTTGCGGATCCTGGAGGCGGCGGCGAGGCGTCCTAGGTGGGCGGCGAACAGGTCGCGGGTGAACAGGCCGGTGGCGGCGTCCATCAGCCCGGAGCCGCGCGCGCGCTCCAGCGCCTCGCGCACCGCCGCCTGCCGGCGATAGGCGCGGGCCAAGTCGACGACCCGCCCGGCGGTCTCGGATTCGGGCGCGTCGGGGGCGGCGACGTCGGTGACCCCGCGGTTGAACACCTCGGCGGCGTTCACGTCGGCGTGGCGGTTCAGGTAGAGGGTGACCGGAACGTGATACAGCCTTGTATTGCGGCGCATTCCCGCCGCGATCGACAGGGCCTCGTTCTGGTCGTGACCGCCCCACAGCACCACCGCGTCGAACGGCCGTTCGTGCAGGTAGTCGAAGGCGGTGTAGGCGGTGAAGGCGCCCACGGTCTCGGCGCCCGCGCCCTGCAGCGCGTTGGACAGGGCCAGGAACTTCGGATCGGGGTTGCCGACCGACAGCACCCGCACCGGTCGCTCCGGCTCCATCGGCCGCTCCAGCCGCGCGCCGCGCTCGGCGAAGGTCTCGAGCCTGAGCTCGAACTCCTCTTCGGCGACGGCGGTGCGCACCAGCTGTTCCAGCCGCAGCGCGATCTGCAACGGGTGCAGCGGCGGCGACAGCGCCAGGTCGTAGGAGCGGGAGTCGATCACGCCGGAGGCCGGAACGCCGACCGCGAACACCGGCAGGCGGCGCGGCGCGCAGGCGGCCTTCAGGTGCGCGCCGAACGAGGCCAGCTCGGGCCCTGCGCCGGCCACGTCGACGATCGCCGCCTCGATCTCCAGGTCGGCCAGGGCGGACAGGGCGGGGTAGGGGCCGCGGGCGGTCACCGTGCGCCAGCCCAGCCGGTCGAGCCCCTCGGCGAGCGGACCCGCCAGGGTGTCGTCGGCGGCGACGATCAGCACGCGCGCGTTCGTCGACAAGCCCTTCACCCCCGTCCGGCCAGCCCGATGGAATCTGCTATGGACGATACAGGCCGCTCGGCCGGGGGCAAGCGCGCCCTTCGCCGCGACAGGAGAAATCCCCCCATGCCGCGATCGGGACCGCTGACCGGAATGCGGGTGCTGGAGTTCGCCGGGCTGGGGCCCGCGCCCTTCTGCGGCATGCTGCTGTCCGACCTCGGCGCCGACGTGGTGCGGATCGACCGCAAGGGTACCCAGGCCCTGCTCGGCCGCTTCGACGCCACCGCGCGCGGGCGCCGCTCGGTCGCGCTGGACCTGAAGCGGCCCGAGGCGGTGGAGGCCTGCCTGAGGCTCTGCGAAGGCGCCGACGCCCTGATCGAGGGCTTCCGCCCGGGCGTAATGGAACGGCTGGGGCTTGGGCCGGAGCAGGCGCTGGGGCGCAATTCCAGGCTCGTCTACGGGCGCATGACCGGCTGGGGCCAGACCGGGCCCCTGGCCCAGGCGGCCGGTCACGACATCACCTACCTGGCTCTGTCCGGAGCCCTGCACGCGATCGGCCCTGCGGAGCGGCCCGTCCCGCCGCTGAACCTCGCCGCCGACTACGGGGGAGGGGCGCTGTACCTGGCCTTCGGGGTGCTGGCGGGCGTGCTGTCGGCGCGCGAGACCGGGCGAGGTCAGGTGATCGACTGCGCCATGACCGACGGCGCCGCCTCGTTGATGGCGATCTTCTACAGCCTGAAGGCCGCGGGCCTGTGGGACGACGCCCGGCGCGAGGCCAACCTGCTCGACGGCGGGGCGCCCTACTACCGCACCTATGCCTGCGCCGACGGCAGGCACGTGGCGGTGGGCGCGATCGAGCCGCAGTTCTACGCCCTGCTGCTGGAGAAGGCGGGCCTCAGCGACCCGGCATTCGCCGCCCAGAACGACCGCGCCGCCTGGCCCGAGTTGGCCGACAAGGCCGCCGGCGTGTTCGCGACCCGAACCCGCGACGAGTGGTGCGCCCTGCTGGAGGGCTCCGACGCCTGCCTTGCGCCGGTGCTGTCGATGTCGGAGGCGCCGACTCACCCGCACAACGCCGCGCGCGAAACCTTCGTGGAGGAGGGCGGAGTGGTGCAGCCCGCGCCCGCGCCGCGGTTTTCCGCCACGCCCGGCGCGATCCAGGGGCCGCCGCCGCAGTCGGGCGAGCATACGCGCGAAGCCTTGCAGGACTGGGGGTTCACGCCGCAGGAGCTGGACCGCCTGGCCGAGGCCGGCGCGATCTGACGCCGCAGATTGACGCGCATCCGGCGTAACCGCTTCGCCGCGCGCTGCGAAACAGGTATTTCAGCGGCGGGGCAACGGAGATCCTGGTGGCGATCGTCAGCCAAGAGGCCAAGCGGACCGGCTTCCTCTGTCTCGGCATCCTGAAGCGCGCGTTCGGGCGCCTGTGGGGTCGCGACGTGATGCTCTACGTCGGCGGCGTGTCGTTCTTCGCCCTGCTGGCGGTGTTCCCGGCCCTGGCCATCCTGATCGGCGTCTACAGCGTGCTGTTCACGCCCGAGCAGGCGGGCGCACAGGCCGACGCCTTGGCGCACCTCGTGCCCCACGGGGCGCGCGCCCTGTTCCAGGGCGAGATGACGCGGCTGTCCTCCGCTCCCGCCCAGGCGGTGTCGGCGCAGAGCGCGCTCGCCCTGATCATCGGCGCCTACGCCGCGCACCGGGGCTTCAAGGCCCTGCTGGCGGGGCTGACCTTCATCCACGACGAGGACGATCCGCACGGATTCCTGCGGTTCAATTTCCTGGCCTTCGTGGTGGCGCTGGCGGCCTTCGCCCTGTTCACCGTGGTGTCGGGCGTGATCGTGGCCGCGCGTCTGATCCGCAAGGTGACCGAGATCCAGCCGCTGGAGCGGATGGGGCTGGTCGACAGCGAGTGGATCTGGGCGTCGCTGGGCCTGACCGTGGGGCTGAGCTGCCTGTACCGCTACGCCATGTCCCACAGCGGGCCGGTGGTCTGGCGCGCGGCGGTGATCGGCGGGCTGGCGGCCGCGGTGCTGTCGCTGGGAGCCTCCTGGGCCTCGGCCTTCTACGTCGACCAGATCGTTCAGCTGGGCGCCACCTACGGCTCGATCGCAACCGTAGTGGTGTTCCTGATCTGGTTGTCCTGGAACGTGAACGCGGTGTTCTTCGGCGGGGCTCTGGCCACCGAGGTGGAGATCGCGCTGGACAAGTACCAGGCGGCCAAGCCGGCGGAGCCGGACGCGCGTCCGGCCGCGGTGGCGGGCCTGTCGTCGCCTAGCCGCTTCTGGCGACGGTGAAGATCAGAGTCGCGCCGTCCTCGCGCGTCTCGACCACCTCGTGGCCCGCCTGACGGGCGAAGTGGGGCACGTCGATGCGGGCCATGGGATCGTCGGCCAGCAGCGTCACCCGCGCCCCCGGTTCCGCCCGCTCCAGCGCCCGGCGCAGGCGCAGCGTCGGCGTCGGGCATCGGTGGCCGCGGGCGTCGACCATGACGGGGGCGGGGGGCTCGCTCACAGGCTTCCTTTAACGAATCCGGGCATGGTGTCGCCATGCTCTCGCGCCTCCGCCCCGTCCTCGCAGCCCTGGCGCTCGCCGGCGCCTCGGCCTTGCCGGGACAGGCGCAGACCCCGCGCGTTCCCGCAGAATTCCACCTCACGGCCTATGTCGCCGGCTTCGAGCGGCCGATGGAGGTCCGGCAGTCCGGGCTGAGGCGGCGGATCGACGTCGCCTCAGGCGCGGTGGTCCAGACCTTCGTGGCCGATCGGGGCAGGGGCGCCCTGACGGTGATGACGGCGGCCGGGCGGCGACGGCTGGCCTTCGTGTTTCCGCTGGCGCGCGAGGACGCCATGGCGCCGCTGCCGCTGGACCTGGCGCAGTTCAGGGACGCCCGCCTGACCCGCATCGGCGCTTCTAACGTGGCGGGGCGGCCGTGCGCGGTCTGGCGCTACGCGGGCTGGCTCGGAGGGTCAGGGACGGCGTGTGCGACGCCTGAGGGACTGGTGCTGCAGCTTAAGCCCGACGGACGGAAAACGCCGGTGTTTCAGGTGCTTTCCATCACCTTCTCAAGGCAGGACCCGAAGTGGTTCGCGCCTTCGCCCGACTTCCAGGTGGCGGCGGTCCCCGGCGCCGGCGGCACGACGCCGCCGCTTCCGGCCGGCTGAACGATTCGGTCGCCCGGCGCGTTGATTCGGCCTGAGTTTCAGTCCGGAGATCGGCCATGGCCGCGCGTCCAACCTGGCAGGGGCATCTGCGCCTGTCGCTCGTGACCTGCCCGGTCGCGCTCTACACCGGCACGTCGAAGTCCGGCGACGTCTCCTTCCACCTGATCAACCCGGACACCGGCAACCGGATCAAGATGATCACCACCGACCCGGACACCGGACCGGTCGAGCGCTCGTCGCTGGTGAAGGGCTACGAGTACGAAAAGGGCCAGTACGTCGTCATCGACCCCGGCGAGATCGAGGCGGTGAAGATCGAATCCAACCGGGTGATCGACATCGAGCGCTTCGTCGACGAGGAGGAGATCGACCGGCTGTACTGGGAAGACCCGTACTTCCTGGTGCCCGACGGCAAGATGGCGGCCGAGGCCTATGCGGTGATCCGCGAGGCGATGAGCCGGTCCAAGCGGCTGGCCATCGGCCGGGTGGTGATGCACCAGCGCGAGCGGCTGGTGGCGCTGGAGCCGCGCGAGAACGGCATCGTCGCCTATCGCCTCCGGGCGCACGACGAGGTGCGCAAGCCGGCCGACTTCTTCCGCGAGATCCCCGACGCGGTCCCCAACGAGGCGATGGTGGACATCGCCGCCAAGATCATCGACCAGCTGGCCGGTCCGTTCGAGCCGGAGACCTTCCGCGACCGGTACGAGGACGCCCTGCGCGAGATGATCCAGGCCAAGCTGAAGGGCAAGGCGGCCAAGGTCTCGGCGCCTGAACCCAAGGCGACCGCGCCCGACGACCTGATGGCCATGCTGAAGCAGAGCCTGCAGAAGACCCCCGAGCGCCGCCCGCCGGCCAAGAAGGCGGCTCCGGCCCGCAAGGCGCCCGCCGCCGCCCCGGACAAGCGCCGCGCGGCGGGAGGTCGCCGGGCGCGCTGATGCGCCGAAGGCCCGTTCGCGCTAGAAGCCGCGCGTGACCGGCCCCGCACCCCTTCGGATCGGCGACGTGAGCTTCGACGGCCGCGTGCTCGTCGCGCCCATGACGGGCGTGTCGGACCTGCCGTTCCGGCGCGCCTGCTCGAGGCTGGGCGCGGCCTATGTCGCCACCGAGATGGTCGCCTGCGCCGAGCTGGCCCGCGGCCGCCCCGACGTGGTGCGCAGGGCGGCGGTGGGGGAGGGGCTGCCCCAGATGGTGATCCAGCTGGTGGGCCGCGAGCCCGGCTGGATGGCGCAGGGAGCGCGCATGGCCGAGGCGGCCGGCGCCGACGTGATTGACCTGAACATGGGCTGCCCGGCCAAGGAGGTGACCGGCGCCTTGTCGGGCTCGGCCCTGATGCGCGACCTGGACCTGGCCGAGAGCCTGATCCGCGCGGCGGTGGAGGCCACCTCCAGGCCGGTGACGCTGAAGATGCGGCTGGGCTGGGACGACGCCTCGAAGAACGCGCCGGAGCTGGCCGCGCGAGCGCAGGCGGCCGGGGTGAGGGCGGTCACCGTGCACGGCCGCACGCGCCAGCAGTTCTACAAGGGACAGGTGGACTGGAGGGCGGTCGCGGCGGTCAAGCGCGAAGTCACGATCCCGGTGACGGTCAACGGCGACGTGGTCGACGCGGCGAGCGCGCGCGAGGCGCTGCGGCTGTCCGGCGCGGACGCGGTGATGCTGGGGCGGGGCGTCTACGGCCGTCCGTGGCTGGCGGCGGCGATCGAGCGGGCGCTGGCCGGCGGGACGGCGGACGCCGAGCCGGACCTGCAAGCCCGGCTGGAGATCGTGCTGGAGCACCTGCGCGACAGCCTGGCCTTCTATGGCGACGCGCTGGGGCTGAAGATCTTCCGCAAACACCTGGGCTGGTACGTCGAGCACGCGCCCTGGCCGCAGACGCCGGAGGCTCGCCGCGAGGCCAAGGCGCGACTGTGCCGGCTGGAGAGCGGCGCCGAGGTCGAGCAGGCGTTGGGCGCGCTGTGGGCCGAGCCGCGACAGGCCGCCGCTTGAGGCCGGCGCCCCTTGCGTACAGCGTCGTCTCAGCGTTTCCTTTGGCGAACGAGGGAGTTCGCGCGGTGCGGCGCTTGAGGTGGGTTCACGCGGTCGGTCTGGCGGCGGGTCTGGTTCTCCAGACCTTCGCAGGCGCCGCCGCGGCCGACGCGCCGAAGGTCAAGCCTCGCTACGCCTCCTGCGGCGACGCCGCACCGGAGTTCATCCAGGCTGCGAAGAAGAACGCCGAAACCCTCGATACGATGGAGTGGGTGCCGTTCGGGATTCCGGAGATCGGCTGGGAGACCTACGCGCCTTTGGCGGCGCGCGAGATCGGCACGACCTGCGGCTTCGGCACCCCGGCGTTCGCCCAGGCGCTTGCCGGATTCCAGGCGCGGTTCAACCTGCCGGCCGACGGGGTGTTCGGGCAGGACACCTTCCAGGTGTTCAAGGGCGTGTGGCAGGAGCGCCGGCCGTTCGTGATGGCTCGCGCCGCCGGCCTGTGCCCCGACGGACCGGCCCGCACCGAACTGGCGGCGCTGCCGAAGGAGGAGGAGACCTTCGAGCGCGAGGATCGGGCCTTGCGCGCCGACGTGCTGGACGCCTATCGGCGCATGGTCGCGGCCGCGCGGCGGGATCTGCCGTCGCTGAGGGACGATCCCAAGCTGCTGACGCTGTTTTCCGGCTGGCGCGATCCGCTGGACGACCTGTTCCGCTGCGCGGTGGACGGCGGCTGCGACGGCGCTCGCCGGGCCATGTGCTCGCCGCACCGGACGGGAACGGCGATCGACCTGAACCTCGGCTGGGCACCGGACCACGGGGCGGATTCCACCAATCCGGTGAACCGGCTGCATCAGACCCGAACCGAGGCGTATCGCTGGCTGGTGAAGAACGCGGCGCGGTTTGGTTTCGTGAACTACGTCTACGAGCCTTGGCACTGGGAATGGGTGGGCGAGAGCGCCGCCAGCGCGACCCACGCGGCGGCCGCGGCTGACTGATCCGGCCCCGTCCCGATTGCGCCTAAGATAGATTATGGGAAATCAGAGCGGAACCGTCAGGGTCATGCCGTCGTACGCGGGTTCCACGCCCGGCGGCAGCTCGCGCGCCAACGCCTCGTAATCCAGGTCTATGTGCAGGTTGGTCAGCACGGCGCGCTCGGGCCTGACCTCGGCGATCCATTCCAGCGCACGCTCGACGTGGGCGTGGGTCGGATGCGGCGTCCAGCGCAAGGCGTCGACGATCCAAAGCTTCACGCCCGCCAGCGCCCGCAACGACTCCGGCGGCATGGCCAGCACGTCGCTGGAATAAGCCACCGGCCCGAACCGGTAGCCGACCGAACGGATCGGCCCGTGGTCCTGGTCGAAGGTCGTGACCGGGATCGCGCCGGACGGCCCATCGACGCTCCAGTCCGACCCGTGCGCGGGGATCCGATGCGCCTCACAGATCGGAGGATATCCGAGCTCGCCGTTGAATATGTAGAAGAAACGGCTGGTCAGCCGCTCGTGGGTGAGCTCGTCCATCCAGCACGGCACGCGCCGGCGCATCCGCCCGGCGAACACCCGCAGGTCGTCGATGCCGTGGGTCTGGTCGGCGTGGTCATGGGTGTACAGCACCGCATCGACGCGCCTGACGCCGGCCGCGGCGGCCTGGGTGCGGAAGTCAGGTGAAGTGTCGACGACGATCGTCGTCTCACCCGCTTGATCAATCGTGCTTTTCCGCCGGACCAGCATGGAGCAGCGCGAGCGCCGGTTCTTCGGGTTTTCCGGGTCGCAGGCGCCCCAGTCGCCGTCGGCGCGCGGCACCCCGCCGGAGGAGCCGCAGCCCAGGATCACCACCTCCAGCGCGTCGTTCACGGGCGCGGGATCCGGTCGAACAGGGTGAAGAAGGCCTCTTCCGTCCGCCGCTCCGCCTCCTCTCGGGTCCAGCCGCGGATTTCCGCAAGCTTTTGCAAGACATGGCCAATGTAGGCGGGCTCATTGCGACGGCCGCGAAACGGCACGGGCGCCAGGTACGGACAATCGGTTTCGACGATGATCCGGTCGGCGGGCATGTCGCGGATCACGGCGCGAACGTCCTCGGCGGCCTTGAAGGTGGCGATGCCGGAGACCGAAAACCAGGCTCCCAATTCCGTTCCTTTTCGCGCCAATTCTCGACCACTGGTGTAGCAATGCAGGAGCAATCTGAACGGTCCCCTGGCGAATTCCTCCTCCAGGACCGCGGCCATCACATCGTCGGCCTCGCGGGTGTGGACGACCAGCGGCAGGCCGGTCTGGCGCGCGGCCTCCACGTGGACGCGGAACACCTGCTGCTGCACCCCGCGCGGGCTCCAGTCGTAGTGGAAGTCGAGCCCGCACTCCCCGATCCCGACCACCTTCGGCCGTGCCGCGAGCTCGACCAGCTCGGCGGCTGTCAGCGCGGGATTTTCCTTGGCCTCGTGCGGGTGGGTGCCGACGGTGCACCAGATGTCGGGGTGCGCCATGGCCACGGCGTGGGTGCGGTCGAAGGTCGAGACCCGGTCGGAGATCTCCACCATCAGCCTGACCCCGGCCTCGCGGGCGCGGGCGATCACCTCGTCCCGGTCCTCGTCGAACTGGGGCGCGTGCAGGTTCACGTGGCTGTCGATCAGCATGCGGTCAGGTCCTGAGCGCGCGAAGGTCCGCCAGCGCCGACCAGAACACGTCGGCCCGGTCCAGGTTCAGCGCGTCCGCCTCGCCCGGCGCGCCGGACAGCCGATCCCACAGCGCCGCCCAGCGCTCCACCGCGCGGAGCGGCGGCCCCTCCCCCGTGATCCGCGCCCGCACCGCCTCGGCCCAGCGCTCGAAGAACAGTTCGAACCGGCCCTGCCCCTCCGGCCCGCGAAAGCTGTCGGCCAGGTGCTGCAGCGCCGCTTGCGGCGGCGGATCGCCGGCGACCAGCGAACGGGCCGTGTCGTCCATCTCCAGCGCCTTGGAGCCCGCCAGCCGCAGCGCCCGCCCGGGCGCGCCCTTGGCCATGCCCGCCAGCACCGCGGCCTCGGCGCCGTCCACCGCCGCGCGCCGGGCGACGAAGCTCGCGACCGCAGCTTCCGGCCACGGCTGGAAGGTCAGCCGCCGGCAGCGAGAACGGATGGTCGCCATCAGCCGCCCCGGCGCATGGGCGACCAGAAACAGCACGCCGCGTTCGGGCGGTTCCTCAAGAGTCTTCAGTATCGCATTGGCGGCGTTGACGTTCATGTCGTCGGCCGCGTCGACGATCGCCACCCGGTAGGCCGAGCGCGACGGGGCCTTGGCGAAGAACTCCGGCAGGGCGCGGGCGTCGTCGACGGAGATGAACTTCTTCAGCTTGCCGCCCTCGACCTGGCGCTCCAGCACCATCAGATCCGGGTGCGACTGGGCGGACACCAGGCGGCTGGTCGCCTCCTCCGGCGCGGTCCCGAGCGGGCCGTAGCGATCGTCGGGCGCGGCGCCCAGCAGGCGTCGGGCGGCGCGATAGGCGAAGGTCGCCTTGCCCAGCCCTTCGGCCCCGCACAGCAGCCAGGCGTGGTGCAGCCGGCCGCTGTCGAGCGCGTCCAGGAACGCGGCCTCCACGACCTCGCCGCGCTCGTAGTCGAACACGTCGCGCGGGTGCGGCGGCTCCTCAGCCACCGACGCTCTCCAGCAGCCGGGCCTCGACCGCGGACCAGACCCGCCGGGCCACCTCGTCGGGCGCGCCCAGGGCGTCCACCAGCACGCAGCGGTCCGGGTCGGCCTCGGCGATCGCCAGGAAGCGCTCGCGCAGGCGCTGGTGGAACTCGCGCCCCTTGCTCTCGAACCGGTCGTGCGAGCCGTCGCGGCTCTTCGCCCGCTCAAGCCCCGCCTCCACCGGCATGTCGAAGATCAGGGTCAGGTGCGGCTGGTCGCGTCCGACCACGGCGCGGTCCAGCTGCTCGACCACCTCGGGCGGCACCCCTCCGCCGGCGCCCTGATAGGCGCGGGTCGAATCGGCGAAGCGGTCGCAGACCACCCAGGCGCCACGCTCCAGCGCCGGCCGGATCACCCGGTCCAGGTGGTCGGAGCGCGCCGCGTACATCAGCAGGGCCTCGCAAAGCGGCGACCAGCGCTCGGTCCCGCCCTGCAGCAGCAACGCGCGCAGATCCTCCGCGCCGGGCGAGCCGCCCGGTTCGCGCGTCTGCACCACCTCCAGCCCGCGCGCGCGCAGGGCCTCGACCAGGCGACGCGCCTGGGTCGACTTGCCGGCGCCTTCGCCGCCTTCGAGGGTGATGAAACGCCCGCGCACGGGCCGAACAATGGCGAGTCCGCGCCCCCTTGCAAGGGCGGCCGTTCAGAAAACCGCAGGCGCGACCCGGGCCCGCTCGAATCCCTTGTGGACGGCGCGTTTCAGGGCGGCCTCCGCCTCCTCCCGGCTGGGCCAGGGGCCGAGGTTCACGCGATAGGCCTCCGCGCCTTCGGCCGCGACCGGGGTCACCGCGACGGGATCGTCGCCCAGACGCTCGGCGGCCAGCTCTGCCGCCTCGCGCGCCGGATACTCGCCGGCCTCGACGGTGTAGAGCCGGTCGTCTTCCCCGACTTCCTCGCCCAGCAACCGCACCGCAACCTTGGCGGCGCCCTGGTCTACGAAGCCCAGCTTCTCCGCCGCCGCGTGGGACAGGTCCAGGATGCGCCCGCCCGAGAAAGGCCCGCGGTCGTTGACCCGCACCACCACCGTGCGCCCGTTGGCCAGGTTGGTGACCTCCAGCCGCGTTCCGAACGGCAGGGTGCGGTGAGCCGCAGTCATCTCGCGCATGTCGAAGCGCTCGCCGCTGGCGGTCTTGCGGCCCTGGAAAGCCTGGCCGTACCAGGAGGCGGCGCCGGTCTTCGCGAAGGGCTTGCTCTGGGCCGCCGCCTGGGAGGCGAAGCCGCTCGCCAGGGCGAGCGTCAGGATCGCGCACAGGATGGAAAGGCGGCCGGCCGGCTGGCCCTGGGAAGCGCGCGGCATACGCCCCGCTCCTTGCGGCGTCCGCCTCGGCGGACCGGATAAGGCGAAGCTACCAGCTGCGCCGTAATCCGGCAAATCGGCCGAACGCCGTTCGCCTCCCCTCCCCTGTCCGCGCGGGCTTTCCCCTGCTATCAGCCGGGCGAGGACGGGTGGCCGAGCGGTTTAAGGCAGCGGTCTTGAAAACCGCCGTAGGTGAGAGCCTACCGTGGGTTCGAATCCCACCCCGTCCGCCACATCCGCTCGTCGCCCCTTAGTGTCCCGGCAGGGGTCATCCCGCCACGGTCTTGCAGGAACTGACGTTTCGCGCGCACCGGTACCGCCTCTGTCCGGGAATGGGTCCCAACCCGTGCTTGATGTTGGGGTTCTCGTGTTCGGTGCCCGGACGCTTTCCATAGCCGCATCCGAAAACCAGCCAGCCCCGATATTCGCCCAAGTCACGGAGTTCCTCGCCCTGGCTGCACGCTTGGGCCACCCCGCTTTGCCAGTTGGGCTTTCCTGGCCGCACCCAGGTGTTCTGCAGCGGGCCGTAGCAGACGTATTCATTCAGCTTGGCGTTGTACATCTTGCACACCACCATCGCCTCGTCCCAGTCCACGACCTCGAAGGACCAGGCCGCCCCCTTCTTCGGCGCGACGGCCGACTGAGAGCCGCTCCCGGAGCCGCCGCTCGGCTTCATCGCCACGCCTGAACCCGGCTGGCGCATCGCGGCTTGCGGGCCCGCCTGCGCAAGCTTGGCGTTTTGTGCCGCTTGCGCAGTCTTGGTTTGCTCGGCCTTCTGTTGCGCCGCTTGCGCGGTGTTCGCCTGCACCTGGGTGGTCGGCGCCTTCGGCGCCGCGGGAGCCGCCTGCGCCTGGCGAGCCTGTTGCTGGCGCGCGGCTGCTTGCTGAAGTCTCTGCTGCTCGGCCTGAGCCTGTTGCTGGCGCCTTTGCGCCTCCTGCGCCTGCCGTTGTTCCTCCGCCCGGCGAGCGTCCTCGACCATCTGGCGGCGCTGCGCCTCGCCTTGCTGAGCTATCGCGTCGATGGGCGCGTTGAACTCGTTATAGCCGTCGATGCCGCGGTTGATCGCTTCCGCGCTCTGTACGACTCCACTCCAGAAGGCGCTGCGGTCCTGCTCCGCTTGCCGGATCGCGTCCTCGCTTTTGTACACCGTGGTGTAGACGTCCAGGATGCCGAGGTCTTTCCAATCGCGCCACTTACCGTTCTTGTAATGCTGGATGGCGTGTTCCAGACGGCCCGAATAGGGCGCCCGCCAGAGCAGCCGCGTCCATAGCTTCTTCTCCGGATCCCAGTGCGGATTGGTCGCGACAGAACCGTCGGTCTCTACATAGTGCCCCTGCGGCATTCGGGTTTTGGGGTCCAGGACGTACTCGCTCACGGCCAAGCCTGGGCTGAGAACCTTCAGTCGCTTGCCAGGCACGACCCAGTCGAAGCGCTTGAAGTCCGAATACCCTGTAATCGACTTGTGGCTGTACTTGACCCCCGTGATCTGGGCCCACACGCCCCAGCATGCGGCCTGCCGGCACACCGTGGTCGGCGGCGGCGCGTCTGGAGATGGGGCCGGTTTGTCGGCCTGGGGCGCGGCAGGTGCGCCGTTTATCGCGACCGACAGGGAGTTCTTGACGCCGGCCAGGAAACCCGGCCCCTCGTCGGTCTTCGGCGGCTCCTCTTGTTTCGCCGAAGCGAGGCCGCCCAACGAGGCGAGCAGCCCGCCCCCCTTGGAGCCCGCGGTCGGTGGCGGAGCCCCCGGTTTCCCGCCTAGCAGGCGCTGCTCCTGATCGAACCACGCCTTGGCGGACCCCTGGTTCTTCTTCACGCCCCAACCGTTGGCGTAGAGCACGCCCATGCCGTGCACGGCGCGAGGCTCGAGTTCCGCCGCGGCGAGTTCCAGATACTTGCGGCCCTGTTCATAATCGCGCGTGACGCCGTAGCCCTCGACATAGGCCAAGCCGACCAAGGTCATGGCGACGACGTCGCCTTTGTCCGCCGACGTCTGCGCGGCCGGCAGACGTGCAGGAAAACCGGCCTTGGCGAGCAGATCCGCAACCCCGGCGGTCCGAAGCTCGGTCTCGGTGATCCCCCACTTCGCGTATGGGGACGGTTTCGCGGACGCAGCGGGAGTGCGCTTCTTGGGGGCGGCGCTGACATCAATCGGCGAAAGCGCGGCCAAAGCGCAGGCGGTCAGGACGAGCAACGCGCCCCAACGTCTCGAATGCAACATGAGAACTCCCCTCTTTCAGAGGGTAACCCCATCCTTCAGCATTCCGCTAGGCGGCAAACACCCAGACGGCCGTGTGCCGCAGCCCTTAACCTCGGCCGCCGCCGCGCACACCGCCGGTCGGCTGCGCCCCCGCCAGACGCGCCCGGTCCCCTGCCGACAGGTACATCCGCGCGGCCGCCCGCCGCTTCGCCGCCCCCTCTTCCCCCCGTCCGGCGCGGTCCAGGGCGTCGGCCCAGGCCAGGTGAAGCGCGCCCCAGCGGGGCGCCCGGTCGGCCGCTTCGGCGTAGGCCGCGAGCGCACGGCGCAGATCGCCCTTGCGGGCCCTCGCGTCGCCTTCCAGCTTTCGCGGCTCCGCCCACTTCGGCGCCAGCCGCGCGGTTTCGCGGGCGAGCGCCAGCGCGCCGTCCGCATCGCCCCGCCGCAGCTTCGCCTCGCCCCACGCCTGTCGAGCGAACGGCGACTTCGGCGCGAGCTCGACCGCGCGCGCGTAAAGCCGGTCGGCGGCCGATCGGTCGCCCGCCACCTCTGCGATCTCGGCTTCGGCCGCGCGGCAAGGCGCGCAATCGGCGGCCAGGGGCTCGGCCGCAGGCGTCGGCGACTTGCCGTCGCCGATAGGAGCGGCCAGCGCCGCGCGCGCTCCGGCCACGTCGCCGAGCCTCGCCAAGCCCGTCGCCCGCATGGCGCGATAGTCTGCCGAGCCAAGCATCTGGGCGTAGAGCATCCGGCGGTAGCCGCCGTAAGGGGCCGCGCCCTCCGCCGCCCGCCACAGGGCCTCGGCCCTGGCGTAGTCTTGCGCGGACCACGCGATCAGCGGCTCGGCCAGCACGCCGACGTAATCCCGATACGCCGGCAGGATCTCCAGCGCCCGGGCGTGCGCCGCCCGGGCGGCCGCCGCGTCATGCAGACGAGCCAGGTCCCTGGCGGCCAGCATCATCGAGTAGCTCGAGCAGTTGCTGCACGCGAGCGGCGGCTGGTCGGGCGTCGGCTCCGCGGCGCTCTCGTCCAGCTTCGCAGCGGCGGCGAAGTCCGCCCGGCGGGCGACCGCGGATGCGCGCACCTGCTTCTCGTGCAGCGCCGCCCACCAGGGGGCGAGTTCGGCCTCGGCACGGTCGCTCGCCAGCAGTCGGGCTGTCCGTTCCAGCACCGCGGAGGCGTCCGCGATCCGCCCAGAGCCGATCAGCGTCTCCGCGTGAATGTAGGCCGCGTAGGCGTTGCCGGGGTCCAGCGCCACAGCCCGCTCGGCCTTGCGCAGCCGTCCCGCCTCGCCCGTTTCCAGCCTCGCGCTCTCCGCCAGCGCCCACGCCCGTTCTCGCCGCGCGCCCTGGTTGGAGAGCTGGTCGAACAGCGCCATGGCTTCGTCCCGCTTGCCCTGCTTCTCCAGCCAGCGCGCGTAGCGGTCGGGGGCCACGTCCTTGAGAACCAGCAGCGCCACCTCCTGCACCGCCGCCTCCAGTTCCGGCGCAGGCTTCACCACGGTGCGCCCAGGAGAATTGCCGCCGCGCGCCGTCACGGCGACGTCGCCGGTCGGGGTTCGAACGATCTCGCCCGATATCCGGGTCTCGCGGCCCAACCAGTCGCGCAGCATCGCCCGCACGTCGGCCAGGGACACGCCGGTCTGAGGTATCTCCAGCGTCGGGCTGTCCTCCCAGTCGCTGGCGAAGGACGACGGCGCGCGCGCCGACAGCGGGTCTGCTTCCTGCACGGCGGCCAGGGCGTCGCCGACCTTGATCGCCGTGACCTCGCCGGTCAGTCCCCTTTCGGCCAGTTCCGCCGGCACGGAGAACGGCTCCAGCACCAGGCGATCGCTGCGCGACGCCTCCCACGCCAAGGCCGCCAGCACGCCCGCCGCGGTCAATCCCGCGAAGCCGGTCAACAGCTTCAGCAGCAGGCCCGTGCGCTCGCTGGCGATCTGCGCCCGGACCAGCCGTCGCTGGTCCAGGATCAGCGCCCGTGCGCTCGCCTCCAGCGCCGGGGCCGAGGCGGCGGCGCTGAGCGCCAGCTCCACGGCGTCCAGCGTCTCCGGCGTGTCGTCACCGTTTCGACTCACCCGACCGCCCCTGATCCGTCGCCGTGAGCCTAGCTCCGCCGGCCGACAGGGCAAGTCGCCCCCGCCTAACCGCCCAGGAGCACCCACGCGGGCGCGTGGTCGCTGGCGTCGGGCTCGCCGCGGGTCCAGCGGTCGACGCCGGCGCCCCTGAGCCTGGGCGCGAGCGATTCGCTGATCAGCAGGTGGTCGAGCCGGAGCCCTGCGTCCCGCTCCCAGGCGTTGCGCAGATGCTGCCAGAAGGTCCACGGCGGGGGCGCCGGATGCAGGGCCGCGAGCGCGTCGGTCCAGCCCTGGGCCAGCAGCCTTTGGTATTGGGCGCGCGGCTCGGCTCGCAGCAGGGCGTTTTTGGACCAGGAGCGGGTCGAGTAGATGTCGGCGTCGGTGGGCACGACGTTGTAATCGCCGGCCAGGACCGCGGGGACGCCCACCCGCTTCAGCTCCGCGGCGTGGGCGATCAGGCGCTCGAACCAGCGCAGCTTGTAGTCGAACTTGGGCCCGGGCCACGGGTTGCCGTTAGGCAGGTAGATCGAGGCGATCAGCACGCCCTCGACCGCGGCCTCTATATAGCGGGCCTGCACATCCTCGGGCTCGCCCGGCAGGGCGGTGCGGGTGACCAGCGGCTCGCTGCCGCGCGCCAGGATCGCCACCCCGTTCCAGCTCTTCTGTCCCACCCAGGCGGCGCCGTAGCCGGCGGCCCGGATCGCCTCGAGCGGGAACGCCGGGCCGACGGTCTTCAGCTCCTGCAGGCAGACCACGTCCGGCCGCTCGCGTTCGAGCCAGGCCAGCAGATTGGGGAGCCGGCGCACGACGTTGTTGATGTTGTAGGTGGCGATCTTCACCCCGCCTCAACGCCCGAGCAGGTGGAGCGTCACCACCCGCCGCTGCGGCGCGCGCCGGTGCTCGAACAGATAGAGCCCCTGCCAGGCGCCGAGCGTCATGCGTCCGCCGGAGACGGGAACGGAAAGCTGCGTCTGGGTCAGAGCCGCGCGGATGTGGGCCGGCATGTCGTCCGGTCCCTCGGAGTCGTGCCGGTAGAGGCCCGGCTGCTCGGGGGCGATCCGTTGGAAGAACGCCTCCAGATCGGCCCGCACGTCCGGATCGGCGTTCTCCTGGATCAGCAGCGACGCGGAGGTGTGCCGGCAGAACAAGGTCAGCAGGCCGGTCTCGAAGCCGGACTCCCGGACAAAATCCGCCGCTTCCCGCGTGAACTCGTACAGGCCGCGCCCGCGGGACGCGATGCTGACGCTGCCGAGCCTCTGATCCATCCGCGAGCCGCCGGGGCGGGCCTTCCGCCCCGGCTTCCTTCTCCTACAGCAACCAGTCCGGCGTGTTGGTGGAACCGTTGACCAGGATCGTCAGGTCCGCGATCCCGTCGCCGTTCACGTCCAGCAGCACGGTCGTGGTGTTGGTCCCGGCCGAATAGCTGATCGCCGCCTGCCCCGCCTGGCCGGTCAGGCCGCCCGTGACGAACACGAACGCCTGGTCGCCGCCCACCAGGGTGTTGGCGTCGATCGCCCGCAGGTCGATCTTGTCCACCAGCTTCTGGAAATCGAGGATCCGGTCGGTCGATCCGTCCAGCGCGTCGTTTCCGAACACGAAGGTGTCGGGCCTGACCCCGCCGGAGA
>Ga0196974_1000126_pt1 | contig 29567 bp, 29 predicted proteins | sample S1_1013CmetaG_FD_155477 | JGI IMG/M metagenome (GOLD analysis project Ga0196974, IMG submission 155477) | Soil microbial communities from Anza Borrego desert, Southern California, United States - S1_10-13C | ecosystem: Environmental > Terrestrial > Soil > Desert | place: USA: California...
GCCGGCGGGGGGGGGGGGGGGGGGGGGGGGGGGGGGGGGGGGGGGGGGGGGGCGGGGGGGGCGTGCCGCAGCCGCGCCGTTCGGCCTCCCGGCTCGCTTGACGGAGGCTCGCTGCCGACGTCCACTTCGGCCGGTAGGCAGACCTGTATCGGCCTCCGCCGAACGGATTCGAAGCACAGAACGGAGGACGCCATGCCGCCGGACGGTCAGCATGACCCCAAGACGCATGGTCCCGCCAAGGCCGACCTGATCAAGGCCGCCGGTTACCTGCTGGTCGGATTCGGCGCTCCTGTAGCCCTGGCCTTCCTATACCCGTTCTACCGTCGCCGCGGCTCTTCCATGTGGGACCACATGGAGCAGACCGACGACCATCTCACCGTGCTTTTGGTCGGAGGCGCTGTGGGAGTCGTCATGCTCGTCGCGGGCTTCGTGCTCATCAACCTGGCGCCGGGCTCGACCAGACGCTGAGCACGCCTGCGTTCCAGGCGCACCTCGAACGGCACCGGTGTTTCGCGGATCGGGTCGGGAGGCGTTCCGACCCACCCCCAGCCGTAGATCGGTTCGACCGGCAACGTTGTCGGCGCGGGCTCCTGCCGGGCGGGCGGGGTCATGGCTCATCCCGCCGCCGCCTCGCCCCCCCGCGCCTCCGCCGCGCGCGTGCGCCGCGCCACCATGAAGGCCAGCACCACGGCGAACACGCCGACGACGGCCGAGTACAGGAAGAAGGTGGTGTATCCCGCCGCCAGCGAGGCCGCGCTGACGCCGGTTTTCTCCGCGCCCGATGCCAGGGCGCCGACCGGCATGTCGGTGAACAGCATCCGCAGGGGCGCAGTCGCGCCGCCCTCCTCGGCCGCGTGCGCCGAGCCTTCGACGATGCGCCCGGACTGGGTGGCGACCAGCCGCCCGGGCAGGCCGTACAGCGATGAGAACAGGGCGTACTGGACTGCGGTGAAGCCGATCGAGGTCAGGCTCGACATGTAGGCGATCAGGGCCGTGCCGGCGAAGCCGCTGGCGGCGTTGTCGATAGAGTTGATCACCGCGAACTGGGTGAAGTCGGTCCCCTGCCCGGCCAGCCAGATGAAGCCCAGGTTCGACAGGGGCCCGGCGAACGAGCCGATCACCAGGGTGCGCAGTATGCCTAGCCGCGCCACCGACACCGCGCCCAGGAACACGCCGACCGAGGTGCCGATCACGCCCCACAGCTTGCGGGCCTCGGCGATCTGGATCTTGTCGAAGCCGAGGTCGGAGAAGAACGGCCCGGTGATGTTCAGCACGAAATCGGGCAGGCGGTAGACGCAGATCAGGGCCAGGATCAGCCCGGCCATGCCCGCATGGTTGCGCCAGAACGCCATCAGCGGCGCGATGAACGCCTCGGACAGATACACGCCCGGCCGGGTCTTGCGGCCCGGCAGGGGCAGCACCGACAGGGCGATGACCACCAGCCCGACCAGCGCCGCGCTCAGTTGCAGCCACACGCCGTAGGGTCCGCCCCAGGCCTCGATCAACCCCTTCTCGGCGCCCTCGCTAAGCAGGCCGACGCCGCGCAGCAGGCCCGCGCCGAAATCGACCTTGCCGGTCAGGGCCGAGCCTAGCACCAGGGCGCCGATCACCAGCACCGCCAAGCGCACCAGCCATTCGACGATCTGCAGGGGCAGGGGCTGGCTGACGCCCTCGTCGGGGATCGGCCGCACCGTGTGCTTCTTCTCGCGCGGCGCCAGCAGCGCCCCGGCCGCGCCCAGCGCCATCAGCCCGGCCATCACCGCGTAGGAGAGGTTCCAGTTGTAGATCTCGGCCAGCACCAGCGGCAGGGCGCCGGCGGTGATCTGGGCGGCGCGGAAGCCGTACTGATAGGCCGCCGCCATCACCCCTTGCGTCTCTTCGTCAGACACCTCGATGCGCCAGGCGTCCACGACCACGTCCTGGGTGGCGCCCGCGAAGCCGACGCAGACGGCCGCCAGCACCATCGCCATCAGCGACTGCCCGGGGTCTCCGACGGAGATGGACCACAGGCCCAGCGCGATCAGCGCCTGCACCACCAGCATCCAGCCGCGCCGGTGCCCGACCAGGCGGGTCAGCACCGGGATGGTGGTGCGGTCCACCACCGGGGCCCACAGGAACTTGAAAGAGTAGGCCAGGGTGGCGATGCTGAAGAAGCTGATCGCCGACAGGGTCACGCCCGCGTCGCGCATCCATATCGACAGGGTGTCAAACACCAGCAGGAACGGCAGGCCCGACGAGAAGCCGAGCAGCAGCATGGCCAGCGCCCGCCGCTCTCCGAACCGCGCCACGGCGGAGAACAGGTTGCCTTTGCGCGGGTTCGCGGACTTGTCGGTCATGGAGCGGCCTCGTGCTCGGCCGCCCTGGGCGACCAAATCAGGAGGCGAGCTTCACCCGCCCGTCGCGGTTCGTCCAGCGCGCGGGGCGACGCGGCGCCGCCAGGGCTACGCGATGTAAGCTTCCGGGGCGTCACCCCGGTCGCGACCTGGTCGCGAACACCGCCCGCGTGACCTCCACGAAACCGGCGACCGCCGCGTTCGCGGGCTCGTCGGGAACGCCGAGAAAGATGGCGGTCTGCTCTGTGACGTCGTCGAGCGGCACGTAGGCGACTTCGCCCCAACCGAGCTTTCGGAAGGACCGCGGCACGATGGAGACGCCGATCTCGGCTTCGACGAGGCCCACGATGGTCAGCCACTCGCGCGCATGCACGGCGATCCGGGGATCGAAGCCGGCGCGTCGAAAGAGATCGCGGATCTGGTCGTGCAGGCTCGGCGCGACCTCCCGGGGGAACAGAATGAACGGCGACGCTTCGAGCGCCTTCAGCTCAAGGCTTGGAGAAGCGCTGAGCGGATGACCGGGGGGCAGCACCGCGATGAACGGTTCTCTGTATATGCGCTCGAACTTCAGCCCCGAAGCGGATGCGGGGGGCATGCGCAGGAAGCCCGCGTCGATGCGTCCCTGCTGAAGTTGCGCGATCTGGTCCGCGGTCGAGAGTTCGCGAAGCACCAGCTCGACCCCCGGACGGACGCTTCGATACGAGCGGACGACTTCCGAGAAGGGGGAAAGCAGCGCCGATGCGGCGAAGCCGATGGTGAGCCGGCCGACATCGCCGGAAGCGGCTCGCCGGGCTGCGTTCACCCCTTGCGAGACCTGCTCCAGGCTCCGGCGGGCGTATGCAAGGAAAGCCACGCCCGCCTCGGTCAGCCGCACGGCAGGCCGTCTGGTGAACAGCCGCTCTCCCACGATCCGTTCGAGCTGCTGTATCTGCTGGCTCAGAGGGGGTTGAGCCACGCCCAGCCGCTCCGCCGCGCGCCCGAAGTGCAGATGCTCAGCGACCGCGACGAAGTACCGAAGATGGCGCAACTCGACGTAGCTCATATGAAATTCGTATCGCGACCCGCGCGGTTATTAAATAGACCGGCGGACGTCGGGTCGATAGATTTCCTCGCACCACACGGTGCGCGGCAGTCCTGAGGCGACGATGACGTTCAGAGCATGTGCGGCGGGCGCCGGCTTGGCGCTGGGCCTGGTCCTTTCAGGTTGCGCCGCGCTGCCTCGCGAGGAGCCGCCATCGCTGGCGGAGGCGGCTGCGGAGCAGGCGATCGCTGAGGGCGGAATGCCGGGCGTCGCGGTTCTCGAGATCAGGAACGGCCGAATCTTCAGGGAAGCCGTCAGAGGCGTCCGCGCCGCCGGCGGCTCCGATCCGGTTCGGCCGGGGGACGTGTGGCACCACGGCTCCAACGGCAAGCCGATCACCGCGACCCTCGTCGCCCGCCTCGTCGAGCGGGGACTTCTGTCGTGGGACGCGCCGCTGCGGGAGCTGCTTCCCGAGCTCGCGGCCGGCATGCGTCCGGAGTTCCGTGACGTGACGCTCACCCAGCTGCTGTCGCATCGCTCAGGCCTCGCTTCCGAGAGCGACAGCGCCTTCATCCAGGGTTTCTTCGACGACGCCCGCTCTCTGCCGGAGCAGCGGCGCGCCTATCTGCAGCGCGCGCTGTCGGAGGAGCCCGCCGTGCCCGCCGGCGCCTACAACTACAGCAACACGGCGTTCCTGGTCGCCGCCGCCGCGGCGGAGCGGGCGACGGGGCGCAGCTTCGAGGATCTCGTCCGGGCCGAGATTTTCCGCCCGCTGGGGATGCGGACCGCGGGCTTCGGCCCGACGCGGATCGGGCAACCGCTGGGACATGAGGACGGCGCGCCCCTCACCGGGCCGAGGGCCGACAATCCGCTGATGTGGGCGCCGGCCGGCGCGATTCACATGAGCCTGTACGACTACGGCCTGTTCGTGATCGACCAGATGCAGGGCGAGAGGGGCCGGGGAAAGCTGCTTAAGGCGAGCACCTACCGCTTGCTTCACCAGCCGGTGCCGGACCCGACGGGCGCGCGCAGCAACGGGCTCGACTGGGGCGTGCGGCAGGAGCCCTACGGCCGCCATCTCATGCACGCGGGCTCGAACGGCTACTGGGTGGCCGTCGTCAGCGCCGCTCCGGACGTGCTCAACGCCGCGATCGTGGCCGGCAACGCCGAGGGCGCGAACGGCGAGAGAGCGGCGGCGCGCGCATTGAAGCTCGTCAGAAGCGCCTGGCCCGCGCAGCCCTCAGCGCCCGCCGCTACCGCACGGCCTTAGGAAGCGAGCTTCACCCGCCAGTCGCGGTTCGTCCAGCGCGCCAGGGCGACGCGGAGCGCGGACGGTTCCAGCGGCTTGGTCAGGAAGTCGTTCATGCCCGCCTCCAGGCAGGCGCGGCGGTCCTGCTCGAAGGCGTTGGCGGTCAGGGCCACCACCGGCGTCTGGTCGCCGCGCGCGCGCATCGCCCGGGTCGCGGCGGGGCCGTCCAGCCCCGGCATGCGCATGTCCATGAACACCAGGTCGTAGCGGGCCCGCGACAGCGCCTGCAGGGCTTCGCGCCCGTCGCCGGCGGTCTCCACCGTGCAGCCCTCGCGGCGCAGCAGGGTTGTGACCAGCAGCGCGTTGACCGGGTTGTCCTCGGCCAGCAGCACCCGCACCCCCGCGACCGCCGCCGGGGCCACGCGCTCGTCGTCCGTGACGGGCGCGCCCGGCGCCGCGGAGGCGCCGTTCAGCACCGCAAGCACGCGGGTGGCCAGGGAGGCGCGGCGCAGCGGCTTGATCAGATAGCCGGCGTAGCCCGCGCTCCGGTACTTCTCGATCAGTTCCCGTTCCTCGGGCTTGAGCAGGATCAGCGCCTTGCGGCCCTTGGGCCTGGGCGCCAGCGGCGCCTCGCCCGCCAGCGCGTGGTCGATCAGCACCACCGCGTCGTGGCTCGCGGCGCGGGCCGCGGCCTCGATCGTGTCGGCGACGACCGCGGTCCCGCCGCAGGCGCCCACCTGGCGCGCGGCCGCCTCGCCGACCGGGAAGGACGGGGAGGCGATCGCCACCGCCAGCCCTTCAAGCGCCTGTTCGCGCGGCTCGGCGTCGGCGCTGCGGAAGGGGGCCTCGAACCAGAAGTCGGAGCCTTCGCCGACCGCGCTGGCCAAGCCGACCCGGCCGTCCATGGCGTCGACCAGCCGCTTGACCACCGCCAGCCCCAGCCCCGCCCCGCCGTAGCGGCCGGCGTGGGACGGGTCGGCGTGGCCGAACTCCTCGAAGATCACGTCGCGCGCCTCGGCCGGCACGCCGGGGCCGGTATCGCGTACCGAGAAGCGCACCTTGCAGGTTTTGCCGCGTCCGCCCTCGCGGGTCACCGCGATCAGCACCCCGCCGCTTTCGGTGAACTTCACCGCGTTGCCGGCCAGGTTGAACAAAATCTGCCGCAGGCGCCCCTCGTCGGCCAGCAGGGTGGCGGGCACGTCGCCGGCCACCGACCAGGCGAGGTCCAGTCCCTTTTCGTGAGCCTTGGGGCTGAGCAGCTCGGCCACGCCCTGGACCACCCGCTCGACGTCGACCGGCGCGGTCTCCAGCTCCAGCTTGCCGGCCTCGATCCGGGCGAAGTCCAGCAGGTCGTTGACCAGGCCCAGCAGGTGCTCGGCCGACTCCCGCGCGTTGGCGACATAGGCGCGCTGGGCCCCGTCCATCTTGGTGCGCGCCAGCAGCCCCAGCATGCCGATCACCCCGTTCAGGGGGGTGCGGATCTCGTGGCTCATGTGGCGCAGCAGTTCCTCGCGCGCCTTGAGCTTCTGGTCGGCGTCGGCGGACATGGCTTCTCCCGTCTCGGACCGGCAGAGCCTCGCACGGGAGCGTTAACGCCCGCTCAAACGAATGAAAATCAGCGCGGTTCGGCCACGTCGACGAACACCTCGGTCCGTCGGCGCAGCGGTTCCTGGCGGCCGCCGGCCTTGATCGCGCCGGCCTCGCCCGCCGCCGAGACCTCGAACGCCGGGGCGGGCCAGCCCTGGGCGGTGAAGGCGTCGACCACGCGCTTGGCGCGCGCCTCGCTCAGCGCCCGGTTCAGCTCGACGGGGCCGTCGGCGTCGGCTAGGCCGACCACGCGGATCGCCTGCACCTCGCAGCCCTTCAGCGCCGAGGCGGTGTCGGTCACCAGCTGCTGGGCGGCGGGGCTCAGGTGGTCGGCGCCCTTGTCGAAGTAGATCGGAAACGCCGCGTCCTCGCACGGCCCCCGCTCCACCACCAGGTCGGCCCGCCGCTTGAACGGGTTCTGCGCCGCGCAACCCGAAACCGCGACCGCGGCTCCCAACAGCGTCGTAAACGCCAGGCGTTTCATGTTCAGCTCCCCTCCCACGGAAAGGGCGACCGGAAATCTCCGGCCGCCCTTCTCCTGATGACGGTCCCGGTCAGTAGCGCCGCTGACCGTTCTCCCAATAATAATAGCCGGTCCGCGCGTCGTAGTAATAATACCGCCCGGACCCTTGGTCGTAATACTGACGGCGGTTGACGTCGTTGTTGCGGTTGGCGTTGGCCGCCCCGGCCACCGCGCCCACCGCGGCGCCGATCGCGGCGCCGGTGCCGGCGTCGCCGTCGCCGACGTTATTGCCGATCACGCCGCCCGCGATCGCGCCGACAGCCGCCCCGGTGGCGGCGCCGCGGGTCACGGCCGGGTCGCTGGAGCAGGCTGCGGTGAGCAGGCCGGCCCCCGCGAGAGCGATCCAGGTCTTCTTCATGCGTACTCTCCATACTTCGCCCCCGAGGCGAGAACGCTGGCGCTCCGGGGCGGTTCCCGGCCTATTCCTTGGCTTGACAGTAGGTTAAGGTGCCCGCGAAGCGGGGCCGTTCGACCCTGCGCGCTTGTCTTTGGGGTGAGGAGGACACCATGCGTATGCCCGAAGCGGCCCGATCGGCCGACCACGGAGGGGGCCCGGTCTGGGCCAAGGCCAACCGCAGCGGCGGCGGCGGTTCGCCGTTCGCGTTCATCGGCTTGCTGCTAGGCCTGATCGGGGCGCTGACCATCGGTCTGGCCGTCTGGAAAGGATCGTTCGCCGCCGGCGGCGCGACCATCGACGGCTGGATCTCGCCGGTCACCGGCCAAATCGGCAAGCTGACGGGCGGGGCCAAGAAGGACGAGGCCGAGGTGGTGCAGACCGCCGCCGCCGCGCCCGCTCCGGCCGAAGCCGTCGCCGCGGCCTCGCAAGCCGCCGCCGACGCCGCGCAACCCGCAAAGAAGTAAGGCGGAACCGGGCCGTTCAGGCCCGCGTTCCCGGCCCATGACCGACGTCGCGGGCCGGCCCGAATCCGCACTGCTCACGCCGCACGTCGCGTTGCGGCGCGTGGAGATCGTGGTCAATCCGATGTCGGGGGGCACCGGCCCCGAGGCGGCGACCGAGGCGCGCGATCTGCTGCGCGCCTACGAGCTGGAAGCCAACGTGGTGGAGGCGGAGCCGCCCCGGGTGGAGGCGGCGATCGAGGCCGCCTTCGCCACCAATCCCGACGTGGTGTTCGTGCTGGCCGGGGACGGCACCGCGCGCACCGCCGCGGCCATGGCCGGGCTCGACGGTCCGCTGGTCTCGCCCTTGCCCGGCGGCACCATGAACCTGTTGCCCAAGGCCCTCTACGGCACCGCCGACTGGCGCGTGGCCTTGCACCGCGCGCTGACCGAGGGGCTGGAGCGCACCGTCTCCGGCGGCGAGGTGGCGGGGCGGCCGTTCTACTGCGCCGCGGTGCTGGGCTCCCCCGCCCTCTGGGCGCCGGCTCGCGAAGCGGTGCGCAACCGGCGCCCGACGCTGGCCTATCTGCACGCCCGCCGCGCCATGCGCCGCGCCTTCACCACCCGGGTTCGCTTTAAGCTTGACGGCGAGGAGTTCCACCGGGCCGAGGCGCTGGGTCTGCTGTGCCCGCTGATCTCCAAGGCCATGGACGAGCCCACCGGCCTGGAGGCCGCGCTGATCAAGCCCTCGCGCGCGGCCGAGGTGTTCCGCCTGGCCGCGACCGCGGTGTTTTCCGACTGGCGCGACGACGCCTCGGTTGAAACCCGCGTGATCCAGCGGGTCGACGCTTGGTCGCGCCAGCGCATTCCGGCCATACTCGACGGCGAGCCCGTCCAGCTTCAGCCGGAGGTCGAAGTGAAGTTCCTGCCCGTCGCCTTCCGCGCCCTGGCGCCGGCCCGCGACCTCAGCCCGGCCGGCGGATCGGCCTGAGATGCGCCGGATAGTCCAGTTCTCCGACGTCCACTTCGGCGTCGAAAACGAGCAGGCGGTCGCCGCCGCCCTCGATTTCACCCGCGCAACGCCGCCGGACCTGGTGCTGATCACCGGCGACATCACCCAGAAGGGCTATCGGCGCGAGTTCGCCGCGGCGGTGGAGTGGATGCGGGCCATGCCCGAGCCGGTGTTCCTGGTCCCGGGCAACCACGACGTGCCCTACTGGGACATGGTCGCCCGCGTGTTCCATCCGTGGCGGCGGTTCGAGCAGATGACCGGCCATCCGGCGGTGGACCACGAGTTCTCGATACCGGGCCTGGAGGTGCGCGGGGTCAACACCGCCCGCGGCTGGCAGGCGCGGCCCAACTGGTCCAAGGGGGTGATCGACTTGGAGCAGACCCGCCGGGCCAGCGAGGAACTGTCCAAGGCTCCCGACGGCGCCCTGCGTATCCTGGCCTGCCACCACCCGCTGATCGAGATGATCGGCGGCCCCATGACCGGCGAGGTCAAGCGCGGGAACGAGGCGGCCCAGATCATGGCCGATTCCGGCGTCGACCTGGTGACCACCGGCCACGTCCACGTGCCCTTCGCCCTGCCGATCCAGCTCGGCGACAAGTGCTCCTACGCGGTCGGCTGCGCCACCCTTTCAAAGCGCGAGCGCGGCACGCCGGCGGGTTTCAACGTGATCGAGTGGGACGAGGACTCCATCCACGTCACCGCCCAGGCCTGGACCGGCTCGCACTTCGAGCCCCACCGCACCTGGAACCTCGAACGCCGCCGCAGCGCCCGCCAGGCGGCGGAATAGGAGCGAGCGGCCCTTAACCGCCGATCAACCGGCGCGGCCCCATGCTGCCCGAACGGCACGAAATGCGCACCGGCGCCGTGCGGTCGGGGACCTTCTGTGAATTCGGCGCGAACCTGTTTGATCGTGGACGACAGCCGGATCATCCGGAAAGTCGCGCGCCGCATCGTCGAAGGGCTGGGCTTCGAGGTGATCGAGGCCGGCGACGGGGCCGAGGCCCTGGCGATCTGCCGCGAGGAGCCGCCCGCCTTGATCCTGCTCGACTGGAACATGCCGGTGATGGACGGGCTGGACTTCCTCAAACGTCTTCGCGCCTCTCCGGGCGGCGGCGAGCCGCGGGTGGTTTTCTGCACGGCCGAAACCGACGCGCCACGCATCATGGAGGCGTTGGAGGCGGGCGCGGACGAATATGTGATGAAGCCGTTCGACGGCGACATCCTGGAGTCCAAGCTGCTCGAAGTAGGGTTCGCGTGAGCGGCCTTTCCAGAGAGGCGCTAGCGCACCTCGCCGCGGTGCTGGCGGCGCGCGCCGGCCAGGCGCTGAACGTCGCCGACGCGTACGGCGTGGAGAACAGGCTGACGCCGGCGGCCCGGCGGCAGGGGTTCGGCTCGGCCGAGGCCTTCGTCTCGGCGATGCGCGACTCGGGCGAGGAAGCGTTCGAGACCACGGCGGCCGAGGCTCTCACCTCGGGCGAGACCTGGTTCTTCCGCGACGCCGCGACCTGGACGCTGCTGCGCGAGCAGGTGCTGCCCGCGTTGGCGAGCAGTCGCGGCGACGAACCGGTGCGCGTGTGGTCGGCGGGGTGTTCGACCGGCCAGGAGCCCTATTCGCTGACCATGCTGCTGGACGAGGCGCGGGACCTGCTGCCGTCGCTGAAAATTGAAATCCTCGCCACGGACCTGTCCGAGCCGCGCCTGCATAAGGCGAGGGCGGGGCTCTACACTCCGTTCGAGATCCAGCGCGGACTGCCCGCTCGCATGATGGTGCGCCACTTCGAGAAGGCGGAGGACGCCTGGACGGCGAAACCGCACCTTCGCCAGGCGGTGCGATGGCGCAGGGTGGAGCTGACCGGCGCGAACCCGCCCGCCGGACGTTTCGACCTGGTGCTGTGCCGGAATCTGCTGGGCGGCATGACGCCCGCCGCGCGGGACGCGGCGACCGAAATTCTGGTCCGGGCTCTGGCCGACGACGGGCGATTGGTGTTGGGGGCCGGGGAGAGCGTGGCTCACGAGGCGCTTCAGCCCGCGGCGGGCCGCGCCGGCCTGTACCTGCGTCGCGCCGAAGGGAGCCGCCGGGCGGCCTGAACCTGAGGCCGACGAAAAAGGAGCCGGATCGCTCCGGCTCCTTCTACAACGCGTCCCGCCTCGTGGGTGGGGGGAGTGCGCCTTCGAGGGCGCTGCGGGACGACTCTCTTACTGGGCCGATTCGGCGGCTTTGTCGAACAGGTTCGCCCAGCGTCGCTTGGTGCGGGTCTTCCAGGCGCCGCGGTGATAGGCGTCGGAGCCGATCAGCGGCACGACCGTGGTCGCCTCGGCGAACACCATCTGCTCGAAGGTCACGTCCACCTTGCCCCAGGAGCAGGCCTCCTTGAGGGTGGAAGAGGAGCAGGCGCCGTCGCGCACGTCGGCGACCGTGATCTGGACCGCGTACTTGTGCATGTCGACGTCGTGGCCGAGGATTTCGGCGCACACCACCGTGTCCTGGGCGAAGTTCTTGGGAACCCCGCCGCCGACCATGAACAGGCCCGTCGCGCCCGCCTTCAGCTTGATCTCGGTCAGTTCGCGGAAGTCCGCGACCGAGTCGATCGTCAGGTACGGCTTGCCGGCCTTCATGCGCTCGACCTGGTGCTTGACCAGGCCGAAGCCGGCCGAGCTGTCGACGAAGGCCGGGCAGAAGACCGGCACGCCTTCCTCGTAGGCGGTCTGGACCAGCGAGCCGGGCTTCTTCGCGTTGCCCGCCGCCAGCCACTTGCCCATCTCGTAGATGAACTCGCGCGAGGAGTAGGGGCGCGGCTCCAGCAGCTCGCAGATCTCGTAGATGGTGTGGTCGACGGTCTGGAGCTCTTCCTCGTCGATGTAGGTGTCGTAGATGCGGTCGATGTACATCGCCCGCAGCTCGCGATCGTCCACCGTCGAGTCGGCCTGGTAGTGCTTGAAGCCGAGCGCTTCCAGGAAGTCCATGTCGACGACCGAGGCGCCGGTGGCGACCACGGTGTCGATCATGCCGAACTTCACCATGTCGCGGTACACGTGCATGCAGCCGCCGGCCGAGGTGGAGCCGGCCAGGATCAGCCACGGCGAGCAGTCCGGGTCCTCGATCGCCATGGAGAAGATGTCGGCCGCCCGCGCGGTGTCGCGCGACGAGAAGGACATCTTGCGCATGGAGTCGATGATCGGGCGCGCGTCGAAGCTGGTGATGTCGACGTGCTCGACCACCTTGGACAGCAACTCGGCCTTGCGGTTCGTGTTCTGAACGGGTGCGTTCATGGTCTGGTGGTTTCCCATCTGATCGTGAGCGCCCGTCGTGGAAGTGAGCGCCGGCCCGGACGGAGCGACGGGCCGGCGCGAAGTCGAAGAGTTAAGAACGAAGTTCGGCGACAAAAGAGACAATCAGTCGCGGCAGTAGTATTTCAGGTCCTTAAAAGCTACGGGAGCCGATGCAGCACGACTTGAACTTTCTGGTCGAGCCGCACGGGCACGGATCGTTTCGGCCCAGCTTCTCCAGAAGCTCTTTGTCGCCATGAACCACGCGATCGCCGCGCTTCACGCGGGCCTCGCTGTTGAAAGCCCCTCCGGCGCTTACTGGTCGGCTCGAAAGCTGAACGCCTGGTCGGGATCGTGACGCTTGCGCATGGTCGCCTCCCTTGCTGTCGCGGCGCGGCTAGTAGGGGGAAGCGGGCCGGAACGCAACCCGGCCCGCCGCCGTGACGTCACCGCCGGCGGCGCTTGCCCGCGGCGCCCTTGGGGCGGCTGAAGCGGACCACCTTGCGGCGGTCTTCCTCGGCGGCCGTGCGGGGCAGCGGGATGGCGCGCGGCGCCAGGCCGTAGAGCGAGGCCATCGGCGCGTCCTCGACCATGACGGTCTCGTGGTCGCCGTAGCCGTTGAAGCCGGTGGACATCGCCACGCCGTAGGCGCCCAGCATGCCGATCTCGACGTAGTCGCCTTCGCGCACGTCGGCCGGCAGCCAGAACGGCCCGGGCATGTGGTCGATGGAGTCGCAGGTCGGGCCGTAGAACCGGAACGGCTTCAGCTCGGACGACTGCTCCCCGTCGCGCACCAGCTTGACCGGGAACGGCCACTTGGAGTGCGTCGCGTCGAACAGGCCGCCGTAGCTGCCGTCGTTCAGGTACAGGGCGTCGCCTTTGCGCAGGTCGACCTTGCACAGGATCGAGGACGACTCCGCCACCAGCGCCCGGCCGGGCTCGCACCACAGCTCGGTGGTCTCGGAGACCGGCATCTCGTTGAAGCCGCGGTGGATGGCGTCGGCGTATTCCTGCAGGTCCGGCGGAACCATGCCCGGGTAGACCGAGGGGAAGCCGCCGCCCACGTCGACCACGTCGGCGAACACGCCGGCGCGCACCAGCGCCCGGCCGACCTGGGCCATGGCGGCCTGGTAGGCGGACGGCCGCATGCACTGCGAGCCCACGTGGAAGGACACGCCCATCAGCTCGGTGGTCGCCTGACGGGCGGCCAGCAGCAGGGACGGGGCCTGGTCCGGAGTCACGCCGAACTTGCCCGAGAGCGTGTAGGCCGCGCCGTCGGCGGAGACCTGCATGCGCACGATCAGGCTCAGGTCGCGCGCGCCGCCGGTGGCGTCGAGGATCTTCTGCAGCTCCTCGTGGCAGTCGAGCGCGAAGGTCTTCACCCCGTGCTCGAAGTACGCCTTGGTGATCGCAGCGCGGCTCTTGACCGGGTGCATGAACGCCAGCCGCGCGGAGGGCGCGACCGAGCGCACGAGCTCGATTTCCGGAATCGACGCGACATCGAACGCCGTGACGCCCGCGTCCCACAGGGTCTGGATGACCCATGCGGACGGGTTCGCCTTCACGGCGTAGAACACGTCGCCTTTAAGATTCTCCTGGAACCACTTCGCCGCTACGGTCACCGCGTCCGGCCGCACGAGGGCGACAGGGCGTTCCGGAGACCGCGCTCGGACCAGGTCCAGGGGCGTATGGTGCTTTGCCACCCACGCAACCCCCAACAAGTTGTTGAACCCAGACCGGCGTTAGCAGCGTTTCGGACGTCCCGGGGTCCGCCGGAGGCGTGCGAAATAGGGGCAATCGACCCCCCTGTAAAGCGGTTAGTCGGCGGAACGCCGTTCTGCGGCGATACGGCGCGGCGGAGCGCCGCGTCGCCGCGTTCGCCGCAAGGGCTTCTTTCTTTCCACAGGGCGTCATAAAAGCTTCGCGCGGCTGGGCCATGTCTGGCCGGCTCTAGAGCCGTGAGGGGAGTTCCGCTTGACCGACGCCGTCGCGACGGTGCGCGCCGTGTCGAAGACCTATGGGCAACGCCGTGCGCTGGACGGCGTGAGCCTCGACGTGCGCGCGGGCGAGATGGTCGCCCTGATCGGACCGTCCGGGTCCGGAAAGTCGACCCTGCTGCGTTCGATCACCGGCCTGATCCCGATCGATTCGGGCAAAGGCTCGATCGAGGTGTTCGGCGTGCCGGTGCAGAAGAACGGGCGGGTGACCGCCCAGGTTCGCAAGGCGCGGGGCAAGCTCGGCTTCATCGCCCAGCAGTTCAATCTGGTCGGGCGGCTGTCGCTGTTCACCAACACCATGCTCGGCGCGCTGTCGCGGCTGGGGCCGGCGCAGTCGCTGCTGGGCTGGTGGCCGCGCGAGGAGAAGCAGAAGGCCATGGCCGCCCTGCACCGGGTGGGCGTGTCCGACTACGCGGCCCAGCGCGCCAACACCCTGTCCGGCGGCCAGCAGCAGCGCGGCGCCATTGCCCGCGCCCTGGTCCAGGGCGCCGAGGCGATCCTGGCCGACGAGCCGGTGGCCTCGCTCGACCCGGTGTCGGCGCGCCGGGTGATGGAACTGCTCAGCGAACTGAACAAGCGCGACGGCATCGCCGTGCTGGTGACGCTGCACCAGGTCGACTACGCGCTGCGCTACTGCGACCGCGTGGTCGCCCTGCAATCGGGCAAGATCGTCTACGACGGCCCCAGCACGGGCCTCGGCCGCGACAAGCTTATCGAAATCTACGGTCCCGAGATCGAGGACGCGTACTGGGAAGGATCAGCGACGTGAACACGCGCAGACACCTCTTCGGCCTGGCCGCCGTCGCGGCGGCGGCTCTGTCGCTCTCGGCCTGCGGCCAGGGCGGCGACAAGGCCGAAGGCGGCTCCAAGAATGAGATCACCTTCTCCATCCTGTCGACCGAGAACTCGCAGAACCAGGAGCAGCTCTGGGCGCCGTTCCTGGCCGACATGGAGAAGCAGACCGGCCTAGAGGTGAAGCCGTTCTTCGCCTCCAACTACACCTCGCTGATCGAGGCGATGCGCTTCAAGCAGGTGGACGTGGGCTGGTTCTCCAACCAGTCGGGCCTGGAGGCGGTGCGCCGCGCGAACGCCGAGGTGTTCCTGCGCTCGTCCGATCCGTCCGGCGAGGACGGCTACAATTCGGTGGTCATCGTCAAGGCCGGCAGTCCGCTGACCGTCGACGACCTGACCCGTTGCGACAAACGGCTGACCTTCGGCCTGGGCGACGCCAAGTCGACCTCCGGCACCCTGGCGCCGATGACTTATCTGTTCGGTCCGAAGAACGTTGATCCGCAGGCCTGCTTCAAGACCGTGCGTTCGGCCAACCACGAGGCCAACCTGCTGTCGGTCGCCAACGGCCTGCTGGACGCGGCCAGCAACAACTCCACCATGCTGCGCCTGCGCCCCGAGGAATCGAAGCGGATCAAGGTGATCTGGACCTCGCCGCGGCTGCCCGAGGACCCGATCGTCTGGCGCAAGGACCTGGATCCGGCCGTCAAGGAAAAGGTCCGTTCCTTCTTCCTCAGCTACGGCACCGGCGAGGGCGACAAGGCCGAGCAGGAGCGCAAGAACCTGGCCGCCCTGTCGTTCGGCGTGTTCCGCCCGGCCGACGACACGCACCTGCTGCCGGTGCGCGAGATGGAGGCCATGGAAAAGGTGCTGACCGCCCGCGCCGCCAAGGACTCCGCCAAGACCGCCGCGGCGGAGAAGGAACTGGCCGCCGTCCGCAGCGAGCGCGCCGCCTACGACGCCCGCACCGCCCAGGCGCCCGTCCAGCCGCTGCCGAGCGCCCAGTAAGCCGATGACCGCCGCCCCAGCCGCCGCGTCCGCCGTTCCGCCGCCGCCGCGGCGCACCTTCGTCGACCTGCTGTTCGACTTCGCCCTGTGGGGCGGGTTGATCGTCCTGCTGCTGGTCAGCTTCGACAAGGTCGAGATGCACAACATCCCGCGCCTGGTCTCCAACTCGGAGAACATGCGCCAGTTCGGGCAGGACTTCCTGCGGCCGGACTTCGGCAACATCCGCGCCTACGTCGAGGCGATGTGGCTGACCATCCAGATCGCGCTGTGGGGCACGGCGCTGGCGGTGCTGCTGGGCATTCCGCTGGGCCTGCTCAGCGCGCGCAACATCGCGCCCTTCTGGGTGGTGCAGCCGGTGCGGCGGGTGCTGGACCTGCTCCGCTCGATCCCCGACCTGGTGATGGGCACCATCTTCCTGGTGGCGGTGGGCCTTGGACCGCTGGCCGGCGTCCTGGCGCTGGCGCTGAACACCGGCGGCGTGCTCGGCAAGCTGTTCTCCGAAGCGGTCGAGTCGATCGATCCCCGTCCGGTCGAGGGCGTGCGCGCCACCGGCGCCAAGCCGCTGCACGAGATCGTCTGGGGGGTGATTCCCCAGGTGGCGCCGCTGTGGACCTCGTTCGCCCTGTACCGCTTCGAGTCGAATTCGCGCGCGGCCACCGTGCTGGGCCTGATCGGCGCAGGCGGCATCGGGCGGCTGCTGTTCGACAGCCTGAACGGCTTCAACTACAGCCAGGTCTCGGCCATCGCCATCGTGATCGTCGTCGCCGTTTCGCTTATCGACCTGCTTTCGCAGGCCATTCGCAAGCGGCTGCTGTAACGGGAAGATCATAACCCGGACGAAGTTTCACGAAACCTACTAGAAAAAGCGTTATTTCCTTTGCATTTCAGTGTGGCGGCGAGTCCTCACAGGTAATCGCCGCCACTTTTCCTTAGCCGTCCTGAAACAAAAGCGTCACCGGGTCTCGGTAAGCGCTCCGTGCACTCGACAACGGTCGGGGTGGGGACAGCTACAAGGATCATCGAAATGCGGAAGACCACGCTGCTGAGCGGGGCCGCCCTGGGCCTGATCGTCGCCCTCGGCCTCGGGGCCGCCGCCCAGGCCCAGGATCTGGGCGTGAAGTGGAAGGGCGCGCCGGAGTTCTCGAACGACGACGTGAAGTTCAAGGTCCGCGGGCGGGTCTACATGGACTACGTCGCGCAGGACGTGGATCGCGAAACCGGCACGGACTACGACACCTCCAACACCCGCCTGCGCACCGCGCGTCTGGGCGTGGAGGGCTCCTGGAACGCCAACTGGGCCTACAAGGCCGAAGTGACCCTGAACCAGGGCGCGGCCCAGTGGGAAGACCTGGTCCTGGAGTACAAGCCCAACGACAACACCTCGCTGATGATCGGCAACTTCAGGTCGGTCTCGCTCGAGAACATCAACTCCTCGCGCTACATCACCTTCATGGAACGCGGCGCGTTCAACGACTTCATCGACGCCGGGCGGGTGATGACCGTGGCGGCCAAGATGAACGGCGAGAACTGGACCCTGGCGGGCGGCGCCCACGGCGATTCGGTCAACAACACCGACGTCAACAGCGGCACGGCCGAAGGCGACGAGCAGCTGGCCTGGTTCGCCCGCGGCACCTTCGCGCCGATCATGACCGACTCCACCAACCTCCACCTGGGGCTGTGGGCGCGCAAGCGCGACCTGAACGACCAGGCGGCGCGCTACCGCGTGCGCAACAACTCCAACGTCGGCGATCGCTTCACCCAGACCGGCTCGGGCGCCACCCAGCTGATCGAGAGCGACACCCAGATCGGCGCCGAAGCCGCCCTGGTGTGGAACGCCTTCTCGCTGCAAGGCGAGTACGCGCGGCTCGACGCCGAGCGCGTGGGCGCGGCCGACGCGGAAGCGAACGGCTACTACGTCTACGGCTCGTTCTTCCTGACCGGCGAGCGCCGCTTCTACGAGCCCAAGAAGGGCGAGTTCGGCCGCACCAAGATACTGAACCCGACCAACGCCGGGGGCATGGGCGCCTGGGAAGTGGGCCTGCGCTACGACAACGTCGACCTGACCGACTTCCACAGCGGGTCGAACACCCAGGCCGGCGAGTACAGCGCCGTGACCGCGGGGCTGAACTGGTATCCGTTCACCTACGTCCGGTTCATGGCCAACTACACTAAGGCCGAGAACGACAGCCCGACCGTCGGTCAGGACGTGGACGTCGACACCCTGCAGTTCCGCGCTCAGTTCGACTTCTGATCGGCTGAACGCCACGGGGCCCGCAGCGTGACCGCGGGCCCGCCCTTCTCCCAAGGAGACTGAGATGAAGAAGCTTCTCGCCTGCGCGGCTTCGGTCGCGCTGCTGGCCTCGGCCGGCGCCGCCGCGGCCCGCGACTACGTCTGGGCCGCCGGTTCCTCCACCGTCTTCCCGTTCACCACACGCGTGGCCGAAAATTACGCCCGCAAGACCGGCAAGAAGGCGCCCAAAGTCGAGAGCCTGGGCACCGGCGGCGGCATCAAGCTGTTCTGCTCGGGCGCCGGCGCCGGTTTCCCCGACATCGCCAACGCCTCCCGGCCGATGAAGAAGTCCGAGTACGACGCCTGCCAGGCCAAGGGCGTCAAGGAGATCGTCGAGATCAAGATCGGCTTCGACGGCATCGTCATCGCCGGCGACAGGGACGGCGCGGACTACAACTTCCGCATCGAATACCTGTATCTGGCCCTGGCCAAGGACGTACTGCGAAGCGGCAAGTTCGTTAAGAACCCGTATACCACCTGGGACCAGATCGGGCCGGGCATGCCGGGCGCCCGCATCAGCGTCTACGGCCCGCCGCCGACCTCGGGCACCCGGGACGCCTTCGTCGAACTGGGCCTGGAGACCGGCGCCCGCAAGTATCCGGTCCTCGAAGAGGTCCGCTCCAACAACGAGAAGAAGTTCAAGCAGCTGGCCGGCACCATCCGCGAGGACGGCGCTTGGATCGACGCGGGCGAGAACGACAACGCCATCGTCGGCACCCTGACCAAGACCCCGGGGGCGCTCGGCGTGTTCGGCTACTCGTTCCTGGACAACAACCGCGACAAGGTGAAGGCCATGCCGATCGGCGGCGTCCGGCCGACCGACCAGAGCATCGCCGACGGCTCCTATCCGCTGTCGCGCTCGCTCTACATCTACGTGAAGAAGGCGAACGTGGGCGTCACGCCGGGCCTGAAGGAGTTCCTGGCCGAGTTCATCTCCGACGCTGCCACCGGGCGCGGCGGCTACCTGTCCGACCGGGGCCTGATCGCCCTGCCCAAGGCGCAGCACGACGCGCAGAAGCAGGTCGCAGGCGCCCTGGCCCCGATGCGTCGCCCGGCGGCGTAAGCGCGGATCACACCGAGCGAGGGGGCGGCGGATCGAAAGGTCCGCCGCCCTTCCTTTATCTGAAACGAAGGCCGCTCAGGCCCCGACGGCCAGGAAGCCGGGGTTCTCGAAGCCGCGGTCGGCCTTGCCGTAGGCCAGGGGCTCGCCGTCCATCGTCAGCACACGCCCGCCGGCGGCGGCCAGCACCGCGTGGGCGGCGGCGGTGTCCCACTCCATGGTGCGTCCCGGGCGCGGATAGACGTCGGCGCGGCCCTCGGCGATCAGGCAGAACTTCACCGACGAATCCAGCCCCTGCCACGAGGTGCAGCCGTGGCGGGCGCACAGCCGCTCCGCTTCGTCGTCCTTGACCGTATGGCTGAGCAGGGCGACGCCGCGCCCCTCCGGCTTCTGGCGCACCCGCACCGGGGTTGCCTGCGTCTCGCCGAAGCGGCGGCGCATCGCGCCCTCGCCGGCGGTGTACCAGACCGTGCCCGAGGCGGGCGCGGCCACGGCGCCGGCGACCGGGCGGCCGTCCTCGATCAGGCCGATGTTGACCGTATAGCTCTCGCCGCCCCGCACGAAGCCGCGGGTGCCGTCCAGCGGGTCGACCAGGAAGAACCGGCGACCGACCGCGTCCGGCGTTCCGTACTCGGACGCGTCCTCCTCCGAGACGATGCAGGCGCCGGGGAACAGGGCGTGCAGGCGCTTGAGGATATGCGCCTCGGCGGCCCGGTCGGCCTGGGTGACGGGGCTGTCGTCGGTCTTGGTCTCCACCTCTAGGTCCGACCGCCAGAAGGGCAGGATGATCTGGGCGGCCTCCTCGACGATGTCGGCGAGGGTGGCGCCGATCTCGGCGGCGGTCTGGGCTGGGGCGAGAAGGGCTGAATCGTTCACGGGGCGACCCTAGGCCGTCGGTCCGGTTTTCCGGAAGCGCAAATCACTTCAGGGTGGCGACCATGAGCATGACCGAGCCCGCCCGTAACCCGTTCGACACGCCCGCCCCCGCCGAAGGCGCCACCGACCTGGCCAGCCATGTGGCGGCCAAGCTGTGCCACGACTTCATCAGCCCGTCGGGCGCGATCGTCTCCGGCCTCGACCTGCTGAAGGACCCGACCGCCCAGGACATGCGCGAGGAGGCCATGAGCCTGATCGAGGCCAGCGCGAGGAAGCTGGTCTCCATCGTCCACTTCGCCCGCGTGGCGTTCGGCGCGGCCACCACCTCGGAGCGGTTCGACGCGCGCGAGCTGGAGACGCTGGTGCGCGGGATGTTCGAGCACGTCCGCGCCGAACTCGACTGGCGCGTGTCGGTCGACACTTTCGAGAAGCCGCACGCGCGCGCCCTGCTGAACCTGGCCCAGATCGGCGCCGGCGCCTTGCCCACCGGCGGGGTGGCGACGCTGAGCGTACAGCTCGAGGACGGCGGGCTGGCCATGCGGCTGGACGCGAAAGGCCCGCGCGCACGCCTGAAGACCGAAGTGGCCACGGGCCTGCGCGGCGACCGCCTGACCGAGGGCCTCGCCGGCCAGTGGATCCAGCCCTTCTGGCTGCACGAGGTGGTCCGCGACGCCGGCGGAACCCTGGACTTCGACACCGCCGAGGAGCGGGTGGAGATCGTGGCGCGGGTCCCGGCCTGAAGCTTACGCCGCCTCCTTCTCGCCCCCGACCGTCGGCGCAGGAGCGCGCTTCACGCCGGCCTTCTGGCCGGGCTTCATGAACTTCACCAGCACCCGCTGGCCGATCAGCAGCGGCGCGTCGTCGGCCGAGACCACGACCTCGACCACCCGCTCGTCGCTGCGCTCGGAGGGATCGTCGGACTGCAGCTTGCGGGCGCCGAACACCGCGGCGCGGCGCAGCACGCGGCCGACATAGACCTTGGTCTCGTCGGCTTCCGGCACCACCTCGACCTCCTGGCCGATCGCGACCGAGGGGATGGCGCTTTCGACGATCTCGGCGCGGACGATGCGGGCCGCGACCGGCTCAATGTCGAACATGTTGGAGACGTTCAGGGTCGAGGCGCCGGCGCCGGGGTTGGCGTAGCGACGCACCACCACTCCGTCGACCGGGGCGCGGATCACCGTCAGCTCCAGGTCGTACTGTGCCTCGTTCATCCGGGCGCGGGCGGTGGCGACCGCGGCGCGCTGGGCGTCGATCTGGGCCTCCCAGTCGCGCACCTGGTCCATCTGCTGGTCGAGGCGCTGCTTGGCGACGAAGTTGCTGTCGGCCAGGCGGGCCAGGCGCTGGTGCTCGCGTCGCGCGGCCTGGGCCTTCACCTGCAGCACGCGGATCTGGGCCTCGGCCTGGGCCACTTCGGCGCGGGCGCGGCTGACGGCCAGGCGCGGGTCCTCGTCCTCCTGGCGGGCCAGGATCTGGCCCTTGGTCACGCGCTCGCCCTCCTGGACATAGACCTCCTGCACCACGCCGGCGCGGCGGGCGGCGACGGAGATGATGCCGCCCTCCACGTCCGCCTTGCCGTTGGCGATCGCCGCGTAGGGGGTGCTCTGCACCTGCTTCTTGGTCGCCGCCGCCTCGGCCGCCTTCTTCTCGGCCGCCTGCTTGTTCATGAACACGAAGCCAGCGCTGCCGCCCGCGATCAGGAGCAGCAGGATCCAGAACCAGGGCCGCCGAAAGATGCCGAACATGGTGGTCTATCCCCCGTAGTCTCTTATTGCGCCGCCGGCTCGGGCGTGCGGCGGACGTCGTCGAGCACGCGTCCGTCTTCGATATGGATGATGCGGTCGGCCCAGGCCTCCAGGCGCGGGTCGTGGGTGACGCAGATCACCGCCGCCCCGTGCTCGGTCGCGGCGCGGCGGAGCAGGCGGATCACCACCTGGCCGTTCTCGCTGTCGAGCGCGGAGGTGGGTTCGTCGGCGAACAGCAGCTTGGGCTCCTTGGCCAGGGCTCGGGCGATGGCCACGCGCTGCTTCTCGCCGCCCGACAGCTCCGACGGGCGCTGGTTCATGCGCGGGCCCAGGCCCACCTCCTCCAGCGCCGCGCGGGCCCGGCGCTGCGCCTCGCCCTTGCTCAGGCCCTGGTACTTCAGGACGGTGGCCACCTGCTGCACGGCGGTGAGCGCCGGGAACAGGTTGAACCCCTGGAAGATGAAGCCGCAGTGGTCCAGGCGGAACTTGTCGATCCGCCCTGAAGGCTTCTTCCAGAGGTCTTCGCCGAGCGCGGTGACGCGCCCCTCGTCGGGCTTCAGCAGGCCGGACAGGGCGGCGATCAGGGTCGACTTGCCCGACCCGGACGGTCCCATGACCATGGTCAGCTCGCCGTGTGCGGCGTCGAAGTCCATCGACTTCAGCACCTCGATATGGGTGCGGCCGGTCTTGAACCGCTTGACCAGGCCCGTCGCGTCGATCGCCTTCTTGCTCATCGCAGCAGGTCCGCGGGCTGGCTCTGTTTCAGGACGCCCAGCGACAGCAGGCCCGACAGCACCGCGATCACCAGCAGCAGGCCGCTGACCAGCAGCACCGACCACAGCGGGAACGCCATCGGCAGGCCCCCGGCAGCCGCTAGCAGCGACACGCCCCAGGTCAGCAGGCCCGTGGCCGCCAGGCCCGCCACGCCGACCCAGAAGCTCAGCTCCAGCACGATCCGGCGCAGGCTGCCCATGGATACGCCGAGCGCCCGCAGGCTGGCGAACTCCTTGATGTTGGCGAAGATCGCGCCGCGCAGGGTCTGCCAGGTGATGCTGATGCCGATGAAGATCCCCAGGAACAGCGAGAAGCCCAGCATGATGCCGATGAACTGCTCCTTGAGCAGCGACTGCTCGTTGGCCTTGGCCAGCTCCTCGCGGGTCCAGGCGCGGTACTGCTTGTTGCTCATGGCGTTCAGCTGATCGCGCACGGCCTCGGCGCGCGAGGGGTCGCGCAGCTTGACCATCAGCGGCCCGACGCGCGGGCCCTCGTTGGAGAGGTTCAGCAGCTTGGCGGTCTGGCGGGACATGACCACCATCGGCTGCATCAGGTTGGGATAGCCCCGCAGCACGATCTTCACCCGCACGGTCCGGCCGTTCAGCGTCGCCTTGTCGCCGGGCTTGACCCCCAGGCGGGTCAGCGAGGTCTCGTCCACGGCGATCACATAGGGCTCCATCAGCCCCTCGCGGATGTCGTCGCCGAAGTCCGACGGCAGGGTGACCGAGCCCGGCGCGGTGTCCACCACCATGGTCTGGACGAACTCGCGCTTGCGCTTGGCGCCCTCGCCCGGACTGTTCTGCCAGAGCGCCCCGTCGCCATCGAGGTCCATCACGTCCAGCACCTCGGGGTGCATGTAGATCTGCGGCATGATCCGGCGCGGCAGGCCGGCGCCGCCGCCGAACAGGGCCTCTGCCTTGGGCGCCAGGATCATCACGTGGGCGGAGGAACGGTCGATGGTGGCGGTGAAGGCCCGGCCGATGCCCATGAACATGCCGACCTGGGCCAGCACCAGGAGCCCTGAGAAGGCGAGCGCGACGATGGCCGCCATGTAGCGGCGCCACTCGTACAGCAGCGTTGAAAGCGCGAGCGACATGAACGTCGTTATCCCCCGCGGCCCTTCTCGCCGACCGTAAGCCTGCGGCCAAGTTAAATCGGCTTCAGACGGCTGCGGCCGATCCGCCGGAGATTACGGTCTTGTAATTTCCTGACCGGGCGAGAGCGTGGTTTGAAGCTGACCGAACAGAATGCGCGGTCCAACCGCGAGAGAAGGGGAAGAGATGTCGGGATTTAAGACCTTGCTCGCGGCGGGCGCGTCCGCCTGCGTGTTCGCAGCCTCCGGGGCTGCCTTGGCCGACGAGGGCATGTGGCCGGTCGACGCGTTTCCCAGCGCGGCGGTGAAGGCCAAGTACGGCGTCAACGTCGACAAGGCGTTCCTGGACCGCATCCGCGGGGCGTCGGCCCGCATCCCCGGCTGCTCGGCCGGCGTGGTGTCCAAGGACGGCCTGATGCAGACCAACTACCACTGCGTCGAGAGCTGCGCGGGCAACCTGTCCACGCCTGAGAACGACTACTTCGTTAAGGGCTTCCTGACCTCGGCCCGCACCGAGGAGAAGCAGTGCCCCGGCATGTGGGCCGAGATCCTCCAGTCGATCGACGACGTGACCGCGCGGGTGAACGCCGCGGGCGCGGGCAAGACCGGCGCGCCCCTGGTGCAGGCGCTGTCGGTGGAGACCGCCGCGATCGAGAAGGAATCCTGCGCGAACCAGACCGGCTTCCGCTGCCAGGTGATAAGCTTCTACGGCGGCGGGCAGTACAAGCTGTACAAGTTCCGCCGTTACGACGACGTGCGCCTGGTGTTCGCGCCGGAGTTCAAGACCGGCTTCTTCGGCGGCGATCCGGACAACTTCAACTTTCCGCGCTTCAACCTCGATATCAGCTACATCCGCCTGTACGACGGCGGCAAGCCGGCCTCCACTCCGGTCCACTTCAAGTGGAACCCGGCGGCCCCGATGGCGGGAGAGCCGATCTTCGTGCCCGGCAACCCGGGCACCACGCAGCGGCAGCTGACGATGGCGCAGCTGAACTTCCTGCGTTCGACCTCGCTTCTGGCCGAGCACACCCAGCGCTCGGAGCTGCGGGGCAAATTCCTGCGGCTTGAGCAGGAGTCGCCCGACGCGGCGCGGCTTGTCTCCGACACGCTCATTGGCCTGGAGAACAGCTTCAAGGTCTACTTCGGTCGGCTGAAGGTGCTGCTGGACGACGCCTTCATGGGCAAGAAGGCCAAGGAAGAGGCCGACCTGCGCGCCCGCGTGGCGGCGAACGCCGAGCTGGCCCAGGCGGTGGGCGATCCCTGGGGCGAGATCGCGCGGGCCTACGACGCCTACGGCGAGCTGTATCCCAGCTACTACTTCCTCGAAACCAACGCCGGCGGCGGCTCGACCCTGTTCGGCTACGCGCGGGCGCTGGTCCGCGCCGCGGCGGAGCGGGAGAAGCCGGTCGCCGAGCGACTGCCGGGCTATGACGACGCTTCGTTGCAGCGCCTGGCCGGGACCATGGCGGCGGCGACCAAGGTCGAGCCGGAGCTGGAGCGGGTCTATCTCGGCCATTGGCTGTCCAAGGCGCGCGAGTACCTGACCGCCGACGCTCCCGAGACCAAGCTGCTGCTCGGCCGCGACGCTCCCGAGGCCAAGGCGCGCGCGCTGGTCTCCGGCACCAAGCTGGCCGACCCGGCGGCGCGCAAGGCGCTGCTGGACGGCGGCATGGCGGCGGTCCAGGCCTCCGACGACCCGCTGATCAAGCTGGCGCTGGCGATCGACCCGGCCGCGCGCGGCGTGCGCCGGCAGGTCGAGCAGACGGTGACCGGCCCGGTCTCGGCCGCCCAGTCGCGCATCGCCCGGGCCCGCTTCGGCGCCTACGGCGACACCCTGTATCCGGACGCCACCTTCTCGCTGCGCATCACCTACGGCCAGGTCGCCGGGTGGACCGAGCGCGGCAAGGAGATTCCGCCGGTCACCACCCTGGGCGGTCTGTACCAGCGCGCCACCGGCCAGGCCCCCTACGACCTGCCGCAGAGCTGGTTCAAGGCCGAGAGCAAGGTGAACAAGGACACCGTCTTCAACTTCTCCGGCACCGGCGACATTATCGGCGGCGCCTCGGGCTCCCCGACGCTGAACGCCAAGGGCGAAGTGATCGGGGCGGTGTTCGACGGCAACATCTGGTCGCTCGGCGGCGCCTATGGCTACGACCCGGTGATGAACCGCTCGGTGCACGTGGCCGCCTCCGGCATCCAGGAAGCCCTGCTGAAGGTCTACGGCCGCGAAGCCCTGGTGAAGGAACTGAACGGGAAGTGAGTTCAACTCCTCCCCTGTTCCGCGGTGCGGAACGGGGGAGGGGAACCGCCGAAGGCGGTGGAGGGGGCGCGCTCCGGGCGAACCGGCCCGGGTTCGCCCGCGATCAAGACTGTTAAGGACTTCGCGGCGGCACGCCCCCTCCACCGCTTCGCGGTCCCCCTCCTCCGCACGCTCCGCTACGGGGGAGGAGATTGGACGAGGACCCCATGACCCGCCACCGCCTGCTTTCCGCGACCGCCGCCCTCCTGCTCTCCCTGCCCGTCGCGGCGGGGGCTTCGGAGGGGATGTGGACGTTCGACCGCGTGCCGCTGGACAAGGTGAAGGCCGACACCGGCGTCGCCGTCAACCGCGCCTGGTTGAACAAGGTGCGGGCGGGCGCGGTCAGGATCGGCGGCTGCTCGGCCTCGCTGGTTTCGCCCGAGGGGCTGGTGCTGACCAACCAGCATTGCGTCCGCTCCTGCGCCCAGACCTTCTCCACGCCCGAGAAGGACGTGGTGCGCGACGGCTTCTCCACCGCCTCGCGCGAGGAGGAGCGGGTCTGCCCCGGCCAGACGGCCGAAATCCTGCTGACCATCGACGACATGACCGCGCGGGTGAACGCGGCCACCGCCGGCCAGACCGGCCAGGCCTTCGTCAAGGCGCGGGACGCCGCGATCACCGGCATCGAGCGCGAGGTCTGCGGAACCGATCCCAAGCTGCGCTGCCAGGTCGTCACCCTGCACCGGGGCGGGGAGTACAAGCTCTACAAGTACCGCAAGTATTCCGACGTGCGGCTGGTGTTCACGCCCGAGCACCAGGCGGTGGTGTTCGGGGGCGACCCGGACAACTTCAACTTCCCCCGCTACGCGCTGGATGCAGCCTTCCTGCGCGTCTACGAGGACGGCAAGCCCGCCGCCACCCCGCAGCACCTGAAGTGGACCCCGCGCGCGCCCAAGCCCGGCGAACCGGTGTTCGTGGCCGGCAACCCGGGTTCGACCGCGCGCCTGCGCACCGTCGCCCAGCTCGAAACCGAGCGCGACTACGCCCTGCCGGCGACCATCAAGCGGCTGTCGGAGCTGCGCGGCCGGCTGCTGCGCTTCGCCGACGAGAGCGAGGACCATCGCCGCATGACCCGCGACGCGATCCGCGGGACCGAGAACAACCTGAAGCGCACCTGGGGCATGCACCAGACCCTCGCCGACCGCGCCTTCCTGGACGCCAAGCGCGCGGCCGAGGCCGACTTCCGCGCCCGCGGGGCGGCCGAGGGCGATCCCTGGGGCGAGATCGCCGCGGTGCAGGACGACGCGGCGGCGCTGGCCCCCGCCTACGACTGGCTGGAAGGCCAGGCGGGGCAGGGCTCGGTGCTGTACGGCTACGCCCGCAGCCTGGTCCGCGCCGCGCTGGAGCGCGAGAAGGCCAGCGCCGAGCGGCTGCCGGAGTACGCGGACTCCCGCCTGGCCAACCTGCAGAAGTCGGTGCTCGATCCCCGCCGTATCGAGCCGGAGCTGGAGCAGCTGTATCTGGGCTTCTGGCTGTCGAAGCTGCGCGAGGGGCTGGGAACCGACGCGCCGCAGACCAAGCTGGTGCTCGGGCGCGAGTCGCCGGAGGGGATCGCCGCGCGGCTGGTCGCCGAGACCAAGCTGGCCGATCCCGCCGTGCGCAAGGCGCTGTGGGAGGGCGGCCTGGCGGCGGTGCGGGCGTCCGACGACCCGATGATCCGCTTCGTGCTGAACGCCGACCCGGCCGCTCGCGCCGCCCGCTCGGCCTGGGAAGCGCGGGTTTCCGGCCCCACCGACCGGGCCGCCGAGCGCCTGGCGCTGGCCCGCTTCAAAGCCTACGGGAACGAGGTCTATCCCGACGCCACCGGCACCTTGCGGCTCTCCTGGGGCCGGATCGAGGGGTGGATGGAGGGCGACCGCGAGGTCCCGCCGGTCACCACCGTGGCCGGCCTGTGGGAACGCGCCACGGGCGCCGCGCCGTTCGACGTGTCGCCCAAGCTGGCGGCGGCGAAGGACCGGCTGAATCCGGCGACGATCTACACCGTGTCGACCAGCAACGACATTATCGGCGGCAACTCCGGCTCGCCGCTACTGGACGCCAAGGGGAACGTGATCGGGGCGGTGTTCGACGGCAACCTGCACTCCAACGGCGGCGCCTACGGCTACGACCCGCGCCTGAACCGCGCGGTGGCGGTTTCGGCGGCCATGTTCCAGGAGGCCATGCTGAAGGTTTACGGCCAGGACCGGCTGGTGAAGGAACTGAACGGGAAGTGACGCTTCCGCACGAGGCGGGAGGATCAGTCCTCCGCCTCGTGCGGGATGGCGCGCCGGGCCGTGCGAAAGTAGTCGAGGCCGGTCCACAGGGTCAGGATCGCCGCCAGCCAGACCAGGCCGAAAGCGAAGGTGGACACCGGCCCGTAGACCTCCGGGCTCATCTCGATCGGCAGACCGGGCCAGGCGGCGACGAACAGCACCACGCCGTAGGCGACCAGCTGCACGGTGGTCTTCCACTTCGCCAGGGTGGTGACCGGGAAGGACACGCCGCGCTTGGCCCCCGCCTCGCGCAGGGCCGACACCGCGAACTCGCGGAACAGGATCAGGGCCGAGGGCACGGCGATGGTGGCGACATAGGGCTGGGCCCCCTGCGCCAGCAGCCCCAGGATCGTGCCGCAGATCAGGATCTTGTCGGCGATCGGGTCCAGCACCGCGCCCCACTGGGTCTCGGAATTCAGCTTGCGGGCCAGCATGCCGTCGAAGAAGTCGGTCATGGCGGCGACCACGAACAGCACCAGCGCCGCCGACAGCAGCCGGAACTGCCCCTCCCCGTCCAGCCCCGCGCCGATGAACGGAATGCCCCCGGCCGCCCCCGCCAGGCAGCCGAACATCAGCAGGCCGATCACCAGACGCGACGATGTCAGGATGTTGGGCAGGGGGTTGGCCTTGTGCATCGGGGTCTCGCCTCGCTTGAGTCGTCTCTATCCTAGCCGCGAAAGGTGGCAGGAGAAGCGCCGCTTCAGCTCCGCGCCTCCAACACGTCCGCGAGCAGGGGGTGGAGTTCGTCCTTGAACGGATTTGCGACGGTGACGCCTCTCCAGACGAAGCCGTCTTGCAGGTCCTCGGAAAGCAGAAGGTCGCACCCGGTCTCGGCGGCGACGGCGAGAATGACGGCGTCCCAAATCTGTAAGCGGCGTTCGGCTGCTAAATCGAAAGCCGTGAAGAGCGCCTGCGAACTGGTTCCGACCACTTCACATAATCCGGCCCAAGCCAGCACCCGTGCACGTGCCTCCGGCTGGGTCAGCCTGCGCTTGCGCACCAGAACGTTGAAAGTTTCGCCGAGAACCTGCGCGGGGACCACGAGTTGGGCGCGGCGAGCCCTATCCAGCAGACGGTTGGCTGCATCCTGCTTTGCGGGGGTGTCCACGCCTTCGGCGTAGACGAGCACGTTCGAGTCGAGGGCGATCTTCAATCGTAGGCCTCGTCCCGATTGAATTTGCCGAGGTTCATCGCCGGACGAGCCATCAGTTCGGCCAGAAAGGCGCTCCAGGCTTCCTCACGCCGGGCTTGCTCGGCCTCATCATCAGACTTCAGAGGCTCGATGCGAGCCACAGGCTTGCCCCGCGAGGTGACGACGTAGCTCTCCCCCTCGCGGACATGACGCAGCACCTCTGAAAAGCGGCGGTTCGCGTCAGCGGCTGAGATGGTTTGCGGAGCACGGCTGGAGTTTGTAGGCATCTCACTACCTTAACATGATCGGCGCGCTTTCGCCACTCCCGCCGACCTCCTATCCCCGCCCCGCCGGGCGGAAGTGGTCGTAGATGCGCTGGGCCAGGGCCTCGTTGACGCCCTCGACCTTGGCGAGGTCGGCGAC
>Ga0196974_1000127_pt1 | contig 29309 bp, 31 predicted proteins | sample S1_1013CmetaG_FD_155477 | JGI IMG/M metagenome (GOLD analysis project Ga0196974, IMG submission 155477) | Soil microbial communities from Anza Borrego desert, Southern California, United States - S1_10-13C | ecosystem: Environmental > Terrestrial > Soil > Desert | place: USA: California...
GGAGCTGTCGGACGAGAGCGACGGCATACTGGAGCTTTCCGACGACCTGCCGGTGGGCGCTCCGGCCGCACAGGTGTTCGCCGCGGAGCCCGCCATCGACTTCGAGGTCACGCCCAACCGTCCCGACTGGCTGGGAGTGGCCGGCATCGCGCGCGACCTGGCCGCGACGGGTCTCGGGCGGCTGATCGAGCGGCCGGTGGAGCCCGTGCCGGGCCGCTTCCCCTGCCCGATCTCGATCCGGCTGGACGCGCCGGACGCCTGCCCGCTGTTCGCTGGCCGATTGATCCGCGGCGTCAGCAACGGGCCGTCGCCGCAGTGGCTGCAGGACCGGCTGAAGGCTATCGGGCTTCGGCCGATCAACGCGCTCGTCGACGTCACCAACCTCGTCTCCTACGACCGGGCGCGGCCGCTGCACGTCTACGACGCGAACCTGCTGGTCGGGACCACCATCGTGGCGCGGCTGGGCCAGGAGAACCGCGACGACCACGCGCCCGAACACCTGATCGCGCTGGACGGCAAGACCTACGCGCTCGGCGCCGAGATGTGCGTGATCGCCGATGCCGGGGGCGAGCGCCCCGTGGGCCTCGGCGGGGTGATGGGCGGGGAGTCCACCGGTTGTTCGGAGACCACCGTCGACGTGTTCGTCGAGAGCGCGTGGTTCGACCCGCTGCGCACGGCCCAGACCGGCCGCGCCACCGGCATCACCTCCGACGCCCAGTACCGCTTCGCTCGCGGCGTCGATCCTGAGTCCGCCGTGCCGGGGCTGGAGCTGGCCACCCGCCTGATCCTGGAGCTCTGCGGCGGCGAGCCGTCCGAGGTCGTCGTGGCGGGCGCCCCGCCCGCGCCGCCGGCCGTGGTCGAGTTCGACCCGGAGTACGTGCGGCGCCTGTCCGGCCTGTCGATCGGGCGCGAGGGCGTGTTCGAGATACTGACCCGGCTGGGCTTCGGCATCGAGGGGAACGGCCCGACCGTGCGCGTGCGGCCCCCGTCCTGGCGCCGCGACGTGGAGGGCAAGGCCGACCTGGTCGAGGAGGTGGCGCGCATCGCCGGCTACGGCGCCCTGCCGTCCACGCCCCTGCCCGAGGCGCCGATCCGCCCGCAAGGCGTGCTGACGCCCCTGCAGCAGCGGGCGCGCACCGCCCGCCGTTCCCTGGCTGCGTCGGGATATGCCGAGGCCGTGACCTGGTCGTTCCTGCCGCGCGAGATGGCGGCGATGTTCGGCGGCGGGGCCCAGGCCCTGGTGCTGGAGAACCCGATCGCGTCGGACCTCGACTGCATGCGCCCCTCGGCCCTGCCGAACCTGGTGCAGGCGGCCGGTCGCAACGCCGCGCGCGGCTTCCCCGACGTGGCCCTGTTCGAGGTCGGGCCGCTGTATCTGGGCGACGGTCCGAACGACCAGCGCACCGCCGTCACCGTCGTGGTCGCGCCGCACCCGCCCCGCCGCTGGGACGGGGCGAAGGAAGACGCCCTGTTCCGGCTGAAGGGCGACCTGTTCGCCCTGCTGGAGGAAATGGGCGCGCCGGTCGCGTCCTTGCAGATCGCGCAGGGGTCGGCCGGCGCCTGGTGGCATCCGGGCCGCTCGGCGCGCGTGCAGCTGGGGCCCAAGCAGGTGCTGGCCGAATTCGGCGAGCTGCATCCCGGCGTGCTGGACAAGCTGGACGTGAAGGGGCCGGTCTACGGCTTCGAGCTGGTGCTGGACGCGGTTCCTGAGCCCAAGCGCAAGGCGACCAAGACCCGCCCGGCGTTGCAACTTTCCTCGCTGATGCCGCTGACCCGCGACTTCGCCTTCCTGCTGTCGGCGGAGAAGCCCGCGGGCGACCTGGTGCGCGCGGTGGCGGGCGCCGACAAGGCGCTGATCGCGAGTGCGCGGGTGTTCGACGTCTACGAAGGCGCGGGCGTGCCCGAGGGCATGCGCTCGATCGCCGTCGAGGTGCAGGTCCAGCCCCGCGACAAGACCCTGACCGACCCCGAGATCGAGGCCCTGTCGGCCAAGATCGTGCAGGCGGCGGAGAAGGCCGGAGCGCGGCTGAGGTCTTAAGGTCTCAGATCGCCCGCACCACGCGCGCGGGCATCTCCTCGACCACGGCGGCGGGTTCGGGCGCTTCGGCCTGCTTCTCGAACCAGGCGATGGTGGCCTTCAGGCCGTCCTCGACCGAGGTCTTCGGCGCCCAGCCGAGCACGGCCTTGGCGCGGCCGATGTCGGGGCGGCGGCGCTGGGGATCGTCGACGGGCAGAGGCTTGCGGATCACCTCGGACTCCGAGCCGGTCAGGCGGATCACCCGCTCCACCAGTTCATTGATGGTCAGTTCGACGGGGTTGCCGAGGTTGACGGGACCCGGCGGGGTGTCCTCCACGGTCATCAGCCGCATCAGGCCTTCGATCATGTCGTCGACGTAGCAGAACGAGCGGGTCTGGCGGCCGTCGCCGTAGACGGTGATCGGGTCGCCGGCCAGCGCCTGGGTGACCACGTTGGACACCACCCGCCCGTCGTCGGCATCGAGCCGGGGGCCGTAGGTGTTGAAGATGCGCGCCACCCGCACCTCGGCGCGGTTCTGGCGGGCGAAGTCGAAGGTCAGGGTCTCGGCCGCGCGCTTGCCCTCGTCGTAGCAGGCGCGCGGGCCGGTGGTGTTGACGCAGCCGCGGTACTCCTCCGGCTGGGGGTGGACCTCGGGGTCGCCGTAGACCTCGCTGGTGGAGGTGAGCAGGAAGCGCGCCCCGTAGCTCTCGCACAGGTGCAGCAGGTGCCGGGTGCCCAGCACGCTGGTCATCAGGGTGTGCTCGGGGTCGGCCTGGTACAGCGGCGGGGAGGCCGGGCAGGCCAGGTTGTAGACGTAGTCGAACCGGCGGCGGACCTTGGCGGGCAGGGCGTTGACCACGTCGGCCTCCACGAGGTCGAAGCGCGGTTCACGGGCGAGGTGGCGAAGATTTCGCCGGTTGCCGGTCAGGAAGTTGTCCAGGCAGACGACGTGCAGGCCTTCGGCCAGCAGGGCGTCGCAAAGGTGGGAACCCAGAAATCCCGCGCCGCCGGCCACCAGCGCCTGCTTGGTCTTACCGTTTTTCATACGCTCAGCTCTCGAAACGGCCCGTCCGAACGGCGAAGCCCGAACCTTCAACATTCATCGTGGCGATTGGTTCACCGGGATGAATGACAAAGATGATGATCATGCCGGAACGCGGCGCGGGGTCGGTCCGGTGAGGGCCACGCGGGCGACTTCCAGACCCATTTCCAGCTCCTCGGCGCGGTGTTCCGCGGTGTGCGCAGCCAGAACCCGGGCGCGGGCGGCCTCGGCCATGGCCAGCCGCTCGGTTTCGGGGGTGGAGCGCAGCAGAGCGAGCACCTGGTCGGCCTCGCGGGCCAGCACGATCTCGCGGCCCGGACGCAGCAGGGACGACAGGCCGTCCCACTCGTCCGACACGATCGGACAGGCGCAGGCGGCGGCCTCGAACAGCCGCACGCTGGGGCTCCAGCCGGCGGCGATCATGTCCTGGCGGGTGACGTTCAGGGTCCAGCGGCAGGCGGCGTAGAAGGCCGGGTGGTCGGCCGGACCGACGTGCTCGATCCGCTCGACGTTTGCCGGCCAGTCGATCCCCGCCGGGTACTGCGGCCCGGCGACCACGAAGCGCATGTCCGGCGCCCGGCGGGCGACCTCGACCAGCAGGCGGTCCAGCGTCGGCTGGCGGTCGTCGCTGTAGGTGCCGAGATAGCCCAGGTCCCAGCGCTTTTCGGCTTCCAGCGGCCGGTAGGCCTCGGCGTCCACCGAGCAGTAGAGCGCCCGCGCCGTCGGCGAGCCGTAGCGGCGCTCCAGCAGATCCAGCGTCGGCCCGCCTGTGAAGGAGAAGTAGACGCCGTAGCCGGGGATCAGCTCGGGCGACAGGTACTCGTGATCGCCCCGCGCCAGCTTGGCGAGCGTCACCGGCGTGTCGATGTCGTAGAACGCGGTGGCCCCACGCGCCATGGTCTGGACCCAGCGGCCGACCTCCACGCCTTCGGGCACGTATGAGCCGACCAGCACGGCGTCTGCGGCCTCGACCTCGCGGCCGAAGCGGCGGGCGAGGTCGTCGAGGTCGGCGTAGAGCTCCAGCCGGCACCAGTCGGGATCGGTCAGGTCGCGGTGGGCGGCGTACCAGGGCACGTCGCGCTCCAGGAACAGCACCTCGTGCCCGCGCGCGGCGAACGCCTTGAGCAGGGCGCGGAAGGTGGTGGCGTGGCCGTTGCCCCAGGAAGACGAGAGCGACAGGCCGAGGACGACCAGCTTCACGCGACCGCCCTCTCGCGCTTGGCGGCGTACTCGGCGCGCAGGATGCGGTCGACTTCGGCGCCGCGCCGCTCGTAGGTGTGCTCGGCGGCGATGCGGGCCAGCGCCGCGGCCCCGATCGCCTTCGCGCGCTCTGGCGTGAGCGCGGCCAGGTGATCGGCCACGTCCTGACCGTCGCGGGCCACCAGCACCTCTTCGTCCGGCTGGAGGAACAGCTCGATCCCCTCCCAGGCGTCGGTGATCAGGCAGGCGCCCGCGCCCGCCGCCTCGAACACCCGGGTGGCGGGCGAGAAGCCGATGGCGGCCATGCTGTCGCGGGCGACGTTCAGCACCGCCAGCGGGCTGGTGTTGAAGGCGTTGTGGTCGGCGGTGCCGACATGGCCGATCGCGCGGACGGCGCCCGGCATGGGCTTGTCTCCCCAGCCGGCGCCGCCCAGCAGGAACGAGCGCTCGGGCAGGGCCGCGGCGGCGCGCAGGAAGAACTCCTCGATTCGCGCCTCGCGGTCGGGCAGGCGGTTGGCCAGCAGCGACAGGTCGGCCCGGAAGCGGTCCTGGGCCGGAACCGGGTGGTGGGTGGTCGGGTCCAGCGCGTTGTAAACCGGCACGCAGCGCCGGGCGCCGAAGCCTTCGTAGGCGTTCACCACCGGCGGGCCGCCTCCGTAGGTCATCACCATGTCCAGCCGCTCGAGCGCCGTGCGCAGCGGATGGTCGGGGGCTGAGCGCATCTCGTCCAGGGTGGCGGCGGCGTCCACGTCCCAGAACAGCTTGACGGCGTCGGGCCGCGCGTTGGCGATCACGCCGGCCAGCAGCTCGTCGTCGAACACGCCCACGCCCGAGGCCTTGACCACCACCTCGGCCTTGGACGCCTCGGCCAGCACCCCGCGCAGGGCTTCTTCAGTGGCGTCGTAGACCACGACCTTCGCCCACGACGGCGGGTCGATGTCGCGGTGCTTCTGCCGGTCGTAGGCGTCCGGTTCGTAGAAGGTCACCTCCCACCCGCGCGCGGCGAGGTCGCGCAGCAGGCCGCGGTAGTAGGTGGCCGCCCCGTTCCAATAGGACGACAGCAGGCTGGATCCGTAGAAGGCGATCTTCATGCGGGCACGGTCTCCTTCGCGGGGGCGCCCAGCCGTTCGACCACGGCCAGCAGCTCGTCCACGCGGTGGGCGCAGGTGTGGCGGGCCAGGATGGTCTCCAGGCCCGAGCGGACCAGCTCGGCGCGCAGCTCCGGGTCGGCCCGCAGGGTCTCCAGATGGGCGCGCATCTGCTCGCCGTTCTCGGCCACCAGGTAGTCGCGGCCGGGCCGGAACAGGTTCTCGGAGTCGCGCCAGGGGGCGGAGACCAGCGGGACGCCGCAGGCCAGCGCCTCGAACACCCGGATGGTCGGCACGCCCGGCAGGACGGTCACGTAGTAGCGGCGCGGCACGTGGACGGTGGCCAGCCGGCGGGCGAACACCTCCGGCGCGCGGGCGTTGGGCAGCCAGCCGCGGTAGGCGACGCCGTAGCGGTCCAAGGTCTCGCGCGCGTGGTCCGGATAGCGGACGCCGTAGACCTCCAGCGGCAGCCGGGCCTCCAGCGCCGGGCGGAACAGGTACTCGACCAGCTCGGACGAGCGCTCCTCGTCGCCCCAGTTGCCGATCCAGACCAGGCCCTCGCGCTCGGTCTCCTCGGCCGGGGGGCGGAACAGGCGGGTGTCGGCGGCCTCGTGCCAGGTGAACACCCGGTCGCCCCAGCCCCAGCGGCGGTAGACTTCCGACAGGGTCTCGCCGAAGGCCAGCACCCCGTCGTAGCCGGACAGGTCGAAGGCGCCGATCGCCTCGGGATCGCTGACGGCGCGGTGGTGGGTATCGTGGAACAGCAGGGTGAAGCGGCCGCCGCGCTTGCGGGCGGCGCCCACCGCGGCGACCAGGGACGGCTCGTTCCACTCGTGGACGATCACCAGCTCCGCCCCGTCCAGCATGGCGTCGAGGTCCGGCCGTTCGCCGTAGGTCTGGGAGGACAGTTCGGGATAGGCGCCGCGCCAGGCGTCCAGCCCCGCCTCGCCGTGGTCGCGCAGCAGGTTGTCGAGGCTCCAGGCGCCTTCGGGCTCACAGGCCCGCACCTCGTGGCCGCGCAGGGTCAGCTCACGCAGCACGCCGCGCAGGAAGTGGGCGTTGCCGTGGTTCCAGCAGGAGCGCAGCGAGTGGGTGAAGTAGACGACCCTCACGCGGCGACCTCCACCCCGCGCACGGACGGTTCGGAGGTCATGATCGAGCGGTAGACGCCCAGCATCCCCTGCGCCATCGCCTCGGCGGTGTAGCGCCGGGCCCGCAGGCGGGCGAGCTCGCCCAGGCGCGCGCGGTGGTTGGGGCTCTTCAGCACGCCGTTGACCGCGGTCGCCAGCGCCTGTTCGTCCCGGGGATCGAAGAAGTCCGCGACCCCGTCCCACAGCTCGCGGAAGGTCGGGATGTCGGCCAGCACCAGCGGGCATCCCGCCTGCGCGGCTTCCAGCACCGACAGGCCGAAGGGCTCGTACAGGGCCGGCGAGACGAACACCGGCCGCTCGTTCAGAAGCTGCGCCACCTGGGCGGGGCCGAGCGACCCGGGCGTGCCCAGGTGCTCGAAGCGCGCCGACTGGCCGTGCGGACCGGTCAGGGGGCCGGCGGCGACCATGGAGGCCTGGATCTGCGACGCGGCGCGGTCGAGCACGACGATGTTCTTGCCCTCGTCCCACAGCCGCCCGGCGGTGAAGACAAAGTCGTCGACCATCGGCCGCGACAGCCGCACCGGCGCGCGGCGGCCGTTGCGGACCACGATGGGGGCGCGATCGAGGTCGTAGGCCCGCGCGGTCGCCGCGGCGAAGGCGGCGCTGGGGGCCACCACCGCGTCGGCGTTCGCATAGCCCTCGGCCACCAGTTCGCTGCGCCATCCGAAGTCGGCGGGCATGGCCCCGCCGCGCACCGCCGACCACCAGGTGGCCACGCACGAGTGGGCGACCACGACGATCGGAACGGTGAAGGCGTCCTCGGCCGCGAGCGCGGCGCTGTTGATCTGGATCAGGTCGGCGCGGACCCGGTCCGACAGTTCGGCCAGCCGCCAGGAAGCGTCGCGCACCTTGCGCTCGTCAGGCTCGACCCACTCCAGCGGCAGGCCGGTCTCGACCATCTCCAGCCCCGGCACCGCGCGGGCGCAGGCCGCCTGGGCGGCGCCGGGGGACGGGCCGAGCACGGCCAGGGTCGTCCGCACCCCTCGGTCGGACAGGCCGCGGGCCAGGTCGACGGCGTAGGTCCACACTCCGCCCACGGCGTCGGCGGTCATCAACAGGCGCTTGGGCGCTCTACTCACAGGCGGACTCCCCGAAACGACGGGCGGCGCTGGCCGCCCGCCAACATTGATCAAGCTGAACGGACATCAGGCCGCGCCCGCGGCCACGGCCTCGGGGCGGCTCTCGCCGGACTGGCGGGACTCCGCGCGCGGAATGTCGAAGCCGCGCTCGTCGGCCAGCCAGCCGACCAGGTCCGCCACCCCCTGCCGCCAAGGCTTGAAGGCGCCCAGGTGCAGCTCGCGCTGGGCGCGGCGCGGGTCGGAGACGTACCAGCGCTGGTCGCCCATCCGCCAATCGGAGAACTGCAGCTCGGCCTTGCGGCCGGTCAGCTTCTCGATCTCGGAGATGACCTGCAGCAGGCTGGCGGCGTTGTCCGGCCCGCCGCCCAGGTTCAGGGCGCGGCCCTGCACCTGGCCGATGCGCCGCCAGGCCTGGAGGTAGGCCTCGACCGTGTCGGCGGCGTCGAGGATGTCGCGCACCTGACGGCCGTCCCCGAATACGGTGATCGGCTTCCCCTCCAGCGTCCGGATGGCGAAGTGCGCGACCCAGCCCTGGTCCTCGGTGCCCATCTGGCGGCGGCCGTAGATGCAGCTCATCCGCAGCACGCAGGTCGGCACGCCGAACGAGCGGGCGTAGTCCAGCACGTACTGGTCCGCCGCGCCCTTGGAGCAGCCGTAAGGGGTGTGGAAGTCCAGCGGCCGGGTCTCGTCCACGCCGCTGTTGCGATAGCGGGGATCGACCGGCACGTAGCCCTCGCCGCGCACCTCGAACTCCAGCTCGCCCAGGTCGCCGTAGACCTTGTTGGTGCTCGCGAAGATCAGCGGGGCCGGGTCGGGGCGCCGCCGTAGCGTCTCCAGCAGCCGCACCGTGGCGCCCAGGTTCACCGCGAAGTCGCCGAGCGGCTCCTCCAGGCTGGTGGTCACCGCCACCTGGGCTGCCAGGTGGAAGACGGCCGAGGCCTCGTTCGCCGCGCGGGTCAGGGTGCCGACGTCGCGCAGGTCGGCGACCACGGCGGTGATCTGGTCGTCCCAGCGCGACTTCAGCCACGCCAGGTTCCGCTCCACGCCGGGCCGGGCGAGCGAGTCGTAGATCAGCACCTCGTGGCCTTCCGAGGCCAGGCGATCGGCGAGGTTGGAGCCGATGAAGCCGGCGCCGCCGGTGATCAGGACGGGACGGGAGTCCTTCATGCCACCAGCCCCCGCGCTTCCAGTTCCTTGCGGGCGTGATCGACCTTGTCCTCCGCCTCCTGGCGGGCGACCCACTCGGCCAGCTCCTTCAGGCCCTCGCGGAACTCGCGCTTCGGCGCGTAGCCGAGCTCGTTTCGGATCTTGGTCAGGTCGGGGATGCAGTGACGGATGTCGCCGGCGCGGGTCTTGCCGGTGATCTCGGGCCGAATCTCGGAGCCCATGGCTCCGGCGAGTTCGGCGGCCACCTCGTTGACGCTGCGGTGCTCGCCGGAGCCGACGTTGTAGACCTGTCCGTTGGCCTCAGGCCGGTCCAGCGCCAGCAGGAAGGCACGGGCCACGTCCTCGACGTGGACGAAGTCGCGCCGCTGCTCGCCGTCCTCGAAGATCAGCGGGCTCTGCCCGTTGGCGATGCGCGAGGAGAAGATCGCCAGCACGCCGGTGTAGGGGTTGGATAGCGCCTGGCCGGGGCCGTAGACGTTCCACAGGCGCAGCGCAGATCCCTCCATGCCGTAGGCCTGCGTGAGGGTCAGCGTCAGCCGCTCCTGCACGTATTTGCCGAGCGCATAGACCGAGGCCAGGGTCGGGCGCTTCCACTCCGGCGTCGGCTCCGGCGACAGGGGGCGGCCCTGCTCGTCGACCGGGTCCCAGCCGCCGTCGGGCGCGCGGCCGGTGCGGATCACCTCCTCGCGCAGCTCGCCGTCGGCGGTGCGGTACAGGCCCTCGCCGTAGATCGACATGGACGAGGCGGTGACCACCCGCTTAACCGGCCGCTCGATCAGCTGCTGGAACAGGGTGGCGGTGCCGTAGTCGTTGGCGGAGACGTAGCGGTCGATCTGGTACATCGACTGGCCCACGCCGACCTCGGCGGCCAGGTGGATGACGCTGTCGACTCCCCGCAGCGCGGCGACCAGGGCGTTCTCGTCGCGAACGTCGCCGGCGGTGAATTCGGCGTCGGGATGCAGTTCGGCGGGCCGTTCGCCGGACGGGTGGACCTGCTCCACCAGGCTGTCCAGCACCCGCACCCGGTCGCCGCGCTCGATCAGCGCCTTGGCGACGTGGCGGCCGATGAAGCCGGCCCCTCCGGTGATCAGTATGGTCTCGGCCACGCGTCCGCCCTCCCTGAAAGCTGAGCCTTTCCGGAAGGTGAGAACCCGCGGTGTTCATCTTTGTTCCCGGCGGACCCGCGTTCCTGAACGCGTTTCACCGGACGCAAGCAACTTACCTGCGGCTCGGGAGTTATGGCCTAGCTCGGGAAGCGTCTGTCCTCCCGGGGCAGAGCCGTGGAGGGCGGGATTTTGAGCGCCAGAAAAGTCCGTGTCGGCGTGGTGGGCGTCGGCAATTGCGCTTCGTCGTTCGTGCAGGGCCTGTCGTATTACGGCGAGGCGCGCTCGAACGAGCCTCCTCCCGGGATCATGAACGTCGAGCTCGGCGGCTACCACATCGGCGACGTGGAGATCGCGTCCGCCTTCGACGTGGCCGCTACCAAGGTCGGCCGCGACGTATCCCACGCGATCTTCGCCAAGCCGAACAACACTCACCGCTTCGCCGACGTCCCGGAGCTGGGGGTGAAGGTCCGCCGCGGGCCGACGCTGGACGGCCTCGGCCGCTACGTGCGCGGCGAGATCGCTGAGTCGGACGAGGTGCCGGTGAACGTGGCCGAGGAGCTGGACCGCACCGGCACCGACGTTGTGGTCTCCTACCTGCCGGTGGGTTCGCAGGCGGCGACGGAATACTATGCGGAGCAGGCGCTGGAGGCGGGCTGCGCCTTCGTCAACTGCGTGCCGGTGTTCATCGCCTCGGACCCGAAGTGGGCCAAGCGCTTCGCCGACAAGCGCCTGCCGATCGTGGGCGACGACATCAAGAGCCAGGTGGGCGCCACCATCGTCCACCGCCTGCTGACCAACCTGTTCCGCGAGCGCGGCGTCCGGCTCGACCGCACCTACCAGTTGAACTTCGGCGGCAACACAGACTTCCAGAACATGCTGGAGCGCGAGCGGCTGGAGTCCAAGAAGATCTCCAAGACCCAGGCCGTGCAATCGCAGTTGGACGTGCCGCTGTCGGGCGAGGACGTGCACATCGGTCCGTCCGACTTCGTGCCGTGGCTGACCGACCGCAAGTGGGCCTACATCCGCATGGAGGGCACCACCTTCGGCGGCGTGCCGCTGAACGTGGAGCTGAAGCTGGAGGTGTGGGACAGCCCCAACTCCGCCGGCGTGGTGATCGACGCCGTGCGCTGCGCCAAGCTCGGCATGGACCGGGGCGTCGGCGGGCCGCTGCTGGGGCCCTCCAGCTGGTTCATGAAGTCGCCGCCCGAGCAGTACACCGACGCGGAGGCGCGCGAGCGCACGCTGCGCTTCATCGACGGCGGCGCGGTCGTCGAAGGCCGGGCGTGACGACGACGGTCTTTCTCGTGCGCCACGTCCCCCACGAGCACCAGGGCCGCATTCAGGTCGGCCGCCGCGACGGGGTGCGCGTGCCGGAGGGCTCGCGCCCGCTGCTGGACGCGCTGGCCCGCCGGTTCGAGCGCGAGGACCTGGCAGCGGTCCACGCCAGCCCGATCGAACGCGCCCGCGTCACCGCCGAGGCGGTGGCCCGCTCCTCCGGCCTATCCGTCCAGGTGGACGAGGACCTGACCGAGATGGATTTCGGCGACTGGACCGGAATGAGCTTCGACGCCCTGGAGGCCGAGCCGTCGTTCCAGGACTGGAACCGGTCCAAGAGCACCACCCGCGCGCCGGGCGGCGAGAGCTCGACCGAGGTGCAGGCGCGGATGGTGCGCGCGATCGAGCGCGCCCGCCTCGACGGTCCCGACCGCAAGGTCGCCCTGGTCAGCCACGGCGACCCGATCAAGACCGCGATAGCCTGGCTGCTGGGCCTCGGTCCTGACGGCATGCACCGCTTCGAGGTGGACCCCGGCTCGATCACCACCGCGGTGGTCGGCGACTGGGGCGCCAAGGTCCTGACCCTGAACGAAAGGCCCGCGTGATGGATAGTTTCGCCGAGCCCTCCGCGCTCGAACCCCGCCGCGAGCGGCGCGAAAGTCGCTGGACCCCCGAGGCCGTGCGCCGGCGCGTGGCCGAGCTCGGCGACTGGTTCCACAACATCGACCTGAACGGCGTGCCCTCGGCCCCGAACCACTTCCTGGGCGACTACCCGCGGGTGAAGTTCAAGGGCTTCGCCCAGGCGATCCCCGAGGACCTGAGCGGCAAGACCGTGCTGGATATCGGCTGCAACGCCGGCTTCTACTCGATGGAGATGAAGCGGCGCGGGGCGGACCGCGTGGTCGCCGTCGATTCCGACGAGCGCTACCTGAACCAGGCCCGCTTCGCCGCCGAGGTGCTGGGCTACGACGACGTCGAGTTCCGCAGGCTGGACGTCTACGACGTGGCGGCGCTGGGCGAGAAATTCGACCTGGTGGTGTTCATGGGGGTGCTCTACCACCTGCGCCACCCGCTGCTGGCGCTGGATTTGATCCGCGAGCATGTGGCCGGCGACCTGATGCTGTTCCAGTCGATGCAGCGCGGCTCCGAACAGGTGGACGAGATCGCCCCCGACTATCCGTTCACCGACGCCGCCCACTTCGACAGCCCCGGCTACCCCAAGCTGCACTTCATCGAGCGGCGCTACAGCGACGACCCGTCCAACTGGTGGACCCCCAACGCCGCCTGCTCCATGGCCATGCTGCGCAGCGCCGGCTTCGAGATCCTCCAGCACCCGGAGCCCGAGGTCTATCTCTGCCGCGTCGCCGAGCGCCCCTCGCCGGACGGCGCGGTCTATCCCGTGAAATCCAAGAGCAACGGACACGCCGACGCATGATCGAAGCGGTCAAGATCTGGAACGAGCCCAACAACAAGTCGCACTGGGACCCGGAGGTCGATCCCGACTGGTCGAAGTTCGCCGAGACCGCGATTGTGGCGGCGAAGGCGATCCGGGACGTGAACCCCGGCCTGACGCGGGTGCTGGGCGGCATGAGCCCGATCGACCCGGCCTTCGTGAGCCGGCTCGAAGGTTACGGCGTGCTGGACCACGTCGAGGTGGTGGCCGTCCACGGCTTCCCGCTCGACTGGAACCTGTGGTCGATCCACGACTGGCCGGCCAAGATCGCCGAGATCCGCGCGGTCACGAACAAGCCGATCTGGGTGACCGAGGTCGGGGTCTCCACCTTCGGCGCCGAGGAGGTGCAGGACTGGGGGCTGAAACGCTCCGCCGAGCTTCTGATCGGCGAGGTCCCGCGCATCCACTGGTACTCGCTCTACGACCTGCCGCGCGCCTGGGAGGCGACCACCCGCCACCGGGAGGCGGAGGGCTCGTCCTACTACCGGCACTTCTACATGGGCCTGCTGCGCGAGGACGGGACGCCCAAGCCGGCGCTGGAGACCTACGGCGACTACGCGGCCGAGATGGGCCTGTGCCAGTGGTTCCACTTCGAGGACCACCGGCTGGACGACGCGGTCGCCTGGATGAAGCGGCTGGGCGTGCGCCACCTGCGGACCGGCCTGTCCTGGGCCGACCGTTTCCGCCCGAACGCGCTGGACTGGTTCGACCGCCAGATGGAGGCCCTGGCCGACTTCGAGGTGACCGCCACCTTCTGCTTCACCCCCGAGCACCGCGGCATCGCCCCCCACCACAGCAGCGCCCCTCAGGACCCTCGCGAGTTCGCCGACTTCTGCGCCGAGATGGTCGAACGCTACGCGCCCGCTTCGGCGAGCCGCCCGGCGGTGGTCGCGGCGGAGTGAGGTAAGCGCTGGCGTGATGCAACAGCGAGGATGTCCGCTTCCGTCGAAGCAGACACTAGCTGCTTCCTCGTTGCAGCTGCTCAAGCAGCACCCGCGCGGCCGTCCCCAGGGGGCGACTGCGCTGATGGACAGCATAGACGGGGATGGCGCCCGGGAGGATCGCAGGATCGTCGATCGGCAAACGCCTGAGGCGTCCGTCCGCTAGGTGCTCTTTGACCAGGTGGGAGGGCATGGTGGCCCAGCCAAATCCTGCCAGAAGGAAGTCGAGCCGCCGTCCGAGGTCTACGAAGCGCCACACGCGGGGGCTCACGACACTGTAGCTCGGCCCTCCTTGGTTCTCCGGATCGGTCAGCACGAGCTGCACATGCTCGGCGAGCACTTCGCGCTCTAGGCGACGGCTCTCGCTGGCCAGCGGGTGCGACGGAGCCACGACCGGCACGAGTTCAATGGAAGTGATCGGGTAGGCTTGGAGGTCCTGCGCTTGGTTCGGCAACATGATGCACAAGCCTAGTGCGGCCGTTCCGGACCGAACCCGTCGCTCGGCGCCGCCCAGACCCTCGGTGAATAAGGTGACGGCGAGGTCAGGGAAGCGCTGCTGAAGGTCGGCGAGCGTCCGGATTACCGGTCCGCTAGGAACCATGTTGTCGACTGCAAAGGTCAGCTCTGGCTCCAACCCTCCCGCAATCGCGCTCGCGGTACGCTCGAACAGTTCGGCTTGACGCAGCACTTGCCGCGCCTGCTTGGCCAACGCGCGGCCCGCCTCGGTGAGCACGGGCGCCCGCGCGGACCGGTCAAACAGCTGGACGCGCTGCATGTTCTCCAAGGTCTGCACCGCGTGGCTGATGGCCGACTGGGCGCGCTGCAGTTTCCTTCCTGCGGCAGAGAAGCTGCCGGTTTCCTCGATCGTGACCAGCACGCGAAGCTGGTCGAGCGTCAACGTGCCCAGCATAACCTATCTCCCATTCAGATGGGTGGCATCAATTTTTTATCTCTCCTGCCGGGAGGGTGTCGAGCCTATTTAGCCCTCAACGAAAGGCCTGGAGAGTTGCGATGAACAATCATTCTGCAGTCGCGGTTGTCCCTACCAGCAACGCTAGCCGCTATCTCCAGCAGCTCGCGAAGCATTGGTCTCACAAACTGTCGGTGGAGTTCACGCCCGAAAACGGGACGATCTTCTTTCCGAAGGATGTGCGGGGGAAAAGCTTTCCAGCCGACGCAACCGTCAGACTTCAAGCGCGTGAAGTCGGTTTGGAAGTGCACATCGACGCCTCCGCTCCCGAACAGCTCAGCGGCCTCAAGGGCGCGGTCGCCAGCCACCTCGATCGCTTCGCCTTCCGCGAAGCTCCGCTCCAGTTCGACTGGCGCTGAACAATTCACCTCGTTCCAGGAGGGCTCAAAGTGAGCACCCGTTTGCCTACCTACTTCCTCAGCCACGGCGGCGGCCCCTGGCCTTACTTAGATGGACCGTTCCGCAGCGCGTTCGATCAACTTGAGCAGTCGCTCGTAGACATTCGCCGTGAACTCGGTGACACACCGCGCGCCGTGCTCGTAATCACCGGCCACTGGGAAGAAGATGGCTTTGCCATTTCCTCAGGGGAAGAGCCGGGCATGGTCTATGACTATTCCGGCTTTCCAGAGCACACCTATCACATCCGCTACAAGGCGCCGGGATCGCCCGGGCTTGCGGCCCGAATTCAGGAACTGCTGCGCGCGGGCGGCATCAGTGCGCGGCTCGATCCGGACCGCGGCTATGACCACGGCACCTTCACGGTCATGAAGCCGCTCTACCCGGAAGAGGACATCCCGGTCGTCCAGCTGTCGATCGACCGCAGCTACGATCCGGCGCTCCATCTCCAGCTCGGCCGCCTCCTTGCACCCTTGCGCGACGAGGGCGTGCTGATCATCGGCAGCGGCCTCAGCTACCACAATCTGGCGCGGCGGGACCGTGCCGCCATGGAGCCTTCGCAAGCCTTCGACGCCTGGCTTCAAGAGACGCTGGTCGCGTCGCCCCCGGAAGAACGAACCCCGCGTCTGCTCGAATGGGAGCGCGCGCCGCTCGCCAGGGCCGCTCACCCGCAGGAAGATCATCTGATCCCGCTCATGGCCGCTGTCGGGGCTGCGGAAGGCGAGCCGGCGACGGTCGTTTACCACCAGAAGGACCTGTTCGGGAGCATGACCGCGTCAAGCTTCCGCTTCGGGAACGTGCCTACGGCTCAATGAACCATCACACACAATCAACAGGAGAAACACCATGTCCAATCTCGACCGGTGGACGCCGCACGCTCTTGCAGCGCTCAGGATCATGACCGCGCTGCTGATGCTTCAGCACGCGACGATGAAATTCTTCGCCTTTCCAGCGGCCATGCCCATGCCCGGGCCGCTCCCGACCATCATCGTCGCGGCAGGCGTGATAGAGCTTGTGACCGGCACGCTGATCGCCCTCGGCCTGTTCACCCGGCCCGCCGCCTTCCTGGCGTCAGGCACGATGGCCGCAGCTTACTTCATGGGGCACGCGACGCAGGGTTTCTGGCCCGTCCTAAATCAAGGCGAAGCGGCCATCATGTTCTGCTTCGCGTTCTTCCTGCTGATTTTCGCCGGGCCGGGCGCCTGGAGCCTCGACGGCCTGCGCAAGGGCCGCGGCACGGGAGCTGCGACATCCACAAACGCCTGAAGCCTAGGAAAGCGGCAAATCAGGAGAAGACCGATGAAGCTATGTCCGCTTTCCATCCAAAGCGGACATAGCCCTACCCGCCGACTTTCACCGCCGGGCTCTCCTTGAAGCCGTAGCGCACCGCCTTGGCTTCGATCTTCGCCTCGGCGGGCGCGGCGACGGGGCCGGTGTAAAGGCGCCAGGCGGACTTGGGGTCGGCGCGCCAGAGCACCGCGGCCCCCGGCGTGGGGGTCTCCAGGGTCAGCTTGCCGGCGCGCACCGCGCCGCTGGGCGGCGAAGTGACCGGCGCGGCGCCGCCGCTGGCGAAACGGTCGCGCAACTCGCGCTCGCCCAGCAGCGAATAGTCGGGCGCGGAGCGGTTGAAGCCGACCAGCGCCGCGGCCAGCCGCTGGACGTCGCCGGCGCGCGCGGGGTCTGAGATCAGGTTGGTCAACTGGTGGGGGTCGGCCTGGAGGTCGTACAGCTCGAAGGTCGGCCGAGGCGTCGCGAACAGCCGCGCCTGTGCGGGCGTCAGACGGTTCGCCTTGCGCGCGGCCTCCAGCGCCTCCAGCGCCGGCCCCTTGGGCGCGTATGAGGCCAGCGACAGCGCCGGCGCCTCGTTGGCGATCAGCAGCCAGCGGCCGTCGCGCACCGCGCGCACCCGGTCGCCGGTTCCGTCCACCCGGCCTTGCAGGGAGACGACGTAGCGCGGACCGGCGCCGGCCTCGGCGAAACGGTCGGCGCCCTGCATCCAGGCCAGGGGCGCCACGCTCGCCAGCTTCAGGATCGAGGGGGCCAGATCGACCCCGCCCACCGGATCGCGACGCACGGTCCCCGCGCCGCGGCCGCCGGGGAAGCGCACGATCAGCGGCACGCGCACGCCGGAGTCGTAGACGGTGCGCTCGGCGCGCGGCAGGTCCGGCCCGTTCTCGGCGGTGACGATCACCACCGTGTTGTTCAGCACGCCGGCCTTTTCCAGTCGCGCCAGCAGGGCGCCCAGGCGGGCGTCGCCCTGGTGCACCCGGTCGTAGCGGGCCTTCAGCGCCGCGCGGACCTCGGGCGTGTCCGGCAGATAGGGCGGCACGACGATCCTGGACGCCACGGTCGGGGTCGCGGGCTTTTCCTTCTTCGCGAACCAGCCCCGGACGGTCTCGACCGGCCCCTTTTTCGGCTTGGGAGCGTCGGCGGGCTCGGCGGTCGGCAGGGCGACCATGCCGAAGAACGGCCCGGTCACGTCGCTCGTCAGCCAGCCGCTCGGATCGGCCACGTCCTGATCCCACAGCGACGCGGGGGCGCCGAACGGGTCGCCGGCGAAGCCGATGCGGAATGTGGTGTAGCCGGCCCGGCGCAGCAGCTCGGGGAAGGCCTTCACCTCCGGCGCGGGGGCCAGCGCGTAGCCCGCCTCGCCCGACCAGTCCTGCACCGCGCCCAGCGTCTGGGGCTGGACCCCGGTCAGCAGCGCCGCCTGGGCCGGACGGTCGGAACCGGAGGCGGCGTAGGCGGCGGTGAACAGCACGCCCTCGCGCGCCAGCTTGTCGATGGTGGGCGTGACCGCCGCCTTGTCGCCGTAGGCGCCGAGCTCGGGGCCCAGGTCGTCGGCGATCACCAGCAGTATGTTCGGCCGCGTCTCGCTAGCGGGCGCGGGGCGGATCGCGGCTTCCGGCGCCTCGCCGCAGGCGGCCACGGCCAGCGTCCCGATCAGAAGCAGCGCCCGCGCGGCGCGGAGCGCCCTGGTGCCGAACTTGAACGCCATGCGTGATACTCGCTTCCGCCCCCGGCCGATCAGACTGCACGTCTGCACGGATCGCGCCAAGCCGAAACGGGAAGCGGGCGGGGCCGCCTATTGTCGCGGAAGCCTCACCAGCGTTCGGCGCGGGCGTCGCGCACCGCCTCCTGCAAGGCGCGCGCGAACGCCGCCCGCTCGCGCGGCGACAGGGCGGCGGCGACGGTGGCCGTGGCTCCCTTGCTGGACAGCCGCACCCGCGCGCCGTGTTTCTCCGCGTCCAGCAGGTCGACCCGGGTGAAGGCGGTGGCCGAGGTCCACAGGGTGCGGCGCGACCGCGGCGTCTCCCACGCCACGCTGATCTCGTCGGCCGAGACCCGCACCCGCTCGCCGCTTTTCGCCGCCTGGAAGTTCGCCCACAGCGCCAGCGACAGCAGCAGCACGTCCAGCCCCAGGAACACCGGCACGAGCGCGGCGCCGGCGATGTGCCACATCACCCCGAAGGCCAGGTTGACGAAGGCGAAGGGGGCGAGCAGCAGGATCACGCCCTGGCGCGACAGCGAGCGCGTGGGCCGGACCAGCCGGTCCATGTACAGGCGGGGCGCGGGGGCGGCGTCCATGCCCTCCAATCTAGCGTCCGGGCCGCCGCTCGCCAGAGGAACGGCTTCACAGCTTCGCGTGCAGCGGCCATGGAAGGCGCATGACCGCCGTCGTCTATCCGCCCGACCCCGACCGGGTCGCCGAGCTGTTCGCCCGCTTCGAGCGTCTGGCGCCGGAACCCAAGACCGAGCTGAACTTCACCGACCCGTTCACCCTGGTGGTGGCCGTCGCCCTGTCGGCCCAGACCACCGACAAGGCGGTGAACAAGGCGACCGAGAGGCTGTTCGCCGTCGCCGACACGCCCGAGAGGATGCTGGCGCTGGGGGAGGAGGGCCTGATCCCCTTCATCGCCTCGATCGGCCTGTTCCGGAACAAGGCGAAGAACGTGATCGCCCTATCGCGCCTCGTGCTGGAGCGGCACGGGGGCCGGGTGCCGCTGGACCGCGAGGGCTTGCAGGCTTTGCCCGGGGTGGGGCGCAAGACCGCCAGCGTGGTGCTGAACGAGCTCGGGATCGAGCCGGCGATCGCGGTGGACACCCACGTGTTCCGCGTTTCCCACCGGCTGGGGCTGGCCAACGCCGCCACGCCCGACAAGGTAGAGGCGCAGCTGCACGCGGTCGTGCCCCAGCCCTGGCTCGGCCGGGCGCACCACTGGCTGATCCTGCACGGCCGCTACGTCTGCACCGCCCAGCGCCCGAAGTGCGAGGCCTGCCCGGTCGCCGACCTGTGTCCCTCGCGGCGTCTCTATGCCGGAACCGCGTCGAGCGCCCGGCGCACCGCCCGGGCGAAGCCCGCGCCGCCGGCCGGGTCGTAGGTCAGGTAGAGGTCGGGCTCCACCAGCTCCAGCTCGATCAAGGCCGGGCGGCCGCTCAGGTCGCGCACCAGGTCGATGCGGGCGTAGAGCAGCGGCTCCTCCACCGCGGCCAGGATCGCTTCCGCCGCCTCCACCTGATCGCGCGCCGGTTCGATCGCCGAGATCACCCCGCCCCATTCGGGCTGAACGCGGAAGTCGCCGGGCTTGGCGACCTTGCCGACCGTGTGGCTGTAGACCCCGTCGAAGTAGAACAGCGAGGTCTCCCCCTCGCCCTCGATGGACGGCAGGTACGGCTGGATCAGCGCCGGCCCGTCCGGCCCCTCGTCCACCGGATCACCGGGAGACCAGCGCAGGGTGCGCCAGGCGCTGGCCGACACGCGCGGCTTGGCCACCAGCCGCTCGACCCCGAAGGCCGCCGCCGCATCGGCCATCGCCCGCGGCGTGACCCGGTCGATGTAAACGGTCGGGATCACCGGCGCGCCGCGCTCCGCCAGGCGGCCGAGGTAGCCCTTGTCGGCGTTCCAGCGCTGGACCGAGGCCGGGTTGCACACCTTGATTGCGTCGCGTTCCCACGCGCGGGTCCGCTCGACCCAGCGGTCCGGCTCGCGGTGGTAGCCCCAGGCGGTCAGCGGCAGCACCAGATCGAAGGCGCGAAGGTCGACGCTCTCGTCGGTCCAGGCCACGCCTACGATCTCCGCGCCGCAGGACGCCAGCGTAGCGGCGTGGGCGGCGAACACATCGCGCCAGCGGGTGTGGAACCCCTCGTCCTCGGGGTTCGGCGTCAGGATGGCGATGCGGCTCAAGACGGCTCGATCCCGGCCAGGCAGGCGTCCACCGCCGGGACCGGCTCGCCGCGCTTGAGCGGCCCGGCCGCCGAGCCGGTGACGCGCAAGGTCCCCTGGGCGTCCGGACGGCGGAAGAAGACGTGCAGGGCGCAGCTCTTCAGCCGGTAGGTCCACATCGCCCCGTCGCCCTCGGCCCGGGCGGTCTCGGGCTCGCCCAGCCGCCGCTCGACCTCCTTTCCGTCGGCGCCGACCAGGGCGGCGGCGGTGAGCTTGGCGGAAGCCGGCTTGGCGGGCTGGGGCTTGGCCTTGGCGCGGGGCTCGCGCTCGGCCTGGATGTTCTCGCTCGGCCGCTTCGGCGCGGCCAGGGCGGGCGCGGCGGCGAGGGCGAGGGCCAGCAGGGCGGCGGCTGCTAAGGTACGCATGCTTCGCCGTTACCACGGCCGCGCCTGTTCGCCGAGACCGCGCGCGGTTGTGCGACCCCGCGCCGCCTCTATACTCGCGGGCGTCTCCCTTCAGTCCGGACCTTCCCATGACCGCCGCCTACGACGTGGTCGCGATCGGCAACGCCATCGTCGACGTGATCGCCCCCGCCACCGAGGCCTTCCTGGAAGGCGAGGGCCTGCAGAAGGGCTCCATGACCCTGATCGATGAGGCGCGGGCGGCGTCGCTGTACGACGGCATGGCGGCGGGGGTGGAGGCGTCCGGCGGCTCGGCCGGTAACACCATCGCCGGTATCGCCTCGTTCGGCGGGCGCGCGGCCTACCTGGGCAAGGTCGCCTCGGACCAGCTGGGGGAGGTGTTCGCCCACGATCTGCGCGCCCAGGGCGTGGCCTTCGACACGCCGTTCCTCGACTGCGGCCCGGCCACCGGGCGATGCCTGATCAACGTCACCCCCGACGGCCAGCGGACCATGGCCACCTTCCTGGGCGCCGCCAACCAGCTGACCGAGGAGGACGTGGACCCCGCCGTGATCCAGGCTTCGGCCATCGTCTACATGGAAGGCTACCTGTTCGACCCCGCGCCGGCCCGCAAGGCGTTCGCCCGCGCCGCCGAGATCGCCAAGGCGGCGGGGCGGCGGATCGCCATAACCCTGTCGGACGTGTTCGTGGTCGAACGCTGGCGCGACGACCTGCTGGCCTTCACCGAGCAGTCGGTGGACGTGGTGTTCGCCAACGAGAACGAGTTGACGGCGCTGTTCCGCACCGACGACTTCGACGCCGCCTGCGAGCGCCTGCGGCCGATGGTGGAGATCGCGGCGGTCACCCGCGGCGAGCAGGGCTCGGTGATCCTGAACCGCGGAGAGACGCACCGGATCGACGCCTTCCCGGTCGATCGCGTGCTCGACACCACCGGCGCCGGCGACCAGTACGCGGCGGGGTTCCTCTACGGCCTGGCCCGCGGCCTTCCCCTGCCGGTCTGCGGGCGGCTGGGCTCGATGGCGGCGGCGGAGGTGATCGGCCACTACGGCCCCCGCCCGCAGGTGTCGCTGAAGGAACTGGCGGAGCGGCACGGCCTGGCGTGATGACGCCTGAGGAGCGGATCGCCTTCGTCCGCGGGCACACGCGCCTGCAAAGGCCGCCGCACGCACCGGAACTCCGGCTGTGGCTGGCCGACGAGATCACCCCGATCTGGCGGCTGACGGAGGAGGAGCTGGGCGAGCTCGGCCTGCCGCCCCCGTTCTGGGCCTTCGCCTGGGCGGGCGGACAGGCTCTGGCCCGCTGGCTGCTGGACCATCCGCGCGAGGCCGCCGGCAAGCGCGTGCTGGACTTCGCCGCCGGCTCCGGCCTGGTCGCGGTCGCCGCCGCCAAGGCGGGCGCGGCGGAGGTCGCCGCCGCCGATATCGACCCCTACTGCGAGGCCGCAGTCGCCCTGAACGCCGAGGCGAACGGGGTGCGGGTCGAGTTCGTGGGCGAAAACCTGCTGGACCGCCCGCCGCCGCCCGCCGACCTGATCACCGCCGGAGACATCTGCTACGAAAAACCCATGGCCGAGGCGGTGCTGGCTTGGCTGCGCACGGCCCACGGGCGGGGGACGCGGGTGCTGATCGGCGACCCCGGCCGCAGCTACTTCCCAAAGGAGGGGCTGACCCGGCTGGCCGAGTACCAGGTGCCGACCACGCGCGAGCTGGAGGACCTGGAGGTCAAGCGCACCGGCGTCTGGACCTTCCCCGATTGACCGAACCGCGCTCGCGTCCCTAGACCTTTCTCAACGAAGGAGGCCGGCATGCGGCAGGACGGGGCGATCGACTACGTGGAGTTTCCGGGCAAGGACATGCCCGCGATCCAGAAGTTCTACCGCGAGGCGTTCGGCTGGCGCTTCGTCGACTACGGCCCGACCTACGCGGCGTTCGAGGGCGCGGGGGTCGACGGCGGGTTCGACATCGAGAACAAGCAGCTCAAGGCGCCGCTGGTGGTGCTCTACGCCGCCGACCTGGAAGCCATGCTGGCCAAGGTCGAGGCCGCGGGCGCCGAGATCGTCGAGCCGATCTTCTCCTTCCCCGGCGGCCGTCGGTTCCACTTCAAGGATCCGTCCGGAAACGTGCTGGCGGTCTGGTCGGACGGCTGAGGAGCGGGATTCGCGCTTTAGCCCGGCGGCGGAGTGCGGGTCGAGACCGGAGCGTCTGGATCCACGGGCCGGGGCGCGCGGCGGACTTCCTCGGCCGGTTCGGCCGCCGGCTCCACCACGATCCGCGGCGCCTCCAGCACGGGTGCGACGGTCGGCGGCGGCACGGTCGGGATCGCGACCGGCGCCTCCTCCGCGACGCGCGTTGCGGCGGCGGTGGTGACGGCGGGCGCGGTCCGGGCGGCGGCGGCGCGGACCTGGGTCGGCGCTGATCGACCCGCGGTGCGGACCGGGGCCGCTTGGGCGAGGATCGTCGGCTCGGCCGAGGGCGAGAGGGCGGTCTCCGCCTGAGCCTGAGCAGGCGCCGCCGGGGCGATGCTCGACTGAGCCGCGGGCGCGGCGATTTCGGGAGCGATCGACGCCGGAGCGGGCGTGCGGTTCGCGTTCAGGGCGACCACGGCGGCGGCCACCGCCAGCGAGGCCGCGACGGCGCCGCCGCTCAGCATCAGCGTTCGGCGCGAGGGGCCGCCCGACCGCCGCTCGGCCGCCCGGGCGAGCGTGGGGCTCACGGTCGGCGCCGGCTCCACGGCCGGCGCGGGAGCGGAGCGCGGAGCAGGCGAGGCGGGTTCGGCAGAAGGCGACGCAGGGGTCGGTTTCGGCGCGGCCGGAACCAGACTGGCCACGCGGCGGGCGGCAGGCTGGCCCGACGCGGCCGCTGACGCGGCCGGCTTGGGCGCGGTCGGCTGCGGGGGCGCCGAGGGCCGGGGCGTGGCCGGAATCAGCGAGCCGCTGAGCGCCGAGGGGCGCGGCCGGGGCTGAGCCTGGGACGCGGGCGCCGGGCGCGGCCCGAGCGGCTTCGGCGTCACCACCGTCGGCGTCACCGTCGGGGCGTCGGACATCCGTCCCCAGCGCACGTAGCCGCGTGCGAACGGGTTGGGCGGGTCCTTGCGGTCTGAGGGCGGCTGCATCGGCTTTGATCTCGAAGCGGAACTTACGCCCCGCGCGGCCTTGGGGGCAACCGGGACGACACGCAGCATATGGGGGACTTGGCCGCTTGTGTGACCCCTGCGGGATAACCGGAGCGAAACTTCCTCGTGCGAGGCTCAAGGCCGGACCACCGGAGCGTCGGGGATGAAGATCGAGGTCGTCAGGCCTTCGGAGCTGACCGAGGGCGAACTCGCCGCCTGGACGCGCCTGCAAGGCGGGCGGCCGGGGCTCGGCACGCCGTTCCTGTCGCCGGGCTGGGCGCTGGCGGTGGAGCGGGCCTACGGCGATTGCGCCCGCGCTCGTGTCGCCGTGGTGCACGAGGGCGGGACGCCGGCAGGCTTCCTGCCGGTCCGGGCGGGGCGGATCACCGCCATGCCGCTGGGCGCGCCCATGTGCGACTATCAGGGCCTGGTCGCCGAACCCGGCCTGCGCTGCGACCCGCGCGACTTGGTGCGGGCGTTGGGCGTGCAGCGGTACGATTTCACCCACATGGTCGGCGACGACCCGAGTTTCGCGCCTTACGGGCGGGGACGCGAGGAGTCGTTTCTAGTCGACCTGTCGGACGGGCGCGCGGGTTGGGAAGCGCGGCGCAAGGCGGCGGGGTCGGGCCTGTTCAAGGACGTCGGCCGCAAGCGGCGCAAGCTCGAGCGCGAGGTGGGCGAGGTGGTGTTCACCGCCCGCTCCGGATCGCGCGCCGACTTCGAGACCCTGCTGGCGTGGAAGCGCGCGCAGTTCCGCTCCACCGGCCAGACCGACGTGTTCGACGCCGGCTGGACGCTCGGCCTGGTGGAGGACCTGTTCCGGCGCGAGGAGAAGGGGTGCGGCGGGGCTCTGTTCACCCTTCACGCGGGCGACAAGCTGCTGGCGGCGCACTTCCATCTGCTGGGCGCGGGCGTGGTCCACGGCTGGCTGGTCACCCACGACGCGTCCTTCGACATCTACTCGCCTGGCCTGCAGCTGTTCGACCACGTCTTGACCTGGATGGACGGGCGCTACGGCGAGTTCGACTTCGGGCCCGTGCCCTACGGCTTCAAGGATCGTTTCTCCGACAGCCGCCGACCCATCACGCACGGTTTCGTGGGCCGGCCGTCGCCCGCGACCCTGGTCCGCGCCGCACAGTATGGCGTGCGCGGGACGGCCGAACGGCTGCCGCTCGGGCGCGCATCGGCCTGGCCCGGCAAGGCCATGCGTCGCGTCGACCTGTGGCGCGGGCTGAACTGAAGCGCCGACGCGTTGTGTTCGCGCACGGGCGTGGCTAGGGTCGCGCCGTTTTCCACGCCCCGCGCTTCATGACCGTCACCCTCGCCGACATCCAGGCCGCCGCCGACCGCATCCGCGGCCACGTCGAGCGCACCCCCTGCCGCCTGTCCCGCCGCCTGTCCGAGGCGACCGGCGCGGAGGTGTGGATCAAGTTCGAGAACCTGCACTACACCTCTTCGTTCAAGGAGCGCGGCGCCCGCAACGCGCTGGAGCAGCTTTCGCCCGAGGAGCGCGCCCGCGGCGTGGTCACCGCGTCGGCCGGCAACCACGCCAGCGCCCTGGCACGCCACGCCTCGCTGTTGGGCGCCCCCTGCACTATCGTCATGCCGGTCGGCACCCCTTCGGTGAAGGTCGAGAAGTCGGAAGGCCTGGGCGCCACGGTGGTGATCCACGGCTCGGGGTACGAGGAGTCGGTCGCCCGCGCCCGCGAGATCGAGGCGGCCGAGGGGCGGGTGTTCGTCCACGGCTTCGACAACGCCGCCATAGTCGCCGGCGCCGGCACCTGCGCGCTGGAAATGCTCGAGGACGCCCCGGATCTGGACGACCTGGTCGTGCCGATCGGGGGGGCGGGCCTGATCGCCGGCTGCGCGGTCGCCGCCAAGGCGCTGAGGCCCGGCATCCGCGTGGTCGGGGTGGAGGCGGCCATGTACCCGTCGTTCCTGGCCCGGCGCGAGGGCCGCACCGTGGAGTGCGGCGGCCCGACCCTGGCCGAGGGCATCGCCATCAAGAAGATCGGCGACATCCCGTTCGAGGTCGCCGACCCGCTGATCGACGACATCCTGATCGTCGACGAGCCGGACTTCGAGGAGGCCGTGGCGATGTTCGCCACGGTCGAGAAAACCGTCGCCGAGGGCGCCGGCGCTGGCGGCCTGGCCGCCCTGCTGCGCCACCCGAAGCGCTTCGCCGGGCGCAAGGTCGGGGTGGTCCTGTGCGGCGGCAACATCGACACCCGCCTGCTGGCCTCGGTGCTGAACCGCGAGCTGGTGCGCGAGCGGCGGCTGGTCACCTTCCGCATCGTCCACGACGACCGCCCCGGCATGCTGGCGGCCATGACCTCGGCCATCGCCGAGGCCGGGGGCAACATCGTCGACGTGGTGCACAACCGGCTGGCGCTGCAGATCCCGGCCAAGTCGACCGAATACCTGATCCAGATCGAAACTCGGGGGGCGGAGCACGACGAAGCGATCGCCTCGGCGCTGAGGAGCAAAGGCTATGCGCTCGAAACCTCTTGAGGCGGCGGCCGCGTTCGCGGCGCTGGCGCTGCTGGCGGCTTGCGGCCGGCCCGGCGCCGACAAGCCGGCGCAGCCCTCGCCCGAGGCCGCGGCGTTCCTGGCCAAGAACGCGAAGGCGGAGGGGGTGAAAACCCTGCCGTCGGGCCTGCAGTACAAGGTCATCCGCTCGGGCCCCGCGAACGCGCCCAGGCCCGACCTGAACGACGAGGTCAAGGTCCACTACGAGGGGGCCCTGATCGACGGCACGGTGTTCGACAGCTCCTACGAGGGCGGCTCCCCCGCGATCTTCACCCTCGACGGCCTGATCCCCGCCTGGGAGCAGGCGATCCCGCAGATGCGCGTGGGCGACGCCTGGTACCTCTACGTCCCGCCCGAGCTCGGCTACGGCCCGGAAGGCGCCGGTCCGATCCCGCCCAACAGCGTGCTGGTGTTCAAGATCGAACTGCTGGGCGTGCTGCCGAAGGCGGGCACGGGGCTGGCTTGACCGCCGCTCCTCGGCGCGGGAGCATCGACGCCTGAACCGGGGGAATGCTGATGCGCATCGTTCTGGCCGCGGCGGCGGTCGCGTCGCTCGCGGGCGCGGCTCGGGCCGAGGTGGTCGAGAGCCAGGCGCACGGCTTTCAGGTGAAATCGACGGTCGAGATCGCCGCCGAGCCGGAGGCGGTCTGGAAAGCGCTGACGCGCGACGTCGGCCGCTGGTGGCACCCCCAGCACACCTGGTCCGGCGACGCGAAAAACCTGTCGATCAAGGCCAGGCCCGGCGGCTGCTTCTGCGAGAAGATGCCGAAGGGGGGCGGCATGCAGCACATGACCGTCAACTACGTGGTCCCGAACCAGGGGCTGCACATGACCGGCCAGCTGGGGCCGCTGCACATGGAAGGCGCGGGCGGCGGGCTGCTGTGGGACCTGAAGCCGTCCGGCGAAGGCACGACCCTGACGCTCACCTACACCGTCGGCGGCTTCGCGGCGGGCGGGCTGAAGAAGTGGGAGAAGCCGGTCGACATGGTGCTGGGCGAACAGCTGAAGCGGCTGGAGCGGTACGTGGAGACCGGTAAGCCCGACTGATCACTCGAGGAACCGGGCGCGCTGGTCCGGCGTGGGGACCATGCACCGTTCCCGCTTTCCGAACAGCCGGTAGCGCCGCGCCGCGACCCAGTCGTACGCCCCGTCCCGAACCGCCCGCGGCAGCAGGCGCAATACGCCGGCCCAGCGCCAGGGCGCCGGCAGACGCGCGGCCACCGCCGCGACCGCCGCGGAGCGGGCGAGCGCGCGTCCTCGGTTGAAGAAGACGAAGCTGTCCGGATTGTCGGCGTCCAGGCCGTGAGCCGCCGCCAGCCTCCGTCCCAGGTCCGACTGCATCGAGGCGAAACGGATTCGCTCCGGCACGGTCGAGCCGCAGGATGGTCTGGACCGTGCCGGAGCACAGGTTGCAGACGCCGTCGAACAGCATCAGTCCGTCCGGCGCCTCCGTCACGTCAGTGCGCATACGGCCGCGCGACCGCCGAGGAGATGAACCCATGGGTCGCTTCGCCGAGTCCGGCGATGATGAACTGGACGGCGAGCGCGCAGAGCACCAGCCCCAGCACCCGCACCACGATGGCCATGCCGATGTTGCCGAGCGCGCGGCTGATCGGGCCCGTGAGCAGGAAGCTGACGAGGGTGGCCACCCCGATGGCGAGGATCGCCAGCAGGCCCGCCGTGGTGCCGCCGGGGCCCAGGCGCTGGGCCTCGCTGGCCTGGATGATCACCGCCGAGATGGCGCCCGGCCCGATCAGCAGCGGCATGGCGAAGGGCACGATCAGCCGCTCGAAACGCCGCCGGGCGTAGCCGCGCACGTCGGTGCCGGCCTGTCCTGCGTCCGGATCGGCGAAGGTGGTCAGGAAGTCGCTGCGGGTCATGTCGAGGCCCAGCAGGAACAGCAGCACGCCGCCGGCGATGCGGAAGGCGGCGATGGAGATGCCGAAGAACTCCAGCAGCGCCAGGCCGGTGAAGTAGAAGAACAGCAGAAAGCCGGTGATGAACAGGGCGATGTAGGCCGCCACCGTGCGCCGCTGGGCCGCCGTCGCGCCCGCCGTCGCCGCCGCGAAGATCGGCACGTTTCCGATCGGATCGATCAGGGCGAACAGGGCCACGAAGAAGTTGACGCCCAACTCGACAAGGTTCATTGCGCCCTCTCAGCCCTGACCGACGTCGACGAGCCGTCGCGGCCCCGCTTGTAGCCGCGCTCCGGCTTCGCGCAACCCTGAGGACTGACCGCATGAGCGCCGACCCCCGCCTGATCACGGCTCTCGACTTGCCTGACGCCGGCGAGGCGCGGCGGCTGGCGGAGGAACTCGGCGAGGCGGTGTCGTTCTACAAGGTCGGCCTGCAGCTGTTCGCCGGCGACGGCATGGCGCTGGCGCGTGCGCTGAAGGCCTCGGGCAAGCAGGTGTTCCTGGATTGGAAGCTGCACGACATCGGCGCGACGGTGGAGAAGGCGGCCGCGGCCCTTTCGGACTCCGGCTGCGATTTCCTGACCGTCCACGCCGAGCCGCAGGTGATGCGCGCGGCCGTGCGCGGGCGGCTGACGCCTGAGCTGAAGATCCTGGGCGTCACGGTGATGACCAGCCTGACCGACGAGGACCTGCGCGAGATCGGCTACGGATGGACTGCGGCCGAGCTGGTCGAGCGGCGGGTGCGCCAGGCGATCGACTGCGGCTGCGACGGGGTGATCGCCAGCCCGCACGAGGCGGCGCGGGTGCGCGAGATCGCCGGCGACGGCTTCCTGATCGTCACCCCCGGCGTGCGCCCGGCCGGCGCCGCGGCCGACGACCAGGCCCGAACCGCCGCCCCCGCCGCCGCCCTGAAAGCCGGCGCCACCCACCTGGTGGTCGGCCGCCCGATCACCGCCGCGGCCGATCCGCGATCGGCGGCCCTGGCGATCGCGGAGGAGATGCGGAGCGCGTGAGGGCGTCCCGGTTAAGGGCTTTCGCGCTTTCCGGGATGACAAGAGGGCGTGCGTCCGCATCGACGGGCCGGAGCTCCGAAGGGGTGGGGAGGCGCGGAGCGCGGGCGGACCGCCCGGAACCGATGACCCTCCGGGGGAGGGCCGCTATGAATTTTCGGCGGGCACGCCCGCGCTCCGCGAAGCCGTTTGGCGCAAGCGGCTCCGGGGCGGGTTCTCCTTGCCGGGGCCGAGGGGGCCACAGCGTGTTTGCCGTCCCTCGGTACGCATCA
>Ga0196974_1000130_pt1 | contig 28201 bp, 28 predicted proteins | sample S1_1013CmetaG_FD_155477 | JGI IMG/M metagenome (GOLD analysis project Ga0196974, IMG submission 155477) | Soil microbial communities from Anza Borrego desert, Southern California, United States - S1_10-13C | ecosystem: Environmental > Terrestrial > Soil > Desert | place: USA: California...
CCGGAACCGTGGTCTCCGCCGGCGACGCGACCGTGCCGGCGCCCGCCGCGGCCGGCGCCGCCGTCCAGGCTCCCGCTCCGGCGACCAAGGCGCCGCCCGCCGGCAAAACCGAACAACCCGGCCCCGCCGGCGCGACGCCCGCGCCGAAGGCCCAGTAGAGCAAGAGAGTAGAGGCTGACAGATGGCCACGGCTCACGCGGGTTATAGCGACCCCCACGACCACAAGCCCGGGTTCTTCGTCCGGTGGTTCTTCTCCACGAACCACAAGGACATCGGCACCCTGTACATCCTGTTCGCCATCATGGCGGGGATCGTCGGCGGCGCCCTGTCGGGCCTGATCCGCTGGGAGCTGGCCCAGCCAGGCCTGCAGGTGTTCACCGAAGGCTCGATGCTGTCGCAGCTCGGCCTCGTGGAGGCGTCCAAGCACGGCTACAACGTGGTGGTCACCGCCCACGCCCTGATCATGATCTTCTTCATGGTCATGCCGGCGATGATCGGCGGCTTCGGCAACTGGTTCGTGCCGATCATGATCGGGGCGCCGGACATGGCGTTCCCGCGCATGAACAACATCTCGTTCTGGCTGCTGGTGGCCGCCTGGGTGCTGCTGTGCACCTCGATGTTCGTCGACGGCGGCCCCGGCCAGGGCTTCGGCGGCGGCTGGACCATCTATCCGCCGCTGTCCACCACCGGCCACGCCGGCCCTGCCATGGACCTGGCGATCCTGTCGCTCCACCTGGCCGGCGCCAGCTCGATCCTGGGCGCGATCAACTTCATCACCACCATCTTCAACATGCGCGCGCCGGGCATGACGCTGCACCGGATGCCGCTGTTCGCCTGGTCGGTGCTGGTCACCGCCTTCCTGCTGCTGCTGTCGCTGCCGGTGCTGGCCGGCGCGATCACCATGCTGCTGACCGACCGCAACTTCGGCACCGCCTTCTTCGACCCGGCCGGCGGCGGCGACCCGGTGATGTTCCAGCACCTGTTCTGGTTCTTCGGCCACCCCGAGGTGTACATCCTGATCCTGCCGGGCTTCGGCATGATCAGCCACATCGTCTCGACCTTCTCCAAGAAGCCGGTGTTCGGCTACCTGGCGATGGCCTACGCCATGGTCGCCATCGGCTTCATCGGCTTCATCGTGTGGGCGCACCACATGTACACGGTCGGCATGAACCTGAACCTGCGCGCCTACTTCGTGGCCGCGACCATGATCATTGCGGTGCCGACCGGGGTGAAGGTGTTCAGCTGGATCGCCACCATGTGGGGCGGCTCCATCGACTTCAAGACGCCGATGCTGTGGGCGATGGGCTTCATCTTCCTGTTCACCGTCGGCGGCGTCACCGGCGTGGTGCTGTCCAACGCCGGCATCGACTACAGCCTGCACGACACCTACTACGTGGTCGCCCACTTCCACTACGTGCTGTCGCTGGGGGCGGTGTTCGCCATCTTCGCGGGCTTCTACTACTGGTTCGAGAAGATGTGGGGCGTGAAGTACAACGAGTTCCTGGGCGCCCTGCACTTCTGGATCATGTTCGTCGGCGTGAACCTGATCTTCTTCCCGCAGCACTTCCTGGGCCTGCAGGGCATGCCGCGCCGCTACGTCGACTACTCCGAGGCGTTCACCTACTGGAACTACGTCTCGTCGATCGGCTACGCGGTGACCATCGTCGGCGTGGCGGTGTTCCTGGTGGTGCTGATCGAGGCCGCCGTGCGCCGCCGCAAGGCCGAGGCCAACCCGTGGGGCGAAGGCGCCACGACCCTGGAGTGGACCCTGTCCTCGCCCCCGCCGTTCCACCAGTTCAACGAACTGCCGACGGTGAAAGCCGACTCGCACTGACCGTTCGACCCTGAACGGCCTATATCGGGGACGGGGGCCGACCGCTTCCGTCCCCGAACCGTATCTGGAACCCCATGGCCCGAGCCGCCGACCCCGCGATCAAGACCCGCGCCGCCCCGCCAGCGCAGTGGTCGGACTACGTGCAGCTGTTGAAGCCGCGCGTGATGTCGCTCGTGGTGTTCACCGGCCTGACCGGCCTGGTCGCCGCGCCTGAGCCGCTGAACCCGATCCTGGCCGCGGTGGCGGTGCTGTGCATCGCGGTGGGGGCCGGGGCGGCGGGCGCGCTGAACATGGCCATAGAGGGCGAGACCGACGCCCTGATGCGCCGCACCCGCGGCCGCCCGGTCGCCAGCGGCAAGATCGTCAAGGGCGAGGCCATCGCCTTCGGCGCGGTGCTGGCCGCTTTCGCGGTGCTGCTGATGTACCTGGCGACCAACGCGGTGGCGTCGGGCCTGCTGGCCCTGACCATCGTCTACTACGCCTGGTTCTACACCGTGGTGCTGAAGCGCTCGACGCCGCAGAACATCGTCATCGGCGGCGCCGCGGGCGCCTTCCCGCCGGTGATCGGCTGGGCCGCGGCCAGCGGAGACGCGCCGCTGAACGCCTGGCTGATGTTCCTGATCGTGTTCCTGTGGACGCCCCCGCACTCCTGGGCGCTGGCGCTCTACACCTCCGACGACTACGCCAAGGCCGGCATCCCGATGATGCCGGTGGCCAAGGGCGCCGAGCACACCCGCCTGCTGATCCTACTCTACAGCCTGCTGACCGTGCCGGCCGCGATCGCGCCGGTGTTCACCGGCCTGGGCGGGACCGTCTACGGCGTCGTGTCCGTCGCCGGCGGTCTGGCTTTCCTGGGCCTGGCCTGGCGCGTCTTCCGCAGCCGCGCGGGCGACGCCCAGGGCGAGCGCGAGGATGGCCTGTACGACGTCAAGGCCGAGGCCAAGACCGCGCGCGACCTGTTCGCCTTCTCGATCCTGTACCTGTTCGCCCTGTTCGCCGCCCTGATGTTCGAGCACGGGCTTTCGGAGGCCTTCGGATGACCGACCCTGAGTTCCTGGCCGCGCGCAAGCGGCGCAACATCGCCCTCGGCGCGGCGCTCGCCGCCTTCGTGGTGCTGGTGTTCGTGGTCACCATGGTCCGCCTGAGCGGAGCCGTCTGATGACCCGCAACGCGCGTGTCGCCCTCGCCTGCGCGGTGGGCGCGGTCGTGATGGTCGGCGCCGCCTTCGCCGCGGTGCCGCTGTACCGGCTGTTCTGTCAGGTGACGGGCTTCGACGGCACGGTGCGCAAGGCCTCGGCCGCGCCGACGCGCGTGCTGGACAGGACCCTGACCGTGCGCTTCGACGCCAACGTGCGCGGCCTGCCCTGGGACTTCCGCCCCGAGCAGGTGAAGCAGGAGGTCCGCATCGGCGACACCGGCCTGGCCTTCTTCCGGGTGACCAACAAGGGTTCGACGCCCCTGACCGGCACCGCCGGCTACAACGTCGTGCCCGAGGGCGCGGGCCCCTATTTCCAGAAGCTGGAGTGCTTCTGCTTCCAGGCCCAGACCATCCAGCCCGGCCAGACGGTGGAGTTCCCGGTCGCCTACTTCGTCGCGCCCGAGATCGCCGAGAACCGCGACACCAGGGGCATCGAACAGATCACCCTGTCCTACACCTTCTTCCCGACCGACAAACCGCAGGCCGAAGCGACGGGAATCCCGCCGTCGGGCCTTGGCGGCGCGGGCCGGTAAGGTCTATAGCGACCACAAAGAATCCGACATCGTCCCCGCCTCCAAACGGGGACCCCGGGGGTTGAGTTAAAGCGCCATGGCCGACGACGCCGTCAAACACGACTACCATCTCGTCAACCCGAGCCCCTGGCCGTTCGTGGGCTCGGTGGCCGCGACCGTCATGGCGATCGGCGCGGTGACCTGGATGAAGGGCCTGTTCGGCCTGGAAAAGGGCACCAGCTGGGTGTTCTGGCTGGGGCTGGCCGGCGTGCTCTACACCATGCTCGGCTGGTGGATGGAGGTCATCAAGGAGAGCCGCAAGGGCGACCACACGCCCGTGGTCTCCATCGGCCTGCGCTACGGCATGATCCTGTTCATCGCCTCGGAGGTGATGTTCTTCGTCGCCTGGTTCTGGGTGTTCTTCGAGATGGCGCTGTTCCACGAGGCGCGCACCATCTCCTCCATCGAGGAGGTGCGCACCGCCTGGTCCCACTGGCCGCCGACCGGGGTCGAGACGCTGGACCCGTTCCACCTGCCGCTGGTCAACACCGTGATCCTGCTGCTGTCGGGCACCACCGTCACCTGGGCCCACCACGCGCTGCAGACCGGCAACCGCAAGAGCGCGATCCAGGGCCTGATCCTGACGATCATCCTCGGCGCGGCCTTCACCGCAGTGCAGGCCTACGAGTACAACCACATCCTGCACGAGAACCTGTTTTTCTCGGAGAACGCGGCCAACTCGGGCCTGTACGGCTCGGCCTTCTTCATGGCCACGGGCTTCCACGGCTTCCACGTTCTGGTGGGGACCATCTTCCTGATCGTCTGCCTGCTGCGCCTGCTGGCCGGCCAGTTCACGCCACAGAAGCACTTCGGCTTCGAGGCGGCGGCCTGGTACTGGCACTTCGTGGACGTGGTCTGGCTGTTCCTGTTCGCCTTCATCTACGTGGCCTTCGGCGGCGGCAGCGGCCACTGACGTGGCGCGTGCGCCCCTGATCCTCCCCCGTGAGCATCGCGAACGGGGGAGGGGGACCGCCGAAGGCGGCGGAGGGGGCGTCCGCATCGACTCCGTCGTTCCAGCTCACGCCCCCTCCACCATGCTTCGCATGGTCCCCCTCCCCCGCTTCGCAGGGGAGGATCTATGAAGCGCTTCCCCTTCGTCCTGACGCTGGCGGCTCTGATCGCCCTGGCGATCCTGATCGGCCTGGGAACCTGGCAACTACGCCGCCACGCCTGGAAGCAGGACCTGCTGGCGCGGATCGAGGCGCTGAAGACCGCGCCGCCGCGGCCGCTGGAGCCGCGGCTGGCGGAAGGCGCGCAAGGCCGGGATCTGAACTTCGCCCGCGTGCGCGCCGTCTGTCCGGGGCTCGACCGGGCTCCGTACGTCGAGCTGTTCTCCCTGCGCGCGGGCCAGGCGGGGACGCGGCTGATCTCCGCCTGCGCGGTGCAGGGCGGACCCTACGAGACGGTGCTGGTCGACCGCGGCTTCGTGCCCGAGACCGTCTCCGCCCGACCGCCGGTCGATCCGACGGCGGCCGATCCGGTGACAGTGGTCGGGGTGCTGCGCCTGCCCGATGAGAAGAGCTTCGTCACCCCCGAGCCCGACCTGAACCGCTTCTACGCCCGTGACGCGGTGGCCATGGCCTCGGCCTTGGGCGCGCGCCGCCCGGCGCCCTGGTTCCTGCTGGTGGAGACCTCGACCAACCCCGAGTGGCGCGCGCTCGACCCCGCGCCCCTGCCGGCGACGATCTCCAACCGGCACCTGGAGTACGCGCTGACGTGGTTCGGGCTGGCGGCGGCCCTGCTGGGCGTGTACGCCGCCGTGCTCTGGAAAAGGCTTCGTCGTTGACCGTACGCTTGCACACCCTGTCGAACGGCGCGCGCGTGCTGTTCGACCCCATGCCCGCGCTGGAGACCTTCGCCGTGTCGGTGGTCGTGCGCGGCGGCGCGCGGTTCGAGGACGAGGCCCGCTCGGGCTGGTCGCACCTGTTGGAGCACATGGTGTTCAAGGGCGCGGGCGACCGCTCGGCCCAGGGCATCGTCGAGGCCATCGAGGGCGAGGGCGGCCAGATCAACGCCGCCACCGGATATGAGCGGACCAGCTTCCAGGTGCGGGCGCTGAAAGGCCGGCTGCCGACCGCCATGGAGGTGCTGTCCGACCTGCTGTTCCGCCCGGACATGGCCGCCGACGAGCTGGAGCGCGAGAAGGACGTGGTCGGCCAGGAGATCGCCGAGGCGTTCGACACCCCCGACGACCACGTGTTCGAACTGGCCCAGTCCAAGGCGTTCGAGGGCCAGTCCCTGGGCCGCCCGATCCTGGGCTCGGTGGAGAGCGTCGGCGCGGCCGACCGCGAGGCGCTCGACGCCTGGCGCCGCGCCCTGTACGCCCCCGGCCGCATGGCGATCGCCGTCGCCGGAGCCGTGGACGAGGCCGAGGTGCTGGACCAGGCTGAGCGCTGGTTCGGCGGCGAGCCCGCCTCAGAGGGCGCGGGCGAGCCGGACGCGGCGCGCTTCGTCGGCGGCGCGGCGGGTCTGGCGCGGCGGATCGAGCAGGCGAACCTGGTGTGGCAGCTGCCCGCGCCGGGATCCAAGGACGACGCCTACTTCGCCCTTCGACTGTTCGCCGAGATCCTGGGCGGCGGCATGGCCTCGCGCCTGTTCCAGGAAGCGCGGGAGAAGCGCGGCCTGGCCTATTCCATCGACGCCTACGCCGACACCTTCGAGGACGCGGGCGTGCTGGGCGTGTTCGCCGGCGCGTCGGCTGGCGAGGCCCAGGCCCTGGCCCGGCTGGTCGCCGAACAGATCACGGAGCTGGCCGAGGCGCCGCGCGACGACGAGCTGGCCCGCGCCAAGGCCCAGCTGAAGGGCTCGATGTTCATGGCCCAGGAGTCGCCGCTCGCCCGCGCCGAACGCTCCGCCGCCCAGACCCTGATGTTCGACCGCCCCTTCACCACCGCCGAGATCGGGGCCGAGATCGACGCGGTCGACGCCCATGACCTGAAAGCCGTCGGCGCCCGCCTGCTGGCGCCCCGCGCCGCCGCCGGCGCGGTGCTGGGCCCGAAGACGGCGCTGAAGGCGGGGGATGCGTTCGGGCGGGCGTTGTTCGGGTGAGGCGCTAGGCTCCCGGCATACAGCCGCCGTCCCCGGCGGTGAGCGCGGGCGTTCGGCCGCCCCCGGCGAACCATTCCGTCCGACTCTGCCCCCAACGATCGATCACGGCGTCCTGACCGGGCGGAGGAAGCCGGGCAGGACCCAGCCTGGTCGACCCCAGCCGTCGCGCCAGTCGCTGCGACGGCAGGTTGCCCGGAGCGATGCAGTGGATGACGTGCGACCAGTCCAGCACGTCGAACGCATAGGTCATGGCCGCCGCGGCCGCTTCCAGCGCGACGCCGCGCCCTTGCGCGTCGGGGTGCAGGCCCCAGCCGATCTCGTTTCCGGGCCAGCCTAACGGGCGCCAGGGACCGACCCGCCCCATCCACAGCCCGGTCTCGCGATCCAGCACCGAGAACATGCCGACCCCTGTGAGGCTCCAGGCCCCGGCCATGGTCATGAACGTGCGCCAAGTGACCTCCGGCGGTTGCGCGCCGCCGAGGAAGCGGGCCGCCTCGGCGTCGGCCATCATCTCGGCCCATCGCGGAAAGTCGGACATGGTCGGGGGCCGCAGGATCAGGCGGCGGGTCGTCAGAACGGGCTCGGTCACGGGCGCCTCGGGGAGCAGACTGGGAGATCGCAAGGACCACGCGTCCGGCTCCGGGGCTTGAACGCAGCGGTCGGAAAGCCCGGGCTGGCGGCGCCGAATATCAGCCCTTACGTTCAAGAGCGGCGGATGCGGCGGAGCTACAAACGAGCATCGACCACCCCAACCGAGGAGACTTCGATGCTCGACGTGAATGAAGCTGCGATCCAGAACGCGGAGGCGCCCGCCAAGTCCTGCGCCGGCGAGGGGACCTGCGCCTGCGGGCCCGACTGCCGGTGCGGCGACGATTGCCGCTGCGCGACCGCCGGCGACTGCACCTCGCGGTGACCCGGCCAGGCACGAAGGGCCGGCCTCCCCCGTCGGCTCTTCGTGCTATCGCCCGAGCGCGAGCGCCCGCCGCGGCGCCGTCAGCGCAACATCTGCAGAGCGGTCGGCGCGACCCCGAACATCCGGCGGAACGTGCGGCTGAGATGGGCCGAGTCTGAAAACCCGGCTTCGTGCGCGGCGCGGGTCAGCGGCGCGCCCGCGGCCACCACCGCCACCGCTCGGGTCAGCCGCAGCCACAGCAGGTAGGTCTTGAACGGCAAACCGGTCTGCTCGACGAACAGGTGGCGAAGCCGGCTCGACGACAAGCCCGCCACCGGTACCGCGTCGGCGAGGCTGAGAGCGCCGTCCAGCCGTTCCGCCGCCCAGCCGATCACCTTGCGGATACGGTAGTCGGGAATCTCGGCCCGCTCGTCGGCCGCGAGCACCGAGACGAGCCTTCGCCCCCAGGCGACGATTTCACTGTCGTGGGCCCGCCAGTCCGAGGTCCTGAACGCCTCGAGTTCGGCCGCAAGCAGGGTGGACGGCGCGAGCTCGGTCAGGGCGCCGCAGACGTGGCGCGCGGCCACCGCCCGGCCCAGTCGGCTCTCCGGCTCGATGAACAGAAGCGCGATGCGCCCCTCCGCCTCGAAGCGGTGAAGCGCGTCGGCCGCCACCGCCGCATCCCGTTCCGCGGCCGTCCCGTCGCGCCCGATCAGACGGAACCGGCCGCCGAGCCCGAGCGTCACCTGTATGGCGTGGTGGGAGTGGAAATCGGTGCTGCGAGGCTCCCCCTCGTCGAAATGCGCGGCGTCCACCAGCCAGAGGCTGCCGCCCTCCCACACCACGACCCGGGTCTGCGCCAGAACCTCCATGGCTGAGCTTTAAGGGCTGCACGGTTGCGGTGGAAGCCTCGGCCGGCTGCTCCGCACGGGCCGCGCTTCACGGCGGCGGATCAATGACGCTACACTCCCGCCATGGCGCTGCTGGACTGGATGTCGGCGGAGGGCGCGCTCGCGGTGGAGGGCGCGGGCGTGCGGCTGCGTCCCCCGCGCCTGGGCGACCATGCCGAGTGGGCGACCCTGCGCGACGTCTCCCGAGATTTTCTTCAGCCGTGGGAGCCGACCTGGGCGCCCGACGATCTGTCGCGCGCGGCGTTCAGGCGGCGGCTGGCGGTCTACGCCCGCGACATCGAGGCGGGCCAGGGCTACCCCTTCTTCGTGTTCCGCGAGCGCGACGAGCGGCTGGTCGGCGGGGTGACCCTGTCCAACGTCCGGCGCGGCGTCGCCCAGGCGGCGTCTATGGGCTACTGGATCGGCCGTCCCTACGCGCGCAGCGGCCACACCCTGGCGGCGGTGCGCGCGGCCTGCGCCTTCGCCTTCGACAAGCTCAGGCTGCACCGGGTGGAGGCGGCCTGCCTGCCGTCCAACGAACCTTCGCGTAACCTGTTGCTCAAGGCCGGTTTTTCTTTGGAAGGACGGGCCCGCGCTTATTTGAAAATTAACGGCGCCTGGAGAGATCATCTCCTGTTCGGCCTGGTCGAAGACGAGGCTGGGCGGGGAGACGAAATCACGTCCGGGGGCTGAAGCGCCTTGAAAGACCGCTCGAGAAGTCTTGCGTGGGATCCGACCACCGCCCTGGAGGCGCTGGCCGCGGCCGACGTCGCCCTGTGGACCTGGAGCCCGTCGGAGGACCGCCTGCGCCTGACCGGCGCCACGCGCGCCCTCGGCCTGGGCCCCCTCGCGCCCGAGTGCACGGGCGCGGCCTTCTGCGCGCTGGCCATGCCCCAGGACCGCTCGCTGGCGGAGCATCTGCTGAACCCCCAGGACGAGGGGGCCGAGATCGCGCTTCGCCTGCGCATGCGCGGGGCCGAGACCTGCCTGTGGCGCGGCGTGTGGCTGGAGGACGGGGTGCGCGCGGCCGGGGTCGCGGCGCTGGAGATCAAGTTCGCCGGCTCCGACACCGACGGCCTGACCAACCTGCTGGACCGGAAGAGCTTCCTGCGTCGCGCCCGCGAGGCGCTGGCCGCGCCCGGCGAGTACGACCTGGTGGTGGCCGACCTGGACCGCCTTCGCCGGCTTAACGAGGCGCTGGGCCACGAGCGCGCCGACCTGGTGCTGGCGGCGCTGGGCTCGCGCCTGGCCGCCGCCTTCCCCAAGGGCGCGATCCCCGCGCGGATCGGCGAGGACGAGTTCGCCGTGCTGGTCCCCGACGGGGTGGCGCGGCCGGCCGAGCGGGTGCGCTCGGCGCTGGAGCAGCCGCTTCGGGTGGCGGGCTTCGACATCTATCCGACCCTGTCGATCGGCGCGGTCAAGGCCGAGGGCGGCCCCGACGCGCCGGACGCCGCCGAACTGCTGCGCCGGGCGGAGCTTGCGGTGGAGTCGGCGAAGACGGGCGGCCGCCGCGCCTCGGCCGAGTACGGCCGCGCGCTGGAGACCGACGGGCTGTCGCGCCTGGCGCTGGAGGCGGACCTGCGCAGCGCCTTCGCCAAGGGCGAGATCGAGCCCTTCTACCAGCCGATCGTGAACCTGGAGACGGGCGCGGTGGCCGGGTTCGAGGCCCTGGCCCGCTGGCGGCACCCCAGGCGCGGGATCGTGCCGCCGGACGAGTTCCTGACCCTGGCCATGGAAATGGGCCTGATGAACGAGCTCGGCCTGCACATGATGGAGAGCTCGGCGCGCCAGCTCGCCGTGTGGCTGGACCGGCACCCGACCGCGGGCAACCTGTTCGTCAGCGTCAACCTGTCGACGGTGGAGATCGAGCGCGACGGCCTGACCCAGGACGTGGCGCGGGTGCGCAAGGAGACCGGTCTGCCGCGCGGCGCGCTGAAGCTGGAGGTCACCGAAAGCGACGTCATGCGCGACCCGGACCGGGCGGCGGTGATCCTGCAGGCGCTGAAGGACGCCGGCGCCAGCCTGGCGCTCGACGACTTCGGCACCGGCTTCTCCTCGCTCAGCTACCTGGCCCGCCTGCCGTTCGACACCCTGAAGATCGATCGCTACTTCGTGCGCACCATGGGCGCCGACGACGGCTCGGCCAAGATCGTCCGCTCGGTGGTGGCGCTGGGCCGCGACCTGTCGCTGGAAGTGGTGGCCGAAGGGGTGGAGACCGCGCCGCTGGCGCGCCAGCTGCTGTCGGTCGGCTGCCACTACGGCCAGGGCTTCGGCTACGCCCCGGCCCTGCCGGCCCAGGAGGCCGAGGTCTACCTCAACGAATCCCTCGCCGACGGAACCGCGCCGCTTAAACAGCGGATGTGACCGAGGAGGCCGGTTTCAGCGTCGTCATGGTCAGCTCCCGGCCGACGCTGAAGCCCAGCTGTTCGTACAGCGCGATCGCGCCCGTGTTCCAGGCGTAGACGTGCAGGAACGGGGTCTCGCCGCGCTGCTGCATGGCGGCGGCGACGCGGGTCAGCAGGCCGGCGCCGTAGCCTCGGCCGCGATATCCGGGGCGGGTGCAGACGCCGCTGACCTCGGTCGCGCCGTCGACGCGCATGCGCTCGCCGGCCATGGCGACGAGGCGGCCGTCCCGCTTCAGCCCGATGAAACCGCCGAAGCGGTGGGTGAGCGGCCGCCAGGGGCCAGGCTTGGTCAGGATGGCGAGGTCGAACATCTCGGCCGCATCCTCCTCGATCAGGGCCGCGGGGCGCAGGCCGTCGTCGGGAATCTCGACCGGGCGCCGGGCGACCATCTGCAGCACCGCGGCGGCGGCGGCCACCTCCACGCCGGGGACGGACGGCGCCGGGTCGGGCTCGACCAGCGCCGTCTCGCCGTGGCGGCGCACCAGCTCGCCGAGAGCCTCGAGCGTCTCGGGCGAGCGATCGTCTATCGCGGCGAACACCCCGTAGTCCGGGTCGAGCCGCCGCGCGCCGGCGACGGCGGAGGTCAGGGGCGCCCAGCGGCCGGTCAGCGACGACCAGACGGGGCGGGCGAGAGGGTCGGCTTCGGCCATCGGGTTCGATTTAGCATGCGCATGTGAGGGAGGGAGAAGAGGGGATCACGAAGGGCACAAAGGAGACACGAAGAACACGAAGGCGTCTGAGGACGGCATGAGACTGAGTGCCGGCGCAGAGCGCCGGCGAAGCGCTCAAGTCCAGCGGAGCGCCCGCGTCAGACAGCGCGCCTCCCTCTTTGTGCCCTTCGTGTCTCCTTTGTGCCCTTCGTGATCCCTCTTCCTTCTTTGTCCTCCCCCCCATGGGAACAGCCGAGCTTTGGCATCCGTTGTGAGGCGGGCCGAGGGGGGCTAAAGCCGCCCCACGCCCGCGTTCCCATTCCCGACCTGAGGCCCCATGCCCCTGCCCACGCCCCGCGCCGACCTGAAGCCGAACACCATCGAGTTCGAGACGACGCCGCTGGTGAAGCCGACAGGCTTCCGCGAGTACGACGCGCGCTGGATTCTGGAGAAGGAGATCAACCTGCTGGGCATCCAGGCGCTGGGCCTGGGCCTGGGTACCTACATCCAGGAAGTCGGCGTGCGGCCGCGGATCGTGGTCGGCCACGACTTCCGCTCCTACTCGATCACGGTGAAGCAGGCGCTGACGCTGGGGCTGATCCAGGCCGGGTGCGAGGTGCTGGACATCGGGCTTTCGCTGTCGCCGATGGCCTATTTCGCCCAGTTCGACCTGGAGGCGCCGTGCGTGGCCATGGTCACCGCCAGCCACAACGAGAACGGCTGGACCGGGGTGAAGATGGGCGCCAACCCGCCGCTGACCTTCGCCGCCGAGGAGATGGGGCGGCTGAAGGAGATCGTGCTGGGCGCGCAAGGCGTCGAGCGGCCCGGCGGGCGGCTGGTGCACGTGGACGGGGTGAAGGAGCGCTACATCGCCGACGTGGCCTCGCGCACCACCCTGTCGCGGCCCCTGAAGGTGATCGCCGCCTGCGGCAACGGCACCGCCGGCGCCTTCGCGCCCGAGGCGCTCCGCCGGATGGGGGCGGAGGTGGTCGAGATGGACTGCGAGCTCGACAACACCTTCCCGAAATACAATCCGAACCCGGAAGACCACGAGATGCTGCACGCCATGAGCCAGGCGGTGCGCGAGTTGGGCGCCGACGTGTGTCTCGGCTTCGACGGCGACGGCGACCGCTGCGGCGTGGTCGACGACGAGGGCGAGGAAATCTTCGCCGACAAGATCGGCCTGATGCTGGCCCGCGACCTGTCGGGCCTGCACCCGAACTCGACCTTCGTGGTCGACGTGAAGTCCACCGGCCTGTTCGCCACCGACGAGGTGCTGAAGGGGAACGGAGCGAAGACCGTCTACTGGAAGACCGGCCACAGCTACATCAAGCGCAAGACCGCCGAGCTGGGCGCCCTGGCCGGGTTCGAGAAGTCGGGGCACTTCTTCTTCAACGACCCGATCGGGCGCGGCTATGACGACGGGCTGGTGGCCGCGGCGGCGGTGCTGGCCATGCTGGATCGCAACCCGGACAAGAAGCTGTCGGACATGAAGCGCGGCCTGCCGGTGGCCTACACCTCGCTGACCATGTCGCCTCATTGCGACGACGAGACCAAGTACGGGATCGTCGACCAGGTGGTGCGCGAGTACCAGGATCTGGCCGCGAACGGCGGGACGATCCTGGGGCGGAAGATCGTCGAGGTGATCACCGTCAACGGCGCGCGGGTGGCGCTGGAGGACGGCTCCTGGGTGCTGGTGCGGGCCTCGTCCAACAAGCCCGAGCTGGTGGTCGTGGTCGAAAGCGCGACCTCGGAAGACGACATGCGCGCCCTGTTCCACCAGGAGGTGAAGCCGCGCCTGGCGGCGCGGCCGGAGGTCGGCGCCTACAACCAAGAAATCTAAGCGCCGCCTTAGGAACAAAGGGTTTTCGCGGCCGGTTGCCCGGGCTCACCCCACCCGAAGGAGCGACCCATGGCGACCGCCAAGAAGCCTGCCGCGAAGACCAAGAAGCCTCAGAAGCAGACGCCCGAGCCGCAGGAACTGCTGCTGACCGAGCTGCGTGAGATCTACAGCGCCGAGAACCAGCTCTCGCGCGCCCTGCCGCGCCTGAACAAGGCGGTGGAGTCCGAGGCCCTGCGCCAGCAGTTCGAGCGCAGGCTGGAGGAAGGCCAGCGGCTGATCGAGGCGCTGGACCGCGCGTTCGAGAACATGGACGCCACCCCCGGCCGCAAGAAGAACGTCGCCGCCGAGGGCCTGATCGCCGACGCCCAGGAGCACGTGCAGGAAATCGAGCGCGGGCCAGCGCTGGACGCGGTGCTGATCGGCGCGGTGCAGAAGACTGAGCACTACTGCATCGCCGCCTGGGGCACGACCCGCTCGTTCGCCCAGCTGATGGGCGAGACCGAGGTGGTCAAGGCGATGGAGCGCGCGCTCGAGGAGGGCAAGCGCTACGACGAGGAGCTGACGCGCCTGGCCGAGGAAGAGGTCAACCCGGCCATGCTGGCGACCGGCGAGGACGAAAGCGAAGAGGAAGAGCGCGAGACCCGCTCGTCCCGCGGCAAGTCGGACGGCGGCGAAGCGCGGGCCTGAACCGAAACTCCTCCCCCGTAGCCCTTCGGGCGTGCGGGGGAGGGGGACCGCGAAGCGGTGGAGGGGGCGTGCCGGGGCGCTACGCTGGACCGGATCGCCTCCTGCGCGGAACTCCCGACCCTCGGCGCGCGCACCCCCATCCCCGGCCCTTCCCCCATCGAGGGGGAAGGGAGAGGATCAAGCCGCCGCCTGTTTCACCGCGCCGACGACCTGCTTGATCACCTGGTCGACCACCGCTTCGTCGTCGCCTTCGGCCATGACACGGATCAGGGGCTCGGTGCCGGAGGCGCGGACGACCAGGCGGCCGGAGCCGTTCAGGCGGGCCTCGGCGTCGGCGATGGCCTGCTGCACAGTCTTGGTCTTCAGCGGCTCGCCGCCGGCGAAGCGGACGTTCTCCAGCTTCTGCGGCACCGGCTCGAACTGGCGGGCCAGGGCGCTCATCGGCTTGCCGGTCCGGACCATCACCGCCAGCACCTGCAGCGCCGCCAGCAGGCCGTCGCCGGTGGTTGAGTAGTCGGTCATGATCAGGTGGCCGGACTGCTCGCCGCCCAGGTTGAAGCCGCCCTCGCGCATGCGCTCCATCACGTAGCGGTCGCCGACCTTGGTGCGCTCCAGCTTCAGCCCCTTGGCGCCCATGAAGCGCTCCAGGCCCAGGTTGGACATGACCGTGGCGACCACGCCGCCGCCGGTCAGCCGCCCGTCGTCGGCCCAGGCGCCGGCCATGATGGCCATGATCTGGTCGCCGTCGACGACCTGGCCCTTCTCGTCGCAGATCACCAGCCGGTCGGCGTCGCCGTCGAGCGCGATACCGATGTCGGCGCGGAACTTCTTCACCGCCTCGGCCATCGACGCCGGGTGGGTGGAGCCGCACTCCTCGTTGATGTTGAAGCCGTTCGGCTCGACCCCGACCTGGATGATCTCGGCGCCCAGTTCGTAGAGGGCGGTGGGGGCCACCTTGTAGGCGGCGCCGTTGGCGCAATCGATCACCACCCTCAGGCCCGACAGGTCGAGCTGGCGCGGGAAGGTGGCCTTGGCGATCTCGACGTAGCGGGCCTGGGCGTCATCGATGCGGACCACCCGGCCGAGGTCGGACGGCGCGGCCAGGCCCTCCTGCAGGCCCTCGTCCATGTGCGCCTCGATCTCGGCCTCCATGGCGTCGGACAGCTTGTAGCCGTCCGGCCCGAACAGCTTGATGCCGTTGTCGGCGAAGTTGTTGTGCGAGGCGGAGATCATCACCCCCAGGTCCGCGCGCATCGAGCGGGTCATCATCGCCACGCCCGGCGTCGGCAGCGGTCCGAACAGGCGCACGTCCATGCCCACGCTGGTGAAGCCCGCGACCAGGGCCGGCTCGATCATGTAGCCGGACAGGCGGGTGTCCTTGCCGATCACCACCAGGTGGCGGCGGTCGTCGACGGTGCGGAACAGCTTGCCCGCGGCCATGCCCACGCGCAGCGCCACCTCGGCCGTCATCGGATATTTGTTGGACTGACCGCGAATGCCGTCCGTGCCGAAATAGGCCCGCTTGGTCATCCAACCCCTCCCCGAAACCTTGCGAAACGCGGATTTAAGTGCGCGGGCGTTTGCGAATGCTAAAGCGCCGCTGGCGGACATTCGCCGCGGCCTCCATAACCCATGACCCCGCCCGAGCGAAACCGGGCGGGACGTCACGGACCGACGACAGGGCGACCCTCTCCATGTGCGGAATTATCGGCATCTCCGGCGCCACCTCGGTCACGCCGCGTCTGATCGAAAGCCTGAAGCGGCTGGAGTACCGCGGCTACGACTCCTCCGGCGTCGCCGCCCTGGTCGGCGGGCGCATCGAGCGCCGCCGCGCGGCCGGCAAGATCCGGGCGCTGGAGGACGTGCTGAAGGGCGATCCGGTCGAGGGCGTGGTCGGCATCGGCCACACCCGCTGGGCCACCCACGGCGCGCCGAACGAGGCCAACGCCCACCCGCACATGGTCGGGCGCGTGGTGGTGGTCCACAACGGCATCATCGAGAACTTCGCCGAGCTGAAGGCCGAGCTGCAGGCGCAGGGTCGGACGTTCAACAGCGACACCGACACCGAGGTGGTGGCACACCTGATCGACTCGCGGCTGGAGGCTGGCGACGATCCCCTGACCGCCTTCAAGACCACCCTGGACCGCCTGCACGGCGCCTATGCGCTGGCGGTGCTGGTGCAGGGCGAGGACGAGCTGGTGCTGGGCTCGCGCCGCGGCAGCCCGCTGGTGGTCGGCTGGGGCGAGGGCGAGATGTTCATCGGCTCCGACGCGCTGGCGGTCGGGCCGTTCACCAACCGGATCACCTATCTGGAGGAGGGCGACTACGTCGCCATCGACCGGGGCGGGGCGCAGATCTTCGACGCGAGCGGCGCGCGGGCCAACCGGCCGGCGGTCACCGTCTCGGCCTCCGCGGCGCTGGTGGAGAAGGGCGCCTACCGGCACTTCATGGAGAAGGAGATCCACGAACAGCCGGACAGCTGCCAGCACACCCTGGCCGCCTACGTCGATCCGGTTCGGATGACCGCGGGCGCGCGCGGGTTCGACTTCACCGGCCTGTCGCGCATCCAGATCGTCGCCTGCGGCACGGCCTACTACGCGGGGCTGGTCGGCAAGTACGCGTTCGAGAAGTACGCGGGCCTGCCGGTCGACATCGAGATCGCCTCGGAGTTCCGCTACCGCGAGCCGGCGTTGAGCGAGGGCGGGCTGGCGCTGGCGGTGTCGCAGTCGGGCGAGACGGCCGACACCCTGGCGGCGCTGCGCTTCTGCAAGGCGCAGGGGCTGAGGATCGCCGCCGTCGTCAACGTCCACGAATCGACCATGGCGCGAGAAGCGGACGTGGTCTGGCCGACCTATGCGGGGCCCGAGATCGGGGTGGCCTCGACCAAGGCCTTCACCGCCCAGGTTTCGGCGCTGCTGGCGCTGGCGGTGGCGGCGGGCGTGCAGCGCGGCCGCATCTCGCCCGAGCAGGAGAAGTCGCTGGTGCACCATCTGCTGGAGGCGCCGCGACTGATCGCCGAGGCGCTGCACGGCGACGCGGCGATCCGGCCGGTGGCACACCAGCTGTCGAAGGCGCGCGACGTGCTCTACCTGGGCCGCGGCGCCATGTACCCGATGGCTCTGGAAGGCGCGCTTAAGCTGAAGGAGATCAGCTACATCCACGCCGAGGGCTATGCCGCCGGCGAGCTGAAGCACGGGCCGATCGCGCTGGTGGACGAGCTGACGCCGGTGGTGGTGCTGGCGCCCCACGACGAGCTGTTCGAGAAGACCGCGTCCAACGTTCAGGAGGTGGCCGCGCGCGGCGGGCGGGTGATCCTGATCACCGACCGTCCCGACCAGTCGCCGGCCGGCGCGGGGGTGCAGACGATCACCGCGCCCGCCTGCGATCCGCTGATCGCGCCGCTGGTCTATGCTGTGCCGATCCAGCTGCTGGCCTATCACACCGCCGTGCAGAAGGGCACGGACGTGGACCAGCCCCGCAACCTGGCGAAGTCGGTCACAGTCGAGTAGGCGCCAGGCCGCTTACTGCGGCGGCGGCGTCTGGGCTGTGCCCTGCGCGCCGCCCGTGCCCTCGGTCGGCAGGGTGGGCGTGCCGCCGCCGTTCGGGCCGCCGTTGGTCGCGGTCGGCACGCCGCCGGCGCCGGGTTCCGAAGCGCCGGTGGCGCCGGCGTCGGGCGCCACCCCCGTGGTCGCCTGGGGCGAGCCGGTGTCCGGCATCATGTCCGCGATGGATTCGCCGGCCGGCTCGGGCTGTTCCTGGCTGCAGGCGGCGAGCGTCAGGGCCGCCGCGGCCGCGGCCAGCATCGGTAACGTCTTCATCTCAAAATCTCCTGGAGTGCGCGGGCGGTCGCGCCGCCGGGGACGAACCCGGCGGCGCGCTGAATCATTACTGCCCGGGAGGAGTCGTGCCGGTCGTGCCAGTGCCGGTCCCGGTCGTGCCCGTGCCCGTGCCCGTGGTCGGCGGGGTGGTCGTGCCGGTCGTGCCCGTGGTCCCGGTCGTGCCGGTCATCGGGTCGGTGGTCGTGCCGGTGGTTCCGGTCGCCCCGGTGGCGCCGGTCATGGCCGGATCGGTGGTGGCGGTGGCGGTGGTGTCGCTCATGGCGCCGGTGTCGCCGGCGGCGGCGGCGTCTTCGTTCTTTTCGCCGCCTTGGCCGCAGGCGGCGAGGCCGAGGGTCGCGGCCAAAGCGGCCGACACGATCAGCGAGGTCTTCAGAGTGCTCATGGAGGTCTCCTTCGGGTGAGCTTCGAGCGCCTCCCGGCGATCACGACGGGTCGCGCTCGAACACAGGCAACTCACGGCCCTGTGAAGTGTTCCATCGGCGGCGCTTTGCGTGAGCGCTTTCCCGTCCTATTCCGTCCGCGCCTACGAAAGCCTTCAGGAGACCCCATGGCCCGCGTCCGCAAAGCCGTTCTTCCCGTCGCCGGTCTGGGCACCCGGGTGCTGCCCGGGACCAAGTCGACGCCCAAGGAGCTGTTGAACGTCGTGGACCGGCCGATCCTGTCCTACATCGTGGCCGAGGGCCGCGCGGCGGGGATCGAGCACTTCGTGTTCGTCACCGGGCGCGGCAAGGGCGCGATCGAGGATTACTTCGACCACCAGGTGGAGCTGGAGGCCCAGCTTCAGGCCAAGGGCAAGACCGAGATCCTGGACCAGCTGCTGGCCGAGCTGCCCGAGGCCGGCGAGATGAGCTTCGTGCGCCAGATGGCGCCGCTGGGCCTGGGCCACGCGGTGTGGTGCGCCCGCGACGTGATCGGAAACGAGCCGTTCGCGGTGATGCTGCCCGACGTGATCGTCGACGCCGAAGTCCCCTGCCTGAAGCAGCTGACCGACGCCCACGAGCGGACCGGCGCAAACATCGTCGCCGTCGAGCAGGTGCCCGAGAGCGAGACCCACAAGTACGGCGTGATCGCGCCGAAGAGCCGCGACGGCCGGCTGGTGGAGATGACCGGCATGGTGGAGAAGCCCAAGCAGGGCACCGCGCCGTCGAACCTGTCGATCGCCGGGCGCTACGTGCTGCGGCCCGAGATCTTCGACATCCTGTCGCGCACCGAGCGGGGCGCCGGCGGCGAGATCCAGCTGACCGACGCCATGGCCGAGCTGATGCGGGGCCAGCCGTTCTTCGGCTACGAGTACGAGGGCGACACCCACGACTGCGGCGACAAGATCGGCCTGCTGAAGGCCAATGTCGCCCTGACCCTGAAGCGTCCGGACCTGGCGGCGGCGGCGCGCGCGGCGCTGGAGCCGCTGCTGAGCCGCGAGGGGGTTTAAACTCGCTGCGAGGCGGCGCGGACGCTCTCCGCCACGTCCTGCATCGAGCGGAACAGAAGATAGGGATCGCCGGGCGAGGGCGCGAAGCCCCGCCGTCGCCACCACTCCGCCGCGTCGGCGTCGACGGCGCGCACCAGCAGCGCCCGCCCGCCGATCAGCCCCGCCGCCGCGACGCAGCGCTGCAGCGCGTGCTTGAGCAGGCCGGTCCCGACGCCCTGGCCGGCCCAGGCGATGTCCGTCGCCAACTGGCCGAGCAGCAGGCACGGGATCGGGTCCGGCGGCTGCCCCGTCCGCACCTTGCGCGGGGCGATCGCGGGAGCAACCGCGGTGGGGGCCAGGCCGTAGTAGCCGGCCACGCGTCCTGCCTGCTGCACCACCATGACGGCGGTGAAGCCCTTCTGCTGGTTGGACAGGGCGCGGGTCCGCAGCCAGTCGTTCAGCACCGCCTTGCCGCAGTCGAAGTCCGACAGGTCGTGGGCGTCGTTCAGAGGCTCCGGCGCGGAGAGCGTCAAGCCGCCGTCCCGTCGTGCTCCCAAGGCGCGGGGCGGGTCAGCACCTCGACCATCTCGGGCACGGCCGTCGCCGGCGCCGCGAGAGCGGCCTGGAAGACGGCGAAGGCCTGGGCCTCCAGCCGCGGCGCCGCCTGCTCCATCAGCACGGACTCCGCCTCGCGCAGCGCCGCCTCGCGCATGAAGTCGGTTCGCGAGCGGCCGCGCAGCTCGGCCGCCCGGTCGATCACGGCCACGTCGGCATCCCTCAGGCGCATGGAGATCGGGGTCTGCATGGGAGGGAGAGTAGGGCGGCGTAGTGCATATTGCAATACATCGCTTCGCCTCAGCTCGCCGCCTTCCGCTCCGCGATCCAGGCGTTCACGCGGCTCTCCAGCATGTCCATCGGCAGCGGGCCGCTCAGCAGCACCGTGTCGTGGAAGGCGCGGACGTCGAAGCGGGGCCCGAGTTCGGCTTCGGCGCGCTTGCGCAGTTCGCGGAACTTCAGTTCGCCGATCTTGTAGGCCAGCGCCTGGCCCGGCCAGCCGATGTAGCGCTGGAGCTCGGTTTCGATGTTGTGCGGGGCCAGGGCGGAGTTGTCGCGGAAGCAGGCGCGGGCCTGCTCCACGGTCCAGCCCTTGGCGTGAATGCCGGTGTCGGCGACCAGCCGACAGGCGCGCCACATCTCGTAGCTGAGCTTGCCGAACCGCTCGTACGGATCGCGATAGATGCCCATCTCGATGCCGAGGAACTCGGAATACAGGCCCCAGCCCTCGGTGTAGGCGGTGACGCCGGCGTTGCGCCGGAACCAGGGCTGTTCCTCGAGCTCCTGGGCGATGGCGATCTGCAGGTGGTGGCCGGGCACCGCCTCGTGCACGGTCAGGGCCGGCAGCTCATAGAGCGGCCGCTGGTCCAGCTTGCTGGTGTTGACGATGTAGCCGCCGGCGACCCCCGTCTCCATCGAGCCGGAGTTGTAGCGGCCGGTGGTGTAGCGCTCCTCGATCTCGCGCGGCACGGGCCGCACGCCGTAGGGCAGCCGCGGCAGCGACTTCTTGAACAGCATGGGCAGCTTGTCGTCCGCCCGCTTGGAGATCTCCGACGCCTTCTCCAGCAGGTCCTCGCGCGTCTGGGCGTAGAACTTCGGATCGGTGCGCAGCCACTGGAGGAATTCAGCGAAGCTCCCCTTGAAGCCCGAGGCGGCGATCTGCTCGTCCATCTCGGACCGGATGCGCGCGACCTCGGACAGGCCCAGCTGGTGGACCTGCTCGGGGGTCAGGTTCGTGGTCGTGTAGGAGCGCGCCAGGTAGGCGTAATAGGCTTGGCCGCCCTTCAGGCTGCCCACGCCGAGACCCTTGCGGGCCTTGGGCAGGTACTCGGTCTCGAGGAATCGGACCCACTCCTTGCGCGCCGGGGCGATGCGGTCGCGCACGATCGCTTCGGCCCGGCTGCGGAACGCCGCCTGGCGGTCGGCGGGAATGGTGGCGGGCAGGTTCGCGAGCGGCTGCATCAACGGATCGTCGGCCAGCGTCAGGGCGGCCTCGGCGCGCGCGGTCTCCAGCGCGCTCTCGACGACGGAGCGCGGCTGGGTGAAGCCGGTTTTCACCCCTCGCCGCGCGTTCGCCTGGGTGTCGGCGTAGAGTTTGGGCATGGCCTCCAGCCGCGACAGCCAGGCCTCGGCGTCCTCGACCGAGCCGATGCGGGTGGTGCGGCCGAGATAGCCGGTCCAGGTCCCCGCGCCGCCTTCGGAGTCGAACGCCAGGCGCGCGGGGTCGAACTGCGCGCCTTCCAGGCTCTCGGCCACCACGCGCGAGAGGAAGGCGTGATTGAAGGCGTCCTCGGGCGCGAGCTGCTTCGGATCGACGGCGGCCAGGCGCGTCTGGAAGGCCTTCACCGCCGCGGTGCGCCGCGCGTCGCCTTCCGGCGAGACGTCGGGCAGGCGGCCCAAGGCAGCGCGATCGCCCTCCTGCCCGGCGCTGATCGGGTCCTCGGCGCGGGCGAAGGCCTCCCAGTCGGCGACGATGCGGTTCCAGGCGGCGGTCTGCTCGGCCGAGACGGCGACCGGCGCGGGCGCGGTCTGGGCCAGGACGGGCGAGGTCACGCACAGGACGGCGGCGGCCGCGGCGCACAGCAGGAGCTTCTTCATCGGCGGTGTTCCCCTCAGGTCTTCCGGTTCTCGCGGGCGTCGATCTCGCGCGCCTCGGCGTAGAGGCTCTCCACGTCCCAGCCGTCGTCGCCGGCGTCGGGCGACAGGCGGCGAAGATCGGAGCTTAGCAGGTCTTCCATCCGCGGCGAGCTTTCGCGGCTGGCGATCCTGTAGCGCTCGGTGTCGCCCCACAGCGGGCGCAGCTCGTGGAACATGCGTTCGTCGTGGCGGCGGAACAGGCGCGCGGCCCGCTCGGCCCGATAGGCGCGCCAGCCCAGCACGCGCAAAGCCTCGGACGCCATGGCCAGGCCGCCTTCGAAGGTCTCGCGCTCGGTGACGTCGGCGCCCTTCTCGAGCAGGTCGTAGGCGTGGCGGCGGTCGAAGGCGCGGGCCAGGATCTTCAGGTTTGGAAACGCCTCGCGCGCCGCCTCGACCAAGTCGGTGGCCTTGTCCTTGTCGTCGATTGCCACCACCAGCAGCCGGGCGCGGTCCGCCCCGGCGGCGCGCAGCAGGTCCAGCCGGGTGGCGTCGCCGTAGTACACCCGCCGCCCGAACCGGCGCAGCAGGGCGATCTGCTCCACCGACGACTCCAGCGTCGAGGTCGAGAAGCCGTTGGCGGTCAGCACCCGGGCCACGATCTGGCCGAAACGGCCGAAGCCCGCGACGATGGCGTCGGGCGGGCGGTCCTGGTCGAAGGGTTCGTTGTCCGGCTCGTCCACCGCCGCGGCCCGGGTGCGCGACAGCCGCCGCCAGGCGGCGAAGGCCAGCGGGGTGGCGGCCATCGACAGGGCGACCGCGGCGGTCAGCAGCGACGCCAGCTCCTGCCCCAGCACCCGCGCGCCCACCGCGAAGGTCAGCAGCACGAAGGCGAACTCGCCGCCCTGGCTCAACGACACCGCGGCCGTCCCCGCGTCGCGCCAGTTCAGCCGCGCGGCGCGGGCGACAGCGAACACCACCGCCCCCTTCACCGCCATCAGTCCGGCGACGACGCCCAGCACCTCCAGCGGCCGCTCGATCACCAGCGGCAGGTTCAGCCCCGCGCCCACGGTGATGAAGAACAGCCCCAGCAGCAGGCCGCGGAACGGCTCGATGTCGGTCTCCAGCTCGCGCCGGAACTCGCTTTCCGCCAGCACCACGCCCGCCAGGAAGGCCCCGAGCGCCGGCGACAGGCCCACCGTCTGCATCAGCACCGCGACGCCGACCACGATCATCAGGGCGGCGGCGGTGAACACCTCGCGCAGCTCCGCGCGGGCGATGTAGCGGAACAGCGGTCGCACCAGGAAGCTGCCGGCGCCGACCACGCCGGCCACCGCCGCCACCACCGCCACGCCTTGGACCCAGGCGGGGTAGGCCGCCAGCAGCCCGGCCGGGCCGTGCGCCCCTCCGCCGTGGCCCGCCGGGGCGGCGACGGCCAGCAGCGGCAGGAAGGCCAGCAGCGGGATCACCGCCAGATCCTGGAACAGCAGCACGCCGAACGCGGCGCGGCCGGACGGGCGGCGCCGCAGGCCGTTCTCCTCCAGCATCTGCAGCACTATGGCCGTGGACGACATGGCCAGGATCAGCCCCGCCGCCAGCGCCTGGCGCCAGTCGACGCCCAGCGCCAGGGCGACCGCCGCGAGGCCGCAGGCCGTCAGGGCCATCTGCGCCGTGCCCAGGCCGAAGATGTCGCCGCGCATCGACCACAGCAGCGCCGGGCGCACTTCCAGCCCGATCAGGAACAGCAGGATGACCACGCCGAACTCGGCGGCGTGCATCACGTCGGTCTGGTCGCCGACCAGATGCAGGGCGAACGGGCCGATCAGGGCGCCGGCGATCAGATAGCCCAGCACCGAACCGAGCCCCAGCCGCTTGGCCACGGGCACCGAGACCACCGCGGCGGCCAGGTAGACGAAGGCCTGGAGCAGGGCGCCGTCCATGGTTTCAGGCTCCCTTCCGCGCGCCGAGCGACAGCGCGTCCAGCCGATCGCGGTAGGCGGCCACGCCCCGCGCCAGCTCCGACTCGCCGACCAGGCCCGCGCCGTAAAGGGCGAACGGTTCTGCCCAGCGCATCTTGCAAAGGTGGGCGGTCTGCTCGAACGGGCGCAGGAAGTCGGGCAGGGTGAAGCGGTTGTGCCCGCGCGGCCCGTAGGCCTGTTCGGTTCCGCCGGCCGAGACGGCGCAGAACAGGGTCTTGCCCTCCAGCGCCCGGCCGCGCTCGCCGTAGGCGAAGCCGTGCAGCCAGACCAGGTCCAGCCACTCCTTCAGCAGGGCCGGGGCCGAGTACCAGTAGAGCGGAAACTGCAGCACGATCAGCTCGTGGTCGGCCAGCAGCCGCTGCTCGGCCTCCACGTCGACGGTGAAGTCCGGGTAGAGCTCGTACAGGTCGTGGAAGGTCAGGCCCGGCAGGTCGCGCACGCCTTGCGCCATCGCCGGATTGATCCGCGCGCGCTCCAGCGCCGGATGGGCGAAGACCAGCAGTGTGCGCGCGCGTTCCTGTTCAGCCATCCGCCAGCCCGGCCCCGCCGCGCATCTAGGGGCGAGGGTGCGGGGTGGGCAAGGCCGGAGCGGTCTAGAAGCCGAAGCGGTCGGTGATCGCCTGGGTCCAGGCGGCGCCGTGCGTGACCCCGTACAGGAAGGCGGCGATCAGGCCTGCCCAGGCGGCGACGATCACGCTGCCGATCGCCACGAACAGGCCGTCGCGCTGGATCAGCCCGACCGCCAGGAAGGCGATGCCGAACGAAGGCACGGTGTTGGTCAGCGGCGGCACGATGCACAGGGCCCCGAGCATGATCATCAGCGCCGCCCAGCGTTCGCCGGGCCCGCAAGCCAGGACCTTCATCCGGTGGCGCGAGACCCGCTCGAACCAGGAGAGACGGCGCCGGGCGAACTGGGCGCCGCCGTCGATCCACTTCTTGGGCACGCGCCGGTCGAGGATCGGCCGGGGCAGCCAGGGCTCCTCGCGGCCGAACACCACCTGCACCGCCATCAGCAGCATCAGCAGGGCCACCACCTGCGGCACCCCTTGCAGGCCGGGCAACAGGCACGGCACGGCCAGGATCAGCACGAACACGCCGAACGAACGCTCGTCCAGCCGGTCGAAGATCTCGCGCAGGGTCAGACCCTCCGGCCCGGACTCCTCGGCCAGCGAGCCCAGCACCTTGACGAAGCCGTGTTCGGGAATGTCGTGACGGGCCATACGGTCTCGCGGGTGGAACGGGAACGGGATATAGGTCCGCGCCGAGTTCCCGAAACGCCCCAGCGCTGGAGACGATCATGGCCGAGGTTGAAAATCCGCTCGGGACCGAAGGGTTCGAATTCGTCGAGTTCACCTCGCCCGACCCGGCCGCGGTGGAGGCGTTCTTCGAGAAGATGGGCTTCGTCGCCGTCTCGAGGCATCCGACCCGCGACGTGGTCAGCTGGGTGCAGAACGACATCACCTACCTGCTGAACCGTGAGACCTCGGGCCACGCCGCGCAGTTCCGCGCCGACCACGGCCCCAGCGCCTCGGCCATGGCGTTCCGGGTCAAGGACGCCGCCTTCGCGCACCGCGGCGCGCTGGAGCGCGGGGCGACCGACGCGACCGGACGCGGCGCCCTGGAGGGCGTGCCGGCCATCGAGGGCATCGGCGGCTCGCTGCTGTACCTGGTCGATCGCCACGGCGAGCGCGGCTCGCTGTACGAGGGCTGGACACCGATCGAGGGGGCCGAGGCGAAGCTGGCCGCGGACGGTACCGGCCAGCTTTACCTGGACCACCTGACCCACAATGTCCGGCGCGGCAACATGGCGACCTGGGCGGACTTCTACGAGCGGGTCTTCAACTTCCGCGAGATCCGCTACTTCGACATCCAGGGCAAGGCGACGGGGCTGTTCTCCAAGGCCATGACCAGCCCCGACGGCAACATCCGCATCCCGCTGAACGAGTCCAAGGGCCAGGAGGGCAAGCTCGACCAGATCGAGGAGTTCATCCAGGAGTACCGCGGCGAGGGCATCCAGCACATCGCCCTGGGCTGCCGGGACCTGTACGAGACGGTGGACGCCCTGAACGCGCGGGGAGTGCCGCTGCAGGACACCATCGACACCTACTACGACCTGATCGACAAGCGCCTGCCCGGCCACGGCGAGCCGGTGGACGAGTTGCGCAAGCGACGGATGCTGGTGGACGGCGATCCGGAGAACGGCGGGGGCTTGCTCCTGCAGATCTTCAGCAAGAACGCGATCGGGCCGATCTTTTTCGAGTTCATCCAGCGCAAGGGCAACGAGGGCTTCGGCGAGGGCAACTTCAAGGCCCTGTTCGAGTCCATCGAGCTCGACCAGATCCGCCGCGGCGTGATCAAGGTGGACGCGTGATCCGTCGGGCCGTCCTGGCGCTCGCCGCCGTCGTCCTGTCCGCCTGCGCCTCCTTCAAGCCGCCGGAGCCGCGCGCCGAGTGGGCGATCGCCCTGCACGGCGGCGCCGGCGTGATCGAGCGGGCCGACATGGACCCGCAGACCGAGGCCGCCTATCGCGCGGCGCTGGCGAACGCTCTGGAGGCGGGGTCGAAGGTGCTGCGCCAGGGCGGCACGTCGCTGGACGCGATCGAGGCGGCGGTTCGGCTGATGGAAGACGACCCGCTGTTCAACGCGGGACGCGGCGCGGTCTTCACCGCAGAGGGGCGCAACGAACTGGACGCCTCGATCATGGACGGGGCGACGCTGAAGGCCGGGTCGGTGGCGGGGGTGACCACTGTGCACCACCCGATCACCCTGGCCCGGGCGGTGATGGACAGGTCGCGCCACGTAATGCTGACCGGCCCGGGCGCCGAGCGTTTCGCCGCCGAGCAGGGACAGGAGCTGGTCCCGCCGTCGTTCTTCTTCACAGAGCGGCGCTGGAAGGCGCTGGAGAAGGAGCTGGCGCGGCTGGGGTTGCCGATCCCGAAGCGACCTCAAGGCGCGCCCGCCCCGTCGGCCGAGAGCCTGCGCGCCCCCCTGGACGAGCGTAAGTTCGGCACGGTGGGCGTGGTGGCGCTGGACCGGCACGGAAACGTCGCGGCGGGGACCTCCACCGGCGGAACCACGGCCAAGCGCTGGGGGCGGGTCGGCGACGCGCCGATCATCGGGGCGGGGACCTACGCCTCCAACCGCTCGTGCGCGGTGTCGGCGACGGGCACCGGCGAGTTCTTCATCCGCCTGACCGTCGCGCGCGAGATCTGCGCCCTGGTCGAGTACGAACGCATGCCCTTGCAGCGGGCGGCGGACGAGGTGATCCAGAAGCGGCTGACCGAGCTCGGCGGCGACGGCGGCGCGATCGCGCTGACGCCGTCCGGCGACATCGCCTGGAGCTTCAACACCTCGGGCATGTACCGGGCTTCGGCCTCCTCGCGCCGGGCGCCGGAGGTTGCGATCTTCAAGGACGAGAAGTGATGGCCAAGTCCCGTAACTGGATTCCGGTGAAGGCCGCCGAGGGGGTTCACAGCCGCCAGGCGCACACGGACCTGCCGGAGGGCACCTTCGAGCGGGAGATCTCCAAGGAGGGGTTCTTCGGCCCGGCGGCGTTCCTGTACCATCGCCGACCGCCGACCGGCTGGAGCGACTTCCAGGGGGCGCTGCGGCCGCGCGCCTTCGACCTGAACGGGCTGAACGAGCCGCAGGCCTCGCCCTGGGCCGCGCCGGTGGTGCTGCACAACAAGGCGACCGAGATCCGGTTCTGGAAGCTCGACCGGGCCATGCCGGCGCTGGCGCGCAACGGCGACGGCGACCAGCTGCTGTTCGTCCACCGGGGCGAGGGCGAGCTGTTCTGCGACTACGGGCGCATAGCCTACGAGGCCGGCGACTACCTGTACCTGCCGCGCGGGACCATGTGGCGGCTGCGTCCGGCGTCGGAGACGGCGGTGCTGACCATAGAGGCCACCAACACCCACTACACCCTGCCGGACCGCGGCCTGCTGGGACCGCACGCGATCTTCGACCCGGCGGTGCTGGACACGCCCAGGTTCGACGCGGCGTTCAAGGCGCACCAGGCGGAGGAGGGCGTCTTCCCCGTCGAGATCAAGAAGCGCGGCCAGGTGTCGGTGGCGACCTATCCGTACAATCCGCTGGACGCGGTCGGCTGGCACGGCGACCTGGCGCCGGTGCGGCTGAACGTGCGCGACGTGCGCCCGGTGGCCAGCGCGCGCTATCACCTGCCGCCCAGCGCCCACACCACCTTCGTCAGCGACCGGTTCGTGGTCTGCACCTTCGCGCCGCGCCCGTTCGAGACCGATCCCGGCGCGCTGAAGGTGCCGTTCTTCCACAACAACGACGATTTCGACGAGGTGCTGTTCTATCAC
>Ga0196974_1000132_pt1 | contig 27683 bp, 26 predicted proteins | sample S1_1013CmetaG_FD_155477 | JGI IMG/M metagenome (GOLD analysis project Ga0196974, IMG submission 155477) | Soil microbial communities from Anza Borrego desert, Southern California, United States - S1_10-13C | ecosystem: Environmental > Terrestrial > Soil > Desert | place: USA: California...
ACGGTCATCGGCTACGATCCCGCCGACCGCATCAAGTCGGACGCCGAGGCCATGGCCGCCGCCGACAAGGACGCCACGCCGTCGGACGACCCGGTCGAGCCCTGATCCTCGCGGGGTAGCGATACCGTTAGGGCGCGGTCTGCTCGCGCAGCAGGTCGTCGGCGCTCTTTTCGCGGGACGGGCTGTCGGCGGTCAGCACGCCGGCGCCGCTGTTCATCGAGTGGTACAGCCAGGCGCCCAGCAGCACGACGGCGACGATGAGCAGTAGGGTGACGCGGTTGAATTTCGGCTTCATGGCCGTTCAACCCGGACGGCCGGCGTTCGGTTCGCTCACCTGGTCCAAGCTAGGTCATAATCCTGTCGCGCGAGCGAGTTCTCCTCCGGCACGAGCTTTGCCGCTGTCCAGGCGAGCCGTTCCGAAACGGGACGGTCCAGACCTGAGAACGGGGGACCCGAAATGGCGACCGACATCGACCTTCACCTGGGCAGGCGCCTTCGCCGCCGCCGCCGGCTGCTCGGCTTGACGCAGCAGCAGCTGGCCACCGTCGTCGGCATCCGCTTCCAGCAGATCCAGAAGTACGAGTGCGGCGCCAACCGCATCTCCGCCGCCCGCCTTTGGCAGTTGGCCGAGGCGCTGGAGTCGCCGGTCAGCTACTTCTACGACGGCCTGGCCGAGGCCCGCGAAAAGGCCGAGTCGGGCGCCGAGGCGTTCTCGCGCAAGGAGACGCTGGACCTGATCCAGGCCTACTACAAGCTCAGCGAGCGCCCGCGCCGCCGCCTGCTGGACCTCGCCAAGTCGCTGGACGTGCAGGACGAGACCTCAGCCGCCTGACACCGCTTTCCGCCGCGCTGGACCGGACCCCGAACGCGCAGTAATCCCCGGTCCATGCGCGACGAGCGGCTGCAATCCTTCGAGTCCTTCGCGGTCGAGCTGGCGCGCGCCGCGGGCGAGGTCACCCTGCCGCTGTTCCGCACCGACTGCGGCGACGACAACAAGGCCGGGCCCGGCGCCTACGATCCGGTGACCGAGGCCGACCGCGGCGCCGAGGCCGCCATCCGGCGGCTGATCGCCGAGCGCTTTCCCGATCATGGGGTGATCGGCGAAGAGTACGGCGAGGACCGCCCCGACGCCGAGTTCGTCTGGGTGCTGGACCCGGTCGACGGCACCCGCGCCTTCGTCTCCGGCCTGCCGCTGTGGACCACCCTGATCGCGCTGCGCCACGCGGGACGGCCCGTCGTCGGCGTCATCGCCCAACCTTACCTGGACGAGATCTTCGTCGGCGGCCCCTCGGGAACCCGCCTGCTGGACCGGAGCGGCGAGCGCGCCCTTCGCGTGCGCCCCTGCCCGCGGCTGACCGAGGCGGTGATCGCCACCACCGACCCGGCCCTGTTCACGGGCGCCGAGCTGGGGGCCTGGACCCAGGTCCGCGCCGCCGCCCGCCTGGCGCGCCTCGGCTGCGACGCCTACGCCTACGCCATGCTGGCGCTGGGCCGGATCGACCTGGTCGCCGAGTCCGGCCTGAAGCTCTGGGACTGGTCCGCCCTGGTACCCGTCGTGGAGGGGGCCGGCGGCGTGGTCACGGACTGGCGCGGCGGAGCGCCTGACTCCTCCGGCCGCATCGCCGCCTGCGGCGACCGCCGCGTGCTGGACGAGGCGCTGGTGGCGCTGAAGCGGGCGGCGAGTTGAGCCGGCGCCGCGTTGGCCTGTACGCGCAGGCATGGTAGACCATGCTCATGCTGACGCCTCGGGCGAACCTGTCGCAGCTGATCGGACTGCCGGACGATTTTCCAATCAAGCGCCGGTTTCGGGACAGGTATGAATTGCGCTCCTACGTGCGCCTCGCCCTTCTCGCCGAAAAACTCATGAACCATCCCGAATTGATAAGCCGGGGGTCGGCCTATCTCGAACGGTTCACGAAGAACGATCCGCGCCAGTTGCGGACTTACCAAGTATGGACCGACCTGCTGCGTCTTCCAGTGCCGGAACTGGTCTCGGCGTTGTTGGCTGACGATGAGCGGGGCGCCTGGATGCGAGAAACCTCGCCGGTGTTTGTCGTGATTCCGCCTCAGGCGATTCGCGAGGTGGCGGACCTGGCCGCCTGAATGACTCGAAGCGAACTTGATCACCTCCTTCGTGCGGCCGGGGAGCTTACCGGCCATAATCGCTTCGTGCTGGTAGGCTCGACTGCTATTTTCGCCTGGTATGATAGAGTGCCCAGACATCTGGCGGTGAGCCGCGAAGCAGACCTGTTTGCAGACGGTGTAAACACGGCAACTGTCGAACATATAGCTGATGTGCTTGAAAATATCGGTCACCTCTCAATTTTTGACGATACTCATGGCTATTATGTTGACAACGTGGGCCCTGAAACGGCTGTCCTACCCATCGATTGGCGGACACGCAGTCGCGCGTACCAATCTTCCGGCACAAACGGCGTAATCGCAGTAGTTCCGCATCCGGACGACATCGCCGCTTCCAAGCTGTATGCCGGGCGCGAGAAGGACTTGGATTGGATCGCCGGTGCGCACATGGCGCGGTTCATCGATCTAGATCAGGTCGCGGCGAGACTTGAGAGCCTGCCGAAAATCACGCTGGAACGGCGTGACCAAGCCAGGGCTCGGCTAGAGGCCATTCGCAATCGTCCAGTGACCTGAGCCGCCGAGTGTAGAGGCTGAGAGAGCGCCTTAGGGCGGCCGCTAGTGCCGGAACACCCGCACGCCGGTGAAGGCCATGGTCAAACCCGCCTCGTCGGCGGCGGCGATCACGTCGGCGTCGCGGATCGAGCCGCCGGGCTGGATCACCGCCGTGGCGCCGGCGGCGGCGGCTTCCAGCAGGCCGTCGGGGAAGGGGAAGAAGGCTTCCGACGCGCAGGCCGCCCCCTTGGCGAGCGAGTCCTTCAGCCCCAGGGCCTCGGCCGCCTCCTTAGCGCGGATGGCGGCGATGCGGGCGCTGTCGCGGCGGTTCATCTGGCCGGCGCCGATGCCGCCGGTGCGGCCGTCCTTGGCGTAGACGATGGCGTTGGACTTCACGTGCTTGGCGACGGTGAAGGCGAACAGCATGTCCTGAACCTCCGCCTCGGTCGGCGGGCGCTTCGTCACGATCTGCAGGTCGGCGGCGGTGATCCTGGCGGTGTCGCGCGACTGGACCAGGAACCCGCCGGCGACCGAGCGGAACACCTCGCCCGGCGCACGGGGGTCGGGCAGGCCGCCCGTGGTCAGCAGGCGCAGGTTCTTCTTGGCGGCGAACACCTCGGCGGCGTCTTCGTCCACCTCGGGGGCGATCACCACCTCGGTGAAGATCTCGACGATCTTCAGCGCCGCGGCCCGGTCCAGCCGCCGGTTCACCGCCACGATGCCGCCGAAGGCCGACACCGGGTCGCACTCCAGCGCCCGGCGGTAGGCGTCCTCCAGCGAGCGACCGACCGCGACGCCGCAGGGGTTGGCGTGCTTGACGATCACGCAGGCGGGCCGGTCGAATTCGGCGACCAGTTCGAACGCCGCGTCGGTGTCGGCGACGTTGTTGTAGCTGAGCGCCTTGCCCTGGAGCTGGGTCAGCGTGGTCACCCCCGGCCGCGCGGGGCCTGAGCGGTAGAAGGCGGCCGCCTGGTGCGGGTTCTCGCCGTAGCGCATGGTCTGGACCAAGGTCCCGCCGATGGTCCTGCGGTCGGGCGCCGCGTCGCCGACCTGGCCCGCGAACCAGGCCGACACCGCCGCGTCGTAGGCCGCGGTGCGGGCGAAGGCGCGGGCGGCGAGGCGCTTGCGGAGTTCCAGCGTCGTGGCCCCGCCGGCCTGAAGCGCGGCCAGCACCTCGTCCACCGCCGCCTTGTCGGTGCAGACGGCCACATAGCCGTGGTTCTTGGCCGAGGAGCGAATCATCGCCGGGCCGCCGATGTCGACGTTCTCGATCGCCGCCTCGAAGCCCGCGCCTTGCGCGACCGTCTGCTCGAACGGGTAGAGGTCGATCCAGACCAGGTCGATCGGCGCGATCGCGTGCTCGGCCATGGCGCGGGCGTGCTCGGGCGCGTCGCGCACGCCCAGCAGGGCGCCGTGGACCTTGGGGTGCAAGGTCTTGACCCGCCCGTCCATCATCTCCGGGAAGCCGGTGAGCTCCGCCACGTCGCGGACCGGCGGCCCGGCCCGCTCGATCGCCGCCCGGGTGCCGCCGGTGGAGACCAGCTCGACCCCGAGCGCGTGAAGGGCGCGCGCGACCTCCTCGAGGCCGGTCTTGTCGGACAGGGAGATCAGCGCCCGCTTCGGCTGGACGCGGTCGGGCGGGGGCGGGAAGTCGGGGGCTGCGGGCATGGCCGCGGCCCTAGCACGCTCGAACAGGGATTCGAAACCTTACAACCGCGCATCCCCGCGGAAGCGGGGACCCAGGTTTATGCGGGTGCAGGAGGATTGAAGCAGTTCAAGGCCGACGTTGATCCGGCTCACGCCTGGGTCCCCGCTTCCGCGGGGATGAACGGAGGAGAAAGCACGGACGGGGAGGTCAGGCCACCTTGGCTTCGGGCGGGGCGTTGGGCTTGAACAGGTCGATCACGCCCTTCACCGGAACCAGCAGGGCGTGCAGCGACGTCGCGCCGCCGGTCAGGGCCCGTTCGAGCTCCGCCACCGCGATGGCCAGGCTGGAGTTGCCCTGCGACATGGCCAGCGCGCGCAGGGTGGTGGCCTGCTGCTGGATCGCCCGCACCGCCTGGGTCGGGTCCTTCTCGAAGTGCACCACCGCGGCGCGCAGGATGCGCACCGCCTGATCCATCGCCTGGGCCTGGGCCTCGGAGGCGGACTTGGGCCGGTCGGACTGGCGCTTCTTCTCGCCGGAGAATTCGGCCGAGTTGAACCGGCGGCGGTCGGGGCCGACGTATTGCACCGCCTCGATCCAGTCGCGCGGCTTGATCGCCACGGCCTCGACGCGCTTCAGCAGCTCGCCCGCGGTGAAGGGCTTGCGCAGGAACTCGTGCACGCCGGAGTCGCGCGCGCCCTTGATGGTGGTGGCGGTCGCCTCGGCGGTGACCATCACCACCGGCGCCTTGCGGCAGTGGAAGCTGGAGCGGCGCAGGCGCCGCGTGAAGGACTCGCCGTCGAGCTTGGGCCCCGCCCGCTCGACGAAGACCAGGTCGGGGTTGAAGTCGCGCGCGAGGTCGAGGGCGCGGCGCTCCTCCGGCTCGAACAGCACGTCGCGCGCGCCCAGCGCCTTCATCAGGTCGGCCAGGATCTTGGCCGACGCGGGCGTCGGGTCGATGATCATCACCCGGCGCACGGCCGCCTCGATGCGCGGCGCCAGCTTGGGATCGACGGAAAACACGGGCGGCGAACTCCTCCGTTGGCCCGACCCTACCGGGCACGGAGTAAAGATCGGCTTTATGCCCGCGCCAGGGCGTCCTCGATCGCCGCGGCCATCTCGGCCACGCGGAACGGCTTGCGCAGCACCGGCGCGTCGCCGGCGGCGCGTTCCAGGGCGGCGGTGTCGGCGTAGCCGCTGACGAACAGCACCGGCTGCTCGGGGGCGATGCGGCGGGCGGCCTCGGCCACTTCCGCGCCGGTCATGCCGGGCATGGCGAAGTCCAGCACCAGCAGGTCGGGCCGGGCCTCCTCGAACCGTTTCAGCCCGCTCGGCCCGTCCGCCGCCTCGATGACCCGGAAGCCCAGGCTGTCCAGGGTGTCGACGATGAAGCCGCGCACGTCCGGATCGTCGTCGACCACCAGCACCGTGCCGCGCAGCCCGCCTTCGTCCGGCATCGCAGTCGGGTCGGCGCCGCCCTGCTCGCTCGCCTGCTCGCGGCGGGTGGCGGGCAGCCACAGGCAGACCCGGGTTCCTCGACCCGGAGTGCTGTCGATCCGCGCCACGCCGCCGGACTGGAGCGCGATGCCGTACACCTGGCTCAGGCCCAGGCCGGTGCCCTGGCCCACGGGCTTGGTGGTGAAGAACGGATCGAAGGCGCGCGCCTGGACCTCGGGCGGCATGCCGGGGCCGTCGTCGGCGACGCCGATCACCACGTAGTCGCCCGCCCGCAGGTCGGCGGCCTCGCCGGGCGCGACCGTCTTGCAGGCGCTGGAAACGGTGATCGTGCCGCCGCCTTCGCCCAGGGCGTCGCGGGCGTTGATGCACAGGTTGAGCACCGCCAGCTCGAACTGGTTGGCGTCGGTCAGGGCGGAGCCCGCGTCCGGGTCCAGCCGGGTGCGCACCTCGACCCCGCCGCCCAGCGAGGAGGCCAGCAGCTCGCGCATGCCCTCGATGGCGGGGTTGATGGCCACCGGCTCCACCGCCAGCCGCTGGGTGCGGGAGAAGGCCAGCAACTGGCCAGTCAGCTTGGCCCCGCGCTCGGCCGCCTGCAGGGCGTTGGAGGCCAGGCGGCGGGTGCGGTCGTCGGGCGCGCGGCGCTGGATCATGTCCAGCCCGCCGACCACCGCGGTCAGCAGGTTGTTGAAGTCGTGGGCGATGCCGCCGGTGAGCTGGCCGACCGCCTCCATCTTCTGGGACTGGCGCAGGCTCTCCTCGGCGCGCTTCTGCTCGGTGATGTCGCGGCCTTCCGCGACCAGGAAGGCGGGCTCGCCGTCCTCGCCCAGCACCGGCTTCATCGAGAAGTCGATGGTGCGGACCTCGCGGCCCGGCAGCACCATCTCCGCCTCGTAGCGGACGGCCTCGCCGGCGGCGACGCGCGGGATCGCCTCGCGCACCCGCTCGGCCTCGTGCGGCGAGTGCGCCCACCAGGGCGCCTGCCAGACCTTGGCCCCGCGCACCACCTCGTGCGTTACGCCGGCGGCGTCGAGCGCGGCCTTGTTGACCAGCAGTATGGTCCCGTCGAGCGTGCCCAGGCCCGTCAGCTGGAAGGTGGTGTCGAAGATCGCCCGGAAGCGGCGTTCGCTCTCGGCCAATTCGGCCGTGCGTTCCTGGATGAGCACCTCCAGATCCTCGCGCGAGCGCGACAGCACCTCGCGCGCCTCGACGATCTCCTGGATGTCGGTGCAGGTGCCGAACCAGCGCACGATCCGCCCCGCCTCGTCGCGCACCGCCTGGGCCCGCCCCAGCACCCAGCGGTACGCGCCCGAGCGGTGCCGCAGCCGATACTCGATGTGGTACGGCTCGCCGGTCTCCAGGCAATGCCGCCACATCGCCCAGGCGCGATCCTGGTCGTCGGCATGGAACATGCCGTTCCACTCGTCGCCGTCGGTCGAGCCCTCCGGAACGCCGGTGAACTCGTACCAGCGCCGGTTGTAGTAGTCGTGGAAGCCGTCCGGCCGGGTGGACCAGATCATCTGGTCGACGGAGTCGGCGATGGCCTGGAACCGGGCTTCGCTCGCGGCCAGGCGCGCCTCGGCCTCGACCCGGTCGTGGATGTCGGTGCTGCTGCCGAACCAGCCGGTGATCGCGCCGGACGCGTCACGGACCGGCTCCGCGCGGGCCACGTACCAACGGTAGGCCCCGTCGTGACGGCGGTAGCGACACTCGACCTCGTAGAACTCGCCCTTCGCCCGCGCCTCGGCCCAGAGGCGCGCCGTGCGCTCGGCGTCGTCGGGGTGCAGGGTCGCGGCCCAGCCGTCGGGCAGCGCCTCCTCCGGCGTCTGGCCGGTGTATTCGTACCAGCGGTCGTTGAAGTAGTGCAGCGCCCCGTCCTGGCCCGCGAGCCACACGAAAGCCGGCATGGCGTGGGTCAGGGTGCGGAACCGCTCCTCGCTGGCCCGAATCCGGTCCTCTGCCTCCCGCCGCTCGTCGATGTCGATCACAGAGCCGACGTAGCCCAGGAAGGCGCCGTCCGGGCCGAACCGGGGGGAGGCCGCATCGATGACCCAGCGGTGGGTCCCGTCCTTGCGGCGCAGCCGGTACTCGACACGAAACGGCGCTCGCGCGGCGTTGGCCTCGTGGAAGGCGCGCTCTGCGTCGGCCTTGTCGTCGGGGTGGGTGGCGTCCAGCCAGCCGAAACCCTCGGCTTCGGCCGGCGTCTGGCCGGTGAACTCGTACCAGCCGCGGTTGAGATAGGTGCAGCGCCCGTCCGGCTCGGTCACCCACATCATCACCGGCGCGTGGTCGGCGACGTTGCGGAAGCGGGCCTCGCTCTCGGCTACGGCCGCCTCGGCCAGCTTGCGCTCGTGCACGTCCTCGGTCGAGCCGTACCATTTGATGATCGCGCCCTGCGCGTCGCGGCGCGGGAAAGCACGCGAGTGGGCCCAGCGATACTCGCCGCCGACCCGCTTCACCCGGTGCTCGACATCGTACGGAACGCCGGTGGCCACCGACCGCACCCACGCTTCGGTGGTGCTGGCCAGATCGTCGGGATGCAGCCCTTGCCCCCAGGTGTCGCCGAGCCCCGAGGTCCCTGTCCACTCGCGCCAGCGCTCGGCCACCCGGTCGAGCTGGCCGTCCGGCGTGGCGGTCCAAGCCACCTGAGGGTTCAGCTCCGCGGCGTGGCGGTAGTTCTCCTCGCTCTCGCGCAGGGCCTGCTCGGCTTGGCGCAGGTCGGTGACGTCGGTGTGGACGCCCACCCACTCGCGCACCGAGCCGTCGTCCCCGATCAGCGGAACCGCGCGGATCGAGTAGCGCCCCCACCGCCCGTCGGCGCGGCGCACCCGGTGCTCGAACACGAAGGTGCGGCGCTCGGCGACCGCCTCGTTCCAGGCCTGCACGGAGGCTTCGGCGTCTTCGGGATGCACCGCGGAGGCCCAGCCGTAGCCCTCGTACTGCTCGCGTGCCTGGCCGGTCAGGGCCGACCAGCCAGGCTGCTCGCCGGTCATCCGCCCTTCGGCGTCGTTGGTCCACAGCACGCCCTGGACCGCCCGGACGGCGGCGCGGAAGCGTTCCTCGCTCTCGCGCAGGGCTTCGGTCGCCGTGACGGTGTCGGTGACGTCGATGTTGACGCCGACGTAGCCCAGAAAGCGCCCGTCGGGATCGTAGCGGGGGGCGCCGTCGCAGGTCAGCCAGCGCACGCCCAGTTCCGGATGGATCACCCGCACCGTCAGGTGGGCCGGCTCGCGCGCGGCGAACGCCTTCAGGAAGGCCGCGTGGAATTCGTCCACGTCTTCGGGGTGCACGATCGAGCGCCAGCCGTCGCCCAGCATGGCGTCGGCGTCGACCCCGAAGAAGGTGCGGTAGCGCTTGTTGGCGTAGACGATCTCGGCGTTCTCGTCCGACATCCACATCAACGCGGGCGAGCCGTCGGCGGCGGAGCGGAAGCGCGCCTCGCTCTCGGCCAGGGCGGCCTCGGCGCGCTTGGTCTCGGTGACGTCGGTCTGGGCCGACAGCAGCCGCACGGGCTCGCCGTCCGGCCCCAGGTCTATGCGTCCGCGGTTCAGCAGCCAGCGCACCTCGCCGGTGTCGGCGCGCACGATCCGGTACTCCCGCTCGAACGAGCCGCCGCGCTTCAGGTCCTCGTCGAAGGCGGCGCGCAGCTTGTCGCGATCCTCCGGGTGGACCCGCTCCAGCCAGCTCCCGTCCTGAGGGCCGACCAGCGGGCCGTCGGCCGGCAGCCCCTGGAGCGCCAGGTACTCGGGCGAGCGGTGGACCACCCCCGCGCGCATGTCCCAGTCGAAGTGGCCGATGCGGCCGGCCTGCTGGATAAGCCGCACCCGTTCCTGGCTGTGACGCAGCGCCCGTTCCGCGCGCCGGCGGTGGACCGCCGACCAGGTTCGGGCGGCGAACTCCTCGATCAGGGCCGCCTCTCCGTCGGTCCAGACGCGGGGTTCACGGCTGATCACGAACAGTTCGCCGAGCAGCCGGCCGTCCCTGACCACCGGCGCGTTCACGAAGGCGCGCGAGTCCAGCGCCTCAAAGATCGCCCTGTGCTCGGGGGGCAGACTGTCGAGGTCGTCGATGCGGAGCAGGCGGCCGGCCCGCAGCACGGCGATCAGGTCGGGAGGGAAGTCCGACAGCCGGTGCTCGCCGACCAGGCTCCGGAAGCCCTCGGCGGTCCAGTCGCGCTCCACCCGCACCCGGTCGGCGGCCTCGTCGATCTCGGCGTAGCCGGCGGTCGCCACGCTCAGTCCGCGCCCGAGAAGCTCGGCCGCCACGGCCATGACCTCGGCCGGATCCTCGGCCCCGCGCAGGCGTTCGCCAAGGTCTGCACGAAGCTTGGTGAGCCGCTGCGCGCCGACCTGCTCGGTGGTCTCGTCGCAGACGCAGAACACCCCCGCCGGCGCGCCCGCCTCGTCGCGAACGGGCGTGTAGGAGAAGCTGAAGTGGGTCTCCTGCGGACGGCCGTCGCGCAGCATCATGAACATGATGTCGTCCATGTGCGTCGCCTGACCCGCGTAGGCGGCGTCCAGGATAGGGCCCACGTCGTCGATGATGTCCCACCAGACCTCGGCGAAGGGACTACCGAGAGCCGAGGGGTGACGGTCGCGGCAGAGCTCCGCGTAGCCGTCGTTGTAGAGCATGATCCGCTCAGGGCCCCAGGCGGTGAACATCGGCTGGCGCGAGCCCAGCATCACGCCCACGAGGGTCTTCAGCGGCTGCGGCCAGGTTTGCGGCGGGCCGAGCGGGGTGTCGGCCCAGTCGCGGGCGCGCATCAGGGCGCCCGTCTCGCCGCCGCCGGCGAGGAAGGACAGTTCCGGCGACCGCACGACGACGTTCAAAAAGCGCTCCCCGCGACAGGCGCTGAACACGTTCAGCCGTTTACAGCACCGAGGCGGCGCCGTGAAGCGCCGCACCGTCGGGCGCGGCGCCGTCGCCCTTCCCTTCCGGCCGAATCTGACGCTTAGAGCCGGAGCAGCGAGGGCGACGCGACAACCATGCAGACCAAGGTCGTCATCTTCACCGACGGCGCCTGCCGCGGGAACCCGGGGCCGGGCGGCTGGGGGGCGGTGCTGCGCTCGGGCGGGCACGAGAAGGAGCTGTGGGGCGGCGAGCGGCTGACCACCAACAACCGGATGGAGCTGATGGCGGCCATCCAGGCGCTAGAGGCGCTGAAGAAGCCCTGCGCGGTCGAGCTGTGGACCGACAGCACCTATGTGATGAAGGGCATCACCGAGTGGCTGCCCGGCTGGAAGCGGCGCGGCTGGACCACGGCCGACAAAAAGCCGGTCAAGAACGACGACCTGTGGAAGCGGCTGGATCAGGCGCGCCTGCGCCACGACGTGACCTGGCGGTGGGTCAAGGGCCACGCCGGGCACGAAGGCAACGAGCTTGCGGACCGGCTGGCCAACCGCGGCGTGGACGAGGTGCTGAAGGTCTAGCGGCGCCCGAACCGAGCGTTACGCCACCGCGCGGACGGTCAGGGCCGCGCCGGAGACGCCGGTGACCACCACGCGGGTGCCGGCCGGCAGGTCGCCGCCGCCCTCCAGCTCCGCAGGCCATTCCGCGCCGCCGGCGAACACGCGGCCGCGGCCGGCGACGATGTCGGAGGCGGTCTGGCCCGCCTGCCCCACGAGGCGGCCCGGCTGGTCGTTGATGTCGGGGCCGTCGCCCTGCACCCGCGTCACGAACCGGCGCCCCACGAAGGTGGTGACCAGGGTGAGGGCCGCGAACAGCACGATCTCGCCGCCGAGGTTCAGCGGCGCGGGCGTCAGGGTCACCAGGGCGACGACGGCCGCAGAGGCCGCGGGCCACAGCAGCCACTCGGTGCCGACCGCGGCTTCGACCGCCAGCAGGATCGCGCCCAGCGCCAGCCATATCCAGAAGGGCTGGGCGGCGTAGAGGTCGGCCAGGGCGTCCATGCGTCAGCCCTCCGAGGCGGGGACCGAAGTCCCGCGCCCGCGCGCGGGCGGCGGCGGCGTGGGCTTGCCCCCCTGCGAGGCCTGGGCGGTCCTCACCAGCTCGGTCACCCCGGCCAGGGTGCCGACCAAGCCGCTCATCTCGGCCGGTACGATCACCGTCTTGGCCTGGGGCGAGGAGGCCAGCCGCCCGAACGCCTCGACGTACTTCTGGGCGACGAAGTAATTGATGGCGTTCACGTCGCCCTGGGCGATGGCGTCGGAGACCATGGCGGTCGCCTTCGCCTCGGCCTCGGCCGAGCGTTCGCGCGCCTCGGCGTCGCGGAACGCCGCTTCCTTGCGGCCCTCGGCCTCCAGGATGGCGGCTTGCTTGGCGCCCTCGGCCCGGGTCATGGCCGACTGCTTGTCGCCGTCGGCCTCGATGATCACCGCGCGCCGCTCGCGTTCGGCCTTCATCTGGCGGGCCATGGCCTGGGTGATGTCCGGCGGCGGGATCAGGTCCTTGATCTCGATGCGGGTGGCCTTCACGCCCCAGGGGCTGGTGGCGTGGTCGATGGCGGCCAGCAGGCGGGTGTTGATCGCCTCGCGCTGCGACAGCACCTCGTCCAAGTCCATCGCGCCGACCACGGTGCGCAGGTTGGTCTGGGCCAGCTGGGTGATGGCGAAGTTCAGGTTGTCCACGCGGTAGGCGGCCGCTGCGGCGTCCATCACCTGGATGAAGACGATGCCGTCGACCTGGACCAGCACGTTGTCCTTGGTGATCACTTCCTGGCGGGGGACGTCCAGCACCTGCTCCATCATGTTGATGCGCCGGCCCACGCCCTCGACGAAGGGCGTCAGGAACGAGATGCCGGGCTTGAGCGTGCGGGTGTAGCGGCCGAACCGCTCGACGGTGAACTCGCGGCCCTGCGGCACGAACTTCACCGCGTTGAACAGCACCACCACCGCCAGGACCAGAAAGGCGATCGCAAAGAATTCCATCAGAAGTCCCCCCGACTCTCGGATGGACCGAGGTTATCGGAGGCCTGAGCCGCACGCTACGAGGATCGAGACGCCTGCGCTCACCGGGCCAACGACTCCGCCAGGGCCTGACCCTTGCGGGCGACCTCGGCCTCCTGCTTGGCGGCCCTGGGCGTGCAGGTCGGGACCTCGGCCCTGCGGGCCAGGAACCCCGCGTTGAAGCGTTCCGCCAGGCGGGTCTCCAGCGCGCGGTCCGGCGCCTCCACCTCGATCAGGCGGCGCATGCGCGAGCGCCAGGCCTGGTCCTCGGCGGCGCAGGCCTGACGCAGGGCGTGGGCCTCGCCGAGCACGTAGGCGAGGTCGAGCAGGCGCTGGCGGCGCTCGGCGGTCTGGGCGTGGGCGGGGAAGGCGACGGCGAGCGCGAGGAGCAGCGCGGCCGCGGCCCGGATCACTCGTGGACGACCAGCGCCCGGCCTTGCAGGGCGCACAGGTCGACCTTGCGCAGCTCGATGGTCTCGCCGCCCTCGAACTCGGCCACCACCTCGTGGGCGCAGTCGGTCAGGTCGCCGATCGCCACCTCGACGGTCTCGCCGGCGCGCGTCAGATCGTCCAGCACGTTGCGCTCGCGCCCGGTGGCCGAGGGGGCCAGGTAGAGAGCGGTCATGGCCATGCCGGTGGCGTTCTCCACCTCGAGCCGCACGGGCTCGTCGGCCTGGGCGTTCACCCCCACCGCGAAGGCGAAACCGGCGGCTGACACCGCGGCGAAGGCGGCGAAGACGGCGGCGACGGTCCTGGACATGACGGGCTCCCCCCGGAGAAGGCGCGGACCCTAACCGAAAATTCATCTTTCTGTCGACGGCCCTCCCCCGAAAAGCGAAGCCGTGCGCGAAATGACGCGGCGCGTCTCCTCCCAGGCGACCAGATCCAGCGCTCGCTCCAGAGGAAAGAAGGCCGCCTCGGCCGCGTCGTCGCCCGCCCGCGGCTCGCCCGACAACCAGCGCGCGGCGTAGTCGATCAGCACGTAGTGACGGGGCGGGAACAGGCCGTCCACCACGTCCACCAACCCCGTGATTTCAGCCTCGACGCCGGTCTCCTCGCGCAGTTCGCGCAGGGCGGCGTCGGCGGCGCGTTCGCCGTACTCGATCCGCCCGCCCGGCAGGCTCCACTCGCCGAGGCGCGGCTCCGCGCCCCTTCGGATCAGCAGCACCTGGTCGCCGCGCAGGCAGATCACGCCCACGGCGGGCACGGGCGTCGAGGTCTCGGTCATGGGCGGATCGGAGGCGCAGCGCCTCCGCCGGTCAAGCCCGACGGCGCAGGATCGCGCGGGCGGCCAAGGCCGCGGCGCCCACGAACACCGCCAGCACCCCGCCCATCAAGGCCACGTTGCGGACCGGCACGGGCCGGCCGGCGATCTGCAACTGGCGGCGGATCAGCCGGTCGTCCTCGGCGAAGTCCTGGTCGGCGACGCTGCGGTCGGAAGGCCCGGCGTCGCTCTCGCGCACGAACTTGACCACTTCCTTGTCCGGATCGACCCGCTCCACCCGCCAGCCCGGCTCGTTCCAGGCGTCGGCGTGGCCGCTGTCCTTGGTCCACCAGGTCTCCTTGCGCGCGCCCTTGGGCAACTCGAAGCCCAGCATCCGCTCCAGCTCGTGGAAGGTGGGCGCCCACTCGCCCCCTTGCAGGTGGGCCAGATGCTCGGACAGGGGCTGATACTTGCTCAAGGCGGTTCTCCGGAAAGGCTGGCTCCTAAACCGCGCGGCCGGACCCCGGTTCCCGCGCGGGCTCGCGCTCCTGGCACGGTTGCGCGGGGACCGCCCCGCTGTTAGCTGAAACCTGTTCCCTTACGGAGCGAGTGAATGGCCCGACAGTCCCCGCGTCAGACCCGCCGGTCGGTGAAGAGCTTCCAGAGCACCTCGCCGGGCGAGCTGTTCTGGGACCTGCTGACCTTCGACAAGCTGATGACCGGGCCGGTGATCCACCTGATCTACTGGGCCGGGCTGGCCATCGTGGTGCTGGGCGGCTTCGCCACCGTCGGCGGCGCGGTGGGGGTGGCGCTGCGCGAGGAAGGGATCATGGGCGTGCTGCTGGCCCTGCCCGTGCTGGTCGCCGGTTTCCTGGTGCTGGCCGCGGGCGCGCTGCTGTGGCGCTCGTTCTGCGAGTTCTACGTGGCGGTGTTCCGCATCTCCGACGACCTGCGCGCCATGCGGACCGCGCTGGAGAACGGCGCGCCCGCTCCGGCGGCGATGGCCGATGCGGCGAGGGCGGTTCCGGACGCGGGCGAAGAACGGACCGGCGCAGGGATCTGACGCCCGAAGGAAAGGGCCGCGCCCTTGCGAGCGCGGCCCCTGTTTCTTCACTCGCCGGAGATCAGCGGTACTGCTGAATCCGGGTGGTCCTGAGGCCCGGCATGCCCCAGCGATCGATCGCCGCCTGCCAGGCCAGGTACTCGTCGTTGGTGAGCCGGTAGCGCTCGCACGCCTGTTCCAGCGTCAGCAGCCCGCCGCGCACGGCGGTCACCACCTCGGCCTTGCGGCGGATCACCCAACGCTGGGTGTTGGCCGGCGGCAGATCCGCCAGCGTCAGGGGCGCGCCGGTTGGACCGACGACGTACTTCTCACCTTTGCTGTTCAGGCGATGCTCTTGAAGCATTGGCTTTGCGCCTTTCTCACCACACCATCGAGGGATGAGCATAGGCGCCCGCCGATAACGTCGGTTTAAGCGCCGTGGTGAACGAGAGACTAATCACGTTCACCCAAGCTTCCGCCTGAACTGGGACTGTAAACGCCGGCTTCATTCACCTTACTCGTTCGTTACCGTCAGCGTTTCACGCGCAGGAGTTCTTCCAGCATCTCGTCCGCGGTCGTGATGATCTTGGAAGATGCCGAATAGGCGCGCTGGGTGGTGATGAGGCCGGTGAACTCGGTGGACAGGTCCACGGTCGAGGACTCCAGCGTCGAGGGCGACAGCAGCCCCGCCCCGCCGGTGCCCGGCGCCTTGAGGTTGTAGCCGCCGCTTTCGTTGGACACCCGGTAGGCGTTGCCCGACACCGCCTTCAGCCCGTCGGCGTTGGGGAAAGTGGCGATCGCAACCTGGGCGATGCGGCGAACCACGCCGTTGTCGAAGATGGCGGTGACGTAGCCCTCGTCGTCGATCTCGACGTTGGTCAGGTTGCCGAAGGCCGTGCCGTTGGTGACCACCGCCTGCACCACCGACTGGCTGTCGAACTGGGTCAGGCCGCCGGCCGCGTCGGCGAGGTCGAGCCGAATCTCCTGGCCGGCGACGCCCAGGCCGTCGGCCCACTTGAACTCGCCCGCCGCCGGCGCGGCGGTGCCGGACGCGGCGAAGGACAGCACCGGGTTGTCCGGGTCGATCAGGGTGGTGTTGTCCACGTCCAGCCGCCCGTCCTGGGTGAAGGCGACGATGCCGACGGCCAGCTGGCCGTTCGCCAGCGGCGCGCCCGCGACCACGTCGGAGGCGGGTACGGCGCGGATTTCGGCGTGCCACTCGTTGGGGTTGGCTGTCTTCAGGAAGGAGATTGCGATGGTGCGCTTGCCGCCCTTGGAGTCGGACACCGGCACCTGAAGCTCGAAATCGGGCTTCACCCCGTCGCCGGTCTCCGGGTCGTACATGGCCATGGAGTTGGCGACAGGGTCGTAGGCGCCCAGTTCCGCCGACAGGCCCTGGCTGGACTTCAGGTTGGCGTTGACCGAGACGCGGGTGGTCTGCTCGGCGGTGCCGCCCACCCCCGCCACGTTGATCGACTGCAGGCGCGTCAGGTCGGACGGATCGACGTTGATCTCGCCCTGGCCGTCGACCACCCAGCCTTGCAGATACAGGCCCGAGGCGTTGCGGAGGTAGCCAAGGTTGTCGACCTGGAACGAGCCCGCGCGGGTGAACAGGCGTGCGTCGGTGGCCTGCAGGTCCTCGGGCTTCTCGGTGGTGACGAAGAAGCCGGAGCCGGCGATGCCGAGATCGGTGGAGGAGCCGGTCCGTTGCAGCAGGCCCTGCTGGGTGACGAACTGGCGCGAGGTGCCCAGCACCCCGCCGGCGGCGTAGGCGCCCTTGGCCGCCTGGGCGGTGACCAGGGTCGAGAAGCTGGATTGGCTGCGCTTGTAGCCGACGGTGTTGACGTTGGCGATGTTGTCCGAGATCGCCGCGAGCGCGGCGGAGTTGGCGGTCAGGCCCGACACGCCCGCCAGCATGGCGCTGTTGATGCTCATGGTCTGCGTTCCCCGTTGTTCTTCATGTGCTTTTCGGTGGTTCGCGCTACTGCGTCGGGGCGGTGCGGCCCCAGGTCAGGCGCGCGTTCGGGCGCGCCCTTGTTCATGTCGTCAGTTCGGAAGCGGCGGGGCCTCCACGCTGATCACCTTGTCCAGAGGCACGATCGAGCCGCCCACCGTCAGGTAGGTCTGGCCGTCGAAGGTCTCGACCGCGCTGGCGCGGCCGCGGATCAGCGCCTGGGCGGGGACGGTGGCCTCGCCGTTCTTGGCGGTGACTTTCAGGCTGTAGACGCCGCCGTCGGCCAGCTGACGGCCGCCCTGGTCCTTGCCGTCCCAGACGAATTCGTGGAGCCCTTCGGTCTTGGCGGGCGCCGGGCCCTTCCAGACCACCTTGCCGGTCCCGTCCAGGACCTCGAGCGTGACGTCGGAGGCGCTGCGGCCGAGCTCGTAGCTCCACGCAGCCTCCCCGCCCTGGAGCTTGGTCGCGGCCCAGACGGCGGTCACGTCCTTGCCGATGAACTGCACCGCGCCGGACAGGCCGCCCTGCCCCTGCCCCACCAGCGACTGCAGCAGCTGGTTGGTCAGCAGTTGCTGCTCGACCCCGGCCATCTGCACGATCTGGGCGGTGAACTGGTTGGAATCGACCGGTGACAGCGGGTCCTGGTTCTTCATCTGCGCGGTCAGCAGCTGGAGGAAGGTCTCGTAGTTTTCGGCCAGGCGCGTGCGCCCGACATCGAGCTTCTCTCCGGCCTGGGCGGCGGTGACGGCGGCGACCATGGTCTAGATCCTCACGTCCACGCCGAGCGCGACGTCGCGCCCCCGGCGGCCGATGATGTCGGTGTCGGCGGCGAGCGCCGTGCGCTCTCCGTCCTGGAAGGCGCGGCGGCCGCGGCCCTGCTCCGCCTGCTCGCGGGCGTGGCGGTCGAAGCCGCCGGCCTCGCGCTCGGAGAAGCTGAGCGCGTCCTCGGCCACGTTGAACCCGGCCTGTTCGAGCATCCGCCGCAGCTCGTCGGCGCGGGCGCGCAGGTCAGTGGCGGCGGCAGGGTTGTCGAACGCCAGCTGGGCGGCCAGTCGGCCGTCGGCCCCGATCTCCAGCCGCACGTCCACCGCGCCCAGGTCGTTCGGGTGCAGCTCGATGTCGAAGCGCGTCGAGCGCCCCTCCAGCCGCCGCACGATCTGGGCGGCGAGGTGGGCGACGGTCTCGGGCGAGCCGCGGGCCACGACGGCGGCCGCGGCGCGAGCGTCGCTCGGTGCGGCGGCCGCCTGGGCGGGGACTTCACCGGCGGCGGGGGACTCCGGCGTGTCGGAGGGCGCGGCGCCGGTCGCGAGCGCCTGGACTTCAGGCGTCGCGCCGCCGGTCGCTTTGTCCGGGGAGGGCGGGGCGCCGGTCTGCGGCTGGAAGGTGGGAGCTTGTCGCTCGGCGACGGCGGACGGCGCGGCGGCGGGCGGCGCCTGATCCTTGGCGGTCGGCTTCGCGGCGGTTTCGCCGGAGCGGACGGCGCGCAGTCTCGACTCGATCTCGGCGACGGTCGGCGCCGCCAGGGGGCGGCCGTCGGGGCGTCCCTGCCCCGCCACCTGACGCAGGGCGGCGATCAACCCGGCCGCCGAGGCGGCGTTCGGCGCGGCCGGCCGGGCGGGCGTCTCGCCCGAGGCCAGAGGCTGGGCGGCGAGAGCGGCGGCGTTCGCCGGCGGCGCCGGCGGGGCGGGGACGGCGGCATCGACGCTCGGAGGCGCCAGGAACCGGGCGACGAGAGCCTGCAGTTTCGTCCCGACCTCGGGCGGCGCCGACGCGATCACCTTGTCCAGGGCCGCCTGAACCTTGGGCGGCAGGGTTCCGTCGGGCTGGACCAGCTGGCCGAGCGCCAAGCCTCGGCCGTCTTCCTCGGAGCCCAGCGCCTCCTTCAACGCCTGTCCGAAAGCGTCCAGCGCCTTTTCCAGGACGGGTCGGGCGCCGTCGCGGGTCGGCTCCGCAGGCGGCGCGGTCGGAACGGAGGGCAAACCTTCGAGCGTCCCGGCCGTCTCTGCGGCGACCGACGGGCCGGTCCCGCCGGGGGTCGCGCCGGGACGGGTCAAGACCGCCAGCGTCCGCAGCAGGCCCGGCGCGGCGGCCGGCGCCTCTCCGAGAACTGCAGGCCGGCGCCGGTCGCCCGCGAACAGCCCCAGCGCCCGCTCGAACGCCGGCGCGTCCGCCTCGCCGTCGGCGGTCGGAGCGGCGCCGGCGGCGGGCGCGATCAGGGCGGAGAGGACGTCCACGGCGGACATGGAAAGCTTCACTCGTGTTGCTCGCGCTTCTTCAAGCAACGCTCGGGCCAGCCGCCGTTAACCATCAGCCGCCTTGTTTCTGTTGCGCTTTTCGCCTCCGCCCGCCGCGTCAACCTTTCGGAAAGGAGCGGTTTTTGCCGGACGCGGCGGCGCTTCTTGCCCGGCCCGGGCTCTGGCACGGCCGTTGCGCTCTCAGCATCGAGCAATTCGTCTCCCCACGGAGAAGTCCTTGGTTTTCAACGGCGACAGCCTCGCGCACTCACCGAACGGCGGGCAAAATCCGCCGGGCGGCGGGACGCCTTTGCCGGGCGGAGGCCGCCCATGTCGCTGAGCACCATCATCAACGCCGGCATGTCCGGCCTGACCACCGCCCAGACGCAGCTGCGGGTGGTTTCGGACAACGTCGCCAACGTCAACACGCCCGGCTACGTCCGCAAGGTCGCCGAGCAGCAGTCGCTGACCACCCAGGGCCTGGGCGCGGGTGTCGAGGTCTCGCGGGTGCGGCTGGCCACGGACCGCTTCCTGCAGGCCGCGGGCCTGACCGCGTCGGCCGACGCCGCGCGCATGGGGGCGCGCTACGAACTTTACAACCAGGTGCAGAGCCTGTTCGGCGACCCGGGCGCGGACAGCTCGTTCTTCGCCCGCGCCGACCAGATCTTCTCCGCCTTCGCGGCGGCGGCCGAGGACCCGGTGTCCTCGCCCCGTCGGCAGGAGGCCCTGTTCATGGCCGAGCGCCTGTTCGACGAGGCCTCGCGCATCTCGGCCGGCATCCAGGCGGTGCGCACCGACGCGGACACGCGCATCACCTCGGCGATCGAGCGTGTGAACGGCCTGCTGAAGGACATCGAGGCGCTGAATCTCGAGATATCCCGCGCGACCGTCACCGGTTCGGACGCGTCGGGCGCGGAGGGCCAGCAGGCGCGGCTGATCGACGAGCTGTCGTCGTTCCTGGACATCCGGGTGACCAGCCGTCCGGTCGGCGGCGTCAGCGTCCGCACCGGGGACGGCATGCTGCTGGCCGGCGACGGGGCGGCGGAGCTGTCCTACCAGCGCGCGGGCCAGGTCAACGCCGAGACCGGCTTCAACGAGATCTGGCTGGCGGAGCCGCGCGGCGAGAAGCGCGCCCTGCTCGACCATCTGGCCAGCGGCGAGCTGAAGGGTCTGATCGAGCTGCGCGACCGCGAGGCGCCGGCCGCGGCCGAGCGGCTGGCCGAGCTGACCTCGCGCATCGCCGACGAGCTGAACCGCGCGCATAACGCCAACAGCGCCGTGCCGGCCCCCTCGGTCATGACCGGCCGCGACACGGGCCTAGACCTAGCCACCGCGGTCGGCGGCTTCACCGGCCGCACCACCATCGCGATCGTCAACGCGAGCGGCGTGATCCAGCGGCGAGTGGACGTGGACTTCGACGCCGGAACCATGAGCGTAAACGGGGCGGCCTTCGGCGGCTTCACGCCCGGGACCTTCCTGGCGACGCTGAACGGCGCGCTGGGCGGCGCCGCCACGGCGAGCTTCGCCGACCGGGCGCTCAGCCTGACGGCGGCGGGAGCGAACGGCATCGCCATAGCCGACGACGCGGCCGCGCCCGCCGTCAACACCGGCAGGGGCTTCAGCCACTACTTCGGCCTGAACGACCTGGTGCGTTCCAATCGGCTGGCGACCTTCGACACCGGCTTGACCACCGCCGACCCGCACGGCTTCACGCCCGGCCAGACGGTCACCTTCCGTTTCAGCGGCGAGACCGGCTCGCGAATCCGCGACGTGCCGGTGACCGTGCCCGCGGGCGGGACCATGGCCGACCTGCTGAGCGCTCTGAACTCGGTGGCGACCGGCGTCGGGCGCTACGGGAGCTTCGCTCTGGACGCCCATGGGCGGATGAGCTTCACGGCCTCGACCACCCCGCCCGCGAGCCTGTCGGTCGCCTCCGACTCCACCAGCCGCGGCGTCGGCGGGCCGTCGATCAGCGAGCTGTTCGGCCTGGGCTCGGGCGTGCGCTCCAGCCGCGCGGACGGCTTCTCGCTGCGGTCGGACCTGAAGACCACGCCCACGCGGCTGGCGCTGGCCAAGCTGAACCTGGCGGCGGCGGCGGGCGCGCCGGCTCTGGCGTCCGGCGACGGGCGCGGGGCGCTGGCGCTGGCGGACGCGGGCGACCGCAACGTCTCGTTCGAGGCGGCGGGCGGTGCGGGCGCGGCGTCCATGACCCTGTCGCGCTATGTCTCCGACCTCGCGGGGGACATCGGCGGTCGCGCGGCCATGGCGGTGGACCGCAAGGAGGCGGCCGAGACCCTGTCGCGCGAGGCGGCCTCGCGCCGCGCCTCGTTCGAGGGCGTGAACCTGGACGAGGAGCTGGTGAAGCTCACCACCTACCAGCAGGCCTTCAACGCCTCGGCCCGCCTGATCCAGGCGGCCAAGGACCTCTACGACGTGCTGATCGGAATCGTCTGATGACCCGCATCTCCACCGCCGACAGCTGGAACTCCGCCCTGCTCGACCTGATGAGCGCCCAGAAGCGCCAGTTCGACGCCCAGAAGCAGGTCACCGACCAGAAGGTCGCCACCGATCTGAAGGGCTTCGGCCGCAGTTCCGAGACCCTGACGGCGTTCCGCGCCATGCAGTCCAAGGTGAACGGCTACGTCGAGGTGGGAGAGTCGGTGGCCTCGCGCCTGACCAGCCAGGACTTGGCGCTGAACCGCATCGCCGACGCTGCGAAGGGCGCGCGCCAGGCGATCGCCGAGGCGCTCGCCACCGGGCGCGTCGACGGTCTGATGCTGGACCTGCAAAGCCGCTTCCAGGAGGCGCAGGACGGGCTGAACGCCAAGCATCACGGCCGCTTCCTGTTCGGCGGCGCCCAGGTGGAGACCCGGCCGCTGGCCGCCGACACCCTGGCCGACCTCGCCGCCGCCGCCGCGATCGACGATGTGTTCGTCAACGACGATCTGAAGCCCGCCTCGCGGCTGGACGAGTCCACCACAATCGAGACCGGCTTCCTCGCCGACGAGCTGGGGCGCGACCTGATGACCGCGTTCCGCACCGTCCAGGCCTTCCACCAAGGCGCCTCCGGCCCGTTCACGGGGCAGTTGACCGAGGCGCAGCGCTCTTTCCTGGAAGGGGTGGTCCAGAGCTTCGACGCCGCCCACACAGGCGTGGTCGAACAGACCGCCCGCAACGGCTCGCTGCAGAACCGCGTCGACACCCACCTGGAGTCCCAGAAGGCCCAGGCCGACGCCCTGGAGGGCCTGATCGGCGAGCGCACCAACGTCGACATCGCCGAGGCGCTCAGCCGCCTGCAACAGGCGCAGACCGCGGTGCAGGCTTCCGCCCAGGTGCTGGCCCAGCTCCGCAACGTCTCCCTGCTCGACCTGCTGCAGCGCTGATCCGCAACGGGGCGATGCTCACGCGCCGCGGCGGAAGCCCAGCCAGGTCCAGCGCACGCCGGCCGCGCGGTTTTCAGGCTGGATCGAGTCTGTCTCGACCCGCCGCACGCAGGTCAGGCCCTCGGCCTCGAACAGGGCGACCGCGTCCTCCGCCGAGGCCGGGTGGACGGGGCGGGACGGCGCGCCGGGACCGTGGCGGATCGAAAGCACGAGCAGGCCGCCGGACGCGAGCGTCCGAACCAGCGGCCCGACGCTGCGGGCCCGCTCCGCGTCGTCCAGGTGCTGCCAGACGGCGTTGACGATCACCAGCTCGAACCGCCGTCCCGCCAGGGCGGGCGCGAGGTCGGGCAGTCGGCCGTCGATCCACTCCACCGCCGTTCCGCCGCACACGCCCCGGAAAGCCGCGACCGGCTCGACGGCCGTGACCCGCCACCCGCGCCGCGCCAGCCAGTCGGCGTCGCGCCCCGTCCCGGCCCCTACGTCGAGCGCGGCGCCGGGCGCTTCGGACAGCAGGTCCAGCACCGGCGCGTACAGCGCCTCGGAGTCGATCGTCCGGTAGCGCGGGATCAGCACCTCCGCGTCCGCCGCATAGCCGGCCAGGGCGGCGGCCGAGGTCACGCCGGAACCGCCGCCTTCGGCCGGTGCAGGGCGCAGATCTTGTTGCCCGCGGGGTCGCGCAGATAGGCCAGGTGCAGGTCGCCGAACGGCCCGCCCTGGCGCAGGCCGGGCGGATCCTCGCACGACGCGCCGCCGTTCTCGACGCCGGCGCGGTGGAAGGCCTGAACCGCGTCCGGATCGGCCGCGGCGAAGCCCAGGGTGCCGCCGTTGGCGTGACAGGCCGGCCCGCCGTCGAGCGGCCGGGTGATCGCGAAGGCGCCGCGGCTGGTGCGCCACCACCACCGCCCCTTGTCGTCCTGCACGCCGGGCGGCACGCCCAGCGCCCCCAGCACCGCGTCGTAGAACCGGCGCGACGCCTCCATGTCGTTGGCGCCGAGAGTGACGTGGGTGAACATGGCCGCGCTCCTTCTCTATGGGTCGCGCAGAGCTTAGGTCGGGTCCGTTGCGATTGGCAACCCTCGTCAGTACACCACCACGCTGCGGATGCTCTCGCCCGCGTGCATCAGGTCGAAGGCCTCGTTGATGCGCTCCAGCGGCAGGACGTGGGTGATCATCGGATCGATCTCGATCTTGCCGTCCATGTACCAATCGACGACCCGCGGCACGTCGGTGCGTCCGCGCGCGCCGCCGAAAGCCGAGCCCTTCCACACCCGCCCGGTGACCAGCTGGAACGGCCGTGTGGCGATCTCCTTGCCAGCCTCGGCCACGCCGATGATCACGCTCTCGCCCCAGCCCCGGTGGCAGGCCTCGAGCGCCGTGCGCATCACTTCCACGTTGCCGGTGCAGTCGAAGGTGTAGTCCGCCCCGCCGTCGGTCAGGGCCACCAGGTGCTGGACCAGGTCTCCCTGCACTTCCTTCGGGTTGACGAAGTCGGTCATGCCGAAGCGTCGGCCCCATTCCTCCTTGGCCGGGTTCACGTCGACGCCGACGATCCGGTCGGCCCCGACCATCTTCAGGCCCTGGATCACGTTCAGCCCGATGCCGCCCAGGCCGAACACGATGCAGTTCGAGCCCGGCTCCACGCCCGCGGTGTTGACCACCGCGCCCACGCCCGTGGTCACCCCGCAGCCGACGTAGCAGGCCTTGTCGAACGGCGCGTCGGGCCGGATCCTGGCCACCGCGATCTCGGGCAGCACCGTGTGGTTGGAGAAGGTCGAGCAGCCCATGTAGTGGGCGATCGCTGCGCCCTTGTAGCTGAACCGGGACGTGCCGTCGGGCATCACCCCCTTGCCTTGCGTCGCGCGAATGGCGGTGCACAGGTTGGTCTTGCGGCTGAGGCAGCTTTTGCACTGTCGGCATTCGGGCGTGTACAGCGGGATCACGTGGTCGCCGACCGCCACGCTGGTGACGCCGGGGCCGACCTCCACCACCACGCCCGCGCCCTCGTGGCCCAGGATCGACGGAAAGATCCCCTCCGAGTCGAAGCCGTCAAGAGTGTAGGCGTCGGTGTGGCAGACGCCGGTGGCCTTGATCTCGACCAGCACCTCGAAGGCCTTCGGCCCCTCCAGGTCCACCTCGACGATCTCCAGCGGACGCTTGGCTTCGAAGGCGACGGCGGCTCTGGTCTTCATTTCGGAGAACTCCGGTCTGCGCCGCCGCTGCATACGACCGGGCGCGCCGCTTCGCCAAGGCGGAAATCCCGTGCAGGGCGCACGGCTTTGACGCGACTCAAACTTTCTGCGAGCCAGAGGGATCGCGGCCTGTCTCCGGCGAGTCTTTCCCCGACCCCGACATGGATACGCCCTTGCGCCTGCTGCTCGTCGAAGACGAACCGTTCGTCGCCCTGGACCTTCAGATGCTGCTGACCGACGTCGGCCACGAGGTGGTGGGCGTGGCCGAGGACACCGCCGAGGCCCTGTCGCTGGCCGACTCCGAGCATCCCGAGGCGGCGCTGGTGGACGTCAAGCTGCGCGACGGCCCCACGGGCCCCGACATCGGCCGCGCCCTGCTGGACCGCGGCGTGCGGGTGGTGTTCGTCACCGGCAACCCCGAGATGCTGCCCGCCGACCTGAAGACCTCCCAGCCGGTGGTCGACAAGCCGTTCAGCCTCAAGCGCATCGAGGACGCCCTGGAGCGCGTCAGGGCGGCCTAACCGCCTTCCGGCAGCGGGAAGTCCAGCGTCCACACCAGCCCCTCCGGCTCGAAGCTGAGCACCGAGGTTCCCTTCAGCGCGCGCGGCAGCAGCTTCTCCAGCAGCAGCCGGCCGAAGCCGCCGCCGGTCTCGCCGGGCGCCGGGCCGCCGCGTTCGCGCCAGTCCAGCTTCAGCCGCCGCGCGCCGCCGGCGCCCGCCTCGACCCGCCAGCCGATGTCGACGCCGCCCCACGGGCTGGACAGCGCCCCGTGCTTGACCGCGTTGGCGCCCAGTTCATGCACGGCGAGCGCCAGGTACTGGGCCGCGTCGGGGTCCAGCGCCACCGGCTCGCCGTCGATGCGCACCCGCTCGCGCGCGGCGTCAAGCTGGTGCTCCAGCTGGCCCGAGACCACCGCGTGCAGGTCCGCCCCCTTCCAGTCGCGCGCCACGATCAGATCGTGGGCGTGGGCCAGCGCCCGCAGCCGCCGCTCCAGCCGCTCGAAGAACTCCTTGGGGACCCTGAGACCCGGCGCGCTCTGCCGCGCGATGCTCTGGACCATGGCCAGCAGGTTCTTGGAGCGATGGTTCAGTTCGCGCATCACCAGCTCCAGCTGCTCCTGCTGGCGCTTCTGGGCGGTGATTTCCGCCGCCGTGGAGATGATCCCCGGACGCCCGTCACGCAGGGTCAGGGGCTCGACCTTCAGGTCGTACCAGCGCTGCTCCCCGTTCTGGGCCAGGGCGACCTCCTCGCGCACCGCCGCGCCCTCGGCCAGCGCCCGGCGCTTGACCGGTTCCACCGCCGAGGCGGCCGGGCCGAACATCTCGGCGTCCGTGCGACCCACGTAGTCCTCGGGCGAACGGCCGAACGAAGGGTTGTAGATCCAGGTGTAGGCGAGGTTCGCGTCCTGCTCGAACACGGTGGTCGTGGATCCCGCCAGCGCCGCCTCAAAGCGCCGGTTGACCTCGTGCAGGTCCTGGGTGCGCTCCTCCACTAGCCGCTCCAGGTCGCGCCGGGTGGACTCCAGCGCCGCCACCGCGCCCTCCTTGGCCGCGATCTCCTGCTGCAAACGCCCCGGCGACGGCAGCGCCAGCAGCCGCGGCAGCAGCGGCCAGATCGCCAGCGCGGTCAGCACCGAGACGAAGGCGGTCACCGCCTTGACGATCGCCTGCACCCCGTAGATCGGCGACCACAGGGTGACAATGCCCAGCAGGTGCGTGACCCCGCAGGCCGAGATGAAGATCGCGAACAGGATCGCCACCCGCTTGTGCTCGACGGTCAGGTCGTCCCGCCGCTTCACGAACCAGGCGATGCCCCAGGGGATGGCGAAATAGGCCAGCGCGATCAGCGCGTCCGAGACGACGTGCATGGCCACCAAATCGGGCCGCCACAGCATGCACACCCCGTGCGGCAGAAAGGTCGCCGCACCGAACAGCCAGTCGAGCATGGTCGCGCTCCGCTCGTTGAACGGAGCCGGTTGTAATCTGAACCGTGCGCGATTGCGCGGGGGTTCAGCGCCCGAACAGCCCCGCCAGCAGCCCCTTGCCCTTCGCCCGGGACGCCGCCGCCCCGCCGCTCGCGCGGCCTTGGGCGTGGTGCTCGGCCAGCACCATGGCGACCGCCGCGGTCACCTTCTCGCCGGTCGGAATGTGCAGGAATTCGTTCGGCCCGTGGGCGTTGGAGTGGGGCCCCAGCACTCCGGTGATCATGAACTGCGCCTTGGGGAACTTCTCGCCCAGCATGGCGATGAACGGGATCGAGCCGCCCTCGCCCATCAAGACCGCCGGCGCGCCGAAGGTCGCCTGCGACGCCTTCTCCACCGCCTGGCCCAGCCACGGCGCCAGCGGCGGGGCGTTCCAGCCGTGGCTGGCCTGCTCGGCCTCGAACCGGACCTTGGCGCCGTAGGGCGGATCGGTCTCCAGCGCTTCGCGCAGGGCGTGCGCCGCCGCGACCGCGTCCACCGTCGGCGGCAGGCGCAGGCTCAGCTTGGCCGAGGTGTAGGGGCGCAGCACGTTGCCGGCGTTCTCGGCCGGCGGCAGGCCCTCGGCCCCGACCACCGCCAGCTGCGGCCGCCAGGTGCGGTTCAGCACCAGCTCGGTCCCGTCCGTCCCGACCGGCTTCATGCCCTCGACGAACGGGAACTTGGACCAGACCTCGTCGCCCAGCGCCTGCGCCGCCCGCGCCGCCTGCTCGCGCCGCTCGGCCGGGACCTCGGCCCACAGCGCCTTGACCAGCACCTCGCCGGTCGCCTGGTCCTCGATGCGCGACAGCAGCGAGCGCAGCACCCGGAAGCTGGACGGCACCACGCCCGACGCGTCGCCGGAGTGGACGCCCTCGGTCAACACCTCGACGCGCAGCACGCCGCCCGCCAGCCCGCGCAGCGAGGTCGTCAGCCACAGCTGGTCGTAGTTGCCGCAACCGGAGTCCAGGCACACCACCAGCGACGGCTCGCCGATCCGCGCCGCCAGGTGATCGACGTAGAACGGCAGGTCGTAGCTGCCGCTCTCCTCGCACGCCTCGATCAGGATCACGCAGCGCGC
>Ga0196974_1000134_pt1 | contig 26831 bp, 21 predicted proteins | sample S1_1013CmetaG_FD_155477 | JGI IMG/M metagenome (GOLD analysis project Ga0196974, IMG submission 155477) | Soil microbial communities from Anza Borrego desert, Southern California, United States - S1_10-13C | ecosystem: Environmental > Terrestrial > Soil > Desert | place: USA: California...
CGCCACGCCGGCCACCGTGGTGCTGCCGCCGGCGCTGCCGACCTCCTTGAAGCCGGCGCCGCCCTTGGTCTGGTCCCAGGTCACCAGCGAACCGTCGGTCCGCCGCAGCAGGAACTCGGTCGGGGTGGCCGCCGGCTGGACGGTGAGCCGGTAGCTGCCGCTGATGCTGTCGCCGAAGCCCCGGGCGACCAGGTAGTAGGTGCCGCTCTCCGTCGGGACGAAGCTCACGCGCGAATTCGTTCCGCTGCCGAAATCATCGTTCTCCGCCAGAGGCAAGGCACCCGTCGCGCCGTAAAGGAACAGGTGCGGATCGCCCAGGGCGCCGATGCCCATCTCCTCGCCGTCGAGCGTGATCACATAGGTTTGGCCGGAGGCCAGGGAGACGCGGAACCAGTCGGCATCGCCCGCCCGTTCCAGCACGCCGGACGCCGTTCCACCCACGGCGATCGTTCCGGTAGTGGAACGGTTCGCGGCGTAATCGTCGCGGTCGACCTCGACCAGGCTGAGCGTGTAGCTGCCGGCATAGCCGCCCTCGAAAGCCGAGGCGGCGAGATAGTGGCGGCCGGAACTCGCCGCGGTGAAGACAAGCCGGGCATTCACGCTGCTGGCGGTGTCGTCGTTCTCCACCAGCGCCGCGCTTCCCGCGGGCCCGTACAGGGCCAGGTAGGGGTCGGCCAGCGAGCCCCGGCCGGTCGCCGCCCCCTCGAGATCGGCCTGGTAGGTGGCGCCGGCCTCGAGATCGACCGCGAACCAGTCGCTGTCGCCCAGCTGTTCCAGCGTTCCCGTCACGCTCCCGCCGATGACCGCCTGCGCCGCCGTCGTGCGGTCGGCGGCCACCATGTCCGTGCCGGAGGGGGCGGAGACCCTTACCGTGTAGGTGCCGCCGTAGCCGTCCTGGAAGGCGCGGGCCGAGACGAAATAATCCCCGGACGCGGTCGGCCGGAACACCAGGGCGGAATCGAAGAAGCCGCCGTCGGCGTCGTCGTTCGAGGCCAGCAGCGCGCCGGCGGGGTCGTGGAGATAGAGGAACGGGTCGCGGAGCGTCCCGCCGCCGCCGGCCGCGCCGACCAGCTCGATCCGGTACTCGCGCCCGGCCTCGAGGGACAGGCGGAACCAGTCGGCGTCGCCCGCCGCCTCCAGCCGCCCCGTGGCCTGCCCGCCGGGAGCGACCGTGCCGGTGGTCGCGGTGCCCGCGGCATAATCGTCCGTGCCGGCGCCGTCGTCATTGACGATCGTGGCGCGGCCGATGCCGCGCAGCGGGTCGATCTGGGCGCCGGTGGCGTCGGACAGCACCAGGGCGAAGGTCTCGTCCGCCTCGACGGCGGTGTCTCCCCGGACCGAGACCTCGAAGGTCGCGGTGCGGCTGCCGGCGGCGAAGGTCACCGTGCCGGAGGTCCGGACATAGTCGCCGCCCGCGACGGTGGCGGTCTCGTCCTCCGTCGCCACCCGGACCGAGACCTCGCCCGCCGCCGTCTGGGACAGCTGCAGGGTGAAGAGCGCCGTCCGGCTGCCGTCGTTCCCCTCCGTGACGGTGACGTTGGCCACCGACAGCGTCGGGGCGGAGCCGCCGACGGAGAGGCGGTAGGCGCCGGTGCCGGCATCGCCCGACGCGGCGGCGGTGAGATAGTAGGTGCCGGTCACGGTCGGGGTGAAGAGCAGCCGCGCGTCGAGACCGCCGCCGCCATCGTCGTCGGTCGCCAGAACGGTCCCGGCTTCGGACAGAACCTGCAGGAAGGGGTCGGCCAGCCGCCCGCCCTGGGCGGCCTCCACGCCGACCAGCCCGATCACGTACTGGACCCCGGCGGTCAGGGTGACAGCGAACCAGTCCGCATCCCCGCGCTGCTCGATGAGCCCCGCCGCGGACCCGCCGGCGGGCACCGTTCCCGCCGTGGCGCCGGCGGCGCCGTAATCGTCCTGCGCCGGCGTGTCGTCGTTGACGATCGTCACCGTGGCGCTGCCCTGGGCGCCCAGCACGGCGTTGACGGGGTCCCGCAGCCGTACGGTGAAGGCCTCGTCCGCCTCGATGTCGGTGTCGGGCTGGAGGGCGATCTCGACGGTGGCCGATGTCTGGCCGGCGGCGATCCGCACCTCCCTCGCCACCGCCGTATAGTCCGCGCCGGCCGTCGCCGTGCCGTCCACGGTCTCCAGCGTCACCGTCACGTCCGCCGCCGCCGGATTGCCGAGGGTGACGGTGACGCGCGCTGTGGCGGGAGCCGCCGGGTTGCCCTCGGCGAGCCGGACCGCGGCGACGGACAGGCTGGGCGGCCCGCTGGTCACCAGCGTGTCGATGCCGAGCCGCTGGCCGCCGCCGAACTGCAGGAACTCCACGCCGGACAGCGTGTCCGTCCCGTCGGCGCCGACGACCAGATAGCGCCCGCCCTCCTGCCGCTGCACGGCATAGGCGGAGGAGGCGCCGGAGAAGAGGGCGAGGTCGTCCCCCGCGCCGCCCTCCAGCGTGTCGTTGCCGGCGCCTCCCTCGAGGGTATCGTTGCCGGCATTGCCCGCCAGCCGGTTGCCGGCGCCGTTGCCGGTGATCCTGTCGCCGCCGGCGCCGCCGATCCCGTTCTCGATGACCGCGCCGAAGGCGATGGCGATGTTGCGGGTCAGCCCGCCGGCGCTGCTGAAGGCGCCTTCCCGCAGGTCAAGGAGCGTGCCCTGGGAGAAGCCCGACAGGTCCAGCGTGTCGATGCCGCCGGCATCCCAGATCGCCAGGACCGGGGTCCGGTTCTGGGTGAAATCATAGACCGCCCGCCCGGCCGTCGCATTGAAGCCGTAGACGGTGTCGCCCGTCCGGGTCGCGGTGTTGGCGCCGTAGATGCGCTGGACCGCGGCGATGTCGTGCAGCAGCGGCGCCGAGGCATAGGAGACGCGGTGGTCGGCGCCCGTCTCCTCGGCGGAGAAGTAGGACATCAGCGTGTATTGCTGGCTGTCCTGCTGGTAGAGCGCGTCCGCGGCATAGGTGATCTCGCGCCCGTCGCCGGCATTGTAGGTCCCGGGATGGTCGAGGCCCAGCGCGTGGCCGATCTCGTGCAGCAGCGTCGCCAAGCCGTAGTCGCCGAAGTCGAACTCGGCGTTGGAAGCCTGCCGCGGATTGATCCAGATGTCGCCGCCCTCACGCGTGCCCGGACCGTAGGCCCAGGCCTGGATCGGTCCGGTGGTGGTGTTGGCGAAGCGGATCGCGGCGGCGTCGCCGTCCTGCCGGAACTGGAAGGCGATGTTGGCGACGTCGCTCCAGAGGTCGAGCGACAGCTGCGCCGCCGTGCGCTGGGCGGCGGTGAAGGCGGAGAATCCCGGCGCCTCCAGCGATCCCGCATAGTCGGAGCCGGGCTGCGTCATGAAGCCGTAGGTGACGGTCTGGCCGGACCAGCGATCGCCCGACCGGGTCAGCTGCCGGACGATGGCGTCCAGCGAGAAGACCTCCTTCGCCGCGCCCGCCGTCCCGTCGCCGCCCGTCCCGGCGGAGACGCCCGCCCCCTGGCACATCGGACAGGCACAGGGCCCGAACTGGTCGCTCGGCAACGGCATCTCGCTTCCCCCCTCATGGACCGGCCGCCGCCCCCGCAGCGACCGGTCTCGGTCGCATGCGCTATTCCTTCGGTGCCTTGCGCACCCCGGCCGGTCGCCGGCCCAACGTGCCGTCCAGCAGCCGCCCGACCGCCTCCCGCAACGCGCCCGCGTCCGGCGGACCCGGCAGGTGGAGCGCCACCGGCGGGGCCTCGACGACGGCGCCCGGCGGCAGCCGCGGATCGTGGCGGAAGCGGCGGAGCGACAGCAGCAGCAGGGTGCCCGCCGTTCCGGGCACCACCGAGCCGCTCGCCAGCGGCGTGGCGTGCAGCACCAGCGTGACGCGGTCGGCCTCCAGCAGGCGCCCGTCGGCCAGCGGGAGCGGCTCCACCGGCACCCGGGTGAAGGATCGGCGGGCCTCGGCCAGCAGCGCCGCCTCCAGGAGCGGGCGAAGCACCCCGGCGTCCGGCCCCGGTTCGACATGGACGAGCACGCCGACCCGGCCGAGATCGCTCATGATGGGTTCGATCATGGCCATTCCCCGCCCTGTGCACAGGCCCGTCAGGAGCAGGATCAGGCACGCCATCCGGCACCAGGCCGGCGGCCGCCATCGACGCATCGAACCGCTCCCGCGGCCCCTCTCAGCCATGACGCCCGCCCTGCCGCGACAATCTTTCGAGGTAGTATCGCCGGGAGGTCCGCGCCGTTCAATGATCACGAACCGGTCCCGCGGACATCCGCCGGGGGCCGGCATCATCTGCGGCGGCCGCCGGAGGACCGGCTCCGTTCCATGGCGAGGCGGGAGCGGTGACAAGCGGCTGACATGGGAATTGTCATGGCTCTTCGCGGAGGAGAAATGTCCTATATTCATCGGCGACGAGGGGATGAGGGCCGTCCTGCGGATCGTGGGCGGGACGGGAATGCCTCGCGGGGGCCGCCGGTTTGGAGACGGGGACAGTGGGCGCGAACAAATACAGGATCGTCCGCCGCATCTACGCCGAGGCGCGTCAGGCCACGACGCCGGCGGAGCGGGATTCGGTCATCGAACTCGGGGGCCGTGTCGAGGGGCTCCTCATCGAGACCGACCTCAACCTGCAGATCGTGAGGACCGGGGGCTTTCCCGGAAAGCCAAGGGAAGAGCGGTAAGGCGGCGCCGACCTCGATACCGTCGCCAGGAAACCGTCGGCCGCCGTCCGGGGGATTGGTGGTCCTGGCGGATGGGCGTCCAGCCTTTCCGGGAGACCGCGTCGCGGCCAAGGTCGACGGCGCGGAGACTCGGGACGGCGCATGACTCCCCGGCCCAATCGGTGATCTCGGCGTTGCACGCGGAGCAACCGGCACGATGTCCGCAAGGACGGGCAGGTAATCGAGACCGGCGCCATGGCCCGGGCGGGCATACCATCCTGAAGGATAGACCGCGAAGCCTTGACAAGGAATGGCGCATCCATCCCCAACCCGGGCCGCCGCTCGCCCCGCCGGACGCCTGAAGGGCACCGCGAAGAGCCATTCACAAGATTATCAGATAGTTAAAACTCTCTTTCCGATGCAGCTGCATGGCGGCTAGAGTCCCCAGCCGCGGCTCAATGGTCGCGCGATCACCGCGCCGTCTCCGGCCAAATGAGCGGTACCGACCTTTCTAATGCATCCTATGGGCTTGCCCGCGCGGGCCGTCTCGAATAACGCTTCGAGCGCCTGAATTCACAACCAGCCCTGAATCGCGCGGAGAAGGCTTCTCACCGGAAACGGGAGAAGAACCGTCTCTGATCGCCGGGTCATGGCCGGACCAAGGGAGAGCGCCATGCAAAGCCAAGCAAGGGAACGCCGCCGTATCCACCTCGATCTGTCCGCCCACAGGGATGGGGGAGCGGGATGCAGCTACACGGTGGGCCGCAAGACGTTCAAACTCGTCCCGCATACCGCCGAGACCCGGGTCGCGCTGAAGCGCGACTGCCTGTTCTACCGGCACGTGCCCGACCAGCGCCTCACCCATTACGTCGATGTCGACTCCTCCGCCCAATCCGTGGCGCTCGGCTGCGTGCGGGAAACGGTGACGCTGACGGTCGGCAGCACCTCCTACCAGATCAACCCGATGTATATCGAGAATCTGGTCATCCCCTCCGAGAGCGTGCGGCTGGCCGCCGCATCGTCCGCCCATCCGCCGGCGGAGGAGGCCCGTCGGCATCTCCGGGCGCGGCTGGGCGTCCATGGGCTGGGCGCGGTCGAGATTCCCGACTCCCTGGACAAGGAGGGTCTGGCCGCCCTGTTGACGGCGTCGATCAGCTACGCCGACGCCCAGAGCACGGCGGTGGCGCTGCTGTTCCACCACGTCGCCCTGATGCATCTGAACGGGACGACCCAGTATCCGGCCTACATCTACGCCTCGGTGCTGAACAGCGGCACCGTCGCCGCGGCCGGCATGAGCGACGTCGCCTACACGATCCATAAGCTGGGCGATGGCTGGCGCACGCCGACCGCGAGCGTCGACGCGGCGGGCAACGCCATTCTCGACCCCGTCACCAACCAACTCATGTACAGGCTGGTGTGGAACCCCGGGCTGGTCACCGCCATGGCCAAGCCCCTGAATGCCGCCATCGCGCTGGCGCGGAACGACGCCACGCTCGAGAACCAGCTCTGGAACCAGCCATACGGCACCGCGAACGCCAGCTACGGCGCGGTGGCGGCGGTCGGCGCGCCGGCGCGGCCGCCCCGGACCGGCGGGACCGGCTGGCAGCTCACCAACGTGTCCGCCTATTCCGGCTTCAGCGCCGACAAGGTGAGCTATGAGAACGGCCAGCTGTCGCTGACGGTCACCAACAACTATCTGCGCCATCTGTCGGCCTATATTCAGTTCAGCGACGCCACCAACACACCGATCACGCTCGACGACGCCTATCTGAGCACCAACGGCATGCAGAAGGCGGTGGGCCTGCCCGACGGGTTGCGGTGCATCGACGGCGGCGACGCCCAGATCAAGCGCTGGGTCCAGGCGATCCCGCCGGTCGGCACCATCTGCGGCGTGCCCATATCCGGCGATCCCGTCACCATCACCGTCCCGGTGCCGGACACGGTCGCCTATGTGAACTTCTTCTTCGGGGCGGCGGCGTTCTCCGGGGCCGTCGACCACGACGTGACGCCGTCGGGTGCCGCCCTGACCTGCCTGTACGAGCTGCTGCTGCCGCCGATCCTGCTGGGGCTGGGCGACGCCATCGAGCAGAGCTCGATCATCAAGAGCCTCACGTCGGACGCCAGCTTCATGCAGACGCTGTTCTACGCGCTGGCACCCGGCGTCGCCACCGGCGCGCTCGCCTACCTGATCACCGATCCCATCGGCTTCCTCGAGCATTTCGGGGAGAAGCTGGCCACGCTCATGATGAAGGCGCTCAGCGCCTGGCTCGTCAAGACGGGCGGCACGGCCGCAGCCGCGGGCGAGGTCATCGGCGTGGCGGCCCAATGGCTGGGCACGGCCATCGTCGGCATGGATCTGGGGATCACCACCTACGACATCAGCCAGAGCGTGCCCGTGTACAAGGTCGGCCTGACCAACACGGTCGACCTCGACGTCACCATCTCGCCCGACCCGTCGACCCATCTCTTCCCGCCCTCGGCGACGGGATACACGGTGCTGGTCAGCTACGACGGCGAGGCGACCAGCCCGGTGGCGACCATCCGCGGCAACATCCCGACGACGCGGAGCACGCCGATCGTGGTCAGCTTCACCGGCGTGCCGGCGGCGGGCAAAGCCACCGTGACCGCGGTCTTCCACGCGTCCAACGGCTGGGTCGCCGGACAGGGCAGCTCCGCCCCGCTGACCATGAGCCGCACGTCGGGGACCATCACCACCGCGCTGACGATCACCGACAACCCGGTGCCCATCAGCGGCGACACGCGGTGGACGCACAAGGAGATCACGACCTGTGCCGGCGGCACCTACGCCTGGAAGGCCACGGCCGCCCCGCCGACGGTCCTGGTGACCGACGGGGACGATCCCGTCCGGACCTTGGGCGCGCTGAGCCTGTGCTCCCCGGCCGCCGCCATCGCCTACAGCTGGCAGGGCACCGACATCACCCTGCCGCTGAACCGGGCCGGCGGCGCCGTCAACAACGGCATTCCCGCCTATCTCGTGCAGACCCTGTCGATCGCGGAGAAGCCGGGCGCCGGGCTCGCCAATCCGGGCGTGTGCTACACGGCCGCCCCCGCGCCGGGCCTGATGATGCTGCCGGCGGCCGGCGCCGTCAGCGGCTTCTTCCTCGATCCTTCCGGCGGCGCCTACGACCCGATGCGGCCCGGATCGGGGTACCAGCTGCGCGGCTTTCCCATCGTCTTCAACGAGCCGCCCGATCTCGCCGCCGCCCTCTCGACCAGCTGGGGCACCTTCCTGACGCCGATCGACCGCATCGCCATCCATCCGCAGGGCCGCGCCTTCGGCCTCTCGGCGGGGCTCTCGTCGCTGCAGATGATCATGCTGCCGAGCGCGGGCTCGTCCACGTCGCCCGTCACGGCAACCCTGATCTGCGGCCCGGGCACCCGCGAGGGACTTCTGACCAACCCGGTCGCCCTGGCGATCGCGCCGACGGCCGCCCTCTACGTGCTGGAGGCGGGGGACGGCACGTCGAACGCACCCGCGCGGGTACAGGCCTTCGACCTGTCGGGAAATCCAACCCGCATCTTCGGGGCCGCGTCCAGCCAACTTTCCTATTTCCCGCTGCGGGAGCAGACCCAGCTGGCGACCTATCTGGAGATCGCCGTCGACACCCAGGGCTACGTCTTCGTCCTGTACTACCTCGCGGACGGCTCGGCCCTGTCCGACTACGTGCTCGACGTCTACCCGCCGGCGGGCGGCGCGGTCCTGACCAGCACCACCGGCATCGCCGCGGCGAGCTTCGCCGTGGCCATCACCCGGGACATCTACACGCTGAACTACCAATCGATGACGGGAGCGGCCGGCTGGCCCGAACCGACCGTGAGCCACTGGATCCCCACCCCGCCGTGACCAGCCGCCAGAACCAAGGAGACCAGACCATGACCTCGGACATCACGATCGCTCCCCCGAACAGCTCCTCCGCCATCGGGGACTCCAACCAGAACTGGTGGGCGCTGCACGTCACCAACATCGCCTACGGCCAGTTCCAGGTGAAGGTCACCGGGGAGACGGTGATCAGATTCCTGGACTTCTACAAAAGTCTCTACTGCGCCGTCGGGGTTTCATCGCAATTCATCGCCTATCAGGGCACCTTCACGCCGCCCTACGACGGCGCCCCGGTGACGGGGTGCATTCTGCAGGACACCCAATCCGGCAACTTCCTGAGTGCGGGACCCGGCTCGACCCTGGTCGCCAACTCGCCCGATCCGACCCAGGCCGCGGTCTTCAACCTGAACCTGACCAACAGCCAGTCACAGCCGCTCAGCGTCGCCTTCGACGGCGGCGGGTTCCATCCGTGCGGCCTCAGCACCAGCAACGGCAACCTGATCGTCACCAGCGGAGGACAGCATCAGCAGCAGCTGCAAGCCAGCCCGCTCAAACTCTACTGCCTGGTTCCCGGCGGCACGCTCTCCTGGTGGGGACAGGCGTCCGGCCTGCGGTTCGACCTGATGGCGGGCACCGGCAACACGACGGTCGCCAACGCGGCGTTCACGCAGGGCGCCACCAACTGCGTCTTCAACAGCCAGGGCGGCGACAATCTGAGCGATGGTCCCTTCACCCTCACCCTGCAGAACTTCACCTTCAACGGCACGACCAGCGGCTGCGACTTCAGCCGGTCGGTTCTCCAGAACTGCACGTTCACGGGAGCCGTCACCAACTGCGACTTCAGCCGGTCGGTCCTCCAGAACTGCACGTTCACGGGAGCCATCACCAACTGCGACTTCAGCGGCTGCACCCTCATCAACGCTACCTTTGCGAAGGCGACGCTGACCGGGTGCAAATTCACCGGCGCCACCTTCGAGGGCATCAACTTCGCCGGCGCCGTCCTGAACGGCTGCATCTTCGACCCGGTCCTGAAGCTTGCCCAGGGGCCGACGACGACCAACAACTTCAGCGGCATGACGGTCCAGGCGAGCTGGTTCGGCAAGGACTGGTCCTACCTCAACCTCGCCGGGGCCACGATCCAGGGGCTGCCGCAATCCTTCTCCACCCAGGAGAGCCCCATCAACGGCCAGAACTCGGTCTTCGACAGGGTGGCCGGCCTGCATGGCCGCACCATCCAGTACGCGAACTTCCAGCAGAGCAGCTTCAAGGGCACCAACCTCTCGGGTTGCGACCTGTCCTTCAGCAACTTCAGCCAGGCGGTGCTGGGCGGCGACGCGGCCGGTGAGGGCGCGACCCTGGTCTATGCGACCCTTTATCAATGCGTCCTGACCAACGCGGTGCTGGATTACGCCGACTGCGCCTTCGCGGTCCTGTGGGGCGACGCGGTGTCGCTGCGGGGGGCCTCGATCAACGGCACCAACTTCTCCAACGCGTTCCTGGCCGAGGTCGACTTCTCGGCGATTCCGTCCTTCCTCGCGGGCTCCTTCGCCGCCGCCTGTCTGGTCGGCGCCAGCTTCAGGAACGTCACCTTCAAGAACGGCCAGGGCGCGCAGGTCTTGATGGCGGGCGCCGCCCTTCAGGGGGTGGACTTCACCAATGCCAAGCTCGGCATGGTGACGCTGACGAACGCCGCCATCGCGACCAAGCCCGGCACCCTGGAGATCGCGGCCTCCTACGTGGATGAGAACGACGTGCCGCCGAGCTACGCCTACAATGCGACGATCATCACGCCGGCGCAGACCTTCGCCACCACCGTCTGCGACGACGGCAGCCAGGGGCCCTGCTCCCTGACCGCCCTGACGACGCCGCAGACGCCGTCGAAATCGCCGATGCTGAAATGGCCGATCAGCGACTCCCTCGCGGCGCAACGGCAATCCGCCCTGGCGGAGATCCGGTCCATGCTTCCGGCGTGAGCGTCCGCCCGGACGGAAAAGGGAGAAGGGGCGCCGGCGGGTCCGGCCGGCGCCCCGATCCCCATCAGCCCAAGGAGCGGCCAGCCGGCCGGCGCCGGGGCGGCGCCCCCGGCCGCGACGGGCCGCCAGTCCGCCTTCCGGCCGTGCCCGGCCGCGGGGGACGGCGGACCGGGGGGATCGATCAGGCTAGGTCCGGGGGGCCAAGGCCCTCACCTTAGCGGCCGGCCGGCGGGCGCCGCCATCGGCGACGTGGAGAGCATCCTGGGGCTGTGCGTCTCCTCATGCCCTTGCCGGCTCACCGTCGGCGGTGCGCTTGCCGCGCAGCCCATCGAGGCTCCACGCGCCGGGCCCGGCGAAGACGATGTAGAAGAACGCGAAGCAGAACATGATGGCGGCTTCGCCCTGGTTGAGGGCGGGCCAGAAGCCCTGTGTCGCGTGACCCAGGAAGTAGGCGGCGGCCATCGTACCCGAGGCGAGGAAGGCGGCCGGCCGGGTGAACAGGCCGATCGTGATCAGAATCCCGGTCACGAGTTCGATGACGCCGGCCGCGACGATGATCCCCGGCAGCGGTCCGGGCATCGGCATGGGCGCCGGGAAGGCGAAGAACTTCATCGTCGCATGCTCGAGCATGAGCAGCGCGGTAACGATGCGCAGCGCCGCAAGCGCGTGCGGCGACCATTTGTTGAGCGTCGACATTCAGGCTTCTCCTGCAGGGCTTATGGTGTTCAGGTCGCGGCGGGCGCGTCGCCGAAGCGGAAACTCGACGCCGTGATGCCGCCGAACAGATCCTTCTGGTGGTAGACGGCCGTTCCGGCCTCGCCTTCGGCGGCACCGACGGCCACCATGAGCGGAATGAGGTGGTCCTCCTGCGGATGCGCGGCGCGCGCCTGCGGCGCACGCTCCCAGTCCACGAGCCGTGCCGTGCGCTCCCCGGGCTTGGCTTCGACAAGCGTGTCGTGGAGCCAGGCGTCGAACACCCGCGACGGCTCGATGGCCGAGCTTCCGCGCATCTCCCGCATGTTGTGGTAGGTGAGCCCGCTGCCGATGATCAGCACGCCCTCATCGCGGAGCGGCGCGAGCAGGCGGCCGAGCCGGAGGTGCCGCTCAGGGTCGTAGCCGCGGTCGATCGAGAGCTGGACGAGCGGGATGTCCTCTTCCGGGTAGAGCGGCTTCATGATGCTGAAGGTGCCGTGGTCGTAGCCCCGCTCCGGATCGAGGCGCGCCGGAATGCCGCCCGCCTCCAGCAGTGCCCGCACCCGCGCCGCAAGCTCCGGGGACCCCGGTGCCTTGTAGCGGATGTGGTACGTGTGCTCGGGGAAGCCCGAATAGTCGTAGACCATCCCCGGCTGCTCGGCGGACGAGATGGCGAAGCCATTCTCTTCCCAGTGGCCGGAGATGACGAGCACGGCGCGCGGCGCATCGCCCAGCTCGCGACGGATGTCCTTCAGCGATCGCTCGAGCCGGTCGAACGCGCGGCGGAAGGGCCCGTCGAGATAGGGCCAAGGGCCGCCGCCATGGCTGATGAAGTAGGTGGGCAGGCGTGTACTCACTCGTGCTCTCCCTCGGTCGAGGCCGGGCTCAGGCTGGTGCGCCCGACGACGAAGAGATAGTCTCGCCAGACCCCCGCCGGGAGCGATAAAAGATCGATCCAACCCATCTACAGGGCAGATAGATCATGCTGGGTACGCTGACCCTCGACCAGCTGCGGGTCCTGGTCACGATCGAGGAAACCGGAAGCTTCTCGGCCGCCGGCAGACGGCTGCGGCGCGCCCAGTCGGCCATCAGCCACGCGGTTCAGACGCTGGAGGCCCACCAGCGGGTGCAGCTGTTCGACCGGTCGGGCCGGGCGCCGGTCCTGACTGACGCGGGGCGCGTGCTGGCGGCGCAGGCGCGGCAGGTGCTCCGCCAAGCCGAGCTGTTCGAGCGGACGGCGGGCACGATCGCGCAGGGGCTGGAACCGGAGCTCACCTTCGCGGTCGACGGCATGGTGCCGACCGGCCCGGTGATCCGCAGCCTGGCCGGCCTGCAGCGCCGGTTCCCGGACTTGGCCGTGACGCTGTTCACGGAGGCGCTGGGAGGCGCGGAGCGGCGCGTGCGCTCCGGGTCCGCCGCCCTCGCCCTGTGCATGCTGTTTCCGCCGCAGGCACAGGAACTCCAGGCCTATCCCGTCAGCTCCATCGAGCTGGTGCCGGTCGTCGCTCCCTCCCACCCCCTGGCGCAGGAGCGGCGCCGCCTGGAACGGGAGGTGCTTGCCGAACATGTGCAGCTCGTGCTGACCGATCCGGAGAACCAGGGAGGGCCCAGCTACAGCGTGGTGAGCCCCCGCGTGTGGCGCTTCGTCGACCTTGGGCGGCGGCTGGACTTCCTGCTGGCCGGTTTCGGCTGGGCCACGATGCCGCTGCACCTGGTGGAGCCGCACCTGCGCGACGGCGACCTCAAGCGGTTGCCGGTCGAGGATCCGGCGGTCCTGCCCGGCTCGATTCCCATCTACGCCGTCCACCAGCGCAATCGCCAGCTCGGCACCGCCGCGCGGTGGCTGTTGAACGATCTCCAGTCGGTGAAGAGCTAGCGGCCGTCCGGCTTGGCGCCTTCGGCAATGAGGCCGTGCCGTTCAGCGCGGCAGGCGTGCCGATGTCGGAGCGACGCGCCCGCACAGAGCCTGGGGAGGAGGTGGGCCATGGTGGCATCGCGCCGCCTGCCCGGGCCAGATCGCACTTGGCCGCAAGAGTCCGCAAGGGCAGCCCTGCTCCCGCTGGACCGGGGCCGAGCGTGCCCTGACACCGGCGTTCCGAGTCGCAAGAATTCCGGCTTCCAAACCCTCGTCTGGGAACGGCTGCCATTCTCAGTTCCCGATCTGCGATGGATATGGATGCGACGCCAACCATCACCGCATTGAACTCGGGTCCCGCCTGTTTCTGACGGCATGGCCGGTTCATCTGACCAGCGACCGTTCGGCACGGAGCACCGGTGTAGGGGAGCAGATCATGGCGATCAGCGAGTTGAGCGACATCGAGAGCATCGTCCTGGAGTGCCTGCGCGACGCCAAGGCCAGGGGCAAACCTACCGTGGATGCCGAACGCGCGGTGCAGTATGCCGCCTCCAGGCGCATCTTCATCAGCAAACACGAGGCCTCCCATACCCTCTCCAAGCTGGCCAGCACCGGCTTGGCCCGACGGTTTCCACGCGCTCAGCGCGGCTGGGGCCTGAGCTGGGAGGTCTGCGCCTACGAGATCATGGACAGCGCCAGCCGATCGAAACCATGAGCCAGCAAGTTCGGGGGAACGCACTGTTCACCATGGTCGCTGGCCAGCACCTGCGAAGGGCGGAAGGTTCAATCCTCTACCTACCCTATACATTCAGGGTACCAATCCTCTGCTGTCTCGGTGGCACGGGAAGCACCGGGCAGGGTTAGGCAGGCACGGCACCACGCGACGACACCCACGCTGTCCGCGCCCTGGAGCGCGCCCTCCGCCACCGTGTCGTGCTGCGCGACTTGGCGAAGCCTTCGGTCGAAACCGGCGACAAGAACGCCCTGCTGGAGCATGCCTGTCCGGCAGGTGGCCCGTGCGGCGGGTGTGAAGCGTGCCAAGATCATGCGTTACGGGAAGGAAGCGGGAGACCTGCTGGTCGTCGCCGGCGTCGGCTGGAACGCCGGCGCTGCGGGGTTGCCTGGGACCAGGACCGCGCGGCCAAGACCTGCTGGGCGCTTGAACTAGGCTAGGTCGCTTGCTCATGGTGCTCGTGATGAGCACGCCGATCGCTGGCAGTTTTCCAGAGTCGAGACTTATCGCGCCAAACCTCCGCTTGGGGCGTGGGCTCCACCTCGATTTGGCGGAAAATCATGGGAGCAGGTCAGTGTTGGATCGACAGGCCAGTCGCATGCTGGCGCGCGGGCGTCGCGCACTGGAAGAGTGCGGCAGTGGAGGTCGGCATGGGATTGCGTATCCAAGCGTTGGCGCGGCAGGTAGGCCTCGTGCTCCTCCTCGCGCTTGTGCCGCGCGTCACCGGCGCGGCAGAGGAACTGCCGCAGGTGCTGGACCGGCCGCTGGAGACTCTGGCCCCGACAGCCGCCTGGGAGGACCGCTTGGTCCGCCTCTTCGCTGAGGGCGCTCTGCGCGACGAGATCAAGCGCGCCCGCCCGGTCACGCGCTGGCTGGGGCCCATCATCGTCTCGGTTCATGGCGACGCCGCCGGAAGCTTCATGGCGGCGGTGGACGCCGTCGCGGCCGAACTGGCGGAAGCGAGCGGACTGGCGATAGAGGTCAAGGAGGCGCCGCCGGAGCGTGGCGACATCATGGTCGTCCTCACCTGGCGCAAGAGCTACTGGCCATCCGCCGCGGCCCCGGTCGATCCCGCGAACCGTCAGTTCACCTGCATGGCCATTCCCAGCAGCGCGGACGGGCGGATGATCCGCTCGGAGGTGCATGTGAATGCCGGCAATGTCGGGGTGGAGACGGCGGAGGCCTGCCTGCTGGAGGAGATCCTGCAAAGCCTGGGCCTGTTCGGCGAGGTGCAGGACCCGGCCACGGCGCTGTTCGATGGAATCGGCTACCGGCATCTGGGCCAGGCCGACCGGCTGTTGCTGCGCGCTCTCTACGACCGGCGGCTGCGCGCCGGTGCCGAGGGCGAGGAGGCGATGGCGCAGGCACGGCCAATCATCGCGGAACTGCTGCGGGCGCTTTCCGCCCCCCGTTGACGCCCGGGACGGAGAAAGGTCGCCGGCTCTCCCCTGCGCCGAAAGTTCGATTGTCGCGCCCCTGCCGTCTCCGCTCCAATGCTCCTGGACCAATGATCTGCCGGTGGTCGGAGCGGACGATGACGATACGGGCGACCGGCACCCCGCTTCCGGTGCTTCTCCTGCTCGGCGTTTCGGCTTCGGCGCTGCTGGCCGCGCCGGTCGCGGCGCCCGCCCGGGCGCAGCAGGTCTCGGCCGAGGCCCCGATCCTCGGCGCGGTGCGGGGCGAGGTGGTGGTGATCGGGGTGGCGCCGTCCGGCGCGGGCGTCCCGCTGGAGCGCGTGCCGGCCAACGTCCAGACGCTCTCATCCCGGGAGATCGACCGGCCCGGCGCCGCCAGCCTGTCGGACTCGCTCGCGCGCCGGCTGGGCAGCGTCTCGGCGGTCGACACGCTGGGCAATCCGCTGCAGCAGGGCATCACCCTGCGCGGCTTCACCGCCGCCCCGGCCCTGGGCGAGCCGCAGGGCGTCGCCGTCCACCAGGGCGCGATGCGGGTGAACGAGTCCTTCGGCGACGTGGTGCAGTGGGACCTGCTTCCGGTCTTCGCGATCCATTCGGTCCAGGTGGTGCCCGGCTCGAACCCCACCTACGGCCCGAACGCCATCGGCGGCTCGGTGGAGCTGACCATGAAGGACGGCTTCCGCGCGCCGGGCATGCGCGGCGAGGTCTCGGCCGGGTCCCACGGCCGCCGCTCAATCATCGCCGAGACGGGCGGCCGGGCCGGCGCGGTCGGCTTCTACGCCGGCGCCGACTGGGTGCGGGACCGGGGCTGGCGCGACCGCAGCCCCAGCCGCGTCCGCCGCGCCCATGGCGACCTCTCCTGGCGCGGCGCGGCGTCGGAGGTGGGGCTGGCGCTGACCGGCGCGGCGTCCGAGCTGTCGGGCAACGGCCCCGCCCCGGCTGACCTGCTGGCCGAGGAGCGCGACGCCGTCTTCACCTATCCCGACCGCACCGACAGCCGCCTGTTCGCCGCCTCGGCGCGCGGCGTGCATGAGATCGCCGCGGGGCTGACGGTCCAGGGCGGCGCCTATTTCCGCCGGCTGAAGCGCTCCACCGTGAACGGCGACCAGGCCGAGTTCGAGGAGTGCGGGGAGTTCGCCGGGCTGGTGCCCGGCTTCGACCCGCCGGAGGGCGCGCTGTGCTTCGGCGCCGAGGTCGAGGGGGACGGGCCCGCGGTGGAGGGCGACCCGGAGGTGCTGCTGGATGCCGGGGGCCGACCGCTGCTGGACTTCGGCGGGGCGGAGCCGGACGCCGTCTTCAACCGCACCCGCACCCGCACCGGCAGCGGCGGCGCCGGCGGCCAGCTGGTTTGGGCCGGCGCCGTGGCGGGCCGCGGGAACGTTCTGGTGCTCGGCGCCACGGCCGATCACGCCCGCACCTCCTATGCCAGCGGTTCCGACCTGGGTGTGCTCGGGGAGGATCGCGGCGTCGAGGATCTCGGTATCGGCATCGGCAACGACGCCTTCAATGTCGGGCTGCGGACGCGCAGCACCCTGCTGGGCGCCTATGTCAGCGACACCTACTCGCTCACCCCGGCGCTGCATCTCTCCGGCGCGTTGCGGCTCAACCATGCGGATCTGGAGCTGCGCGACCAGATCGGCACGGACCTGGACGGCGATCATTCCTACACGCGGCTGAATCCGGGGCTGGGCGCCGCCTGGAACGCCGCCCCCGCCCTGACGCTCTACGCCACCTACAACGAGAGCAACCGCATCCCGACCCCGGCGGAGCTTTCCTGCGCCGATCCGGAGAAGCCCTGCCGCTTTCCCAACGCCTTCCTCGCGGACCCGCCGCTGGACGACGTGGTGGCCCGCACGGTGGAGGCCGGCCTCCGGGGCGACGGGCGCCTGGGCGGCATGGGCTGGGACTGGTCGGCCGCGGCCTTCCGCACGCGCAACAGCGACGATATCATCTTCATCTCCGCCGGGCCGATCATCGGCACCGGCTATTTCGACAATGTCGGCGGCACCGAGCGGCGCGGCGTGGAGCTGGCGGCCCGCGGCGAGGCGGGACGCTTCTCCTGGTACGCCTCCTACGCCCTGGTCGACGCCCGCTTCCGCTCGCGCTTCGCCATCCAGGCGCCCGACAATCCCGAGGCGGACGAGGATGGCGAGATCCGGGTGGAGCCGGGCGACACCATTCCCGGAGTGCCGCTGCATTCGCTCAAGCTCGGCGGCGAGGTGACGGTCACCCCGGCGCTGCGGCTCGGGGCGGAGCTGGTGGCGAACTCCGGCCGTCGGCTGCGGGGCGACGAGGCGAACCTGACGGAGGCGATCGACGGCTTCGCGCTGGTCAATCTGGAGGCCTCCTACCGGATCGGCGCCGCCGAGCTGTTCGGCCGCGTGGACAACGTGCTGGGCACCCGGTACGAGACGTTCGGCCTCTATGGCGAGGCGGGGGAGCTGGGCTTCATGGATCCGCGCTTCCTGTCCCCCGGGGCGCCGCGCAGCGTCACCGTCGGACTGAAGGCAAGATTCTGAAAGGACCGCGGCACGCTGGAGGGCCCGCCCGCACGATAGCCTTTAGCTATCGCCGCACGAGGATGGCCCATTGATAGTATTCGCGCCGGGGGTCCACAGTCGTCACGGCATCGCGCTGAATCGACCGGGTGCCCGATACCGGTAGGTATCGGGGAAGACCTTCCGAAGGTCGCCGGCGGTCCATCCGCGGGCCGCGCCCCGAGGCGCGATCCCGACCAACGACATCCGCCGGCACGGCGACCCGCCAAGGGGCCGGCCGTCGGAGGGGAGGCAGACAACGATGACCAGCTCCATCAGCATCCATCCGTCCGTGGACAACGGGATCAGGCCGGGCGCCGGGAATTTCAACGGCGGCACGCTGCGCTGCAAATGCGCCAGCGATCCCGTCGAGGTCACGATCCAGGGCAACACGGCCCACAACCATGTCTGCGGCTGCACCAAGTGCTGGAAGCCTTCGGGATCGCTGTTCTCGATGGTCGCCGTCGTGCCGCGCGACAATCTCAGGGTCACCGCCAACGAGGACAAGCTGGCCGTGGTGGATGCCGGCGCTGCGATCCAGCGCCATGCATGCCGGGAGTGCGGCGTCCACATGTACGGCCGCATCGAGAACAAGGCCCACCCGTTCCACGGGCTGGACTTCGTGCATACGGAGCTGTCGGACCAGCCGGGCTGGAGCGCCCCCGAGTTCGCCGCCTTCGTCTCGTCGATCATCGAGTCGGGCGCCTCGCCCGACCAGATGCCGGCGGTGCGCGCGCGCCTGGAGGAGCTGGGGCTGCACCCCTACGACTGCCTGTCGCCGCCGCTGATGGACGCGATCGCGGCCCATGTGGCGAAGAGCAAGGGGCTCATGGCCGCCTGAACGGCCTGGAGGGGCGGAGCCGATGATCCGGCTCCGCTCCCGGGTCGTCCGGTCAGTCCAGGTGGGCGGACTTGCCGGCCGGCGTCTCGACCTTGAGGCGGTCGCCGACGCGGGTCAGCTGGAGCGTGGCCGGCGTCGCGCCCGCCGGGCCGGCGGCCTGCAGGCGGGCCGTCTCGCCGTCGGCGAGCGTGTGGACCAGCCGGTTCGCCGGCCGGCCCTCGGCCCCCAGCGTGGCGACGACGGTGAAGTCGCCCTGCGCCTGCGTGAAGTAGATCACGGCGGTCTGCTCTCCCAGGGAGACGGCATGCCCCTGTCCGGCGGAGATCGTGGCGGCATTGGCGCTCAGGGAAATAAAAGCGAGCGCCGAACCGGCCAGAAGTGCGTACCGCATGTAATTAACCTTTGCTTAGGATTGGCGATGTCTTCGCGTGTTGCGCTGCAGCAAAGATAACAGCAAGCCGATGGACAATAGCATGACATCTTGTCGCGGCAGCTCGGGGCGGCGGGCGGAGCCGGCCGGTCGGGCGGCGTAAGTCCTTGGTCTGATGGGCGTCGCCGGCGTGGCGGCCTTATCATCGCGGGAAACGCGGGCGCGGCGCTCCGGTACGGACGCCGGACGACCCGGAACGGGAGGGTGATCGGATGGCCGGGCTCACGCGCCGCCAGTTAGTCCATGCCGGAGCGGGCCTGGGCCTGCTCGCCCTACCGCTGGCCGCCCTGCCCGCCCGCGCGGCGTCGGCGCCGGTGCGGCTGGGCGTCCTGCCGTTCGGCACGGTGCAGTGGGAGGTCGAGACGATGCGCCGGCGCGGCCTGGACCGCGCAGCCGGCCTCGATCTCAGGATCGTCGAGCTGGCGTCGCCGCAGGCCGGCCAGGTGGCGCTGCAGGGGGGCGCCGTGGATCTGATCGCCAGCGACTGGCTGTGGGTCGCGCGGCAGCGCGCCTCGGGCGCAGGCCTCTCCTTCGTGCCCTATTCCAACGCCGTCGGTGCCGTGGTCGTGCCGGCGGGCTCGGACATCCGCGACGTGCGCGGCCTTGCCGGAAAGCGGCTGGGCATCGCCGGCGGCCCCGTCGACAAGGGCTGGCTGCTGCTGAAGGCCTACGCGGCCAAGGCGCACGGGATGGATCTCGACTCTCAGGTGACGGCCGTCTACGGCGCGCCGCCCCTGCTCTCGCAGCAGCTGGAGGGGGGCGGCGTCGACGCGGCGCTGACCTACTGGCACTACGCGGCGCGGCTGGAGGCCAAGGGGATGCGCCAGCTGGTCGGCATCGCCGACCTGATGCGCCAGCTGGGGCTTGAGACGGTGGTGCCGACGCTGGGCTACGTGTTCCGCGACGAATGGGCGGCCGCCGCGCCCCGGGCCCTGGCCGGGTTCGTGGACGCCTCGCGCGCCGCCAAGGAGGTGCTGCGCGCCGACGATTCCGCCTGGCGGGACATCGCCCCCCTCCTGGCCGCCCCGGACGAGGCGACCGCGATGAAGCTGCGCGACCGCTTCCGCGAAGGCATCGTCGACCGCTGGGGCGAGGCGGAGAAGGCCGACGCGGCCAGGCTCTTCGCCCTGCTGGCCCGCCTCGGCGGCCCGGCCCTGGTCGGGGACGCGCGGGAGATACCGGGCGGCACCTTCTGGCCCGTCGCCTGGGGATGAGGGGCATGGCCGCGCGGCGCAAGGGGGCGGCGGGACGCTACGGGCTGGGCATCCTGCTGCTGCTGGGTCTCTGGGCGGTCGCGGCGCAGCTGGCGGACAGCCCCACCCTGCCCGGCCCGGCCGCGGTCGCCGCCGCCATCGTCTCGGAGAGCGCCGGCGGCCAGCTTCCCTATCATCTCGGGATGACGCTGTGGCGCGTCGCCGCCGCCTTCCTGCTGGCCCTGTCGATCGGCACCGCCATCGGGGTGGTCATGGGCCGCTCGCGGCCGCTGGACGACCTGCTGGGGCCGTGGCTGCTGCTGACGCTGAACGTCCCGGCCCTGGTCGTCATCATCCTGGCCTATGTCTGGATGGGCCTGACCGAGGCGGCGGCGATCACCGCCGTGTCGATCAACAAGATCCCCAACGTCGTCGTGACGGTGCGCCAGGGCGCGCTGGCGGCGGACGAGAAGCTGTTCGACATGGCGCGCGTCTACCGCATGGGCCGGTACGAGACGCTGCGCCACGTCCTGATCCCGCAGCTGCAGCCCTATCTGCTGGCGGCGTCCCGCACCGGCCTCTCGCTGATCTGGAAGATCGTGCTGGTGGTGGAGCTGCTGGGCCGCAGCGATGGCGTCGGCTTCCAGATGCATCTATTCTTCCAGCTGTTCGACATCACGCGCCTGCTCGCCTACACGCTGGCCTTCGTCGCCGTGGCCCAGCTCATCGAGATGGCCGTCCTCGTCCCCGTGGAGACCCATGCCGGCCGCTGGCGCGTCGCCCGTTCTGACGCTTGATATCCGGGAGAAGCGCTTCGCCTCGACCGCCGGCGGCGAGGTCGTGGCGATCCGCGACCTCGCCTTCCATGTCGGGCGCGGCGAGAGCGTGGCGCTGTTCGGCCCGTCCGGCTGCGGCAAGACCACGACGCTGAACATCGTCGCCGGGCTGGACCGGCGCTTCGAGGGGACGCTGGCCTTCCCCGCCTCGGCGGCCGGCGGCCCGGCTCTGGGCTGCGTGTTCCAGGAGCCGCGCCTGCTGCCCTGGCGCACGCTGGAGCGCAATGTCGAGCTGGTTCTGCCGCCCGCGCGGCGGGGCACCGGAATCGCCGCCGGCTGGCTGGAGCGCATGGGGCTGGCGGAGGCCGCCGGACGATTCCCCGAGGCCGTCAGCGTCGGCATGCAGCGCCGCGCCGCCCTCGCCCGCGCCTTCGCGGTGGAGCCCGAGCTGCTGCTGCTGGACGAGCCCTTCGTCTCGCTGGACCAGGCCCTGGCCGCCCGTCTGCGGCGGCTGCTGGCCGAGACGCTGGGGCGGACGCCGGACGACCGGCCCTGCGCGGTGCTGCTGGTCACCCACGATCTGCGCGAGGCGATCGAGCTGGCCGACCGCATCCTGTTCCTCTCCCCCGCCCCCGCCCGGGTCCTGACGGAGGTGGTCGTGCCCGGACGGCGGGGGGAGCGCGGCGAGCGCGAGATCGAGGCCTTCCGCCGCGCGCTGCTGGACCGGGCAGAGCCGGTCTTCCGGGCGATCGGCTGAGGTCGCCCGCCCGCTACGCCTCTCCCGCGCCGGCCTTCCGCGCCATCAGGCCCTTGCCGGGATCGTAGGCCCGGAATGAGGCGCCCAGGAACAGCAGCGTGGCCCCGGCCACCCAGCCCAGCGCCTCCCATCCCACCTGCCCGTGCAGCGCGAAGCGGATCAGTTCCACCGCGTGGGTGAAGGGGTTGGCGGAGCAGATCATCCACAGCAGCTCGCTGCTCTCGCGCATCTTCCACAGGGGATAGAGGGCCGAGGACAGGAAGAAGGTCGGGAAGATCACGAAGTTCATGACGCCCGCGAAGTTCTCCAGCTGCCGGATGGTGGAGGAGAGGAGCATCCCGACCGCTCCCAGCATCAGCCCCGCCAGAAGCAGCGCCGGAAGGACGGCCAGCCAGCCGATGGGCGGCACCGTCACGCCGGACAGCGCCGCCACCGCCAGGAAGGCGTAGCATTGCAGGATGCCGACGGCCGCCCCCGCCAGCAGCTTGGCCGCCAGCAGGAACTCGCGCCGCACCGGGCTGATCAGCAGCAGCCGCATGCTGCCCATCTCGCGGTCGTAGACCATCGACAGGCTGCTCTGCATGCCGTTGAACAGCAGCACCATGGCGAGCAATCCCGGCACGATGTAGGTCTCGTAGGTGATGTAGGTCTCATAGGGCGGCTGCACCGAGACGCCGAGCGCCGCCCGGAAGCCCGCGGCGAAGACCAGCAGCCAGACCAGCGGCCGCACCAGGGCGGAGACGAAGCGTCCGCGCTGGCCGACGAAGCGCAGCAGCTCGCGCCTGACCACGGCGTTCAGCGCGCGTCCGTGCAGGGCGAGGCTCATGCCGCCGCCCTCCCCGTCAGGGCCTGGAAGGCGCCCTCCAGCGACGCGGCGCCGCTGTGGGCCAGCAGCTCCGGCACGGCCCCCTCCGCCACCACCCTGCCATGGTCGATCAGAACGGCGCGGTCGCCGTCGCGCACCTCGTCGATCAGGTGGGTCGCCCAGAGCGCCGCCACCCCCTCCTCCCGGCAGAGCGCGTGGACATGCTCCACCAGGGCGCGGCGCGACGGCAGGTCGAGCCCGACCGTCGGCTCGTCCAGGATCAGCAGGCGGGGCCGGTGCAGCAGGGCCCGCGCCAGCTCCACGCGCCGGCGGTGGCCGCCGTTCAGCAGGCGGACCTTGGCGCCCGCGCGGTCGGCCAGGGCGAAGCGCTCCAGCAGGCCGGCGATGCGGGCGTCCGCGTCGCGGCGCGCCATGCCGCGCAGCCCGGCGGCGTAGGACAGGTTCTGGCGGACGGTGAGGTCGAGGTCGAGCGTCGGCTGCTGGAACACCACGCCCATGGCGGCGAGCGCCCGCAGCGGCCGGTCCGCCAGCGCATGGCCGCACACCCGGACCGTTCCGGCCGTCGGTTCGAACAGGCGGGTCAGCACGCCCAGCAGCGTGCTCTTGCCGGCGCCGTTGACGCCCAGCAGGCCGGTGAAGCTGCCGGCGGGAACGGTGAAGCCGACATCCTGCAGGGCGAAGCCCTTGGCGCCGCCATAGCCGAAGCGCACCCCTTCGACCTCGAGGCTCGGGACATCCGTGCTCATGGCGCTCGTCGCACCTCCGGTGATTGCCGCGCCCGGGATTTGACCATGCCGGGTGCGGCCCCACAAGCGGCCGGGCCGCGTACCGGGCGGACACGCCCGCCTCTAACTCGAACGTGCAATTGCCGGGGGTGGGGCGGCGTGAGACGATAGAAAAAATCTATCGTGCCCACCCCCGAACGGCGGGTCGGCGCTGGGAGGCGGCACGGGTCATGATCGACAAGCTCGAACTGTTCATCACCCTGGCGAAGGAGCAGCATTTCGGCCGGGCGGCGGAGGCCTGCGGCATCACCCAGCCGACCTTGTCGGCCGCGCTGCGGCAGCTGGAGAACACGCTGGGCGTGCTGCTGGTGCAGCGCGGGTCCCGCTTCCTCGGGCTGACGCCGGAGGGGGAGCGGGTGCTGGAATGGTCGCGACGCATCGTCGGCGACTCCCGCGCCATGCGCCAGGACATCCACGCCATGCGGCACGGGCTGGCGGGCCACATGCGGCTCGCCGTGATCCCGACCGCGCTGGCCATGGTGCCGTCGGTCACCACCCCCTACCGCGAGCGCCATCCGAACGTCCGCTTCTCCATCCTGTCCCGGACCTCCATCGAGGTGCTGCACATGCTGGAGAACCTGGAGATCGACGCCGGCCTGACCTATCTCGACAACGAGCCGCTGGGCCGGGTCCGCAGCATTCCCCTGTACCGCGAGCGCTACGTGCTGGTGACCTCGCGCAGCAGCCCGCTCGGCGACCGCGACAAGGTCACCTGGGCCGAGGTGTCGGAGATTCCGCTCTGCCTGCTGACTCCGGACATGCAGAACCGGCGCATCATCGACAAGCTGCTGAGCCGCTCGGGCACCCCGCCGGCGCCGATGCTGGAGTCCAACTCCATGATCGTGCTGTTCGCGCATGTCCGCACGGGCAGCTGGGCCAGCATCATGCCGGAGGTGCTGGCCATGACGCTGGGCCTGACCGAGACGCTGCGCTCCATCCCCATCACCGAACCGGACGAGCTGCACACGATCGGCCTGGTCGTGGCGAACCGCGAGCCGACGACCCCGCTGGTCGCGGCCCTGGTCAGCGAGGCGCGGCAGGTCGCCGGGAAGCTGTCCGCCTGACCCCCGCACCGTCCCGTCGGCGACGGGCCGGACTATTTGGACGCGGCCTGCAGGTAGGCGATCAGGTTGGCGCGGTCCTCGGGCTTGGGAATGCCGGCGAAGGCCATGCGGTTGCCCGGCAGGAAGGCCTTGGGGTTGGTCAGCCACTCGTCCAGCTTCTCGGGAGTCCACTGGAACTCGGCCTTCTGCAGCGCCTCGGAGTATTTGAAGCCTTCGACCGCCGCCGTCTTGCGGCCGAACAGCCCGTGCAGGTTGGGGCCGACCTTGTTGGGGCCGCCCGCCTCGACGGTGTGGCAGGCCTTGCAGCGGACGAAGACCTTCTCGCCCATGGCGGCGTCCTGCGCCGCCGCCGTCGATATCAGCGCCGCGAAAGCGGCGGCCGAGACGATGGCCGTGATCCTGGAGCGACTCATCTGCTGTATTCCCTCTGGTCATGTCCGTTGATCGGGACAACATCCGCCGACGCCGGACTGCGCCGTTTCCGGTGCGCGTCCCTCAGGATGGCGCCTGGAGTGCGGCGGCATGATGGCGGAGATGGTCGTCGATGACGGTCTGGATGAAGAAGTAGCCGTGGTCGTAGCCCTCGTGCCGGCGCAGCGTCAGGCTCTCCCCGGCGGCGGCGCAGGCCTCCTCCAGCAGCTCCGGGCGCAGCTGCTCCGCCAGGAACTTGTCGCCCAGCCCCTGGTCGACCAGAACCGGGCCGGGAAAGCGCTTGCCGCTGCCCAGCAGCGCCGTGGCGTCATGCGCCTGCCAGGCGGCCCGGTCGGGCCCGAGATAGCCTGAGAACGCCTTCTCGCCACAGGGCACCCGGGCCGGCGCCACGATCGGCGCCAGGGCCGAGACGGACTTGAACCGCCCGGGATGGCGCAGCGCCAGCGTCAGCGCCCCGTGCCCGCCCATGCTGTGCCCCATGATCCCCAGCCGCGTCACGTCGGCATGGGGGAAGTAGCCGTGCAGCGCCTCCAGCACGTCGCGGGTGACGAAGCTCTCCATGCGGAAGTTGCGCTGCCAGGGCTCGGCCGTGGCGTCCAGGTAGAAGCCGGCCGCCTCGCCGAAGTCCCAGGATTCCCGGATGCCGGGGAGGTCCAGACCGCGCGGGCTGGTGTCCGGCGCCACCAGCATCAGCCCCAGCTCAGCCGCCAGCCGCTGCGCCCCCGCCTTGATGAGGAAGGTGGTCTCGTCGCAGGTCAGCCCGGCCAGGTACAGCAGCACCGGCACCTTGCCGTGGGCGGCCTGCGGCGGCTCGAAGACGCCGAAGCGCATCTTGGTGCCGGTCGCGGGCGACTCCACGGCGTGATAGCCGGTCCAGCCGCCGAAGCTCCGGTGGCGGGAGATGGTCTCCATCGTCAGGCCCCTTGTCAGAAGGTCACCACGCTGCGGATCGACTTGCCCTCGTGCATCAGGTCGAAGGCCTCGTTGATGCGGTCCAGCGGCATGACGTGGGTGATCAGGCTGTCGATGTCGATCTTGCCGTCCATGTACCAGTCCACGATCCGCGGCACGTCGCGCCGGCCCTTGGCGCCGCCGAACGCCGTGCCCTTCCACACGCGCCCGGTGACCAGCTGGAACGGCCGGGTGGCGATCTCCTGGCCGGCACCGGCGACGCCGATGATGATCGACTGGCCCCAGCCGCGGTGGCAGCACTCCAGCGCCTGGCGCATCACATGCACGTTGCCGATGCACTCGAAGCTGTACTCCACGCCGCCGTCGGAGAGGTCGACGATGGCCTGTACCACCTTGTCCCGGCCGACCTCATCGGGGTTGACGAAGTGGGTCATGCCGAACTTCCGCGCCATCTCCTCGCGCGCCGGATTGATGTCGACGCCGATGATCTTGTCGGCGCCGACCATGCGCGCGGCCTGGATGACGTTCAGCCCGATGCCGCCCAGCCCGAAGACGGCGACGTTGTCGCCGGCCTGGACCCGTGCGGTGTTGATGACGGCGCCGACGCCTGTCGTGACGCCGCAGCCGATGTAGCAGACCTTCTCGAAGGGCGCGTCGGGGCGGATCTTGGCCAGCGCGATCTCGGGCAGCACCGTGTGGTTGGAGAAGGTCGAGCAGCCCATGTAGTGGAAGACGCTCTGGCCGCCCAGGCGGAAGCGGCTGGTGCCGTCGGGCATCACGCCCTTGCCTTGCGTGGCGCGGATGGCGGTGCAGAGGTTGGTCTTGCCGGAAAGGCAGGATTTGCACTGCCGGCATTCCGGCGTGTAGAGCGGAATGACGTGGTCGCCGGGGCGCAAGGAGGTGACGCCGGGGCCGACCTCCACGACGACGCCGGCGCCCTCATGGCCGAGGATGGCGGGGAACAGCCCCTCGGGGTCCTCGCCCGAGAGGGTGAAGGCGTCGGTGTGGCAGATGCCGGTGGCCTTGATCTCGACCAGCACCTCGCCGGCCCGGGGACCCTCCACCTCGACATCCTCGATCACCAGGGGCTGGCCGGCCTTCACGGCGACGGCGGCGCGGGTCCTCATGGCTGTCCTCCC